>Ga0209721_1002799_pt1 | contig 10244 bp, 10 predicted proteins | sample TshhotsprinmetaG_FD_184139 | JGI IMG/M metagenome (GOLD analysis project Ga0209721, IMG submission 184139) | Hot spring microbial communities from South Africa to study Microbial Dark Matter (Phase II) - Tshipise hot spring metaG (SPAdes)... | ecosystem: Environmental > Aquatic > Thermal springs... | reverse complement strand
AGGTTGATGTGATACCACCTTCCGATGGAATGCCGGTCTTGCCTACTTGAGTAGACATCATGCCTGAACATCCATAGCGCCAAAGCCCGTCGCCGGGTTGAATTGCGGCGTTAAGCCATACGCTGAGCTGACATGCACCTCCCCCGCAGGGGTGAGCGTGCCCTGGAAGAGCCCTACCGACGTCATATCCCCTTCCGTTACGCACTGCCCTGCGGATACTCCGCAGCCGCAAGGAGGCCGAGGAGGCGTTGCAGGACGGTTTTGTTCAGCTATACCGCGTTGTCGCCGGCTACCTGCCCGAACGTGGGCGCCTAACGGTTTTTTGTTATACCGGGAAGATAAACTTCCCAATCAAAACCCTCAGAGGCTGGGTTGCGCTCTGCGCGGCACACCTGGAATCCCAGAGCCCACCCCTCCCTACGGTCGGCGAAGAAAACGACTCCCTTCCAAGGGGCATATGACGCTCTGTTCGTGCAACAAATCGGTATCGCGTTCCAATGGTGCAACACAGCGGTATCGCGTCCCCGTGGTGCAGAACCGCGGTATCGCGTCCCCGTAATGCAATACCGCGGTATCGTCCTGGGCTGCACGGAAAACTTCGGTCGGGTTAGTTTGTCGCCGTCCGGTCACGAACCAAGCGAATCTGGCATAACTGACGGCCTCGAGCTAGGATTCGGCTCTGGCTTGCCTAGATAGGATTTGAATGTTAACCTAACTTTTGGTTTTGGGTGCTAAACACCCGCCCCGTTGCCAGAAAATAATCGGGTTTGGCTGGCAAAGGATTTACCCCCGATTCCAGACCCAGCGCAGACTGGCCGGGATCGGGAACTTTAGGAGGCACCGTGGAAGATCACAGTTCTGGTCGAAGGTTTTGCCCGGTGTGCTCCCGCGCCGGCTAATCCTCGACAAACCGTGTACCCTGCGGAGCTTCCTTCCAAGATTCGGCCCAGGCCGAAAACCGAAGGAGGCCGCACATGTACGAAAGCCACACCCTGTCTGGACTGGCTGCCCTCAGAGGCGCCCTCGAGGATAGCGACGCCTTCAAGGTCAAGGCGGCGCTGGAAGAGCTTTATCCGGCGGAGATACTGGAGCACTGGTCGGAGTTTGCCCCCGAGCACCGGCTGCCCATCCTGACCCTGCTCTCCCCTGCTGATGCCGCCGAGGTGTTCAGCCACCTTGAGGAAGCCGAACAAGCCGAACTCCTGGAGGCCCTGCCCCCCTGGCGGGTCAAAGAATTGCTCGAGGAGCTCTCCCTCGACGACCTGGCCGACACCATCAACGCCGTCGAGGAGGAGAACCCGGCCCAGGCCGAGGCTCTTCTGCGCCAGCTCGACCCCGAGACCCGCGCCGAGGTGGAGGAGCTTGCCGAGTACGAGGAGGACGAGGCCGGCGGCATCATGACCTCGGAGTATATCGCGGTGCGCGACGCCATGCGGGTTGAAGAGGTATTCCGCTTTCTGCGGCGCGAGGCCCCCGATGCCGAACAGATTTACGTAATTTACGTGGTGGACGCCGAGGAGCACCTGCAAGGGGTGCTCACCCTGCGCGACCTGATCGTGGCCGATCCCAAAACCCGGGTGGCCGAGATCATGAACCCCGATGTGGTCTTTGTGCGCGACGATACCGACCAGGAAGAGGTGGCCCGCCTGATGGCCGACTACAACTTCACCGTGCTTCCGGTAGTCGACGAGGACAAAAAACTGGTCGGCATCGTGACCATCGACGACGTGGTCGACGTGATCCAGGAGGAGGCCACCGAGGACATCTACCGGCTGGGGGCCGTGGAGTCGCCCGAGCTGGTCTACAGCAGGTCCAGCGTGTGGGAGCTGTGGAGCGCACGGGTGCGCTGGCTGGTCATACTGATCATCACCGGTAGCGTTACCAGCAGCATCCTGCAAGGCTTCGAGTCGGTGCTCGAGGCAGTGACCGCACTGGCCTTTTACGTACCGGTGCTGGTGGGCACTGGAGGCAACACCGGCAACCAGTCCAGCACCCTTCTGGTTCGGGCTCTGGCCACCCGCGATGTGGCCCTAGGCGACTGGTGGCGGATCATGCGCAAGGAGCTGGGGGTGGGGTTTTTGCTGGGGGCGACCCTGGCAGCTTTGCTCAGCCTCAAGGTTCTGATTGACGGCCAGACTGGGCTGTTGCTGGTAGTGGGGATCTCGCTGGGCCTGGTGGTTCTGCTGGCCAATGTGGTGGGCGCCATGCTACCCCTGCTGCTGCGCCGTCTGAAGCTCGACCCGGCGCTGATCTCTAACCCCCTCATCGCCACCGTCACCGATGTGACCGGCCTGGTGGTCTATCTGAGCGTGGCCCGCTGGCTGCTGGGGATCTGATGCGCCTGCCGATGCTGGTGGAGTGGAGCCTGGGCAGCCTCGAGCGCTACCGCTGGGACGGCCTGCGACTGATGCCAGATGCCAGACCCCCGAGGGCAAGCCCGGTCAACTACGGCCTGGTTCCACACTACTTCAATCCCGCCGACCAGGACTACCTGGATGCCATCTGGGCCAGCCGCCAGGCGGTGGCGGCAGGTAGCTGGCTCGAGGGCGAGGTGCTGGGTTTGCTCTATCTGGCCGATGGCGACCACAAGGTGATCCTAGGCGAAGGTCGCCTGGAACTGGACTGGGAGGGGATCTGGGCCTGGTTCGCCGGGCGCGAGGTTCAACTACTGGAGGCCAGTGAGGCCGCTGCCCTGGTTCGCAGCCTGCCTAGCCCTCCAGGGCCAAAGCGTTGAACAGGTCAAACAGTAGCAGCCAAGCTCCCTGCAAAACGATGGCCCAGCCCGCCCCTTGGCTGCGGGCCTCGGGTTGCGCGGCCAGGAAAACCCCGGCAGCAATGTAGAGCAGATCCAGACCCGCGTTGAGGTACAGCAGTTCGCGCAACTGGTTTTTATCCGGCTCAGGACCCAGCAGGCCCAGCAGGGCGATACCGGAGTTCACCGCTGTCCAGACCGAGCTGGTCAGCCAGAACGAGCGCTGCCAGGGGTCGTCGCTAAGCAGCCCTACGGTGGAGCCTGCAAGCGTCCATGGCACACTCCAGGCCAGGAGCCGAGTAGAAATTGCCAACCCTCGGTAGCCCTCGGGGGCCGGACCAAAGAGCAGGCGGTTCCAGGGGGGTCGCCCGTTTTGCGGGTCTTGTACTTGAGTCAGCTCACCCACCCACAAAGGCCTATCCGTGTAGGCTATCCCGACCGAGAAGGGATTTTGTGCCAGGGCCTGCCCCAGAAAAGCCCAGCTAGCCAACAGCACAAACCAGATGCGCCTGAGCATTTTTCTAGCTTGACCGCTTAGTCTGGGGGCAAGTTGGTCTCGGGCAACACTTTGCCGGGGTTCAGGCGGCCTTGGGCGTCAAAGGCGGCCTTAACCCTGCGCAAGGCCGCCAGGGTCTGGGAGTCTAAGGCTTCCGTCATGAAGTCGCGCTTCATCAGGCCAATGCCGTGCTCGCCGGAAAGAACGCCTCCGTGGCGTAGGGCCACCCGGGCGATCTGATGCAGCAGATCCCAGACCTTCTCTTCGGAGTCTACCCGGGGGTCGTAGAGCACGTTGGGGTGTAGGTTGCCATCGCCAATATGTCCGAACTGCACCACCTGCAAGCCAAACTGCCGGCCCAGCGCCTCAATTGAACGCACCACCTCGGGCAGGCTCGAGCGCGGCACCGCAATGTCCTCGTTCATGCGCTTAGGTTTGATGGCCCCGATGGCCGGTGAGATGGAGCGCCGGGCCTTCCATAGCGCCTCGCCCTCGCTGGCACTGTGGGCCATACGCACCCGGCCCCCGTGCCGCCGGCAGGCCTCGGCCACCCACAAAAGCTCCTCCTCCACCACCTTGGGGTCGTCGCCATCGGTATCTACCAGCAATAGCGCCGCGGCCTCACGGGGCAGCCCCAGGCGTAGGTAGTCATCAACCGCCTGAATACAGCCGTTGTCCATAAACTCTAACTTGCTGGGCACCGCTCCGGCCGCAATGGACTGGGAAACCGCCTCCGCTGCCTGGCCCACCTCGTCGAAAATAGCCATCAGGGTACGGGTGTAACGGGGCAGGGGTAGAAGGCGAAGGGTAGCCTCTGTGATGAGGCCCAGGGTACCCTCGGAGCCAATCAACAAGCCCACCAGGTCGTAGTCCTTTCGCCCCAGCCGGTGCACCCGACCTTCCGAGTCAACAAACTCGATGCCCAGCACATAATCCCCACTCACCCCCCATTTGAAGCACATGGGCCCCCCCGCGTTTTCGGCCAGATTGCCTCCAATGGTGCTGGTGCGCAAGGAGGCCGGATCGGGCGGGTAGAATAGGCCAAAGGGTCGGGCCTCTTCGCTCACACGGTGGGTAACCACGCCGGGCTGCGCCGTGGCCAAGCGGGCCTGAGGGTCGATGGATAAACCGGTCATGCGGGTAAAGGAGAGCACAATAGACTCCTCCAGCGGTACCGCCCCGCCCGAGAGCCCGCTGGCTGCCCCCCGAGCCACAACCGGCAGCCCTACCCGGTTGGCAAAACGCATCACCTCGACCACATCGGCCGTAGAGCTGGGCAGTACCACCAGGGCCGGGGTCACCCCCACAACCATGCCGTCGTAGGAGTAGTTGCGCCGCTGAGCACGCTCCAGCAGCACTTTATCCGACCCTAGCCGCTGCAAAAGCTCCTGAAAGGTACCTGCCGGCTGAGCATAGCTTTGGCCACGGGCTGTTTTGATGGGCTTTTTGCCGAGGTTGAGGGTCACGATGCCAGCATATACCAGATTCGGTTCGGTTGCGCCCTCAATCCGACTATGCCAGATTCGGTCAGTTCGGCAGCCATGGTGGTGAAATGACCGAAGTTATCCGCATAACGGAGGACGATGCCGAATTTCGTCTCGCTGGAACGCGACACCGATTTGTTGCACGAACAGAGCGTCATATGCCCCTTGGAAGGGAGTCGTTTTCTTCGCCGACCGTAGGGAGGGGTGGGCTCTGGGATTCCAGGTGTGCCGCGCACAGCGCAACCCGGCCTCTGAGGGTTTTGATTGGGAAGTTTATCTTTTGAATCCGGTATTGATTCCAAACCTCTGCTGGCAGTCCGCACCGGGTTAGACTGTCGGAGGTATGCGCTACTGGCTGCTCAAGTCTGAACCCGATGTGTTTAGCATAGACGATCTGAGAAAACAGAAAACCTCCATCTGGGATGGAGTGCGCAACTACCAGGCCCGCAATTTTCTGCGGGCCATGCTGGTGGGTGACCTGGCCTTCTTCTATCACTCCAGCAACGAGCCTCCTGGCATTGTGGGGCTCTGTCAGGTGCTGGAGACCAACCTTCCCGACCCCAGCCAGTTCGACCCCCAGTCACCTTACTGCGACCCCAGCAGCTCGAGGGAAAACCCTCGCTGGTGGACGGTAAGGGTGGGCTTTGTGGAAAAATATCCCCGGATGCTAACCCTCGCCCAGCTCAAAGAAAGCTTCAGCCCCGACGAGCTGATCCTACTTCGCCGGGGCAACCGCTTGTCGGTCATGCCGGTAGCGGGTGAGGTCGCTGAGCGAATTATTGCGATGAAAGCGTCCCGATAATCCGGAACAACGGCAGGAACATCCCAGCCACAATCACACCCACAATAAAGCCTAGGAAAATTATCATCAGGGGCTCGATAGCTGCTGTTAGCGCGCTGACGGCTTCGTCTACTTCGCGCTCGTAAAAGTCGGCGATCTTGGTTAACATGGTGTCCAGGGCGCCCGTCTCTTCGCCAATTGCAATCATCGAGCTGACCATTGGGGGAAAAACCTGCGGGTTAGCCTGGATGGTAGTGTAGACCGGCTCACCCGACTGAATGGCGACTTTGGTCTGCTCGAGGATGTCCTCCACAATCGCGTTGCCAGCAGTTCCTTTGGTGATGTCGAGGGCCTCCACAATGTTTACACCGCTCGATATCAGCAGGCCAAAGGTGCGGGAAAAACGAGCCAAGGCACTTTTCTTCATCAGGTTGCCGAAGATGGGCAGCTTGAGCTTGATCTGGTCAATCTGGTGCCGCCCCTTGTCGGTTCGGTAGTATGCCCGATAGGCAAAAAACAGTGCCACCGCCAGCAGTACTATAAAAATAGTACCCTGGCGCAAAAAGTCAGAGATGCCCATCAGCGCCCTTGTGAGCAGCGGCAGCTCGGAGCCTAGGCCGGTTAGGATTTGAGCAAACTGTGGCACGATGCCGGTCAGGAGAAAGTAGGTCACACCTACCGCAAACACAAACACAATAGCTGGATAAGTCAGGGCCGAGCGAATCTTGCCAATCAGGGCCAGCTCGTTCTCCAGGAAGGTGGCCAGCCTATCCAGAATGGCATCCAGCGTTCCCGAGGTCTCGCCTGCCCGTACCAGGTTGATGTACAGGCGGCTGAAGAGCTTGTGTTTGCTAAGGGATTCGCTGAAGTTGGCACCCCCCTCCACCTCGGTACGAATTTCCTTGAGGATGCTCTGAAACTTCTTCTTTTCGGTTTGTTTTTCAAGAATGGCCAGGGCTTGCACGATGGGCAGACCTGCATTGAGCATCGTGGCCAGCTGTCGGCTGAAGATAGCGAGGTCTTTGAGGCCCGGCTGAGGCTCGAGGCCTGGTAGTTTAATCTCGGCTTGTAGCCCCTTCCCAGGCTCCTTAATTTCAGCGATAAACAAGCCCTTTTCGCGCAGTGTGCGGGCCGCCGTGCGCATATCATCGGCTTCGATGACGGCATTGATAAGGCGCCCCTGTCTGTCCCTGGCCTTATATTGATAGGTTGGCATACTGCCACTAGTATAGCCTCGGTAAGGTAGGCACTTGGTGAAATAGCCACACCCTAAGCTTTATGGATACCCAGACCCTCAAAGCCCAGATTCTGGCCGTCCTGTTTGCAGCGGGCCGGCCTCTGTCGCTGCGCGACCTGAGCCCTCTGGGTTCCGAGGAAGCCCTGACCAGGGCCATTGTGGCCCTCGAGCACGAACTCGACGAAGGCCAGACCGGGGTCCAGCTCGAGCGGGTAGCTGGGGGTTGGCGGCTGGTGGTGCACCCCCTTCACCTTACGGCGGTTGAGCAGGTCTTGCGTCCAACCCCTCCGCGCATTTCCAAAGCGGCCCTCGAGGTCCTGGCGCTGATTGCTTATCAGCAGCCCCTCACCAGGGCCGAGCTGGAAGCCCTCCGCGGGAAGAGCGTCGAAGGGGTGCTGGACGGGCTGATGGAACGCCAACTCGTACAGGTTGTGGGTGAAAAAGAGGCAATTGGCCGTCCAAAGCTGTTCGGAACCACCGACCGTTTTCTGGAGATGTTCGGACTGGAAAGCCTGGCCGACCTGCCACCAGTGGGCGAAGGTCCTGTGCTGCTGCTGCGAAGTTGAGCTGTGCCCAAGTAAGATTCAGAAAAGTCTTTGATACAGCCTTGTGCCGGACACAATCCCCTAGCAATCGCCGGCTCGCCAACCCCCCAGAGAGTGTGCGGGAAGCACTTCGGGCAGCGTTGAGTCAATTCGTGGGGGCTATCCCAAAAGCAATAGGGCGAACTTGTCGAACCCGATACGCTGCTCGCCGGCTTGGGTAGCTGAGCAACCCTACAGTAACTTTCCTGACTGGCTGCTGTGGCAACCCGTAACGTCAGATAATGATGTAATTTCTCGTTAATGTAGCCATTCTTCGGTTATTATGCATCTGCCCATTCAGATGTAGGGCCGTCCCAACCAGGAGGTCTTATGAAGGAACTTTTCCGGCTCGCGCTGTCCGCAGCTTTAGCTACGGCTCTTACAGCATGTGGAAATTCCATACAGAACAACCAGAGCGAAGGAGTTGCTTCACAAATTACCTATGGCGAGCTCGACGGTAACCGCCATCCCTACGTGGGCCTCATGGTAGCCCAGGATGCCAGTGGGAACCCCTTGTGGCGTTGCAGCGGTACGCTGATGACCCCCACGCTTTTCCTCACCGCTGGACACTGCACCGAGGCGCCTGCAGCAAAGGTAGAGATATGGTTCGATGCTGATGTGGACGCAGGCAGGCCTGGCAATGGCTACCCCTATGTCGGCCAGACCGGCGGTACCCCCTACACCCATCCGCAGTACAACCCCAATGCCTTTTACCTCTACGACCTGGGCATCGTGGTACTTGACCCCAGCCGGCCCATGGTCATGAGCCAGTACGGTGCCTTACCCAGGCAGAACATTCTCGATGACCTGGCCCGACGGCGTGGCCTCAAGAACACTACCTTTACCGCGGTGGGTTATGGCCTTCAGCGTATCAACCCGGTCTTTGTAGAGGCTGCTCGTGTTCGTATGCTGTCTAGGCCGCACCTGGTGCAAATTAACGTTCCGGGTCAGACCGGCGATTTCTCCGTCCTGCTATCGAATAACGCCAGCACCGGGGGTACGTGCTTTGGCGACTCCGGTGGGCCTAACTTTATCGGCGACAGCAATGTGATTGGCGGGGTCACCTCCTTCGGCAAAAACGGCAACTGTGCTGGTACAGGCGGTGTCTACCGCATAGACCGCAAAGACGACCTGGACTGGCTGGCTACCTTCGGTCTGTTTCCCCAGCCGTAGTCCATCAATGGCTCATCGTCAATGGGGCAGCAACAGGCGCAGGTAGGCGCGAACCCGGTCGTATTCGAAGGTGAACACCGAGCCGTTGGGGGTGGTGATTTCCAGCACATCGCCCCCACCCTCCACGATGCGCCGCAGCAGCAACAGGCCGCTGGGATTGTAAAGTTCGACCTGGGCAGCCCGGTAAGCACCCTCCAGGCGAGGGCTACGCCGGGCGATGCCGTAGGGCGAAATTTGAACCTCCGGTATCTCTACCGCCTCGTGTTCCCAGGCCGACTCGTGGGGGTCGAGCAAGTCGTTCTCTTCCAAATGGCTCAAGGCCTCGGCAAGCTCCAGCGCCGATAGCCACAAAACCTCCTCCCCTACCCCGTCGGACAGAACCAACTTGAGGTTATCAAAGTTGTTGTCGTCTTCAAGATGGGCCCAAAACCCCTCGGGAGGTTTCATGGTTTTAGCTTATGACGCCAGGGTAAGGCAAACGTCCCTGTGCGGCTTTCTCGTCCCAATCAACGCTTTGTAGGCTTGCTTCCAGCTCCACGACAAAGGCCGGTCGGCAGGTTACTCAAGACCTTTTGCCCAATCCAAACCTACAGCGCTGCGCTAGATGCGGTTTGCTGCTACCAGCTATCTTGAGCAAAACAAAAAATAGCTTTGCGCAGGCATGGTTTCTCCGGATCAAAAAACCCGTTGTAAACACAATGGCTCGGGGGTTCGTGAGGTGCGCCGCCGCAAGCCTCGGCAGACGTACCTACAAAACACTGAGGGCCGCCCCGTAGGCCGTGGCCCAGCCGGACCTGGGGGGAATCAGGGGTCTGGGCTCAATCTGATAAAAGTACCAGACCCGCTCGAGGGCTCGGCGCACCGGCTCGAGGTCGGGCAGATGGCCCACAATCACAATTTGGGGGAGTTCCGCGGCCCTGACCGCATTGATGGCAATCATGCCGATGACCTGGCCCACCAGCGTAACCAGGCCCGCTGCCAGATCTTCACGGCTGGGTTGGGCGCCGTCTACCAGCCGTCCAAAGTTGACCGCAGTGGCATCGGGGGGCAGGTGGCCAATGCCGCCGCCGATCACATCCACCAGGGTCGAGTCCACCCCGCTGGGGTCACCCTGGGCTGCCAGCCGGGCCACCTCGAGGGGGTCGGTGGTGCCCAGCAGCAGGCGGGACAGGCCGAGCAAGGTACCGCCCCCCACCGCCGAGCCAGTAAAGTGCTCGTAGGTTTCCCCACGAGCGGCAATCATGGCCGTACCGGTCCCGGCCGATACCACCAGGGCCTCCTCGAGGCCCGCCAGGGCCAGCCCACCCCGCCCCACCGCCTCAGCCTCACCGACTTTTTGAACCCTGATCCCTTCAAAACGCTCAGGTAGGTTATGCGACAAACCCCCACAGCCGGCTATGACGCCCAGCTCGACGGGCCGCAGGCCCAGGGTTTGTAGCACCTGCGCGAGCGCGTCGGCACTGGCTGGGCCGGTTTGAACAATCTGGTTGGCCAGAATCTGCCGATCCTCGACCAGCACCACATCGGTGTTGGAGAGGCCAAAATCTATTCCGAGTTTCAACATCAGGCCAGGATAATGCAAAGACGAGCACACCGCACATCCGGTAACGGATTCTGGTGGCCCTCTACAAGAATCGCTGTGACGACTCCCCGTTCTGAAGAACGGGGCTTCGCGGTTCTCACGGGACGGCCCACGCCGTACCCATCCCCGCAGGCTCCGTCCGAGCCCTGGCCAGG
>Ga0209721_1002798_pt1 | contig 10247 bp, 10 predicted proteins | sample TshhotsprinmetaG_FD_184139 | JGI IMG/M metagenome (GOLD analysis project Ga0209721, IMG submission 184139) | Hot spring microbial communities from South Africa to study Microbial Dark Matter (Phase II) - Tshipise hot spring metaG (SPAdes)... | ecosystem: Environmental > Aquatic > Thermal springs... | reverse complement strand
CGGATTGGGTGCGATTGATCGACTGTTCGAATCGGAGGAGATACGCCGGCGTACTCTGTTAGCAGCTATCGAGGATGAGGCCGTCTTAGAGCGCGCGATCGCGGAGGCCGAAAGGCTGGTAGGCGGGTTCGACCGACCAGAGAGCGGGTTACTACTGGTGCTCCCGGTATCACGAGCACTCGGATTGCACAAACCTCGCCCGGCCGCAATGGACACGCGACCCTACGAAGCCATCCATACCAGCTGGATAACTTGGCGCAACAAGTCAGCAGCAGAGGTAGCAGCCTTGCTTAACCTGCGACCAGTGATTGTGCGGCGTGACACAACGCTGGATCAGATCCCGCGTGCACTCTCAGCACAGCCAGATGTGCAGGTAGTGTGTGTGGCCTCCGAAGACAATGTGCTGGTAGGAGTGCTTCCTCTACGCGAGCTGGCCGACGCCCTGCTTTTTTATGAGATGCCTGAGGAGTTCCTCAGTGAAGTAACCGACCTTGAGGGTGTGATCGAATTCGCCGATCGGAGCCGTGTGCGCACCGCAGCAGACGTAATGAAGCCAGCCGTCTGGGTACGCCATGATGATCCGGTGAAGATGGCGTTCAAACGCATGCACCAGCACCAACTGCCCGGTCTGCCCATTGTAGACGAGACCTACCATATCGTCGGGTACATCAGCCTGTTGGCCTTGCTGGTAGCTATCTGTTGTCAGTCGGAGCCGCTCTCAGGCAAAAATATCGTGGAGCCATAGCCTTGTCCCCTGTGTTGCTTGCCGGTGCCATATTCTTCATCACGTACGCTCTTATTGTCAGCGAGCGGGTGCATCGCGCAGTGTCAGCGATGCTGGGCGGTCTATGTATGGTGCTTGGTGGGGTGCTCAGCCAAGAGGTTGCTTTCCATTCAGTTGACTGGAATGTGATCTTTCTTTTGCTCGGTATGATGGCCATTACTGCTGTCCTGCGAGAGACAGGTTTTTTTCAATGGATCGCTGTCCAGGCAGTACGACTGGGCAATGGTCGCCCCTACCGCATTCTGGTAATCCTGTGCCTGGTCACGGCGGCAAGCTCTGCCTTTCTGGATAATGTCACCATTGTCGTGTTGGTAGTGCCGATTACCTTGTTTGCAGCTACCACTTTGCACCTGGATCCTCTCCCATTTCTCATCAGCGAAGTGCTTGCCTCGAACATTGGTGGCACCGCCACACTGATCGGAGATCCACCTAACATTCTGATTGCCAGCGCAGCCGATATTGACTTTCTCACCTTTATGCTCCATATGGGCCCCATCAGCGTCCTGATCCTGATAGCCTTTCTGGGCCTGAGCTGGTTCTTGTTCCGCCGAGAGCTGCAAACAGACGCCCGATTCCAACCTGATGTGAGTTCCCTGGATGCTAGCAACCTGATAACCGACCGACGCACATTATTCCGGTCGCTGGTTGTCCTATGTCTGGTGATCATTGGCTTTCTGATCAGCGGGTTTGTCCATTTGGAGCCTGCGACGATCGCAATGAGTGGAGCAACCATCCTCCTGTTTTGGAGCGGTGTCGACCCACAGCGCGTCCTACGCGAAGTGGAATGGACGACGTTGCTCTTTTTCATAGGCCTTTTTATCGTGGTCCAAGGAGTCGTCCAAGTCGGACTTCTTAATCTGCTGACACAAGGAGCGCTGAGCATAACGAAGGGGAACCTTCCGTTGACAGCTATGTTGATCTTGTGGTTGTCTGCTGCAGTTTCCGGCATCGTGGACAACATACCCTACACGGCTACAATGATCCCAGTTGTCGACAGCCTGACCCATACCTTAGCAAGCCGGCCTCTGTGGTGGTGCCTGGCACTTGGCGCATGTCTTGGGGGAAATGCCACTTTAGTAGGCGCATCCGCTAATGTGGTGATGGCAAGCCTGAGCGAGCGCAGCGGTCACCCGATTCGATTCTGGCGCTTCTTTCGTTATGGTCTGATTACCACGAGCATGTCTCTGGTGCTTTCTAGCCTGTATGTCTGGCTGCGCTACCTGTGACGGAGGTGTGAACTCCCATGCGTGTTGCCGTGATCCAACTAAATGCAGCGGGCGGGCGTGATGAGAATCTGGCCCACGCACTGAGATTGATTGAACAAGCAGCTCGGCGGGGTGCTCAACTGGTGCTGCTGCCAGAGTATGCCACCTTTCTGGGACGTTACGAGGACTTCCCTGCAGCGGCCGAATCAATCCCCGGTCCAACCACAGAGCGACTGGCGGCATGTGCACGCCAGCACAGCATCTACCTCCATGCGGGCAGCCTGATCGAGCGTTCCCCTGTGGCGGGCCGTTTCTACAACACCAGCGTCGTCTTCGACCCCAAAGGTGTTCTGCTCGCCACATATCGCAAAGTGCACCTGTTCGATGTCCAGGTACCCGGTCTCGTCAGTGACTATGAGTCACAAGCAATTCTGCCTGGTGATGCTCTGTGTGTGGTAGAATTGCCCGAATTGGTACTGGGTCTCTCCCTCTGTTTCGACCTGCGGTTCCCTGAAATGTATCGCCAGATGTCTATGGCCGGCGCGGAAGCCTTCGCGGTGCCAGCTGCGTTCACCCGAGTAACTGGTCGCGCACAGCACTGGGAAATTCTTTTGCGCGCGCGTGCCATCGAGAACCAAGCCTACGTGCTGGCTGCCGCTCAACACGGCCGTGACGCCGCTGGTCGCTGGCACTATGGGAATAGCATGATTGTGGGACCGTGGGGAGAGGTCTTGGCAGCAGCGCCCGAAGAAGGCGACCACGTGCTTATAGCAGAAGTGCAGCGCGCGCTGGTGCACCGACGGCGGCGTGAGATGCCTGTATTACGCATGAGGCGACCGGATGCGTATGCCACACTCGGGTACGATCTCTGACCTGCATCACAAATGATAAGATCACCTCTCATTTTACGTAAAGCATGATGACAGATTACGTTATGTATGGTATAATAAAATGTGTTGTGAGGCGCCCTACCTGTCTGCACACATTCAGATTACTCATTCCATCAGGTGATCAAGCACACAGCCGAAGAGGAGCATCGTGATGATCCGGACAAAAACCAGTCTCAAAGACAGAGGGCTGGAGCTACTGGGTATGTCTCGTCGGCAGCCAGGGCAAGAGCCGCTGGCTTCACCATTGCAGCGAGAAAAGCCATCTCCTGGTAAGCGTGCTACGGCAGAGGAGACAACCTCTACCATCTATTCGAGCACCCGAGTGCGTTACCACGTCGCAGAAAGGGACGTACGCTATCCGCTGGAAGTCACGGAGATCGAAAGACTGCTGAGCGAAGAGGCGGATATGGCAGTGGGCGGCGAAGAGGAGGCGGTAGTCACCTCGCCACCATCTGTCCCACCCGAGGAAATATCAGGCTTGCCCACTGAGGAATGGATTGCGCCGATACCGGTGAAAGCTATGCGTCCACTGCCTACCCCACCACCCGAACTGCCCAAGGAACAGGGTCCTCCCATGTCGGCCCCTGTAGATGCATCAGTGCCACAGCGAGAGTGCGAATTTGATCGTCTCATTACCCCAGTGATTTCCAAGCCGGATGACGTTTCCCGCGAGGTTTTATCTGCCCCAGATAGTTCCACAAAGGTTGCGGAACAGCTCGCCGCCCTCGAAAGAGCAATCGAGACGGAATATGAACGTATCCGGCGCGAACAAGTGAGTATCAGCCAAGGGATTACGGACTGGTGTCACCAGCTGCTTATGGAAGCGCGTACCATCGTGACCCAACGCAGGATTGAGGAGCTTCCACGCGCCGAGTGGTGTGTAGAACAGGTGCGCGCGCGACTCGACCGTGCGCAACGCAGTGCAACACAAATGCATACACCGTTTGCACTTACTCTATGGGGGATGGGCTGGTTCTTTGTGCTAGTGTACCTGGTTTTCGACCCCACATGGGTGCTCCGGTGGATCGGCCTGAGTGAAGCTGTAGATTTCTTTATCAACCCGGGTGTATTCCTGCGTGCGCTGGTGTTCGGTGGATTAGGTGGCGTGGCTGCCGTCTTCTATCACGTAATCAAGCATGTGCGCGAACGCAGCTTCGACAGCAAGCACACACTCTCTTACTTGGGCAAACCCTTTATGGGGATGATCCTAGGCGCAATGGCTTACTTGGGCATGTTTGTCTTTATGCGCGTGCTGGGAATGAAACCGGTAGGTTTGCAGGTGAGCGATACCGAGATGCTCACCCACGTGCTCTACATGGCCGCGCTCTACCTTCTGGCCATTATGCTAGGCTTCAAGGAGAATCGCGTCTTCAACCTGCTTAACCGAGCCGTCAAAGCAATACTGGGAGGCGAGATCAGAAGATCTCAGGCGGAGGAGATTTGAAGAAGAGCAGCCACCAGTCCATCCAGGCAGGTACCGGAGCCGGCCAAGCATTTGTCTCCGTATCTGAATGAGGGGTGGCCTGTAACAGGATTTGCTCCCTGACCTCTGGGCCAGAAGCTGGTGCATTTACCACGACAATTAGTGTTTCGCCCGGGCGTGTCCACTTGAGTCGCGTTTGTGCTACCTCTTCAACATAGGCAGAGCTCTGCACGTACTGCAAGCGAGCGCGCAATTTCTCCTGTATGAGCATCTGGCGGTTGATTTCCTCTTCTATCTGTCGTGCTTCCTGGGTGGCACGGAAAAGTGCTGCTGCTCTGACGCCAAAGTCTATCATCAGGAAAAGCGACACTGCAACAATCGCCACGACAACGACATACATGAGCACGGATTGAGGGGTACGGATTCTGCGTGTCTGCCTCGCCATTGCACTTCACCACTCATAATTAAGCTGGAACACGGCCCGAAAGAAAACTCTGGTGCCTGACTTATGTCTACATTATTATACATCGTATTTACCATAAAGTCAACCTCCGGAGCCGCTTTTTTCCCCACGCTTATACATAATCGACGCAGACATGCTACATATATCTCATCTTGCGCATTCTACGGACCCACCGTGATGTGCGACTGGATGCGTGTGAAGATGGTCTCGCCGATGCCAGGCACCTGCTTGATGTCGTCGATCCTGACGAACGGGCCGTGCTCGTTACGCCACGCTATGATGCGCTGAGCTAGCGAAGGGCCAATTCCGGGCAGAGTAACAAGATCATCCGCTGTAGCCGTATTGATATTAATACGCTCAGGAGGGGTCACTAGTGCTGTCGCACCATCCTCTCCAGTTGGCTGCACTGCCAGTACACCGATGCGTGGCACGTGAACTTGCTGTTGGTCCTGGAGTACTTGTGCCAGATTGATGCGCTCCAGATCTGCATCCACTGTGGCGCCACCAGCTGCAGCCACCGCATCCTTCACGATGCTCGAGGCAGGCAACTGATACACATCAGGGTGTTGTACAGCCCCCGTAACATAGACGCGCAGAAAAGTAGGAGTAGGCGTCGCAATGGGAGTCGGGGTGGTCAATAGCAACTCCACTCCAACTGGGGGAGGTTGTCTTATCCAGAACAAAGCCATCAGTACCACTGCTAAGTTGATTAACACAACTAGCAGATGGCCTCGATTGCGCTCAATCCAGCTCGTCGCTGCCGTCCTCTTCCTATTACAAGACTAGATGGTCAATACAATAGATGGAACAGACGTTGACACAACGGGATGCCCAACATCAAGATGCCTGCTACGATGGCCACCAGCGCTGTAACCAGCACACCCGCGGCAGCAGCATCTTTCGCCACTCTCGCGAGCGGATGATGCTGTGCAGTCACCAAATCGACAACCGCCTCGATCGCTGTGTTGAACCACTCGGCAGTCAGCACTGCACCGATAACCAGTGCCAATATCACCCACTCGAGCCGGCTCAGTCCCACCACGACACCCAATCCAACTGCCAGCACCAGCGCTCCCAAATGGATGCGCGCGTTGCGCTGTGTACGCACTACGTACCACAGGCCATCCCAAGCGTGATGGAAGCTGCTCAATAACGTTCCTGTCGATTTCACCCCTTGCGCACGCATGCTCAAGGATCTCCCTCCGTTTCATCGGGTTGCACGTGTGCCAAGCCCAGCTGAGCCAACAGCAGCGCTTGCTTTGCCCACATCACCTGTTTCTCTTGCGCTGTGGCATGATCATAGCCGAGCAGATGCAGCACACCGTGCACCACCAACAACACCAATTCCTCCATCGGCGTATGGCGTCCTGTTGCTTGCTCGACCGCACGAGGATATGAGATGATCACATCTCCCAAGTAATGTACACTGTCCGGCGCGGTGACGAACTCGGGTGTGTCACCGCCGAAAGCCAATACGTCTGTGGGCGCGTCCACTCCGCGGTAGGCGCGATTAAGCGCACATACTGTCTCGTCGTCGCTGATTACCAGCGTTAGCTCGGCAGCAGCCTTTTCGGCGTCCTCCAGGCAGACTCGCGCAGCACGATGTAGCAGCTCCTCAGCCACACGATCACGATAGGGCTCAGCAACCTGAACGTGGACCATCAACGTGCCAGTACCTCCACCGTCACCGTGCGCTCTATCACCCCTGCCCCTGTTTCGGCACGCAAGACATACGTTGTGGTGGCAACCGGGCACGCCTCGCGCCAACCATATGGACCAGTCACGCCTACGTTGCGAAAGTCACCGCCATTCAGGTAGGCAGCCTTGATGTTTTCAATATGCCATTGCAGCAAAGTGCATTCGCCGGGTGCAAGACTGGCACGTGCGGCAATCAGCTCGACGATCGGCCCACTTGGCGTAGGCGTCGACGTCGGTAGGGGCAACGGAGTCGGTGTATAGGTCATCGTCGGAAGCGGTGTAGAAGTTGGCGTAGAAGTAGGCGGCTCCGGGGTGATCACTACCGGCACATCCGCGACGTTCGACGCTTCGGTGAAGTCAGCAAACACCCACCCTCGTCCATCGCTTGCCTCGGGGTAGATCACTTGCCACCAGGTCGCCTCCGGGTTCTTTCCGACGATGCGCAGCTTCGTGCCGACTGGTACCAAGCCCAAGACGGGATAGTGTTGTCCTGGCCCCTGACGCACATTCAAAGCGGCAGTGGTCACTGCGAGTGCTCCTGTTTCCTCAGGAGTAGGTGTCACTACTGGCGTGGGAGTATCGACAGAAGCAGGCACAGCTACAAGAAAGAGCATAACAGGCTCACTGGCGATGCCCCGAAGATTGTACGCTCTCAGCTGTAGAGTATAGCTGCCTGGCGCCGGCGGCATCCAGCGCAGATCAGCTTGCAAGGATGGGGATGGTTTGTCGGCCGGAGCCGCCTGCTGTGCCACCAATCCGCCACTTGCCCAAAGTTCGACACGTGCCACCCCCTCAGCGTCACTGGCCACTACGCTCACCGTAACAGACTCGTTGACGCGCACCTGGGTACCTGCCGCCGGCGACTGAATGAACACCACAGGCGCTGCTGGCGCAGCAACTGTAGCTGGAGCGGACAGCAAATAGGAAAGCATACCTCCAAGCGCCAAGATCAGCACTACAACAACTATCAGGCCTGCCAGACCAGCAATAAGCAACCATATAACATTGCTACGCATCCACCCGACAGCAGGTACCTTGGCTTCGATCTCTGTATCGTCCCGACGCAACCCGGGCTCCACCGGCACCATGCCCAGCGTATGAGGCGCTGCTAGTCCCTCCAATGAGAAAACTGTCCTTCCAATAGCAATGGTATCTCCGGGCTGCAATACTTGAGGCTGGGTAATGCGCCGTCCACTCACCATGGTGCCATTGGTACTGCCCAGATCCTCGATAACCAGTGCATCGCCACGCCGCATCAGACGAGCGTGGTAACGCGACACCTGCACGTCGTCCAGCACCAGGTCATTGTCCGGGGCACGACCGATGCACAACGTATCGCCCGACATGGTGAACGTGCGTCCCATCTGAGCTCCCAGCTGTATACGCAGTCGAATTGGAACACGCCCTGCGGATGACCGGGTGATATCCACTGCGTCCTGCTCACCTTCCGAAAGCGATTCGAAATCCATACGGATATCCTCCTGATCATCCTTGACGCTCGATGCGCGGGTTCACCCACACAGCGTGATCCTCTTCGGCAGAGGCACCAGCCTGCACTACCAGCCAGATGCGCTGTCCACCGGCTACCGCACTGAGATCTGCCTCGACGGTCTCGAGCGCACCGTCGGCCGCGTTGTCTTCCAACATGGCCAACAGGGTGAATCCAGATAAGCTGCCACCATCAATGCCAACTAGAAAACGTGCTTCACCCCTTATTCTAGCCAAGAAGCCCACCCTGGCCAGGAAGCGATCCCCCGTCTGCACCGGTGCGGGCAAAGTGAAGAGACCCACGATGTTACCATTGGGCACCCGTTCGGGATGCATCTCCAGCACGCGCGCCGGCTGAGAACCATCCTCAAGCTCCCCACTGTCGCGCCAACGGGCGAAACCACGCGGGTCATCTAGTGAGCCACTCCATGGCAATAGGTCGCGGCCATTACTCCAGGTTGCCCCTGGAGCTGCACTCAGGAAGTCGAATATCACGCGTGCCCCAGAAGGTGCCCGGACCACGATGGTCACTTCGGCAGTCGTTGTGCCAAAGGCATTACGCGCTACAAGCACGTAAGTGGTCGTCGTAGCAGGCGACACCACCTTGGTTCCCGGCGCCGTCACCTCTTCCTCGCCACCCGCATAGCGCAGATAAGCAGCTTCCGCGTTCATAAAGTCCCAGCGCAGCGTGACCACCTCACCCGGACTTATGACATAACGATCAGCCATAAAGGCAAAGATCACCGGTCGGAGCGGATTCGGTGTTGCCGTAGATGTCGCCGTGGGGATGGGGGTGAGCGTGGGTGTGGGAGTATCGGTTGGCGTAGGAGTAGGTGTTGGCGTGGGCGGAGCAGGCACCACTGGCACGTCCTGTGCATTGCTTGCGGTAGTGTACTGCGGTTTGGCCGAAACCCAACCACGCTGCACCGTTTCAGGAGGGTACTCAATCTGCCACCATGTGCCCGCCGCGTCACGTCCGGTTATGCGCGCTGACTGTCCCCGCGCTAACCAACCAATGGGTGGTGCATATTCGACACCTGGCCCAGAACGCACATTCACACCTACCAGCGCTGTTACTATCGGTTCACCTAGCACTTCATCCACCACTTCCGCTGTTGTCGATGGAGCACCAGTGGCTGCAGGCACAGCTGAAACTTCACTACCAGGTGTAGACACCACCGACGTTGACGGACTAGTGGCAGCCGCTTCAGCAAGCACATTGACGTAAACCTGGGCAGGTGCACTCGCGATGTTATCCACCGTGTACGCACGCACTTCGAGCACATGGGTGCCCAGAACATTTGGCGTCCAGGGCAAGCTGGCCCCATAGGAGCTGACCGGCGGATTGAGCGTTTGCACGCGCACCACCTGACCATCCACCCACAATTCCACCCGTGCGATACCACGGGCATCCGTCGTTGCGGACACCGACTGGACGACCAACTCGTGGCCAACCGGAATGCTGCTGCCGGATTGAGGATACGTGATCACCACGCTCGGCTGGCTGCGTGGAGTAGGAACAATGGCACAAGCGAGCAGCACTAGCATCAACACAAACAGGCCACCCAGCGGGAATATAGATCGAGATTGGCAGGGGTTCATCGCATATCACCTGTATCGTGGCACATATTATAGCCCAAGTTGCTAGCAGGGGAAGTTATCAGGCGGAAAAGGGGAAGATTAGTAATAGAATGACAACTCACCCAATACCGATCGGATATTCCATCAGGGTTCGAGCGAATACAACTTCAAGCGCCAGCCTGGGACATAGGGTGAAACTTCGAGAACGCGTCTTAATGCCCCGAAGGGCTTTCCTTCGATTCTGACGCTGTCAACGAGGGGTTTCTGAGAACGCACGGCGACGTGCTGTCTTAATGCCCCGAAGGGCTTTCCTTCGATTCTGACGGAGTGGGAGGAGATGAAAGAGGAGAGGGGGGGGATTTTGGGGTCTTAATGCCCCGAAGGGCTTTCCTTCGATTCTGACCCACACGAGTGGGAGGCCTGTGAACAATGGCTGGAGGAGTCTTAATGCCCCGAAGGGCTTTCCTTCGATTCTGACCGGGAGGACGCTATGAAGTATCGTCCTCCTGCCAAGAAGAGTCTTAATGCCCCGCAGGGCTTTCCTTCGATTCTGACCGCTTTACACCCAGACGAAAGTGGAGGGACGGACAATGCGTCTTAATGCCCCGAAGGGCTTTCCTTCGATTCTGACTCCTCCTTGACGGAGGAGTGGGAGGAGATGAGGGCCGAAAGGTCTTAATGCCCCGAAGGGCTTTCCTTCGATTCTGACTGTCAA
>Ga0209721_1002797_pt1 | contig 10255 bp, 9 predicted proteins | sample TshhotsprinmetaG_FD_184139 | JGI IMG/M metagenome (GOLD analysis project Ga0209721, IMG submission 184139) | Hot spring microbial communities from South Africa to study Microbial Dark Matter (Phase II) - Tshipise hot spring metaG (SPAdes)... | ecosystem: Environmental > Aquatic > Thermal springs... | reverse complement strand
GCGGCGCAAAATGGGCGGTTTTCAGCCCCCTCACCCCCCTTACCCCCCTCTCCCCCTTGCCCTGACGGGCGGGGGAGAGGGGGGACAGAGAGGGGTTTTGCGGGGCGGCGGCGAAGCCGCCGCCCCGTAAACCCCGACTCTTTTCTATGGCGCGGGGACGCTCCGCAGAATCAGCGGCAGGAGCATCCGCCACGGCTGGACCTCCACCCATGCCGGGCGCTCCCATCGCCCGCCCGCACCGTCTTCCAGAAACGCCACCCCGTAGAGTGCAGGGAGAAAGGTCGGCGGGGCCCGCATCTGCCAGGTGAGGGTGACCACCGCATCCACCGCCAGCGGGCCTTCCCAGCGCACCCCGCCGGTTATCATCTCTCCCACTCCGCCGCCCTCCCAGGCCAGCGATCCCGCAACGGGTTCTATCCCCAGCGGCAGCGAAACCGCCGCGGTCGCCAGTGCCGCCTCCGCGCCCCGGTTCTCCACCACCAGCAGGCCGGTAAAGAGGTCCCCCGAACGGATGGCGGGCGGGATGAAACGAAGGGCGGACGGCCCCAGGTCCGGCGAATCCAACCGCACCACAGCCCAGCGGTCAAAAGCAATCTTCTGGTCGGTCAGCGCCAAACGCACCGTCTGGGTGACCCGCGCGCCGGAGGGGAGGGCAGCCGTCACCACGGCGGCCCAGGTGACCGTCAGCCCACCGCCGGGGGCCAGCGCCCCCGCCCAACCGACGCGCCGGGCGCCGGGGTCGTAGACCGCCGGGCCGGATAGGCTCCCGGGGACCAGTTCCAGTTCGGCCGGAATGGTGGCGGAGAAAGCGACCGGCGCCGACCGCGGACCGTCGTTGACCAGATGGAGGGTGAAGGTGACGGACTCCCCCGGCCCCACCGCGCCCCGGTCCGCTCCGAACGCCGACCCACCCAGCCAGGAAAGCCAGCCAACTATCCGCTTCATCACCTCCGGGCGCTTCTCTTCGGGCAGCACCTCAAAGGGGAACGGGAAGAAAACCGTCGCGTCCGGTGCGAAGGTGCCCGTCATTTCGGCGCGGCGGGCCAGCCCGATCCCCCGTACGGCCTGGTCCCGGAAGACGACGGCAACGCCCAGCGCAGGGATCACCTCATCTGACCAGTTCCGGTAGCCGGAGGGGTAAGCCAGCAACCAGGGGCCCAGGCCGTCGCTGATAGGGTCTTCCGGCACCCCCACGGCCATCGTCGGCGTGACGTCTTCGGTGTACGTAAGCACCCCCAGACGGGAGGCCAGCAGGCCGCCCGCGTGGTAATAGAGAAAATCCTGCGCCGAGAGGAACAGCCGTCCCCCGCCGTTCAGGTACTCCAGCAGCGCCCTTTCCTCGGCCGCCGTCACCGGCTCGTACCAGTCGTACCCCGTCCACCAGAGGACGACCGGGTAGCGGCGAAGAATCTCCGGCGGCGGTCCGCCCGTCCCCCCGCTGCCCAGCGCCGGATGGGTCTCCCAGAGGTCGTAGGGGATACCGGCCCCGTCCAGCGCCGCGCGGTACTTCTCCTGCTGGTCGTACCAGCGGTCATCGTCCACCACAAGGACCGGCGCGGGGCTCTTGGTGGTGAGTACCGCAGTAACGGAGAGCGCCGGGGAGAGGACGGAGCGGACGGTCAGGGTGAGGACGTCCCGCTCGTCCCACCCCGCGCTGGCGGGGATGGTCACGCTGACCACCAGCGTCCCGGAGGTGCAGGACGGGAGGATCAGGTAGGGCGCGCTCAGGCGGGCGGGCCAGCGCCCGGGCTGGAGCGTCGCCGCCATCACGTCGGGGACCGGGTCGCTCCCGGTGTTGCGCACCCGTATCTCGTGGGTGACGACCGTCCCAGGGACTCCGATCGCCACGGCCGCCGTCGGGCGGAGTTCCAGGCCATGGTCGGGAGGCGGCGCGGTCAGCCAGTCCAGCGCCCGCCGCATCACCTCCCGACGGGTCTCCCGATCGTTGATCGCCTCAAAGCCGAAGGAGAGATAGAGGGCGCGGTACGGAAGACATGTGCCCACCCGCAGGCCGCCGCAGCCGTCTTCGCGATAGGCCAGGACGGGCGCCGCCGCGTCCGGGTCGGCCGTATCCACCACGTCGGGGAACTGCTGGTTATCGGCCCCGCCTGGGCCGGTGATGGTGAGGGTCAGACCGGCGAAGAGGTCGTCGGGCAGGCCGTCCAGTCGCCAGACCCCGCTGCTATCGGCGACCAGACGGCTCTTCAGGTAGTGGTAGTAGTACCGGAACCCGGCGTCCACAAAGCCGACGTCCTGCCCACTCAGGAAAAGGTTCCCCCCCGACGAGAGGTATTCGGTGATAGCATCCTGGGCGCCGATAAAGCCGGGCCCGTCCCAGGGCGCGCTCCAGATCACGACGTCGTACGGGCGGAGGGTACCGGCGGTGGGGAGGTCATTAGGAATCCGGCGGATGATGTGCTCGTCGTAGGCCAGGGCCAGGTTGTCCAGCGCCTGGCGATAGTAGGCGATCTGGCTCTCGTAGTACCAGGCGCCGCTATCTATCAGGAGGACGGAGGGCGCCGGGGGCAGGGTCATGGTGACGGCCGCCGTCTCCTCCACCGTCACCGCGGCGGTGGCAGTGACGACGTAGTACCCCAGGGCGCGGGCGCGCAGGGTGTAGACGCCGGCGGGGAGGGTGAAGGTGGTGACCGCCGCGGTCGCCTCCAGCGGGGTATCCAGGACGCGGATGGTGGCGGTGACGGGCCGCCCGTCGGACGCGTCCGTCACGAAGACCTGCAATGTGCCGGTGGGGAGGGGAGTGAGAGCGAAGTCGGCGGTGATGAGGCTGCCGACCGTCACCGAAATGTTGCGGCGGGTGGCGGGTTCGTAGGCGAAGGCCGCGGCGGTGAGGTCGTAGACGGCGGGAGCGAGGGAGAGCAGGTACCGGCCCTCGGCGTCGGTGGTAGCGCTCCCCCCGCCGGCCCTCCCACGCGGCGTCGCCGTGACGGTCGCGCCGGGGATGGGGAACCCGTCCCCCGCGCGGCGCACCGTCCCCTGCACAATCCCGGCGTTCATCAGCGCCGAGACGGCGGCGAAGGCATCTATCCGCCCCCAGCCGGAATCGTTGTTGGGAAGGGTGGTGCTCAGAGGGACAGCGGTGGAGGTGATGAGGTAGGCAGTCTGGGTGATGTTCAGGGTCGGGCTGACGGCGCGCAGAAGGGCGACCAGTCCCGCCACGTGGGGGGTAGCCATGGAGGTGCCGCTCATGCGCCCGTAGGTGCCGCCGGGGAGGGCGGAGCGGACGGAGACGCCCGGCGCGACGACGTGGGGTCGGACCTCGCCCCAGGGGGAGGGCCCGCGGCTGGAGAAGTAGGCGACTCCGTCGTAGGAGTCGGTGGCGCCCACGGCGAAGGCTTCGGGAAGAGAGGCCGGGGAGATGACGGTCCCCGGTCCGGGCCCGCTGTTGCCGTTGGCGAAGACGACGAAAATCCCGGCCGCGCGCAGGGCGCGGATGTCGTTCTGGAAGACGGTGGAGGCGGCATTCTCGTCGCCCCAGGAGCAGTTGACCACGTCGGGGGCTTTAGACGGGTCGCCGCCGGGGGCCAGGAGCCACTGGAATCCGGCGTGAATCCAGGAGTCGTAGCCGTAGCCGTAACGGTTCAGCATTTTGACGCCGATCCACTGCGCGCCGGGGGCCACGCCGATCCCTTCGCCCCCCACGGCCGTCCCCAGGGTGTGAGTGCCGTGGCCATGGTCGTCTATGGGGTAGAGGGAACCGGTGACGGGGTCAAACCAGTTGCCGGTGTGGACGGCGGGGCCGTGGGGGTTGTAGCCGCGGTAGTTGACGCGCAGGGCCGGATGGAGCCAGTCCACGCCCGTATCCATCCCCGCCACCACCGCGCCGGTGCCGCTGATGTTGAGGGACGCCCAGACCTCGGGGGCGCGCACTTTAGCGATGTTCCACTCGGTAGATTGTGCATTGTGCATTGAGAATTGTACATTGTGCATTGTTGCGAGCCAGCGGCGGTAGTGGTCCAGGCGGATCAGGGCGACTTCGGGGCGGGCGGCCAGGGCGCGGATGACGTCGGGATGGGCGCGGACGGCGAGGCCGTTGAAAATCCAGAAGGGGGTGTAGTCCTCCGCCAGACCAGCGGCGCGGGCGGAATCCAGGTAGGCCCGCAGGGGGGCCTGGGTGCGGTCGGCCAGCGCGCGCATGGAGGCGACCATCCGGGCGCGGGCCGCGGCGGGGGATAGGACGGCTGCCGGGCCGACCGCCTCTTCGGGCTCCGCCTGTTCCCGCAGGACGACGATGACGCGCAGAGACTCATCGGGAGATGCCGCACTCCGCACATCGCCGCGCGTCGTCGGGACGGAGGCCGGATACAGAAGGCGCGCCAGGGCGGGCTCCAGGACGGCCTGGGGCGGGGGAGGTTCGGCGGTCCGGGATGGGGCCGCATCCGGGAGCGCCCAGGCGGGGAGGAGCGGGGAAGGCAGAGCCGAAGCGACGGGAGCAGATGCCGCGACGAGATCAGGGGCCGGGACCGAAAGGGGGAGGAATCCAGAGGCCAGCAGGGACCCGACCAGGAGAAGGACAAATAGCAGCCGAGAGAAAGTGGGCATAGGAAGTGTTCCGTGTTGCGTGTTCTGTGTTGCGTATCGCAAATCTGATTGCGCCTGCGACTCTGCGACCTGCGACTTTCTTTCGCGTATCGCTTGTCGCGTATCGCCAATCGCCCCCTGCGACCCTGCAACTTGCGACTTGCGACTTGCAACTATCCAGCCCTGTTCAACTCCCTCAGCAGGGCCAGCAGTTCGTCGTTGGACGGGATGTCGCTCATGGAATGGCCGTAGTGGACCCAGCGGACGATGCCATCCCGGTCAATGATAGCCTGGGCAGGCATACGGCCCAGTTTGAAGAGGTTGACCTCCTGTCCGTAAAGTTTCAAGACCGTGTGTTTGGGGTCTGGCAGGCCCACAAAGGGCAACCGGTTCTCTTCCCAGTACCGGGCAAAGGCTTCGGCATCCTCCGGCCCGACGACGATGACCTCGGCATTGCGTTCCACGAATCTGTCGTAGTCCTGGCGCAACTGCGCCATGTGCCGGCGGCAGAACGGTCACATAAAGCCGCGGTTGAACACCAGCACCACGTGTTTGCGCCCCTGATAGTCGGAGAGGCGCACGGGATTTCCCCGAAAGTCCTCCAGCACGAAGTCCGGGGCTTTGCTGTGAACTGTCACCTTTGCCATGTTGCTCCTTTCTGCCTCTACCATCCGTTCCCTTCAGCGACCGGTATGAGACGCCGCGGCGCGCGGGTGAGAAGGCGGGGCCCTCCGGCCTCCACCACCACCGTGTCCTCCACCTTCGCCATCATGCCATCTGCGGGCGCGCTGACCTCTATCTCCAGCGCCAGCACCATCCCGACCGCCAAGAGGGTCTGTTGGCGCGGCCAGAGGACGGGGGGTTCATCTATCTCCAGCCCGACCCCATGGCCGACAAAGCCGGGGAGGGTCAGCGACCCCGGCGGGAAGTGGGGGGGAGCACCTCGGCCTACTACCGCCTCCGCCGCAGCATAGACTTCGGCGACGGAGACGCCCGGACGGAGGGCCGCCAGTACGGCCTCCTCGGTCGCCAGCGCGATCTCGTGGAGGGCCTCCTGGGCCGCAGTGGGCTTTCCCACGATGTAGGTGCGGGACTCGTCGGCGGTGTAGCCCATGTACGTGGAGCCGATATCCAGCACGACCAGGTCGCCGGGGCGGATTCCCCGCCGGGAGGGGCCGTAGGGGGTGCCGGGGCTGAGGCCGGCGCCGGTGATGACCAGGCCATGACCGCCGCGCACTGCCAGGTTCTCCCCGCTCATCAGGAGGACGCCGCCCCCGCGCGCGCCGGGGTAGCGGAGGGGCTGGTATCCCTCATGCCCGGCCCGCCGCAGGGCCGCCTCCACTTCCGCCGCCAGTTCCAGTTCGGTCATCCCTGCCCGGAGGACGGAGACCATTACCTGATGGCCCGCGTCGGCGACGGCCGCAGCCCCTTCGGTGGCGCGAATCTCGTCGGCGTCCTTAACCATCCGCTGGGCCAGGACAACGGGGCTGATGTCCTCCACCGGCCAGGTCGGCAGCGCCTCTCGCATCCGTCGGTAGAGTTGGGCGGGCATCACGTCCAGGTCCGTCCCCAGCATCCCGCCGGTCAGCCCCTGGGCCGCCAGCACCGCTGCCACCTGGTCCCATCCACCTCCCGCCTCCACGCGGACCGTCGCCTCCCGACAGGCCAGGTCCAGCCCGCGCCGCACCAGCAGGACAGCATCCTGCGGCCCCACGACCAGTGTCGCCGGGCGGGCCGTCCCAGCATAGTAGAGGACATCCCGAGGGTGGACCAGCACTACAGCGTCCACCCCTGCTTCGGTCATCCGTCTGCGCAAGTCATTCAGCCGTCGTTCCAAGGCCGTCTCTCCTCAAAAGTTGACGAACCAGTGGGCCAACCTCCAGAATGCTGCCCACGGTGAAATCCACCCCGTCCTGGGATGGGCCGTTCAGCAGAATGGTCGTCATTCCCAGGCGTTTCGCCGGTTGCAGGTTGACGGGGCGGTCGTCCACCAGAATGCAGGCGGGCCCCCGCGCGCCCAGCAGGGTCAGCAACCGCTGATAGGCTTCCAGACGGGGTTTGTGGATGAAGTTCAGGGCACGGATGTCCACAATCCGCTCAAAGAGGTCGGCGATTCCCAGCGCGTTCAGCACCCGCAGGGCATGCTCGGAGGTGGAGTTGGTGAAGACGACGCGGCGCAACGGGATGGTCTCCAGCATCGCCCGCAGGGCCGGGTCGGGCCGGAGGTAGTCCTCTACCGGGACGTCGTGGACGAAGGCCAGGTAGTCTTCCACATCCACCCTGTCCGAATGCTCCGCCAGCAATCCCCCCAGCGTGGTGCCGTAGAGGCGGACGTAGAGTTCCCGGATACGGGACGCTTCGGTGGCCTCCAGCCCCAGATGGCGTTGCAGCCATTCGGTGATCCGTCGGCCGACGTCCTGCATCAGGCCCACTTCGGTGGGATAGAGGGTTTCGTCCAGGTCAAAAACGGCATGAGTGAAGGGCACGTCTCTTCTCCTGAATCGGGTGAGGGAAGTATACCCGATTTCAGCCCGGAGGAAAAGTCGGCTATAATTAGGTGAAATGTGCAAAATCATGCAGCGAATCAAAGTCCTATCTTTTGTCTTGCTCCTTCTCTCTGCCTGTGGCACTTTGTCTTCTCCCACCCCTACCCCTACCTCCACTCCGGCGCCGACTTTCACTCCATCCCCTACCCCTACCCCCGAACCGCCCGACACGGGCTGGCTGGCGGTTGCCGACGGAGTGGAACTGCGCCGGATGCGGGTGGCGATGGGCAGTGGGGTCATAGAACGGGTGACGCTGGTGCGGCTGGACCCGGCCCGTCTCCGTTTCCGCGTTCTCTACACCCCCGGCGCGGGGCGACGGGTCTCGGAATGGGCAGCGGCGCTGGAAGCAGATGGCTCTCCGCTCCTGATGCTGGTCAACGGGGGGTTCTTCACCCCGGAATACACCGCCACCGGGCTCCTGGTCACCAATGGACGGGCCTACGGCACATCGTATGAGGGGATGGGAGGGATGTTTGCCGTCCTCCCCGGCGGTCGGGTAGAGGTGCGCTGGCTGGTCGCCCGCCCGTACGACCCTGCCGAGTGGCTGGTAGAGGCAGTGCAGGGCTTCCCGATGCTGATCCGGACCGACGGTTCCATCTTTCCCCCCGACGCCGACGACGGCCGCACGGCCCGTCGGACGGCGGTGGCCCAGGACAGGGACGGCCGAATCCTCTTCTTAGTGGCCCAGGACGGCTTCTTTTCGCTCCACGCCCTGGCCCGCTGGCTGGCGGAATCCGACCTCTCCCTGGTGGCGGCGCTCAATCTGGATGGGGGGCAATCCTCCGGCCTGTATCTTCGGGCGGGGAACGCGCGGGTAGAGATAGACTCCGGTGTGGGGGTGCCGGCCGTCATTATGGCTGAGTATGGCGACTGAAAACGCTTGGTGTGAGTTGATCTCCGTCAAGCGGTCAGCATCGGCTCCCACGGGCTTTTACCGGAGGCTGAGCCCTCCGGCTTAAAGCGAAGCCCTGCTATCGCAGGCTGGAATGCCACTCCGCTGGCGCTTGGCGACTGACTGCAAGCGTTATGCCATTCGCAGTGCGCTACGGAGCGGAGCGGCGTTCGCCGCACGGGGAGATAAGGGCAAGGACAAGCCTTGCCCTTACGGGGGTTTCGGGGCGGGCGGCCTTCGGCCGCCCGCCCCGAAACTTGACATCATGAGAGAATCTACAGCCGCGCGGGGAGGGGGGATAGAAATGGGGTTTTTGGGGCGGCGGCTTCGCCGCCGCCCCAAAAACCCCGCTCTTCCCCCCTCTCCCCCAGAAGGGGACAGGGGGTGGACAAGCGTCGGGAGAACGCGCTCATTTGCCCTCCATAGCCCCAGATGGTATAATAAGCCCCCGGTAAGCCGGGACGAATCGTCGGTCCGCGATCCCCATCATCAATCCTGTACCGGAAGGAGTCGTGTGGAAGCGATTGAAGCGGCCATTATGGAATTTCTCCATTCCGTGTTGAACGCCATCGGCTGGCCCGGGGTGGTGCTGATTATGGCGCTGGAGAGCGCCAATATCCCCATCCCCAGCGAGGTGACGATGCCCCTGGCGGGCTGGATGCTGGTGCAGGCAAAGGGGCTCCTGCTCTGGCGGGCCGCGCTGGATGGGGGCTTTTACGGCGCGCTGGGTTGCACCATCGGTTCCATCGCCTCTTACCTGCTGGGGTTCTGGGGAGGGCGCCCCTTCCTCCGGCGCTGGGGGCGGTACATCCTGATCTCCCAGCACGACCTGGAGCAGGCGGACCGCTGGTTCGCCCGCTGGGGGGATTGGGCCGTTTTCATATCCCGCCTTATGCCCATCGTGCGCACGTTCATTTCCTTCCCGGCCGGGGTGACCAGGGTCCACTTTCTCCGCTTCACGGTCTACAGTTTCGTCGGTTCTTTTATCTGGTGCGGGGCTCTGGCGATTGCCGGTCACGCCTTCGGGAGCGAGTGGGAACGGATTCGGGAAATCATGCGCCCCTTTGATATCCCCATCGCCATCGCGCTCCTGGCGGGGATGGCCTACTATATCTACCGGCACGTCCGCCGCGCCCAGACGCAGCCCATCGCGGAGCCGGAGGCGTAGAACCTCTCCCGAAGGGCCCGATGAGAGAACATTTTCGCGAACTCTGGCGCTATCGGGACCTGGTCCTTAACCTGGTGGTGCGGGACCTGAAGGCCCGCTACAAGAACTCCCTTCTCGGCGTGGCCTGGTCCTGGGTGAACCCGCTGCTGATGATGGTGGTGTACACCATTGTCTTTAATGTCCTGGCGGGCCGTTCCAACCTCCCCAACTACCCAGTCTTCATCCTCTGTGCGCTCCTGCCCTGGAGTTTCTTCACCAATGCCGTCTCCCAATCCACCAACAGCATCGTGGATGCCGCTCCGCTGATCAAGAAGGTCTATTTCCCGCGCGAAGTGCTCCCCATTGCCGCCGTGATGAGCAACATGGTCCACTTCCTGATCTCCCTCCCCGTCTTCTTCCTGCTGGCGCTGGTGATGGGGAATCGCATCACCCCCTGGGCTCTCCTTTTTCCGGTCACGCTGCTCATCCAGGTGATGTTCACCACCGGAGTCGGCCTGATCACCGCCACCCTCAACGTTTTCTACCGGGACACGCGCCTGATTATGGACGTGCTCCTGCTGGCCTGGTTTTTCCTCACCCCTATCTTCTACCCCCTCACCACGGTGCCGGAGCGATATGTCCTCTGGGGGGTCTCCATCAACGTGCGGGCGTGGCTTTTGCGGCTGAATCCGATGGCTTCCATTATCTCCTCGTACCGCGACCTCCTCTATTGGGGCGCTCCCACGGCGTGGGATTTTCTCCTGCGGACGGCAGTGACCTCGCTGGCCGTGCTGGTGGTGGGATACCTCATCTTCCTGCGTTTCAGTCCCCGTTTCGGAGAAGAGGTCTAACAGCAGAAAGGGTTTTCGGGGCAGAGGGTATTGCCTTCTGCCCCGAAAACCCTTTTTTCCCATAAAGTGTTGATTCTCATAAAGTCGTATCACCCGGTCTTTCACAAAGTCTCACAAAGTCGTATCATCCCTTGCCCGGGTGGGAGTCCGAATGTTCGTTCCGAGGTTTTCTTTGTTGCCAGGGATTCCCTTTATCCCCCTCACCCCCCTTGCCCCCCTCTCCCCCTTGCCCTGACGGGCGGGGGAGAGGGGGGAAGAGAGGGGTTTTTGGGGCGGCGGC
>Ga0209721_1002790_pt1 | contig 10281 bp, 7 predicted proteins | sample TshhotsprinmetaG_FD_184139 | JGI IMG/M metagenome (GOLD analysis project Ga0209721, IMG submission 184139) | Hot spring microbial communities from South Africa to study Microbial Dark Matter (Phase II) - Tshipise hot spring metaG (SPAdes)... | ecosystem: Environmental > Aquatic > Thermal springs... | reverse complement strand
TGCAGATTGTGGATGCTATCAACAGTACCACCCGCGCTATCCCCGGCAAACTCTCGCTGGGCGAGGTTGAGAGTGGCTCGGTTACCCGCACCCTCACCATCCGCAACCTGGGCAGCGCCAGCGAAACCTACACCTTCAGCCACCAGGCTGCCCCCGCCACAGTCGGCACGTTCGGCGTGACCTATCTCAACGCACCTTCGGCGGTGTCCTTCGGCAGCCCCAGTGTATCGGTTGCACCAGGGAACTCGGCCAGCGTGAGCGTGACCATCACGCCCAACCCTGGCCTACCCGACCGCAGCCAGTTCGGCGGCTATATCGTGGTCCGCAACAGCGAAGGCGCTACCGTAGCCCGCGTGCCTTACGCCGGTTTCAAGGGCGACTACCAGAGCATCCAGGCCCTGGCCCCCACATCCTTCGGCTTCCCCTGGCTGGCCCGGCTGGTGGGTACTACCTATAACCGCCTGACGGGCCCCAGCACCTTCACCCTGCAAGGCGGCGACATCCCCTACTTCCTGATCCATCTGGCCCATCCCGTGGCCAAGCTGCAGTTTGAGGTGCTCAACGCCTCCAACAACCGCCCCGTACACCCGGTCTTCAACAGGTTTGTAGACCTCGAGTATGTCGGGCGCAACTCCACCTCTACTAGCTTCTTCGCAATTGCCTGGGACGGTACCCGCATCCACAGCAACATGGACAACGGCAACGGCGACAACTCGCTGTTCAAGACCGTGCCCAATGGCAGCTACGTGGTGCGCATCCGCGCCCTCAAGGCCCTGGGCAACGAGAACAACCCGGCCCACTGGGAAAGCTGGACCTCGCCGGTCATCACCCTGGCCCGCCCCTAAATATCCAGATCTCTCCAGAAGACCCGCTTCGGCGGGTCTTTTTTCGTATGCTATGGGCAGATGGAACTGCGCGGCCCCCGCATTCTGCTCCGCCGCCCTCGCCCAGAGGACACCGAGGCCCTGTTCGCCCTGATGTCCGACCTCGAGATGGCCCCTTTTGTCTACTGGAACCCCCACCAGGACCCCCACCAGACCTACGAGTACCTCGAGCACCTCCAGGGCAAGGAAGGTTTCTTCATCATCGAAGCCGAAGGACAGCCGGCAGGCGTGGTGGGGCTGCACCTGGACTGGGACAACAAGCTGGGCGAGACCGAGACCTGGCTGGGACGGCGTTACTGGGGGAGTGGCATCAACACCGAGGCCAAGGTGGTGCTGTTCGATTTTGCCTTTGGGCCGTGGGATCTGCGCCGTATCCAGGCCATCGCCCACGTGCATAACCCGCGTTCGCAGCGGGCGCTGGAAAAGCTGGGCTTCCAGCGCGAAGGTTTGCTGCGCCGTTGGCGTTGGATTCGCGGCGAGCCCTGGGACTTCTACATGTACAGCTTGCTGCCCGAGGAGTGGATGTCGAGCCGCCCGCCGATTTTTTACTGAACCCCTGCCCGAGACCCGTGCATGGGCGCTACAATGAAGGGCAACCACACTTCTGGCCGGTGCCTTTATGCCCGCTTGTTTGTATCTGCTGGACGAGCCCCATGTGCGCCTCGAGGGGGGTCGGCTCGAGCTGGCCCCCTCGCGCCCTGCCCAGCTCCTGGTCTACCTGGGCTACCGGGGGGAGTGGGTGAGCCGCGAAGCACTGGCCGGGCTCTTCTGGCCCGAGAGCCCGGAGGAGGAGGCCCGCCACAACTTGCGGGTCAACCTGCACCGGGCCAAAGCCCTGCCCTGGTCGGAAGGGCTCGAGGTGGAACGCGAGCGGGTTCGGCTGTGCGTCGAGACCGACGTGGCCCAGTTCCGAGAGGCCCTGGGGCGGGGCGACTGGCAGGCAGCGGCCAAACTGCACCGGCGGCCTTTTTTGCAGGACTTCCCGCTACAAGACCTCCCCACCCTCGAGGCGTGGGCCAGCCTGGAACGCCTAGCCCTGCTGGAAGCCTGGAAAAGCGCCGCACAACGCCATGCCCTAGAGCTGGAACAAAACGACCAACTCGACCAGTCCAGCGCGCTGCTAGCCGAGCTGCTGCGTCACGACCTGCTGGCCGAGGATGTGTTGCAGCACTACCTGCGCACCGCCTACCTGGCCGGACAGCGCGAGGCGGCCCTCAAGACCTATGACCGCTTCGTGCGGGAACTCTCGCAAGAGCTGGGCCTCGAGCCCATGCAGGCCACCCAGGAGCTGGCCCAGGCCCTGCGCCGCTCGCTGCCGCTGCGGGTAAGCCCACCCAGACCCCAGGTTCGCATTCCCCTCGAGGTGTTCAAGCCCCCGCGCCTGGTAGGACGCACCGCCGAGCAGTCCCGCCTGCAGGGTGTCCAGTCGGCTCTGGTCAGCGGGGAGCCGGGGGTGGGCAAGACCCGGCTGCTGTTAGACACCTTTCCCGCGGCTCCCCTCATTCGCTGCCGCGAAGGGCTGGAAAATGTGCCCTTTTTCCCGGTGCTCGAGTACCTCAAGGCCCACCTGGACGCCCTGCCCGACCCGGGCCCCTACCGCGAGGACCTGGCCCGCCTGCTGCCCGAGGTCTGGCCAGGGTTCACCCCTCCGCCAGCCGACCCTTTTAGCGTCAAAAGGCGGCTTTTGGAGGCCGTTCATCGTGCTTTGCAGGGAAATGCGCTGCTTCTCTTCGACGACCTGCAGTGGGCCGACGAGAGCACCCTCGAGCTGTTGCTTTACCTGCACAGCCAGGGGCAGGCGCTGGTAGGGGCCTACCGCACCCACGAGGTGGGGCCGGCCCTGGCCAAAACCCGTGAAGCCCTACGCACCCAGGGCCTCGAGGAGATCGCCCTCGCGCCTCTCAGCCCCGAGCTGCTACAGACCCTGCTGGCCGACCTGACGGGTGAGGCCGAGGGACCCAGCCTTTTTTCCGGCTGGCTGCACGGCAAGACCGGGGGCAACCCCTTTTTCGCCCTGGAAACCCTCAAGGCGCTGTTTGAAAACGGCGTGCTAACGCTCGAGGGCGGCCAGTGGCGCACCGCACTCGACGAGATTACCCACAACTACGCCGAGCTGCAGGTACCGCCCAAGGTGGCCGAGGTGGTGCGGCGGCGGGTGGGGCAGCTCTCGGAGGCGGCCCAGCGGGTCGTGCAGGCAGCCAGCGTGGTGGGCGAGGGGTTTACCCCGAGGCTGCTCTCGGAGATGGTGGGCCTGTCGGAGGAGGTTGTGCTGGAGGGCCTCGAGGAGGCTGAACTGTCTGGGATGTTGACAGGAACCCGCTTCAAGCACGACGTGCTACAGCAGGGAGTTTACCGGGGCATCCCAGAGCCGCGTCGCAGGGCCATACATGCCAGAACCGCACAGCAGCTCGAGACCAATGCACAACCCCAGGTGGTGGCCGAGCACTGGTTTAAGGCAGGAGATGCTGTCAGGGCTGTACCTTTTTGGCACACTGCGGCCCGACAGCTTACCGAGCTATGCCTCGACGAAGAGGCCCTGCACTTGAACCGGCGGGCCTTGGAGCACAATACCGACCCTCTCACGGCTCAGGAACTCCAAATTGATATCGGCATCAACTTGCTCAATCTTGCCCAGGAAGAAGCCGCCGTTGGTCTGTGGAAGAGCGTTTTGGAGTCGAGTCAAAATGTGCAAACGCGGGTAAGGGCTCTCATCCAACTTGCTGCCCACCATACCCTGATCGGCCAGTTGGGCCGGGCCAAACAGATGCTCAACCAGATTTACCAATCCTGTTCTTTTGAAGACCTCACGCAACAGAACCAACAAGAGTTTTTGCGCGAAGAACAGCGGCTGGCCGGACGCGAGGGTCGGTTTCAAGAGGCGCTCAATTTAGCTCAGCGACGTCTGAAATACTACAACCCAAACACAGCCTCTGTACACCTGGCCTCGCTACTTTCGGAGATAGGTACCTTTCTGGTCAACTTGGGGCGCAACCAGGAAGCGCTGGAAGTCCTCGAGCAAGCCCTGGCCATGCACCAAAAAGTTGGCAATCGAGATGGCCTGATTCAGGCCACCGGCAACCTACTGTTCTACTGGATTACAGTGGGCGACCCCGCTCGTGGGCTGAGTCTTGCCGAAGAAGCTCTGATGCTAGACCCAGAAAATAGATCCGCCAATACCGAAGGGTTGCGGAATAATCTAGCCAACGCTTATGCCCGAATAGGCGAAACCACTAGGGCTATCTTCCACTACGAAGCTAATGGGCTTCGTGCCAGAAACCCGGTTTGGAGAACAGCCGCCTGGGCCACCCTGGCCCGCCTGTACCAAGAGGCTGGGCGCAGCCAAGAAGTTGCGCTTGCAATAGACCGGGCCATCGAAAGTGTGGCGCAGGTCGAGTTTGCACCCCCTCGCGCTCTGGTGCTGATCGCCGCACTGGGCTACGGCTCTGTAGCACAAGTTCAAGCAGCGCAAAGCAAAATTGGCTCACTCAAAACCCAGGCACTACCCCCACACCTGCAGGCTCAACTCGAGCAAGCCCAGGCCCAATACGCTGCTCGAATCAAAGCATCCAAGGCCTGAGACGCTGGTGTAACGTTCTCCTCCTAAGCTACCCCCATGACCCCCAGGCTGCGCCGGAGTCTCCTGGTGCGGGTGTATACCACCCCCCGCCCGGACGGCATTCCACTGTCCATCTATCGCGTATACGACCTCAAAACCGGGGAAGAGTTGCAGTTTTCCAACTGGGGCGAACTCAGGGTCTACCTGGAGCGCCGTTGGCCGCGCCGGTTGCGCTGAGGCGATCATCAACGCCGGGTTCTAGGTCTGGTGTATCGCATTTGAGCAAGCTTGCCCCAGCGTTGGTGGGGTTTCTGCGACTCCCTTCACTAAAGGTGCTGCATTCGCTGAGACGTTGGTGTAACGCTTGCTTTCTACAGTAGGCCCTGTCTACCCACTCCAATGGGAAGCTCTTAGGAGGTGAAGTATGCGGACTTTGGCTTTAGCGGTGATTGGATTGCTTACCCTGGCCCTGCTCGCGGGGTGCGGTAGCCGAGGCGGCCCGGAGGAACCCGCCGGTTCCCAGGTATTTGTGGGCGAGATTGCCGGGAGCGATGCCCTGATTGCTCTGGTGGTGCAGGACGGGCAGCTGGTAGCCTATGCCTGTGGGGGGCCCAACACCTGGGGAAGCCACACCGGCTGGTTCTACGGCTCGGTAAATGCGGGCCAGATTGGCCCTACCACTGCTCCCAACGGACACCGCCTCGAGGGCCGCCTGAGCGGCTCGTCGGCCAGCGGCAGCTTTACCCTGCCCGATGGCACAACCCTGAGCTGGACGGCACAACAAGCCCGGCCTGAAACCGGTGCAGGGCTGTACAGTCACGAGCAGGACGGCCAGCTCACCGGACTCATTGTGACCAACGAAGGCCGCATGGCCGGGGCCTCCCGGCTGGCCACCGGCGATGCCACCGGCTTGTATGCTCCCGTACAGGTAACCACACCCCCCACCGGCACCAGCCCCAGCCCCACGGTAGGCATCACCTTTCCCAACCGACCCCCGGTGAACATAACCCTAACGCCGGTGGATCCGCTGCGCCACATGGTCACATCCACCAGCCCGACCCTCATCGTGTTGCTGCACGGGGCCACCGCACGCAACCCTGACCCCAGCGCAAGCCGTCGAGAAATCCAAGCCGACGGGCAGCCGGGCACCCGAAAGCACGCCCGTCATTACTGGACCTACCCCTTTGTGGCCGCTCTGCTGGGTGCCGACCCCAGCAAGAACGTTCCACTGGTGACGCTAGAGGGCACGAACATTACCGGGAACGCCTTCCTGACGGCAGGCCTGACACTGCCGGGACAGGGCGTAGACCAGGTTCCCATGGCCTCTCAGTGCACACTGGGTGACATGGTAACTGCCGAACGCTATACCCCCGGTCAGAGCAGTGCGCCCATGCTTTCCGTGCTGCTGGGCCACCGCGATGCCAAGGACAGCCTGGTCGAGCAGGCCGTGTACGCTGTCGATCAGATATACGCCTGCGCTACCCTGTTTGAACAAACCTTCCGAAGGAAGCCCAAGCTGGTTTTTGTGGCCCATAGCTGGGGTGGTCTGATTACCCGCTTCATTCTGTCGAACCCCATCCGCGCAACCCTGCAGGCCATCACGACCCCACTGACTCTGCGCTTCCCCAGTAACGATACCCCCTACGACTCCGGCGATCTCTCCACCAGGGTCAAGATGGATTACCTGCGCAACCTGACCTACTACGCCATCACCCTGGCCACACCCCACCACGGCGTGCGCTTTATCGACCAAGCCAACCAGGTGGTTCAGGCTGTAGGAGTGTTGCGCGGAACCATCGACGCAGCCGATCAAGCGCAAGAACGCTTGCTAAACGCATGGCGCAACGCCGCGAGCTTACTTCTGAACGTTCCCCCAGTCGATGCCATCAACGCCGAGCCGGTGGTCGCTGCACTGGCCTCGTTCGAGCAGTTCTATCAGAACACCTTGACCATCAACCGGGTCTGGGCCGAGAGCCATACCGGGCTGTGGCAAGCCCTCAACACCGGGCCGCTGCACCCTGGCCGGGCCATCCGCACCAACCAGTCGCCGGTTGTAGGAGCCAAGAATCAGCTCATCCCCATCTACGCCGTTGGGGCCCGCAACCCCGGTAGCACCGTGGCCGACACCCTCAATCTGGGCCAGATTCCCGGCGATTTTATGGCTTTGGGCAGCTTGCAGAAAGGAGCGACCAAGCAGAGTTGGGTTATCCAGGCAATTGGGGGAGACTTCCTCTACAGGTTCTTAGACCTGACCATCGGCCCCCGTGCTCCGTTTACGGGCTTTGCCAACCAGCTCGACCGTACCGAGCGGGTGGATGCCATCGCTCTGCTGCGCACCTACCTCGACTCGGTGGCTTCCCAGCTCAACCTTTTCTTCCGCGCCCAGTTTGGCAGCAGCACCGACCAACTGCTGCGCTTTATACTGGGCCAGCTCAGGGTTCAAAGCACCTCCGCCGTGCCCATCTTCCTGAACCAGGGCTTCACCGTAGACCTGGGCGGTAGCGTGAATCTGCCGGTACCCAGGCTGTCCTGCCAGGGCCGGAGCATCACCCTGGACTATGGCCCCCTGGTGTTTGCCTTGGTCGAGCACTACGGCAGCCTGAATGCTGCTGCCAACGCCCTGACCTCGCTCAACTTCCCGGCTCTGTTGAACACACTGACCAGCCTGGGCGGAAACTTCGTTGGGCTGTCGGTAAACCTCAGTACCTGGTTCAACGATACCTTGCAAGCCCTAACCAATCTGCCCCCAGCCTGTCTTGACCCGCTCAACTGGGTTTTATCCTGGCCCTCGACCGGCGTTCCGGCACCCCGCGCGGTTCCCACCGGCAGCCCGGTTAGCGATGGGGTCATCGACAACGACGGCCTGGTGGAGTACGACTCGGCCATGGGCTTCCGGCTAGGTACCAACATCAACGAGTTCTTCGACCATACCCGTACCGACTTTGTGGTGGATGGCAAGCCCCTTCCTGGCTCCTGGTACCGCCGCTACCGCAGCGACCTTGAACAGTTCAACCACGATGTGCAAAGAGAAGAAAGTGGACGCTACCTCTGGAACAACATTCTCTCGAGGAATCCCGGCCCCCTGCCCAGCGCCCAGGGCGATTTGAGCGTGCATCCGCAGTAGCCACGGCTACCAGGCCCCGCCTCTGGGCGGGGCCTGGTCTGCTGGAGTTGAGACGTTGGTGTAACGGGGGACAGCTACCCTCGAGCCATTCAGATAGAGCTATCTCGTTACCTAATCGTTACCACACCACCTTCACGCTCTATCCAGGAGGTTCCAGATGAAACCCCATACCCTGCTCGTCCCAGCCCTAATGGTTGTCCTGCTTTCAGCTTGTGGCACCAGTACCCCCACCCCTGCCCCCAGCAATCCCACCAACCCCAGTAACCCCAACAATGGCAGAACCGCCAGCTTTAAGACGGCCGCCTTGTTGCCGGAGGGTCTGAAAGACCTCGAGCAAGACCTCTCGCCCCTGCTGGTGCAGTTGGTCGAAATCGCTCGTAGCCGCAGCAACAACGCCACGACCTTGACCGGAACCCTGACCCAAGTGGGCAACAACTTTAACTACAGCGCCACCCCCAACAACCTGCTTAAGGTGGTGTGGAGCGATGGTGCAGAGTACGAGTTTGTGATCGCCAAGTTCCAGGGCAGCCTGACCAATGGAGCCAGAGCCTTCTACAAAGGAAATCATCTGCTCGAATACAGCGCCAAGCTCAAGCCCGACAACGACATCGGCAATGTCAACCTCTCGCTGCGCTCTCAGCGGCAGGGCAGCACCCTCAGCGTGAGCCTGAGCGGAAGCGCCGTCTTTGATGGGCAGACCCACACCCTGAACCTGACCTACACCCAGCAGGTGCTCTCCGACTTTGGCCCCGGCTCCATCGAGTTTCATCACCAGGATACCCTCCAGGGCAGCCTCAGCAGTCCCAGTTTCCAGATTCAGGTCAACGAGACCTACGACTTCCGCCTGGTGGGTAGCAGCAGCCTGGTCATGCAGACCATCCGCACACTGAACAACACCTGGAGCGAAGGCGGCCAGCAATTCCGTCTGCAAAACGGCCTGATTAAGAAAGTCTTCCGCGACGGCAACCCCATCGAGCTCGATTTCTGGACAGCCCAGGGCGACCTCTTACGTGGCGGCGTGCGGGTGGGTGGTTTCGGCCAGAGCTTTAGCGGAAACCTGCTCGAGCAGTTCCTCGACACCCCTGGTGGGCGGGTGCGGCTGGGGGCCTTCCGCTTCTGAAGTTGCCCGTTCAAATCGCTGAAAAAATGAAAACCCTCGCTTCAATAGATGGCAGTTCCGTTCGCAAGGGAGGAAACGATGAAACGAAAATGGCTGGTTCTCTGGCTGGTGCTGGCACTGTTGGCTGCCTGTGGTGGAGGCTCGTCCGCCACCCAAGGCATCTGGGATACCTCGAGCTGGGACTCTGCCATCTGGCAGTGAGGAGGAACAACATGAAAGGGCGCAATATTTTCTATTTTGGCCTGGGAGCACTCCTGGTCGCCACCGGACTATACGGGCTTTCGGTGGGCAACCTGACTACCTTCACCGCTGGCACGCCCATCCGGGCCAGCGAGGTGAACGCCAACTTCAACACCCTCAAGGTGGGCGTAGAGGCCCTGGAAACCAGCAAGCAAAACCGGGTGACCGCCTCCTGTGGCGAGGGCAGCAGCATCCGGGTGATCAATGCCGACGGCACGGTGGTGTGCGAGGTAGACGATGTGGGGGCGGGCGGCGGGGGGGGCGACATCACCGCGGTTAATGCTGGCGAGGGGTTGAGCGGCGGCGGGGTCAGCGGTGACGTGACCCTGGGCTTGGCCGATGGTGGGGTAAACACCGCGAAACTGGCGGGCGGGGCGGTCACGACCGCTAAAATCGCCAACGATGCCGTGACCTCGGCCAAAATCGCCGACAATGCCATCGACAACACCAACCAAGTGGCAGCGGGCTCGCTAGAACTGAACGACCTCAAGCAATCCAAAGTGACAGGCATTTCTTTCAGCGCAGTTACTATCCCGGCCCGTTCTTGTGTGTCTCTGGCAAGCACTGTATCAACGCTTCAAACCCAAGTAGGTGATATGGTTATCGCTACTCCAAACGGAAGCTTTGTCTTTCCAGCAGGAACCTACACCTTACCCACCATCGTAGAGATAGCAGGAACCGCCAGCGTGGTTTTTTGCAACAGTACCTCCTCCGACATTACCAGCAGCTTTGCTGTTAACCTCAAGCGAATCCCGAACTAAGCGCTTCCCGCACATATCTTAGGGGGTGGGTGAGTCAACGATCACTCGGGAATTGCGCCCAGTACGCAGCTACATAAAAAAGCCATTTGCGGATTTTACGTAGGCGCAACTTACACCAAGTCTGCTTATCTATGACTCAAAAGTGAGGTTATGAGTTCCTCGTTGCTGCCTTGCTGGGTTTGCTCCTGAATGGCCAAAACAGCGTCCGTTCGTCAGTAGAATGTGGGTCATGGACATGCTCCCGGTTATCGAAGAACTATCGCAACAAACCCCCTCCAAGATTCTGCTGGTGGTGCTGGACGGTGTGGGGGGCCTGCCCCAGGCGCCCGGAGGCCCCACCGAACTCGCCACCGCCCACACCCCCCACCTCGATGCGCTGGCTAAGCAAAGCGCTTTGGGACTGCTCACCCCGGTCTACCCTGGCCTGGCCCCTGGTTCGGGCCCCGGTCACCTCTCCCTCTTTGGCTACGACCCCTTCAAGTACCTGGTGGGGCGCGGAGCCCTCTCGGCCATCGGGATCGGGGCCGACTTTCAGGATGGCGACGTGGGGGTGCGCGGCAACTTTGCGACCCTCGATGCGGCTGGGCTGGTTAAGG
>Ga0209721_1002789_pt1 | contig 10290 bp, 9 predicted proteins | sample TshhotsprinmetaG_FD_184139 | JGI IMG/M metagenome (GOLD analysis project Ga0209721, IMG submission 184139) | Hot spring microbial communities from South Africa to study Microbial Dark Matter (Phase II) - Tshipise hot spring metaG (SPAdes)... | ecosystem: Environmental > Aquatic > Thermal springs... | reverse complement strand
CCTGATGAAGGCCCTTAACCCAAACCTGGGCACCGCAGAGGTTCTGCAAATCCTAAAAACCACCGCCCGGCCCCTGGACGCTACCCAGTGCTACCGCCCCAGCGGCAGCGACTGTGGGGCCGGTCTGATTGACGCCAACGCGGCCCTGGCCGCGGTACAGGGGGGCAGCACCGCGGGCTTCAGCCTCACTACCCCAAACACCAGCCTGAGCGCCCAGCCGGGCGGCAGCCTGAACGTGAACATCACCATCAGCCGCAGCGGGGGCTTTGCCGGGGCGGTGAGCCTGGGCCTTCCGGGCGCGCCTGCCGGGGTGAGCGGTAGCTTCAACCCGCCCAGCACTACCCTGAACAGCAGCACCCTCACCCTGAGCGTTGACGGTACAGTTCCCGACGGAACTTATAGCCTGACCGTGCAGGGCACTTCGGGCGGCACCACCGCCACCTTGCCCCTGAGCCTTAAGGTGGGCGCTGGAACCAGCGCCAGCATCAAAGACACCTTTGTGGTGGCCTGCTTTGTGGTCGCAAGCGGTTGTGATGAAAATAGATCCAAGGCGATTCAACTGACCCAGAGCGGTATCTCGGCCCCCTATACCATCCCCGACCTGACACCAGGTGACTATGCGGTGCTGGGCTGGAAAGACGTCAACAATAACCGCGCGGTAGACCGTGGAGATTATCTGGGCGGGGTGGTGGATCGGAGCGGCGAACTGGTGGTGGTGCGTCCCGGTAACCTTCGGGCCGACTTTCAGCTCGAGGTACTGACCAACGACCTGACGCGCCCGACGCCTGAGCAGCGCAGATGGCTTGAAAGCGCGGGCTCGAGGTAGCCCTAGCGCTTCGGACAGGCCCCTTTCGGGGCCTGTTTTCTTCAGTCATGCTCCAGTCATGCTGCCTGAACTACCGTTGGCTGGAGGAGGAGACCATGCAAACGAAAATGACGCTCTTGGCTCTTGTGGCAGCATTTGTTCTAGGTGCCTGCGGCGGTGGGGGAGGGGGTGGTGGTTTCTCGGGAAGCGTGACCGCGCCCTCGGGCGCTACCGTGCAGGGTACAGAGGTGGTGGCCTGCTTCTATATTGCTTCCACAGACGACTGCGATGAAGCCAAGAGCAAAACCACCACCATCAACACAGCAGGAAGAACAGGCAGCTTTAGCATCGAAGGGCTGGTAGCGGGCGACTATGTAATCCTTGCCGTGAACCAGGCGCAAGGGCTGATCGGCATCTATGTGGATAGCCAGGGCCAACCTGCTCTGGTCAAGCCTCCACGCAGTGGAATAAACATCCAGATGGTGGCGGCGCAGTAGTGCAAAAGTGGCCCCAGGAGTGGGGGCTCGAGCCCAATGGGATATACGGGATGGATAACCAGCTTGCGCCTTCCATAAAGTGCTACTTCCAGCCCGCAACTGACCGGCTCGAGCGAGCCACCTGAAGAATCCGTGAGCAATTCAGACAGGCCCCTTTCGGGGCCTGTTTTCTTCAGTCATGCTCCAGTCATGCTGCTCACGCTACCGTGGGGTGCATGAAAAGAAAGCACCTATGCTCGAGGGCTTTGCTGCTGCTGTTTTTCCTGGCTTGTGCTAGCTTTTCCGAGGCTGCACGGGCCTATTTCGATAGCGTACCGGTGCTTGTCAATACCGTATGCCCAGTGACAGGCAACAGCGTCACTTCGTCGCAAAACACTGTAGGGTACGTTACCGACCCCAACGAGCCGTACCCAAAAACCGGCGACCTGGCCTATATTCGGGCAAGTTCCACCAACGTCAGTCCGTGTACCAACGATGCGGTTGGTTTCGACTTTTTCCTACCTTTGGGAGGGAGCTTCGAAGTAAGCGCCCAGAATCCTGTTTATTGCTACCTGATTAGACTTTCCGACAACTATGTGATTAATTTTTCGGGCAACCCAGCAGGGTTTCAAGGAGCCTGTTCCCAGTCGGCACTACCTGGCAATGCAGGCGGGGTCTCGTTTGGATTTGCCGTCATACCCAGTGGATGGCAACTACAAATACGTGTGCCGGTGCGTTTCAACCAACAGCTGTTGGGACTTGCTGGGCCCAACACCCACCGCCTTAGGGCCGTGGCAGTCACCACCTATGGCAATGCTATTCCGGAGCAGCCGGTGACGGTCTTCTATCAGGCCAGCTTCCAGAACCTGCAAAGCAGTGGGGTTGGCGCAACCACTGCCACGCTGGGGGTCAACCTTTATAGCTACTTTAAGGACGGCCTGCTGTATGTGGACTATGGAACCACCAATTCCCTTGGCAACTCGACCCCCCCAGCTACCGTGCCCAACAACGCCCTCAACTTTCCCAACGTCAGCACCAACCTGACCGGCCTCACCCCCAACACCACCTATTTCTGGCGCTATCGCTTCGTTACCGATGCCGGAACCTTTAATAGTCCAACCCAGACCTTCACCACCTCGAGTGCCCCCACCTTTGCCCTCACGGTCAATAAGAATGGTACAGGTTCGGGAACCGTTACCAGCAGCCCTACGGGAATCAACTGTGGAGCAACCTGTTCGGCCAGCTTCGCCCAGGGAACCACCGTAACACTCACCGCGGCACCCGCGTCGGGTTCGGTTTTTGCAGGGTGGAGTGGCGCCTGTACAGGTACAGGCACCTGCTCGGTCACGATGGACGCTGCCAAGACGGTCACGGCTACCTTTAACACCACACCGGCAGGAAGCCCGACCATTACCGCCGCCAAGCCCGCCAACGCCCCCACCGATGCCACCCGCAACAAGGGCCAGAGCAACGTCTCGATGCTGGCCTTTACCCTCAACCCCTCGCAGGCCACCCAGCTCCAAAACATCACCCTGCAAGCCAGCGGCAGCGGCAACGACAGCCTCGACCTCACCGCGCTCAAGCTGATCCGCGATGCCAACGCCAACGGCCAGATGGACTCGAGCGAAACGCCCATCGCCACCGGCACCTTCAGCGCCGACAACGGCACCCTTACGCTCACCCTGTCTACCCCGCTTGCACTTAGCCCAGGCGCTAGCCAGTTCCTGGTAGTGGCCGATGTTGCCAGCACGCTGGCGGCCCGTCCGGCGGTGCAAAAAGCCCAGAGCCTCCCGGCGCTGCCCACGCCGTTGCTGCTGCCCTTGATGCTGCTGGGCGCGTGGCGGATGCGCTCCTTGCGGGCAGGCTTCCTGGCGCTGGCGCTGGCCCTGACCCTGGCGGCTTGCGGTGGGGGTGGTCAGACTACTCCGGTGAATAAGACCTACCAGATCAACCTGACCGCACTGAGCGCTCAAGGGAGCCCCGCCGTGAGCGGTCTGCCCATTACCGGCGCGACCATCACGGTGCAGAAATAGAACCTCGGGGTGTCGGTGGAGTGCCTCCTCCTGCCGACACCCACCCCATTTACCCAGATTGGGCCGCCCACAACCACCAAGGTAAGGATGCCATGACCCTGAAACCCAGCCAGATTTACGTGGTTCGCGTCTGGTACGAGCCCAGCCCCGAGGGAGCGGTCTGGCGGGCCTCGGTGAGCCAGGGAGAAGAGCGCCACTATTTTGCCGATGTAAGCAGCCTGACGACCTTTTTGAAGCAGGAGATTGAAGCAGAAGAGGAGGAAGCACCGGAGTAAGGGGGCATCCCGAACTCCCGCAGGAGGTAACGATGAACAAAACCGTGATTGGACTACTGGCAGGGCTGTTTCTGGCGGCGTGCGGAGGGGGTGGAAGCGAGGGGAGTCCGCCCGGCGGCAACCAGAGCGATGAAGTTTTCAATTTCAACGATCCACTCCCCAGTGCCAGCACTGAACCCGGTAAGCCCATCAGCAACCATGTGGCTCAGCCTAACAGCGCTATCGGCCCAGCAGGAGGCAGCTTCAGCAGTGAGGATGGCCTGCTGACCCTGACGGTGCCACAAGGAGCCGTCTCCGACCTCACCCGGTTTGGCATCCAGCTGATCTCCAACGCAGTGCCCGGTGGGGTGGGGCTGACCTACCGCGTGACCGCCAAGGAGTGGGTCGGCAACCCCGACCAGGATGTGCCACTGCTAAAGCCCCTCGAGCTCTCCCTCGAGCTGCGCCCCGAGCAGCTCGAGGGCATCGCTCCCGAAGACCTTCTGATGGCCTACCAGGGCAACGATGGGCGCTGGCAGGTTAGCGTTCCACAGACCCAGGCCGCTTCTGCCAGGGCTGCTCAAAATGCGGGGGTGAGGCTCAAGGCCCAGGTCAGGAGGCCGGGAGACTATGCCGCGACCGTTCGTTACAAAATCTACCCCAAGCAGCAGTCGGTGCGGGTGGGCGCACGACTCACCCTGACGGCCCTAAAAATCAGCCCCGCAGCCCTGGATGCCGGCTCAGGGTACAACCTGGCGGAGATTACTGCGGTTCCTGCTACTGCCTGGGCGGTGCAGGGAGTTCCGGGAGGCAGCGATGCGCTGGGGCGTTTGCTTGATGAGGGCAAGCCCAGCGCCAGGGTCTACCTGGCTCCCAAAAGCCTGCCCAGACCCAACCCGGTGCGTGTCACTGCACAAATTGCGGACAGAGGACGCACCGTGACGGTAGCCTCCTCAATACGGGTAGTTGATAGCCAGGGTTGGATGGAGTTTCGGACCATCGTGATCGCTAATCGCACCTTTCGCGACGGCGGGCAACTTTCAGTGGATGCTTTTGCCGAAAACGCCCTCGAGGTGACAAACACCCAGGCCATAGGAAAAGACATTGGGGCTGTTTTTTACGCGAAGCCAAGACCCGGTGGCTTTGCGCGGGCCAGGGTAACGTATCGCCTGAACCTGGTGGAAGATTGTGTTTGTGCCCCAAATGAGGGAACGATTCGCCGCACCATCGATTACAGCTTCATTGCGGGCGGGGAGCCCCGGGTGGTGCCACCGGGTGAAAGTTTTGCTTTTGCCGAGATGGGTTCGGGCAAAACCTATAAACTTTCCCTTCCACTTTTCAACCTCGAGCTGGATGGGGAATACACCTACCGCTTCAAAGAAGACTACCCGTGCGGCGACCGCCCGCCTCGGCCTGAGCAAAACGTTACAGGGAGTGACACATTTACCTTCAGCACCGCCACAGAGCAGCTGGAGGGCCTTGTGGAATCCGTAGGGCTCACGGGCATCCTGCGTCTGAGGGGTACGGGAACCCTCAAGAGCATGGCGACACTGCCTAAGAAAGCCCTGGCTTTTGCCGATGAACCTGCGGTCACGATAGCCACATGGTTCCTTATGTACGACGTCCTGGAAGGTCGGCTCCAGCAACAGACACCAGCCCAAGCCCAGCGCTGGCCGTTAGGGCAAAGCCCAAGAGTGGGGTTAGTAGATGCAGCCGAGCCTCAGCGTGAACCCAGAATGCTCTCAAAAGCCAGCTCCCGCTTGGCTGGTTGCCAGGGCTCCCAAGCCCCCATTGTGCGCCGCAGCGGCTCGGCACCGGGCCACTAGGCATAGGGGGGGAACCTATGAAAGTTCTCGCCACCCTGGTGCTGGTTTTTATCGCGGTCTTGGCTATCCTCGCCGCTGCACGAAAACGAGAACGCCTCTGGGCGCAGGCGCATGTTTTCGAGTTTCCCAACGGCAAAAATGAGCATCAAACGGCCCTTTTTCTGCTCGGGATTGAGCCATTCTCTCCAAAGAACCCTCTAAGTTGCGCCAGGGTAGATTGGCAAAACCCGCGTAATGAGTCTATGCGTACCTGGCGCAATTCCTAAAGCGATCTTTCGGAACAGCATCTTGCATTTCAACTCTGGAGACACTTAGCAAACCGAGTCGGTGGGTTTGGGGTTCGACAGGCCAAACCAAGGGCGCAGCAGCAGCCCAGCCCCGGTGCCCAGCAGGGCCGTGGCCAGCCAGACCCAGCCGTGCAGGCTAAAGGAGGCCACCCCGCCGATGTAGGCGCCGATGTTGCAGCCGTAGGCCAGCCGCGCCCCGTAACCCATCAGGAGCCCGCCCACCACCGCGGCCAGAAGCGGTTTCCAGCCCAGGCGGGGGTTTTTGCCGAACACCCCGGCGGCGGCGGCGCTCAAGAGCGCGCCCAGCAGGATGCCCAGGTTGGTCAGGGCGGTGGGGTGGCCCAGGGGGGAGAGGCCCAGGGGCGACTGGCCGTTCCAGAACGCCCAAAACGCCGGCTGGGCCAGGCCCAGGGCTTCCACGGCCTGCGACCCCCACAGGGTCAGGCTGTAGGTAACGCCCCAAGGGCGCCCGCTCACGTAGAGCACCGCCGCGTTGAGCACGGCCAGCACCAAAGCCGCCACCCACAGCGGCCAGGTGCCGCGCAGCACTCGAGCCCAGCCCCCAGGCCCCTGGGGCTGGAAAAGCGGCGGGGGCTGTCGCTTGCGGATGACCCACTCGGCCAAAAGAGCCAATCCCCCCACCAGCGCAAGCGTCAGGGCCAGCGCCCCCCACAGCCCCAGGCGCTCGGCCAGCGAGATGGGTGGCAGGCTGCCTACAGCCCCTGGCCCTGAAGTCCAGAACTCGAGGTTCCAGGCCCCCAGCACCGAGCCCCCCATAAAGCTCACCAGGGCCACCAGGCCCAGCAGGCTGCCGCCCCCGGTGGCATAGAGCGTGCCCGAGGCGCACCCCCCGGCCAGTTGCATCCCTACCCCAAACAAAAAAGCCCCCAGCAAGAGCCCCGGCCCGATGGGGGCCAGGTAGCCCGCCAGCGGCTGGCCGCCCAGCCCCTGGCCCAGGGCAAACAGCAGGGCAAACAGGGTGGCGGTAATGGCCAGCAACAGCATGTGGGCCTGCAAGGCCCGCCCCTGCCCCACGCTCAGAAGCTGGCGGAAGGCCGAGCTGAAGCCAAACCGGGCATGAAACAGAGTAAAGCCCAGCCCCACCCCCAGCAAAAGCAGCAGGCCCTGGGCTGTGGGTAACTGCACATAGAGCCAGGCTGCGCCCAAAAGCCCCAGCCCCAGCAGGCCGTACTGGGGCCGGGTGGTCTGCTGGGGCAGAACCGGAGCAACCAGCCTTTTCTGTGAACCCTTGCGTGAAAGCGACATCTGTCCTCCCTACTGGCTGGCTATTCCCAGCCGATGCAGGTCAGGTTATCAAAGATGACAACTTTTGTAAACTATTTGATTGCCAAATGAAATGCACCCCTGAAGCAGTCCGTTTGGAGTGGGTCAAAACATCCTGGTTTTTCGGGCTCAGGTGGGGGCCCCAGAAGGAGAACAAATCAAAGACATGATTTGTTGGGCATCAATCAGGCTCAGGGGAGGTCGCTCGGAACGCTATGGCACCAAGGCTGTCGATGGCGGATAAGAGCTTCAGGCACCCGCTCGCCAGGCCGCACCTGAATATGCCGGGCTGTGGGTTCGCAGGGTAGGAGCGCCTCGAGCCTCAGGGTTGCTTTTTATGGGCCTCTAAGAAAGCCCACAGGGTGTTTTCCATCTCCTCGATGGCCTTTTTGCCGCCCATCACCAGAAGCGGTGCAGCGTTGCCGTCGTAGAGGTAGAGCACCCGGATGGGAAACAGCAGATACGAGACGAAGGCGACGAGGGCCAGGGCCAGCGCGCCATACTCCAGCAGCGCGGGATTTATTTTCAGCAGCTGGGGGATGTTAAGCCAGCCCAGCCAGCGCAAGCCCAGGCTAGAGAGCCCCACAAATAATCCCACAAACGCCACTGCCATCAGCCAGTCGCGCATCTGATAAGAAAGCTCGAGGCGCGTTACCAGCGGAAGGTGGATGCGGATCGAGACCGCGTCGTTTTTGAAGCACAGCCAGCCGGTCTCGATGGAAGCCTCGCGGAAACGCGAGCCGCTGGCCGAGTAGCGATGAGGCAAGGTGATTTTCTGCATGCGACCTCCTGTTGGCAAACCCGCCCTTTTAAGCCCGTGGGCGCTGGAGACAGGTCTATTTTCGCATGATATCTGTGATTGTTCTTTTTGCTGGGGCCCTGAAGCTGTGCCAGGGGCTCCCCTTGCATCAGGTCGGTGTTTACCTGCCCTAAACAAAAGGCTTCCGGTGGGGTTCATATGAGAACAGGGTTCTTGCGTAGGGCAGGCAAATGGGCATTCCTATGCAAACCACCGAAGCAGGCTGGGCTACAATTTTCGTATGTTCAGGCCCTTCCGGCACTTTTTTGCGGGCCGTCCGGTGGCGCAGGTGGTGGTGCTCTTGACCGCCCTTAACCTGCTTACGGTGCTGGCCTTTACCCTGCTGGTGCCGGCCCGCCCGCTCGAGGTGCCCACCCTGCTGCCCTGGCAGGACCCCGTTCAGATGGCCTGGCGCCTGGGTGCGGCGGTGGCCGTGCTGGGGGTGGTGGTCTGGGCGGTGCGGCCAGGACAGCGCCGGGCCTGGGAGTTTGCCATCTTGATTCTGATTGGGTTGGGGGTGGTGGCCTGGCTGAGCCAGAACTACCTTCCTTTTCTGGCCCTGGGCCTGGTTCCGGTAGTGGCCCGCTACTGGTTGCCGCTGTGGGTGGTGCTTCTTATAGTGCTGGGGTTGGGCGCTTTGTCGCTCTGGTGGGCCCAGCAGGAGCCCTTGCAGATTACCTTTGAAATCGTCTTGAGCCAGGGGCCGCAGGGAACCACCTCCTGGGGTGCCCTGCCCACCCCGGCCGAGTACCCCAACCTGAGCCTGGCCTTTTTTATCTTCATCGCCTTTTTGTACTCGGGGTATGCGCTGTTTACCCTCGAGCTTTTGGTGCGGGAGACCAAAGCACGGGAGGAGCTCGAGCGCACCCGCCGCGAGCTCGAGCAGGCCTCGCGCCAGGCGGGGGTTCTGGAGGAGCGCCAGCGCCTGGCCCGCGAGATTCACGACACCCTAGCCCAGGGCTTTGCCAGTATTGTGGTGCAGCTCGAGGCCGCCGAGATGGCCTCGGAAAACGAAACCCCGGCCACCCGCTACCTGGAACAGGCCCGCAACGCAGCCCGCGAGGGGTTATCGGAGGCCCGCCGGATGGTCTGGGCTTTGCGACCGGAGATTCTCGAGAACACCTCGCTGCCCGAAGCGCTGCAGCGCCTGCTGGGGCGCTGGCAGCAGGAGAGCGGGGTCAGCGCCCAGTTCACCCTGACCGGCGAGCCCCGCCCGCTGCACCCGGAGCTCGAGGTGGGTCTGTTGCGTATAGCCCAGGAGGCCCTGGCCAACGTGCGTAAGCACTCCAAGGCCCGCCACGCCACCCTCACCCTTTCCTACCTGGGCGACATGGTGCTGATGGACGTGCAAGACGATGGGGTGGGCCTGCAAGCGCCCACCTCGGGGAGCTTTGGCCTGCGCTCGATGCGCGAGCGGGTAGAGGCCCTGGGGGGCCAGATGACCGTGGAGAGCGAACCTGGGCTGGGCACCACCCTGGCCTTTAGCCTGCCCCTGTACGGGGCCCCTTCCAGAACAGAGGAAAAATCGCTATGACCGCGCCAACCCCCATTCGGATTCTTCTGGTGGACGACCACCCGGTGGTACGGGCCGGCCTTTCGGGGCTGCTTTCTTCCCAGCCCGACTTCGTGGTGGTCGGTGAAGCCTCCAACGGCCTCGAGGCCCTGAGCGTGCTCGAGCAGGTCGGGGCCGATGTGGTGCTGATGGACCTGCGTATGCCCCAGATGGACGGGGTAACCGCCACCCGGCAGGTGCGGGCCCGCTTCCCCAAAGTTCAGGTGCTGGTGCTTACCACCTACGACACCGACTCCGAAATCGTGCGTGCGGTGGAGGCCGGCGCTACCGGCTACCTGCTCAAGGATGTCCCGCGCGAAGAGCTTTTCCGCGCGGTGCGGCTGTGTGCCAAAGGCGAAGCGGTGCTCTCGCCCCCGGTAGCCGCCCGCCTGTTGGGCCGGATGCGCGGCCCTAGCGAAGAAACCTTGTCGGTGCGTGAGCTCGAGGTGCTGGCCCTGGTAGCCAAAGGCTTCTCCAACAAAGAAATCGCCCGCAAGCTAAAAATTAGTGAGGCCACCGTCAAAACCCACCTGCTGCACACCTTCGAAAAGCTGGGGGTAGACGACCGCACCGCAGCCGTAACGGTGGCGCTGGAGAGAGGTATTCTGCGGTTGTAGGGCTGAACCGGGCATAAGTGTCTCCATAGTTAAAATGCAAGATGCTGTTCCGAAAGGTCGCTTTAGGAATTGCGCCAGGGACGCATAGACTCATTCCGCGGGTTTTGCCAATCTACCCTGGCGCAACTTATACCCAAAAACCGCTGTGACGACTCCCCGTTCTGAAGAACGGGGCTTCGCGGTTCTCACGGGACGGCCCACGCCGTACCCATCCCCGCAGGCTCCGTCCGAGCCCAGAAAAACCTTGACACCCCGCTTCGCGGCGAAGAAAGCGTCTCCGTATCGGCAGGCGAGCGCAATGCTTCTAGCTCTGCCACGGGTGTTCGTTTGGAGTTTTACCCATCGGACTACCCGATG
>Ga0209721_1002785_pt1 | contig 10306 bp, 7 predicted proteins | sample TshhotsprinmetaG_FD_184139 | JGI IMG/M metagenome (GOLD analysis project Ga0209721, IMG submission 184139) | Hot spring microbial communities from South Africa to study Microbial Dark Matter (Phase II) - Tshipise hot spring metaG (SPAdes)... | ecosystem: Environmental > Aquatic > Thermal springs... | reverse complement strand
GAAGCGCCGGAGTGGTTGCAGTCAGCGCCAGCGGCGAGCAGCGACGTGCCGGCGTGGTTGCAAGAGGCAGAGGCCCCGGCGGGAGGTGAAGCGCCGGATTGGTTGCGGTCAGCGCCAGCGGCGAGCAGTGACGTGCCGGCGTGGTTGCAAGAGGCGCCAGCGGCGAGCAGTGACGTGCCGGCGTGGTTGCGAGAGGCGGAGGCCCCGGCGCCAGCGGCGAGCAGTGACGTGCCGGCGTGGTTGCAAGAGGCGCCAGCGGCGAGCAGTGACGTGCCGGCGTGGTTGCAAGAGGCGCCAGCGGCGAGCAGTGACGTGCCGGCGTGGTTGCACGAGTCTTCTGCCGCTAAAGTTGACACTCCCGATTGGTTAACAGCCGATGTTTCTGCGGAGGCTATGCCCTGGTTGCAGGCTGAGCCGGATAACTTGCCGGCAATGTCTGAACTGCCGCCAACGACAAGTTCAACCAGTGATGAATTCTTTAGCGGCGCTGAATTGCCGCCATGGTTGCGCGCGTCACCAGAACGAGCTGTGATTGAAACGGCTGCTGTGCCCTCATTGAGCTGGTTGCAACGTCTCGGCAGTCGGGAAGCCGAACTCGAAGAAGCTGTGGTTGCTGTCCCTGAGATCGAAGTGGTGAAGCCACCGCTACCGTCTCCTGCGCCGCGCACACCCGATCAGATAGCAGCAATCACTCTTCTGGAACAACTGATTCAGTCGCCGTTGCCGGCTACTGCCCCGACGGCTGAACCGGTTGTCGTTCACCGACGCCTGCCCGCGCTTGAACAGTGGCTGGCATGGCTCTTATTCGTCGCGATTCTGATCGGCATTCTGGCGCCGGGTTTGATAGCGCCATCGTTCAATCAGTCACAACCCACACCGCCAGCAGTTGCCCTGAGCGAACACATTGCTAATCTGGACAGCGATGATGTCGTCCTGGTTGCCTACGAATGGGGAGCGCAGCGTGTAGCTGAGTTGCGCCCGCTTGAGCAGGCCTTAATTGACCAGTTAATCGTTGATCGAACACGCTTAATCGTCGTGAGTACCGATCTGCAAGGAGCAGTGCTTTCGCTTGATCTGATCGGTCCACTGCGAGCGGCTGGTTACAACAACGAAAATGGTGTTATCTTTGGCGGGCGCGATTATGTGATACTGGGGTATCGACCGGGTGGCGAACTGGCACTGCGGAGTCTGGCAACTGACCTGCGCGCGCAGTTGCGTCGTGATTATACTGGTCAAGATGCGACTGCCGGTTTGCTGGCAACGCGGCCCGATGGTTCACCCCGTATTCAAACGCTGGCCGATCTGTCCTTAATAGTGGTGATGGCCGATCAGTCGCAAGATGTGCAGGCATGGATGGAGCAGATCCATAGCGCAGCGCCGGAGGTTCCAATCGCCTTCTTGCTGCCGCAAGAGGTTTATCCACAGGTGCTACCATATCTGCGCCTGCCGAACGTGTACGCAGTGGCCGGTCAGCGCGGCGCCAGCGATCTGAGAATGGCCAGTTCAGTTGGTGAAACTGCGACTGCAATGGTTGCATACCAGAGTTGGGCGACAATTGTGTTTGTAGTCGTGCTGGCGCTAGGCGGAATAGTCCTGCTAGTGAATCGGTTGCGGTCAGCAGTGCGAGGAAAAGCTTAATGGATATTGCAATCAACCTGATACCGGTGCTGCTCACTCTGCTGGTTTTCAGTCGTGTGATTGGCGATACGCCAGCATTTCGGCTCGCGCAATACCTCTTTGTTGGCGTAGCCCTTGGTTACGCTATTGTCGTCATCTATCATCAAGTGCTGCGTCCAGCGGTGATCGATCTGCTGGCGGTCAGTGGACAGCCGGCACTGGTAACATTTCGCCTCATTCCATTTGTGCTGGCAGCGCTTTTGTTGACCCGCGTCAGTGGTCAGCAGACCAGTTCCTGGTTAGCCAATCTTCCGCTGGCATTAGTGTTTGGCGTTGGCGCGGCGCTGGTGGTTGGTGGCGCGCTGATCGGTACCATCCTGCCCCAGGTACTCGATGCGACCCGGTCGGATCTGTCCTCGCCTGCTGCAATTATCGGCAGTATTGTATTGGTGCTTGGCTCCATTGCAACACTGCTATCGTTTTCATTGACCCAACCACCCGATCTGGCTCGTCGGCGCTGGCTCGTCATCGTTGCTCAGGTTGGGCGCTGGGTGTTGTTGGTTGCGTTTGGCTTCTTCCTGGCCGGTAGCATCGGTTCGTATCTTGCGGCCCTCAATGAGCGAATCGTGTTTGTGGTGGAATGGGTGCGCGCTGCACTGAATGTGTAGACCGCAAGGAAATAAGGCATGGCTGATAACGCGCGCGCGGTGCTGGTCGCAGAAGTTGGTAGTGTGACGACAAGGGTCTCGCTGATCGATCAGGTCGATGGCGAGAGTCGTCTGATCGGGCAAGCAGAGACGCTGACCAGCCGTGAATTGCCGTATCAAAATATCTTTTTCGCCATCCAGGAAGCTACTGCGCAGTTGGCCGATTTGACGAGCCGGCAATTGTTGCGCGAAGGACGCTTGCTGATCCCGCAAACCAATGCCGGTGATGGGATCGATGCCGTCGTCATTGTGGCCTCGGCGCTCGAACCGTTGCGTGTGGTTGTGGCGGCGATTGCTGCCGATGTCTCGGCGCGCAGCGCTCTCCACGCAGTCCGTGGTGTGCCCGGTGTGGTGCTGGCAGTGGTGACGCTTGATGATACACTGGGGCGTCCGCCAACGACCGATGGCCAATCCTGGTTGGAACGTCAGCTCGAAACTCTATTACCGCTCTCGCCTGATGTGATTGTGGTGACCGGTGGGGTAGAGGGTGGTGCGGTGGAAAGCGTTAACCGCCTCGCGCATCTGGTCAATCTGAAATTACTGTTCGATGAGACGATGGGCGCTCAGTTACCAACTGTCATCTATGCTGGTAACACCGCCGCGCAAGCGCAGATCCATACAGCGCTCCAGGGACGCACTTGCGAATTGCTTACCGTATCCAATGTGCGTCCGGCGCTGGATCGAGCGGTGCTGGAACCGCTTCGACAAGTGTTGCTGGCGCGCTATGCCCGTCAGTTGACCGATCTGCCTGGTCTCAATCAATTCCAGGATGCGCGTCCGATTTTGCGCACCGTTGTCGAGTCTCAGTATGTGATGGCTCGCTTCCTGGCCGAGCGGCAACAACAGCCCGTCTTGTGTGTCGATGTGGGCGCGACAACGACGACCCTGATCGCTGCTGCGCCAGGCACTGTTCACGCTGCCATTCATGGCGTGCAGGGCCTGGCCTACGGCGCAGGCAACTTGCTCAGCGCAGTTGGACCGGCGGCAATTGCGCGCTGGCTACCTTTTGCAATTGATGAAACTGAACTGATCGAGCGCGTACTCAATCGGGTACTGCGACCACAGATGATACCGGCGAGTCGCGAAGATTGTTATCTCGATCTGGCGCTTGCCCGTGAGGCCCTGGCTGCTGGCCTGGCGTCTCTACGTGATGAAACAACATTGTTTGAGTATAGTCGCCTGTTTGTCAGTGGTGGGCCATTCATTCATGCGCCGCATCCCGGTATGGCGCTACTGGCTTTGCTTGATAGCTTGCAACCAGGCAATGACATACCTGGCCTGTTGTTACACGTCCATCTCGATACTCTGAGCCTTTTGTCAGTGTGTGGCGCCCTCGCTGCGCTAAACGCCGATGCTGCGCTGGCGGTATGCGATCGCGATCTGTTGCCGAACACCCCGTTAGCGACCTGTATTGTTTTACAAGGAGCCGGTCATCCTGGTGAACCGGTGGCTGAGGTCGAGTTGATCACTGTCGGCGGTGAGAGCGAACGGATTGAGGTTTTTCACGGTACATTGGCTCGCCTGCCGTTGCCACCGGGTCGTTACGCTCAGGTCAAAGTGAAACCGATGGCTGGCGTCCAGGTAGGCCGTGATCGCCCCGGCGAGCCGGTAGAAAGTGATCCGGCTGAAGTGCCGGGTAGCCTGCTCGGTCTGGTCATTGATGCGCGTGGTCGGCCACTGGCACTACCCAATCAAGGAGCTGAACGGCGACGGGTACTGTGGTCGTGGCTACGCGCGGTAGGGGCCGAGCGTAGCGACAGTCCGTATCCAGAACCCGATTTGACACCGTCACCATCTGATGGAAGGTCGGTGCCAACCGATACAGCGCCAATGCCGATAGTGGTCGAACCGACGCCAGCGGCGCCGAAACCGCGTTGGCGTTTGTTTGGTCGGCGCGCGCCCAAATAACCATCGCAACGGTAGGGACGCAACATCGCGCCCAGACAACCATCGCAACGGTAGGGGCGCAACATCGCGCCCAGACAACCATCGCAACGGTAGGGGCGCAACATCGCGCGCTTTTAACGTCCCTCGATGCGGATCGGGTTCGGTGCATTCCCGTGAACCGACGCAATATCGCGCGCTTTTAACGTCCCTCGATGCGGATCGGGTTCTGTTCACCCCGAAAACCGGCGCAATATCGCGCGTCTCCGGTTGATTGATTACCGGTCATTCACCATTTACCAGGTCAGCCATCACCCTGGCAAAAGCCTCGCGGGTTGGGCGCAACCGCGACTCCGGCAACGCTGCGATAGGAGTTGGCCCGATCCGAAATATCTCGGCCAGCGTTGGCCGGCGTTCGTTAAAATAGATTAACCCGGTCACAAACTCGTTTGCCGCGCGCGCCTGTTCGAGCAGAGCGAGAGCTGCTAACCGGTCAGATGGATCGTGATCGCGATTGAGTTTACGTAATCGAATGACAGGCCCATCGTGCAGTTGCACATCGCGTACCTCGCCCGGTTCGTACTCGATTGAAACCTCTTCGTAGTGTGGAATGAAGCTGATGTCGTGCAATGGCGACTCGTAAGTTTTGCCGTATGTGTAACTCTTGGTCGATCGATCATGGTTATTGAAGGTCACGCACGGGCTGATCACATCAATCACCGCTGCGCCGTGGAAATTAAATGCCGCCTTGATCAGTTCGCGCACCTGTTTGGCGTCGCCGGCAAACGAACGGGCAACGAAGCCACAACCGGCCAGGATAGCTTCAGCGCAAACATCGATCGGCGGTAACTGATTGATGCCGGCGTGTTTCAGCTCTTGCCCTTCGTCGGCAGTGGCCGAAAATTGACCTTTGGTGAGTCCGTAGACACCGTTATTTTCCACAATGTACACGATCGGTACATTTCGGCGCAGCAAATGAATAAATTGCCCCAGGCCGATACTGGCCGTGTCGCCATCGCCGCTTACCGCCAGTGGTCGCAGCGTGTGGTTAGCCAAATGCGCGCCGGTCGTCACAGATGGCATCCGTCCGTGGAGTGAGTTGAATCCGTGTGAGCGACCGAGAAAGTAGGCTGCTGACTTACTCGAACAGCCAATGCCGCTCATGCGAATGACAGTATGCGGTTGCAGGGAAAGCTCGAAAGCAGCGGCAATGATCTGACTGGCAACCGAGTCATGACCGCAACCGGCGCAGAGAGTCGAAGGCGCGCCGCGATAGTCGGCTTTGGTCAGGCCAATTGCGTTGATTGTCTGTTGAGTCATAAATAGTTCCTCAGTCGTGAACGCAGAGCTGTCGCTACCTGATCACTGGCGTCAGTTCACGCATCTGCTCGAGAGACATCACAACCTGATCACGGACGAACGGCGCCGTGAGTGGCCATCCATCGCACCAGGCCACCGATCCCAGGCGAGTGGCGTAGGTCGGGCAGTGAAGCTGGAGCAACTGGCGAAGCTGACCATCATGGTTTTGCTCGATCACGATGCAGTGCTGGTGACGGGCAATGAAATCGGTCACTTCCGGGCCAGCCGGCAGCGCCCGCACTCGCATACTGCTGGTAACAATGCCGGCAGCGGCCAGCAGATCACGCGCTTCTTCAATTGCCGGCGCCGTTGAGCCGAAACCGATCAGCCCTACCGTCGCCTGTGGATTGAGGTCGATTACCGGTCGTGGAACCAGCCGGCGCGCAGTTTCGTGTTTGCGCCAGAGGCGGGCCATATTGCGTTGCCAGTCTTCTGGCCGCTCACTGTACATATTGCGTTCATTATGGCCAGTGCCCCGGCTGAGCGTTGCCGCCAGTGGGTGCGGGTTACCGGGCAGCGTGCGATAGCCGATCCCGTCACCATCAACATCGGCGAAGCGAGCATACGAGCTGAGTCTGGCCAAATCTTCAGCGCTGAGAACTTTCCCTCGCTGCATTGGCTGTTCCGGGTAACGAAAAGGCTGGCTCATCCAGATGTTCATCCCCAGATCGAGATCGCTGAGCACGAAGACAGGTGTCTGCAACTGCTCGGCGAGATCGAAAGCCAGTTGCGCGTCACTAAAACACTCTTCCATCGAACCCGGCAGCAAGACTACATGGCGCGTATCCCCGTGACCGAGGTAATAGACCGAGAGCAGATCGCTCTGCGCAGTGCGGGTGGGCAGACCGGTTGAAGGGCCGACACGTTGGATGTCCCAGATCACCGCCGGAATTTCGGCGAAGAAGCCAAGACCGGCAAATTCGGTCATTAGTGAAATCCCCGGCCCGGAGGTAGCTGTCATTGCCCGCGCGCCGGCCCAACCGGCGCCGATCACGATTCCCAAAGCCGCAATCTCATCTTCGGCCTGCACGATGGCGCAGGTTGCACCGTCATCCGACGGGCGCAGACGGGGGAGATAGCTTTCCAGCGATTCGATCAGGCTGCTTGAGGGCGTAATCGGATACCAGGCTACTACTCCCACACCGCCCATAATCGCGCCGATAGCAGCAGCGGTATTGCCATCGATCAACATCATGCCGGTGGTAGATTGCATACGGCTAACGCGAAACCGGCCATGGGCTGGCGATGGCTCGCTGGCAGCCCATGCGCGGGCAGCCCGAATGACGGCCAGATTCAGATCGATAGCGCTCGGTTTGCCGCGAAACTGGTAGTTGACTGCCTTGACCAGCGCTTCATCTTCGATGCCTAACAGAGCGGCAAGCGCGCCTACGTAGACCATATTGGCAGCGTATGTGCGCAGACGCTGGCTAACCCCAACTTGATCGACAATCTGGCGCACCGGAAGAGCAAATGGCATAATGTCAGCCCGTCGCGGCTGCCATGGCCCGTCGGCAGGGTAGAGGCAAATACCGCCAGGTGGTAGCTGTGCCAGATCTTCATCGGCTGTGCGTGGGTTGAAGGCGACCAGAATCGGGGTCTCGGCTGGGCGCGCGGTGTAGCCGGCCTGACTGACGCGCAACGTATACCAGGTTGGTTCGCCCTGAATGTTAGAAGGAAAGAGGTTCTTGCCGGATACGGGAATCCCCATCAAGAAGATTGCCCGCATGAGAACCATGTTCGCGGTCTGACTGCCTGATCCATTGACTGTGGCGGCAGTAATGGCGAACTCGTTGACAACAGGTTGGGAAAATTGCATAGCCTCCTCGCAATGCAAGCTCGACGTTGAGCACTGTCGGTATTATACGAGGAGCAACTAGTTTGTGGCAAGTAGGGGCCGGTCGGGCAGCGACGTTTCCCGGTCATGTGCTCTGCCTGCCACGCGCTGCCTGGGTTTCCGGTGGGGTAAAGGAAGCGGGGTGGTATATCATTTCACCCCGCTTCACAATTCTACATCGTGATGCGCTGCGCCAATCACCGCCGCTCAATCAGCGCAGCGCCTGCGTCATTCTTCATTAATCGTAATTCCCAAAATGGTCTCTCCCGGTGTAGCCAGATCGGCTGGATTGCTCGGATCGCGCAGGGGAATGCCATTCACAATGTCTTGCCCTTGAATGACGCGACCGAAGATCGTGTACTGCTCATTGAGCCATGGCGCCGGAGCAGTGGTAATAAAGAATTGTGATCCGGCGCTGTTCGGGTCAGACGATCGGGCCATCGCGACAATGCCTGGCTGATCGAACAGAATCTGGTCGGTAAATTCGGCAGGGATCGTATAACCGGGTCCACCGGTGCCATCACCGTTTGGGTCGCCACCCTGCGCCATAAAATCGGGTAGCACGCGGTGCCAGGTCAGACCGTTGTAGAAGTTCTGGCGGGCAAGAAAGACAAAGTTATTGACCGTCTGCGGCGCAATATCGGGCAACAACTCGATCACGATCTCGCCGCGCGGGGTGTAGATTGTGGCAGTGTACTTTTTGGCCGGATCAATCGTCATTGGTGGCGGGCTATCGTATCGATAGGTGGTGGCCGTTGGCATGACTGACGGCGAGCCGCTCGCCGATGGTGGAGCGCTCGTTGGCGCAGCAGTTGGGGGGGCTGCCGGTATGGTTGGCAACGGCGCAGCGGCTGGTGGCGCCGCGCGACTAATCAGTAGACCGGCTACCAGCCCAAGAATCAGTAACAGAATGGCAATGGCCACAATTCCGGCCAGTGGATTGGTTGGTGATGATGGATGTCCTGTGCTCACGATTCACCTCATAGCGTTTGTCATCTGCCGCAGGCATTATACCGGTGAGCGGGCAGGTATGACAAGCGTTTAAGGAGACAGGTTGACGGGCCATACCGAATAAAGGATTGGGCTTCCCTTGCGTTGCAGTTTGTCTGGTTTGAGCCACGTCTTTTGTAATGAGGAAGTGTCGTTTACATCAGAGCGCCCGTTCCGAATGGGATTGCCGGCGCGTGATGCCTCAAATGCTTTCCGTGCCTTACCGAACGCCAGCGCGCTGGTGGGATGGTGGAAACGGTGCGCTCCTGCGCAGTGCATCACCTGATACCTCATACACGCGCGCCTTTCGTGGCTTAGCGAACGCGATCTGCCCAAGCCGGAGCCGAGCGGGCCAGATCGTGGCGCAATCGCAACAGGGCCAGATCGCCGGCTTTCGCTTCGAGCATCAGGTCGAATGGCGGCAAGCCGCGGCTGGCAGCCAGCAGAGCGAGCGCATCATGGACAACCACGAAATCGGCGTGTTGCCCGGGACGCGGAGGTAATACCCGCGTTGTCCCGTTGCGACCTGTCAGCAGATGGGCCTCACTGCGCTGACTGCTCAGATGGACTTCAGGGCGCGCGGTTGGCGGCCATGTCGCCAGACTCAACCCCAATGCTAACGGTAGACTCCAGCCGTTAGGGTTGTGCAACTGAAAGTGGAGATAGTCGAAGACAATTGCCACACCTGTCTGAGCAGCCAGGGTGAGCAGGGCTGGCAATGAAGGCCCATTGCTGTTATGTTCAACCGTGGTACGCGAGCGCGCATTGAATGATAGCGCTGACCAGCGGCGGGCAAAGCGCATCAGTGCCGCCGGATCGCCGGCGCCAGCGTGGATCACCAGGGTGTGGCTAATCTGACCGGGTTGATCGAGCGCCTCCAGGAGTTGTGCCGCTGTTTCGATGGCCGCAATGGTTTCGGCAGCAATACTGTTATCGGGATGGCTGAGGGTAAGGGCTGGATCGAGGTGCAGCCCAAGACGCAAGCTGAGCGTGTCGACCTGCCCGGCAAGCAGCTCGAGCTGGGTCTGGCAGTCAATCAGATCGGCAGGCGAAAGGCGACGCGGCAGCGCAAACCGGTAAAATCGGATCGCTGTGCGTTCGAGATAGCCGAGCAGATCACCCAGTTGTGTGAGTAGGACGCTCAGATGGGGTGGTGAACCGCCGGCAAGGCCGGGTTGATGGACAGTGCGAACGGCGAAGCCAAGTCGGATCATGCGATTGCTGCATTGTGATTGTCGGTTGATAGAGACTCTTCGGCCAGGTTCAGGTGTTTCCTGACGCGCGTTATCAGTCACGGTGGTGGCTATAGTTCATACTGGTATCAGCATCAAGTGCGTTGTCGTCCCAACAAGCATCGACTACCGCGAAAGCCACGACCAGCGCCAGCGGGCGACTATGCGCCGCTGCATCAGATGTGGACGGTCTGCAACCGCCGAGCCTGACCGCGACGACGCGCCGAGGAGCCGGCACAGACGGTCTGCAACCGCCGGGTCTGACCGCGACGACGCGCCGAGGAGCCGGCGCAGACGGTCTGCAACCACCGGGCCTGACCACGACGACGCGCCGAGGAGCCGGCGCAGGCGGTCTGCAATTGTCCGGCCTGACCGTTACGCTGGAGGCCAGCGGGCGACTATGCGCCGCTGCATCCGATGTGGACGGTCTGCAACCGCCGGGCCTGACCGCGACGACGCGCCGAGGAGCCGGCGCGGACGGTCTGCAACCGCCGGGTCTGACCGCGACGACGCGCCGAGGAGCCGGCGCGGACGGTCTGCAACCGCCGGGTCTGACCGCGACGACGCGCCGAGGAGCCGGCGCAGACGGTCTGCAACTGCCGCACCTGACTGCGACGACGCGCCGAGGAGCTGGCGCAGACGGTCTGCAACCGCCGGGTCTGACCGCGACGACGCGCCGAGGA
>Ga0209721_1002778_pt1 | contig 10355 bp, 8 predicted proteins | sample TshhotsprinmetaG_FD_184139 | JGI IMG/M metagenome (GOLD analysis project Ga0209721, IMG submission 184139) | Hot spring microbial communities from South Africa to study Microbial Dark Matter (Phase II) - Tshipise hot spring metaG (SPAdes)... | ecosystem: Environmental > Aquatic > Thermal springs... | reverse complement strand
AAATCTGCGTGATAACCGGCGCCAATAAAGGCATTGGGTACGAAACTGCGCTTACCCTAGGGCTTATGGGTTGGGAAGTGGTGTTGGCCTGTCGTTCCTTTGCCCACGGGAACCAGGCTGTGATGGCCTTGAACTCGGTTTTTCGTCAGACCGATCCGGGAGGAAAGAACCAGGGACTCGCCGTATTCATGGAACTGGACCTTGCGTCCCTTGCCTCTATCGAAACCTTCGTGGTGGGTTTCAAGAAACGGTACCAGGTCTGCGACGCCCTCGTCTGTAACGCGGGGGTGATGGGGGGGCCCTACGCGCAAACTACCGATGGGTTTGAACGGCAGTTCGCTGTGAACTATCTTGGACATGTAGCCCTTTTCGCTCGGCTTTTCCCCTTCCTAAAACGTTCAACGGACGCCCGAGTGGTTCAGGTTTCCTCCCGGGCCCACGAGCGCGCTACCCTAACTCCAGGCGAGTTTCTCGAGTTGGCGCGTCGTTCCCCTGAAACCTACAATCCCTGGAAAACCTACGCGCAGAGCAAACTCCTTCAGGTACTCTTTACCTTGAAGGCACAGGAAACGTACGGATCGGATTCCCTTCGGTTCTACGCTGTTCATCCGGGGGTGGTAGCCACGGATCTTCTCCTCTCCCCCTTGCCTGGCGCGGCTCAAACCCTCCTTCGTCCTCTCGCCCAGGTATTGACCTGGATAAAGGTGTTACAAACTCCAAAAAAAGGATCGGATGCGGTTACCTATCCCGTATTAACCTCTCCTCCCCTTCCGGGAGGCACCTACTGGGCCGAGGCTTCGATTCGAGAACCAAATCCTTTGGCCCGATCTACTTCCCTCCGGGATGAGGTGTGGAATCAAACATGGGATCTTCTCCATCCCTTTGGAATACAGGCTCCTACGGTATGAACAAAGAAAAGCATCCTTACTACCTGGTCCTTCTCTTTGGGGTTCTGATCATCGTGTCTGGAATCGCAGAATCCCCCCATAAATTCCCACAAGCGGACAAAGGAATCCTCGATCTGTCCAACATCGATTTAACCAAATCCGGACCCGTACTGTTACGGGGAGAGTGGGAATTCTACTGGGATACTTGGATAGATCCCGTGCAAGCTACATCTATTTCTCCATTGCAAAAACAGTATGTTCCTGTGCCTGCCAACTGGAAAACATATTCCCATGTGGCTTCTTCCCCGAGCCTCTATGGGAAAGCCAGCTACCGGCTCAAGGTAATCACGGATGGGAAGATTCACCTGTATGGATTACGCTTAAAACGGATCTACTCCGCCTATAGGCTTTTTGTGAATGGAATGCTAGTAGCGTCCAATGGAACATTGAAAGAATCCCTCGAGGAAACAGAAGGTCAGCTAGCGGTTCGAACTGTTTACTTCACTGCTTTCACCCCTTCCCTCGATATCGTCCTCCATGTGGCCAACCCCTACTACTATCGAGCGGGGATCCTAAGTCCACCGGAACTAGGGGCGCAACAGTCCCTCGAGCGAGTCCATATCTTAGCAGTAGCTTCCGACGTGTTCCTTTTAGGGGTCATCGCCATCATGGCCGCCTACTATTACATTCTATCCTTTACTCTGGTGAAACACCGATACTCGTCCCTCTTCTTTGCCTTGTTTTGCACAGCAGTGGGTCTCCGAGTAGCTCTCATTTCCGGTGAACGATTCCTCTATTACCTGATTCCAAGCCTGGAACTTAAGATGGATATGCTCCTTCAGGGGTTCGGAATTTACCTTCTCATTCCTACCTTCCTCTCGTTCATCTACTTCCTATTTCCAGCCCGGGGGAACGTAAAACTTATTAAATTCATCGGTGCTTCCAGTCTTCTCTACCTCATCGGTACCCTGGTACTTCCGGTAAAGCTTCATGGATACATCCTCACCGCCTACTATCCCTTCTTCATCGGAGGACTCGCCTACATGGCATACATCATCGGATATGCCATGATCAAACGGGATGCCGACGCCTACTTGGAAGGGTTCGGGTTCCTCTTCATCCTTGTCACCGCTTCGTACGATATGCTGATAGATCGAGAAGTGTACCACGGAGACTATATCCTCCCCTTAGGTCTACTCTGTTTCATCTTCATCCAATCCGTGATTCTTTCGGGACGGTTCAGTAGAGCATTTATTCGTTTAGAAACCCTTGTCCAGGAAAACAAGCGGATCCTGGACGCCCTGGAAACCCGGGTAGAGGAGCGAACAGCCGATCTACGACAAGTGAACGAGCATCTGGAAGAAGCACGGAAGGCGGCAGAAGAGGCCAATAAAGCGAAGACCCGTTTCCTCCAGAATATGAGTCACGAGATGCGGACTCCATTGAATGGGGTCCTTGGATACGCAGAACTCATCCGGGACACGGACCCCAAAGGGATCCATCGTTCCTACGCAGAGAAGATCATCGAGGAGTCGAGGAATCTCCTAGATTTGATCAATCAAATCCTCGATCTTTCCAAAATAGAAGCGGGAAAACTCACGCTGGAATTCATTCCTTTTGATCTGGAAGATTTAATTCGCTCCGTATACGATATCCTCGTTCCCCTAGCAGAAAAGAAACAAATCCTTTTTCGTCTTTCCTTGTCTCCCAACCTCCCTTTCCATCTGAAAGGGGATCCTGTGCGGTTACGACAAATCCTTCTCAACCTGGTAGGGAACGCCATAAAGTTTACCCACCAGGGGTGGGTGGAACTGAGGGTGGAACAGCAGGAGGCGATAGAGGATCGTGTGATCCTCCTCTTTATCATCCAGGACACGGGGATTGGAATCTCGAAGGAGTTCCAGTCGGCCATCTTCGAAAGCTTTACCCAAGCTCAAGTGGGGCTTTCCAAACCGTATGGAGGAACGGGTTTGGGCACTACTATCGCGAAACAACTTACCGAACTCATGGGGGGATCCATCAGTTTCACCAGCGAAGAAGGGAAAGGCACTACCTTCTGGGTTTCCATTCCTTTCCAGAAGGTTTCAGCCGAAGAGCTCCGCAAGCCCGTGTCTCGACCCGTCGAAGGAAGCATACCCGCACTAAATGGGAAAACGATCTTGGTAGTGGAGGATTATCCTACCACCCTCCAGATTACCCGCCACCACCTGGAAAGCGCCGGCGCTTCCGTATTGGTGGCAGAGAACGGCCTCGAAGGTATAAAGGAACTGGGAAAACATACCGTCGATTGTATCCTCATGGACGTGCAGATGCCCCAAATGGATGGGTTGGAAACTACCCGCTTGATCCGGAAACTTCCCATTGGAAAGAACGTACCCATTTTAGGAATGACTGCCAGCGCCTATAACGAAGATATTCAGACCTGTCTAGATGCGGGGATGAACGACGTCCTTACCAAACCTCTTCGAAAGAAGGACCTGCTAGAGAAGATCCAATTTTGGACAAAGGAACCTGGAACAGGAACTCCATCTGAAAAAACAGAAAGCCGAATTGAACGGGCCGTTTCGATTGACGCGTCCTTTGGTTCTCCCCCTTCTATCAACAGTCAAAAAGAAACGTATGCCCCAGAAACATACCCCTTTGACCTATCGAAACTGAGGGAAGAACTCCAGGAGGACATGGAAGAAGTATCGGTCCTACTTCGAGGATTCCTCCTTCAACTGGATACCACTGTGGGAAAGATCGAAACGGCTTTGCAAAAGGAGGATCATATCCTTCTAGCACGGGAAGTCCATTCGTTAAAAGGAGGTGCCCTCACCCTTTATGCCCATCCATTGGCTCGAGTGGCAGAAACACTTGAACGATTGGCTCGATCAGGAAACTCTACACTAGAAATCCAGAATACCTGGGTTTTGGTACAGAAAGAAATCCAAACCTTGAAGGCCGCTATCCTAGATCATTTGGAGAGAACTGGATGATTCTTTACCTATTACCCGCAATCCTGATCGGAGGTGTAGCCACTTGGTTCGGGGTGAAACAGAAAGTAGGGGTAGAGTACGTAAAGGCCGCCTTTCCCCTGTACCTATCCCTCCTCGTACTATATAGCCTCCAGAAGGAACCCTCCTACCTAAAAGGGGGTATCTTAGCCGGCCTCCTATTCTGCGTCATCGCGGATTTCCTATTGGGTAAACGAAACAATGCGCCCGTGTTCCTCTATGGATTAGTGGGATTCCTCCTAGCTTACCTTACCTATGGGATCACGTTTTTTTTATCTACGGAAGTGTCCGCGATCTGGGGAATCCTTGCGGGTATCCTATTCATCATCGGAATCATCCAGTATAGAACCTTTCGTTCCCTCCCTCCTAAAATGCGAGCGCCGGTTCTGCTTTATCTTACTGTGGTATCCTTTTTCTTCGTCTCCGCCACTAACTTCGCATACTGCCAGAGAAACCTTTTCCCCTTCCTTGGCGCTTTGGGAATTTACGCCTCGGACAGCCTGATCGCCCATAACTTATATCGTAAACCCCTTCCCCAAAGCGACCTATGGATCTTGCCTCCTTACTACCTTGGGCAGATCTGTCTAGTGGGTTTCGCGCTTGGGGGGTAAAAGCGCTCCATTTACCGCACCCCCACCGCTTGCCCACCTTACCAACCTAATGGTAGATTCCTCCCCATGGAATACATGAAACGCACGGCCACCTGCGGGGAACTCCGAATGGATCACATTGGCAAAGAGGTGATTCTCAATGGCTGGGTCCACCGGCGACGGGACCATGGGGGAATCTCCTTTATTAACCTCCGGGACCGATACGGAATTACCCAGGTGGTGATCGACGAGAATGCAAAAGACACATTGAAAAACACCGTTTCCGAGTTGAAGTACGAGTACTGCATCGCGGTACGGGGAAAAGTCCGGGCTCGTCCAGAAGGGATGAGGAATCCTGCCATGCCTACCGGAGATATCGAGGTAGCTGCGGAGGATATCGTTATCCTTTCCACCTGCGAAGTTCTTCCCTTCATGATCGATGAGCGCACCGACGCAAAGGAAGACCTCCGCCTCAAGTACCGGTACTTGGATCTTCGTTCGGGCGTCATGCAACGGAATATCCGGATCCGTCACGAAGCGGCGTTTCGGGTCCGGGAATACCTACGGAACCGGGGGTTCTACGAAATCGAAACTCCTACCCTCATCAAGTCCACTCCCGAAGGGGCACGAGATTTCATCGTTCCTTCCCGGATCCATCCGGGGAAGTTCTACGCTTTGCCCCAGAGTCCTCAGCTTTTCAAACAGATCCTAATGGTAAGCGGGTTCGATCGGTACTTCCAGATCGCTCGCTGTTACCGGGACGAGGATGCTCGGGGGGACCGTCAGCTGGAGTTCACCCAGATCGACATGGAGATGAGTTTCGTGTCCAAAGAGGATGTGTTCGAGGTGGTAGAGGGAATGATGCGGCACATGTTCCACCATGCCATCGGGGTTGACCTCAGCATCCCATTCCCCCGGCTCTCCTGGGAAGAAGCTATGGACCGGTACGGATCGGACAAACCCGACCTGCGCTTTGGGTTGGAGTTACAGGATTTTACCCCCTTTGTGGGAGAAGGAACCTTTGGGGTATTCAAAGAAGTAGTGGCCGCGGGAGGAATCGTGAAAGCCCTAGTGGCTCCTGGTTGTGGAAATTACTCCCGGAAACAGATAGTCGATCTCGAGCAAACCGCTAAAACCTTCAAGGCGCAAGGCCTCGCCTGGATGAAGGTCACGGGACAAATCCTCGAAGGAGGCATCGCCAAATTCTATGAACAGGCCGCCTCCCGGATCATTCAAACCTTGGGGGCAAAGGATGGCGACCTGATCCTCCTCGTGGGTGCACCGAAGCGGATCGCTCAAACCGCTTTGGGAGCCGTTCGAAGCAGGTTAGGGAAAGAATTGAACCTCTCCGCTCCCGGAACCTTCTCCTTCGCCTGGATCGTGGACTTCCCTCTCTTCGAATGGAACGAGGAAACCAGAAAGTGGGAAGCGGCTCACCACATGTTCACCATGCCTCAGGAGAAATACCTTGCCACTCTGGAACAGGATCCAGGTTCGGTAAAAGGGGACATGTACGATCTCGTGTGCAACGGATACGAGGTAGCTTCCGGTTCCATCCGTATCCACGATCCCGAAATCCAGAAACGGATCTTCAATATCGTCGGCTACGATCCAGCGGACGCGGAAGCCCGATTCGGGTTCCTCCTGAACGCTTTCAAGTATGGTCCTCCCCCCCATGGGGGGATCGCCCCTGGTTTCGACCGGTTAGTGATGCTCATGTGCGGGGAAGAAACGATCCGGGACGTGATCGCCTTTCCCAAGAATACCTTGGGCGTGTCCCCCATGGACGACTCTCCCAGCTATGTCACAGAGGAGCAGCTAAAGGAATTGCACATTCGCATCGTCCCACCGGAGCAATAAAGGAAAATCTATTTTGAGGTTTTACCTCTATGTATAAAAAGGGGCCTTCTTACGGCCCCTTTCAGAAACAGGATCACTTTTTTCTATGAGAATCGCGTTAAGTTCATTCACTCAATGGTTACGCGTTTCTCTGTTATAGCTTTTTATACACAAACCACCAGTCGTAGGAATCTGGAATCCCCTTGCGCTGGGCCGCGGTTTTTTCGTCCTGCGCGGGCGGCACAATCACTTTGTCTCCAATCAACTCGTTGTTGGGCCAGTTCGCGGGGCAGGCTACCCTGTTGGCGTCGGAGGTTTGCATCGCTTTCACCGCCCGAAGGACCTCGGGAATACTGCGCCCAATCTCCTGCGGGTAGTACAGGATGATCCGAACCACCCCATCCGCGTCCACGATAAACACGGCCCGGACCGTGTTTGTCCCCTTACCTGGATGAATCATCCCCAAACTCTTCGCCACCTCCCCCATGTCGTCCGCGATGACAGGAAAGGGAATCTCCACGTTGAGTTTTTCCTTGATCCATTCCACCCACTTAATGTGAGAGAATACCTGGTCGATAGAAAGACCAATCAACTCGCAGTTTAGCTTCTTGAACTCTTCTGCGTGCTTTGCGAAAGAAACGAACTCTGTGGTGCACACAGGCGTGTAATCCGCTGGATGGGAAAACAGAACGAACCATTTCCCCTTATAGTCTGCCGGAATGTTCTTTACCCCATGCGTTGTTTTGACCTTCATTTCAGGGAATCGTTCCCCGATCAACGGAAACCTGTTCTCCATAAATCCTCCTGTATCCCTAGTATCTAATAATCGGAACGATTCTTAATATATAGTTAAAATAAAAACGCGTCAACCCTTTTGTCCCAAACATTCCTGACAGATCCCAAAGAACTCGAGACGGTGCCTTAAAACTTTGCCCCCCATCTGATCGCTGAATGATCTTTCAATCTCCCGTAAGACTGGTAGCATTACATCGAGCACGTTCCCACATCGTTCACAAATGAAGTGATAGTGGGGTTCTATTCTCCCATCGAAACGGTCGAAGGTGCTACCGAAATCTAGGTGGGTAATCTCCCCTTGCTCCTGCAAGATCCGAAGATTCCGGTACACCGTGCCTAAGCTTAAAGCGGGGAACTCCCCTTTCAATTGATCATAGATCCAACTAGCGGTAGGGTGGGTGTTGGTGCTTCGAAGGAGCGCAAGAATCCGCTTCCGTTGTTTACTGGAACGATACCTCTTCATAGATTTAAATATAATTACTATCGTAATAGTAAGGAACAGTCAATGGGAAAGGCTATCCCCCCCTTGTCAAAAAACCGAATTGTTTGTCTAATCTACCCCCGGAAAGCACTAAGAGGAAGGAGTTCACATGATCAAAGTTGGATTCATTGGTTGGCGGGGAATGGTGGGTTCCGTTCTCATGGAACGGATGCTGGAAGAAAAAGACTTCCATGGATTCACTCCCACCTTTTTTACCACTTCGCAGGTAGGGGGCAAGGGCCCGGATGTGGGGATCGAAACAGGACCATTGAAAGACGCTTTCCATCTGCCTTCTCTTGCGGAGCAAGACATTCTCGTCACCTGTCAGGGGGGGGAATACACCACCAAGGTATATCCAGAACTGCGGGCCAAAGGCTGGAAAGGGTACTGGATCGACGCGGCTTCCACTCTCCGAATGGCGGAGGACGCGGTTATCGTTCTCGACCCCGTGAACCGCCCCGTGATAGACAACGCGTTGAAGAAAGGGATCAAGAACTACATCGGAGGCAACTGCACCGTCAGCCTTATGTTGATGGCCATTGGAGGATTGTTCCGGGAAGGGTTGGTAGAATGGGTCTCCACCATGACGTACCAGGCGGCCAGTGGCGCGGGGGCAAAGAACATGCGGGAACTCCTCGACCAGATGGGCTTCCTCCATAGGGCGGTAGAAGAAAAATTAAAAGACCCTGCTTCCGCCATCCTGGAAATCGATCGTGATGTCACTGCCGCCCTTCGGAATCCTCAGATCCCGGTGGAAAACTTTGGTGTACCACTAGCGGGAAGTTTGATTCCCTGGATTGACAAAGCGATGGATCATGGTCAAACCCGGGAAGAATGGAAGGGATACGCGGAAACGAACAAGATTCTTGGCTTAAAGAAACCCATCCCTGTAGACGGGATTTGTGTCCGGGTAGGGGCCATGCGATGCCACAGCCAGGGACTCACCATCAAACTAAAGCATCCTCTCTCCCCAGCGGAAGCGGAAAAGATCATCGCCTCCTCTAACCCCTGGGTAGAGGTAATTCCCAACAATCGGGAAGATACCATCAAGAAACTCACGCCCGCGGCTGTTTCTGGAACCTTGAAAATTCCCATTGGTCGGATCCATACGATGAAAATGGGAGAGGACTTCCTCACCGCTTTTACGGTAGGGGATCAGCTTCTATGGGGTGCGGCGGAACCCATCCGGCGGATTCTCCGTATCGTTCTCGATTTCGAGCAGAAACACGGTTCCCGTTAACATTATTTGAACCACTCGGATAGGTCCAAAAACTTGGGTCTATACCGTTTCTCCAGGTAGGAGCGAGCCGCATCGAAGAAAGGACCGGGCAACGCGTCTATGATAGCGGTATCGCTACTGGCAATGCAGGGTGGTGATGACCTCTTCAATAAATAATCCGCAGAATTGCCTAGGGTACAATCTCCCTCCAAACCCCTTTGCAAGAGGATGTTTCTGATTTCCACCGCATGGAACGCGCTGTGGGAAACCGGCGAATCCAGGTATACCTGCACCTTTCGGAACCCTATCCTGACCAGGTGATCGAAAAAGTCTTCTGCCAATTCCAAGAACATCTCCGTATGGGTCAACCGCCCATGGGTTCCCCCTGCGTCCCTAAGGTACCCATCGTTTCCAATGAAGAGGAGTTTCCCTATCCGGTAATTCAGTAAGGTAAAGAGGGCATTGTACCCATCCACGTGGAGTTCAGGTAGTTTGGGCAAGGGTAAAAGTTTCGCTTTTCTAGATAAGGCACGATCCTTTGAAGTAATTCCCCGAAAGAGAATCATCCGTTCGTCTTTACTGAGTCTATATCGATCCCCCACAAGGGCAATAGAGGCTTTTTCCGGATATTGCTTATTGAGAAGGGTATAATAATCTTCCGCTGCTTCCCTGAATGCCGGACTTACATCCATCTCTCCGGCTCAAGCATACAGATCCACGATGTCTCCCACGGATTCCAACTTTGCCGCATCGACCGTCTGCTGAGCATTGACAGCTACCAGCTTTTGAGCCAATTCCTGGGGCTTCAACATAGAATCCAGTAAAATCTTCAGGAGTACATCTTGGGTGTTCTGAATCGTTCCTACCGAATCCATACTCCCGTCTCCTATCTTACTCAAAGTATCGGCAAATTACAGATAAACTAAATACTCAAGGATTTATGCTAGGCAAGGAACCAGACAAGGCTTTCAGGTCGTTGTCGGTGAACCTGAGGCCCAGTCCCATGAAAAAGTCGCGATCCTTCAGAATCGCATTGTCCACCCCGCCCGTTAGGTACAGCCATTGGAGGGGATTCTTTGAGCGAGGATCGTAGAAGGGATATACGGTGCCGTACGCTCGGAGGTACGGACCACCACTCTGGGTAAAGTCGAACAGTTCGCTAGATAGCACAAGCCCTTTGAAAGGATGAAAATCCAACCCCACGCCTCCCGTACTTTCGATCACCCCTCCCCGGAGGGAGAATAGACCAAACCTTCTAGCGATCTGGGCGTTGATCAAGAGCTTTCTTTGTCGCTCTGTCTCCAGGGTCGTGTAGGAGGTTATAGACCCATCTGTTTTTATCACCGACGTCTCCTTCGTGGTTTCCGAGAGACGAGGAGAATCCACGATTCCCAGCAGATAGTACTTGCTCGTGTCTAGAGGATTCAGCCGAATCCCCAACTGGTTCCGCGTGTCCAGGCTTTTCATTAGCAGTTCCGATTGGAAGCCGATCTGCAGTTCCATCCCCATGGTAGAATTGATGTACTCTTCGACCCTGCCCGAAATATT
>Ga0209721_1002777_pt1 | contig 10361 bp, 9 predicted proteins | sample TshhotsprinmetaG_FD_184139 | JGI IMG/M metagenome (GOLD analysis project Ga0209721, IMG submission 184139) | Hot spring microbial communities from South Africa to study Microbial Dark Matter (Phase II) - Tshipise hot spring metaG (SPAdes)... | ecosystem: Environmental > Aquatic > Thermal springs... | reverse complement strand
GAATTACATAATTTTTATTTAACAGTGGTGATAAACATTAGGCTCTGTATATCTACAGAGTCTAATGTTTTTATGGGGATGTTATTTCCGTTTCTTGCCTAAACTTCTTTTTGCATGGTATTTTAAAAAGTGAATCTTTCTTCCTTCCAGAAGCCAAGCCGTTATATAAATAGTGAGCTTAATTCATACGGGAAAAAATTTCATGAAAAATTTCCCGGAAATGTAAGCGTTGCATTGTGTTTCCCGGATGTTTATGAAGTCGGGATGTCGCATCTCGGATTAAAGATCCTCTATGATGTAATTAACCGATTGCCCCATGCTTCTGCCGAGCGTTTTTTTTCTCCATGGACAGACCTCGAAGAATACATGAGGAGGAATAATGTCCTCCTTTCATCACTTGAATCGCATGCACCGCTAAAAGATTTTGACATCGTCGGTTTCAGCCTTCAGTATGAATTGTCGTACACAACGGTTTTAAATATGCTCCATCTCGGAGGCATTCCTCTCAAAGCAGAAGATAGATTTGGAGGAGATAGGTTTAATGCAAAAAAGGATTTTCCACTTGTGATAGCCGGAGGCCCGTGCACGGTTAATCCGGCGCCGATGTCTGCCTTTATCGATGTCTTTCTAATCGGTGACGGTGAGGACGCAATTGTGGAACTGGTGGATGCTGTAAGGCAGTGGAAACTTAGCGGTGACGAAAAAAGGGAAACGATACTGAAAGAGATTTCCAAGCTTGAAGGTTTTTTTGTGCCATCTATTCATAAATCCGAATCGAGCGTGAAAAGGAGATTTGTTTCAAGTCTCGATAATGCGCCGTATCCTGTAAAGCCTGTTTTGCCTTATGCATCCATTGTCCATGACAGGATAAATATCGAGGTCTCGAGGGGATGCACAATGGGCTGCAGGTTTTGTCAGGCAGGAATGATCTACAGGCCTTTGAGGGAGAGAAGTCCAGAGAATGTATTGAGAATTGTTGAAGAGTCGCTGATAAACACAGGTTATGATGAAGTATCATTCACCTCCCTGAGTGCCGGTGATTATAGCCACCTCCTCGGCGTGATAAGAGAATGCAACAGGAGGTTCGGTGAATCAAAGATAGCGATCTCGCTGCCATCCCTGAGGGTTGGTGCTGTGAATCAGGATGTATTGAAGGAGATAAAGTCAATAAGAAAAACCGGTTTTACCATGGCTCCTGAGGCAGCTACTGAGAGATTGAGGAGCGTTATAAACAAAGATTTCAGCGATGATGATTATGAGAATGCATTAAAGGCACTTTTTAATGAGGGCTGGCTGAGTCTTAAGCTCTATTTTATGATAGGCCTTCCTACAGAAACGGATGAAGACATAGAGGCAATCAAGGGCATGGCTATGAAAGCCCTGCACATGGCAAAGAAGAATACTGGAAGATTTGTAAACATAAGCATAACGGTTTCTCCCTTTGTTCCAAAGCCCCACACGCCATTTCAGTGGTATGGACAGATATGTCTTGATGAGATAAAACGGAAACAAAAATATCTGAAGGATGTGCTGAGCAGCAAAAAATTCAAATACAAAGGGCATGACGAACACATGAGTTTTCTTGAGGCTGTATTCTCACGAGGAGACGAAAAACTTTCACTACTTATAGAGAAGGCATGGGGATCGGGCTGCAGGCTGGATGGGTGGTCTGAAATGTTTGATCTCAATAAATGGCTTGATGCAATGGACATGACAGGAATAGACGGCGCATTCTATGCACAAAGGAATTTTGGCAAAGATGAAAGCCTTCCCTGGGATAACATAGACACAGGAATAAAAAAGGATTTTTTATATAGAGAATACGAAAGGGCATTATCAGAAGAAAGGACGCAGGACTGCAGAAAGGTCTGCACTGCCTGCGGATTAAAATGCAGAGAATTTGGTGAATCGGGGAATCGGTCAGTTTGTGAGTTAAATTTGTCTTCTGAACATCAAACCATTTACCCATCCACACATTCACCCATTCACCATCAAAAAATAAGAGTCCGCGTTCAGTTCTCAAAGACAGGCAAACTGCGTTATCTTTCCCATCTTGAGTTGGTAACTGCTATACTTAGAGGATTGAGAAGGGCGTCTGTACCCTTTGACTTCTCAAAGGGTTTTCATCCATCTCCAAAGGTTTCCTTTGGCCCTCCACTGAGCGTCGGTGTTGCAGGCGAAAGGGAATTCTTTGATATGGAGGTTTTTACCCCCTTTGATATAGAATTCTATATAAAGGAATTGAATGCCAGCATGCCTGTCGTGGATGACGGAGGAATAAGGATAAATAAGATGAAAGTAATTCCAATGGATGCTCCTTCATTGAACAACTTTATTAAGAGATATGAATATGCGATAAGAGGCAATGGGCAAGAGGCTATAGGCGATAAGTTAAAGACAGTGAATATAAAAGATTTGCCTATCGCCCATAGCCTATCGCCTATAGCCTCTTTTATCGTTCAGCGAGACGGCAAGGATGTCGATATATCGCCATGCATAGAGGATATAAGGCTTTCAGAGGATGGATTAGTTGCTACATTGATTCTCAGAGATAGTGATAATATTAAAGTTAGAATCGGAGAGATTGCCGAGGCGATATTCGGAATGAATATGAATGAACTGCAAATAACAAGAACAGCCCTTTATGGCTGGAATAATGAATGGGTAGAACCACTATGACCCGAGGAAAGAGAGATTAGCCGTTATGACGAGCGAACTTGTGATCAATGCAACGAGGGAAGAGAGCAGGGTTGCACTTCTTGAAGGGGGGCAGGTTGTTGAGCTTTATATAGAAAGGAAAAGGGGTGCAAGCCTTGTGGGGAATATCTATAAGGGAAAGATTATAAAGATACTTCCGGGCATGCAGTCCGCATTTGTTGACATCGGTCTTGAAAAGGCAGCTTTTCTATATGTGGCTGATATCATGACAGAGATGGAGGAGTATTATACTGCCTTTTTAGATACCGAGGCAGAAAAACTGGAGTTATATCCAAAGGCAGCCCATATGGAAAAGGCTCTGTCGATAGAGGAGATAGTGCAGGAAGGTCAGGAGCTTTCTGTTCAGGTCTCAAAAGACCCCATTGGTACAAAGAGCGCCCGTGTTACCTCATACATTACCCTTCCAGGCAGATATATAGTCCTTATGCCTAATGTGGAGCATGTGGGAATCTCTAGGCGGATTGAGGATGAAGAGAGCCGTGCACGGCTCAAGGCAATGGCCACAGAAATAAAGCCTAAGGGTTTTGGCCTGATTGTGAGGACTGCCAGCGAAGACGCCACAATCGACGAGATAAAGAAAGACCTCGAATTTTTGATGCTCCTCTGGGATAATATCCAGAAAAAGAAGGAAAAAATGTCCGCACCATGCCTTATATACAGCGATCTCGATCTTGTGTTCAGGAGTGTAAGGGATTTTATGGGCCAGGATGTGGAAAGGCTTGTAATAGACTCCCCTGAAGAGTATGAGCGGGTAAAAGAATTTGCCGGAAATTACTTCCCGAGACTGCTTGACAGGATAGAGTTGTACGAAGGCAGGGAACCCATATTCGATGCATTCGGCATAGAGCTGGACATATCGAGGGCACTCGGCAGAAGGGTATGGCTTAAATCCGGAGGATATATAGTTATAGACCAGACAGAGGCAATGACGGTTATCGATGTGAACACAGGAAAGTTTGTGGGAAAGGAAAGCCTTGAGGATACAATATTGAAGACAAACCTCGAGGCTGTTAAAGAGATCGCCTACCAGATAAGGCTCCGAAATTTAGGAGGCATAATCATAATAGACTTCATCGATATGGAAAAATTGGAAAACAGGGAAAAGGTCTTCAGCGCCTTTGTTGATGCCATGAAAAAGGACAGGGCAAAGAATACCATTTACAACCTCTCCGAGCTTGGCATCATACAGATGACGAGGAAGCGCGTACGGGAGAGCCTCGGCAGGGTGCTGTGCGAACAGTGTCCTTACTGCGAGGGCAAGGGTTTTGTCAAATCAGCACGGACAGTCGCATATGAGATATTCAGAAAACTCAAGAAAATGAACCTGCCACACAACACAACGGCTATGATAAAGGCGAATCCTGCAGTTGCAGACCTTCTGTCGGACGAGGAGAGGCATGGCATTGAAGATGTCGAGAATATATATGGCATAAAAGTTATAGTGAAGGAGGATGTGAACCTCCATCAGGAAAACTACGAAATCACGGTTTTATGAATGATAAGTTTGAAAAACTCCTGTCTGTTCTTAAAGAGATGCAGTCTGTTGTCCTTGCTTTTTCTGGCGGCGTTGACAGTACATTCCTTCTTAAGGCAGTAAAAGAATCCGGCATTCATGCCCTTGCTGTTACAGCATATTCGGAGACCATGCCGGAGAGCGAGTTGAGATTCGCCGAAGATATGGCAAAACTCATCGGCATAAGCCACAGGGTTATTAAAACCGATGAGATGTCCAATCCAGATTTTGTGAGCAATCATAGAGACAGGTGTTTTTATTGCAAGGACGAACTCTTCTCCAAACTTTTAGATACAGCCAGAACAGAAGGTTACAGGTATGTTATTGACGGCAGTAATTCCGCTGACCTTTCGGACTGGAGGCCAGGGAGACAGGCAGCAGTTAAACACGGCGTGAGGAGTCCTCTCGTTGAGGCCGGTTTATCAAAGGATGAAATCAGGGAACTTTCAAAGGCAATGGGACTTCCCACATGGTCAAAGCCTGCATCTCCGTGCCTTTCATCCAGATTCCCGTACGGGGTGGCAATTACAAAGGATGCACTAAAGAGGGTTGAGATGTCGGAAGAGTTTCTCAAAAATCTCGGTTTCACTGAATTAAGGGTCAGAAGTCATAATGACATGGCAAGGATAGAGCTAAGGGCTGATGAGATTGACAGGTTGTTCAATAAAGAATTAAGAGAGTCTATCACAAATGAGTTTAAAAAGATTGGATTTAAGTATGTAACTATTGACCTTGAAGGTTTCAGAAGCGGAAAGCTCAATGGATAAGACGCAGAAGTCAGATAATAATCTGTCCTCTGTTTTCTGTTCTCTGTCTTCTGATGCATGTGTGCGGTGCGGCAGTTGCAAGGCATTATGTCCGACTTATATCGAAGATGTAACAGAGGGGATGAGCGCCAGAGGCAGGGTTGTTCTCTTAGAGAAATTTTACGAAGGAGAACTAGAACCGTCGAAGAAACTGGATGAGAGGATATTCAGCTGCATGCTCTGCGGAGCGTGCAATAAGCTATGCCCGCTTGGGATTAATGTAACGGATGCCATGTATGAGGCCAGAAACCGCCTCAGGGGTTTCAATAAAAAGAGAAGGTTTTTGGGCCTTGGCATAAGGCTCGGGCTCAAGAAGGCATCGAATTCCTTCAGGGTTTTAAAATTCCTTGAGACCATAAACGAGATGCTTCCTGTTTTTCGAATCTATCCCTTCAGTGCAATAAAGAGGATGGATGTAACTCTTCCTGATTCTGCACTCAGGGACGGGATGTCTATTTTTAGGGTATCAAAGCCCAGGGGAAGGATTGCGATCTTTGCGGGCTGCAGTGTTAATTTCATTTATCCCAATATAGGAAGGTCATTGATAGAGAGCCTGAATGCAATGAACTATGATGTCGTCCTCCCAAAAGGAGAGGTATGCTGCGGTGCGCCGCTGATGGGACTCGGACGTAGAGAGGATGCTGCTGAAATGGCAGAGAGGAATATGAATGCCTTCAAGAAACTGAACGTGGAGGCTGTCATCGGACTCTGTCCAACCTGCATTGATTCCATAAAAAACAGGTATAGAAGCCTTATTGGAGACGGAATAGACAATGCTGTTGAGGTATCGCAGTTTTTTGGTAAACTTCAGCCTTCAGCCTTCAGCCCTCAGCCCTCAAAAGTGATTTATCACGACCCGTGCCATTCCATTTACGGTTTGGATGTGAGTGTCGAGCCGAGGCAGATATTGAGGTCCATGGGATTTCATCTTATGGATTCGGAAAGGGGCTGCTGTGGATTTGGCGGCACGTTTAGGTTATTATATCAGGAGCTTTCCGAGTGCATCCTCGAAAAAAGGATTGAAGAATACAAAAGGGCGGATATGATTGTCACATCATGTCCGAACTGCATACTCCAGCTCAGGAGCAGGATCAAAGACAGGCCGGTAAAACATATAGCCGAAGTTATAAATGAATGTATAAGAATAAAGGCATGCAATTAAATGAGATGACAATGAAAGATAAAAATGTGAAAAACAAACTCGAAATCCTCACGCCGCAGGGGCTTGAAAATAGTGATAAGCCTCAGAAGATGAGGTTTAATAAAAGGACAAGCTGCATCCGCTGCGGCAAGTGCTGCAGTGAAAGCAGTCCTTCATTAATGAAGGCAGACATGTCCCTTTTTGTATCTGGCGTGCTGTCTCATGAAAATACATACACAATAAGAGATGGAGAGCGTGTAAGGTCTAAGGGAGACGGCAATATATATGAGTCATTTGTAGAGCTTGTTAAGATTAAGGATAAAGACAGGACGTCTGTATGCGTATTTTATAAGGATAATGAAGGATGCAGCATATACGAAAACAGACCTTTTCAATGCAGGGCATATAAGTGCTGGGCGCCGGAAAACCTCATGAGCGGACTTGAAGAAAAGGCTTTAAAGAGGAGCGATATCTTCGGCTCCATCGATTTGCTTATGGAGGTCATAAAGAAGCATGAAGAAAAGTGTTCATATAAAAAACTCTCGGATGCATTTGACAGGCTGGCAGAAGGAAGAGAGGATGCTGTTGAAGATATAATGGATATGCTGCAGTACGATACATATATAAGGCCGTTTCTTGAGGAGAAGTTTAATGTTCCATCGACCGCAATGGATTTGATACTTGGAAGGCCTCTGGCGGATACTATTAATGAATTCGGTTTTAAGGTTGAAAAGGATGGAGACGAATATATTTTATTGCCGCTAAAGCCAATAAAAGAAGGGGAGGAAGAAAAATGAAATTTTTTATCGACACAGCAAATGTTGAAGAGATTAAAAAGGCATGGGAACTCGGCGTTATTGACGGAGTAACCACAAATCCATCCCTTATATCAAAGGAAAAGAGGGAGCCGATCGGTCTTTTGAAGGAGATATGCAGTATTGTCGACGGCCCGATCAGCGCAGAGACAGTAAGCTTAAAGGCTGATGAAATGGTTAAAGAGGCAGAGGAACTCGCTAAGATACATGAAAACATTGTGGTCAAGATACCCATGACCGAAGATGGACTGAGGGCTGTCAAAAGGCTTTCGGCAGAAGGCATTAAGACCAATGTTACGCTCATATTCTCTGCAAGCCAGGCACTGCTTGCTGCAAAGGCAGGAGCCACGTATGTGAGCCCTTTTGTCGGAAGGCTCGATGATATAAGTCATATAGGAATGGATCTGGTAGCCGATATCCAGGATATTTATGAGAATTACTTTTTTGATACTGAGGTGATAGTCGCGAGCATAAGGAATCCGCTCCATGTTGTGGAGGCAGCAAAGATGGGCGCCGATATTGCCACAATCCCTTACAGCGTAATCTCTCAGCTCGCCAGGCATCCGTTGACGGATATAGGGATAGAAAAGTTTTTAAAGGATTGGGAGAAGGTAAAAGGCAAATGAGCGATGAATGGGTCGTGGTATTTGTTACTTATGACCCTATTGAGGCAGAGATAATAAAAGACCTGCTGGAAAGCGGCGGAATACCCGTGGTCTTGAGGTCATCAAAGGTGAGTCCATATCCTGTGAATATCGGCAAAATGGGAGAGATAAAGGTCTTAGTAAGAGAAGAGGATAAGGAAACAGCAGAAAAGGTCATAGAGGGAAGGAATAATGATAATTCCGAATAATATGATATATTTGATTTATGAAGGATCAGAGAATTTCGATTATAGAAAGTGCATTGAATCTGGTAAGCGAGACTAAAAGCCATAAGCTCTTTCTCTTTTTAAATACAGCACAGGAGTGCCGGTGGTTTTTAAAATCAGGACTTGCAGCAAAAGACAATGTCGTGCTTGTAATCCCAAAGACACTGGATATTCCCGAACCGGAACTCAAGGACGCCGGCGTAGAGATAATAAGAAGCTGGGCGGGCAATCAGAGCCGCTTCTCCCGCATCAAGTATGCCTTTCTCCACGGAGTCCTGCAGGATATCATTCATACAGACAGCAAAGTCGTCTGCGTTCTCGGCCCTTGGGGTAAGAGCCATCTTGATACAGTTACTGTACATGACCTTGCCCTTTCATGGAGCGAGGACTTCCCATTCGAGCCGCAGCCTCTCGTTACCCACAAGGCATTTAACATCATCATGGCTGTTGTTGATATTGCACTGGACATCGGTGCGCTTGGAAGGGAAGGCAAACCGGTAGGTACAACATTTGTGATTGGAGATGCGGAAAGTGTCCTCAAATTATCCCATCAGGCTGTATTTAATCCTTTTAAGGGATATCCAAAGAGCGAAAGAATAATTACCCGGCCTGAAGTGGTGGAGAGCATAAAGGAACTTGCAAAACTGGATGGGGCATTTGTGATTTCGGATGCAGGGGTTGTCGAGGCAGCAGGAAGGCACCTCGATGCGAGGAGCATTGTTACAAAGCAGCTCAGGGGACTGGGCTCAAGGCACCGGGCTGCAGCAGGGATAACACGCATGACAAAGGCTGTTTCGGTCGTGGTATCCGAAAGTACAGGAAGAGTGACCATCTTTGAAAAAGGGCATATTATATCGACACTCGAGCCGGTAATAAGCAGGAGATTGGTGTAGTTTCGAAACCAACAGCGACGTTATGCGTCATACAAGAAGGCATTGTTAAAGGAAGTTCTCTGAAAAAATGGATTCAACATATTCAGAGGTTTAGGCATTTTGTTTTGTTTCCCTCAGTGCATAACGAGGGCTTTAACCAGCGCGGGAAATCGTGCTCTAATGAAGATCGTGCCAGAACTATCCAGCGTATGGTCGACGCCGTTGTTATATCATTAATACATTGTGATTAATCTGAGAAGTTTTTCCTCTGGTTTGTATTCAAGCGATAACGTAAGTTTTATGAGCTGTCCGGTATCACGGGCCCTCATCTCTATTAAAATATTGAACTTGATTGTGTTGTATTCGCTCAGATACACAAGATTGTAAATGTAATTGCTGCTTATTTTCTCTCTGATTAGTTTTTCAATTTCTTTCTTGTCACAATTTATTAGGCAAGCCTTTTTAAGTTTGCCTTCCTTATTAATTGTCAGATACCGAAGTTTATTGTCTTCTATGAGAATATCAAAATCGGTTATTGCAAGGACATTAGGGGTAATGGCGTTGATTGAAAAAGCGGTATTACTCTCAAAGCCTTTGAAAACAGCCCGTTCTATTTTGTAAGAAAGGAAAACCCCATACATTATTGACTGTATGCTTTTGCAAACGTAACCATGTTCCTCGAATGGATAACCAAGCATATTGACATTCTCATCGTTGTCCCAATCATCCTCATGCCCCATGATTATGTCGTTTTGGTGTTTAATGAAGCTATGGCAAAGGATAATAGAAAGGTATGTCTTCATGAAAGAGGAGAAGTTCAAATCTATAAAGCTCACATATGGCTCATAGCGGGATAAGTTGTTTCTGAACGTTGTGACCATTTTATCTGAGAGATTATTTATATAAACCAAGAAGAATTGGCTGCTATGTTTGTAATCACAATGCCTAACCGGTTTGACATTCCTACAAAATTCTTCAAAAAGTCTATCTTGCAGCTTGTTGTCACCAATATAGTCGCCGCAAAGCACGCTATGGCTGCTACGCTTATCAAATATAGGGATAATTTGTTCAAATATCTCTATGCCATACCATGATGATTCAATTTTCGAGGAATCGAAGACAAAAACCCCTTCGTTTCTATCTGGATTTGGTATCAGAGTATTCTTAAGATTCCCATACTTAATATTTTTTGCGGCCAGAACATCCAATAGTTGTCGAAACAAACCGTTTATTTCACCAAACATTTGCTGATGGCTTAGCCCTAAATAGCTCTGCGCTACCTCTAAGAATATATTGCCGCGAGCATTAAGCGTGAAAATTGTACCTTGTCTCATATCAAATATAACGCCTGAACTGTGCAGCTATTCGCCGTCCACACGATTGGGTTGTTAGCTTCCAGAATCATATTTGTTTTGATATGACTTTAATATCTCCTCTTTCGCAAATGGTATTATATGTGAAGATTCAATAATGGTATCAAAATTGGCACTATCAACTCCAACGCAGTGTTTCCATGGCTCTTCAAAAACTTCCTCTTCAGTGGGTGTAATGAATTTACATTTGTCAGGTTTGACGCCATTTAGAATGCGGAGAAAACTTGTAACATTGTTAATAGACATGGACAA
>Ga0209721_1002774_pt1 | contig 10377 bp, 8 predicted proteins | sample TshhotsprinmetaG_FD_184139 | JGI IMG/M metagenome (GOLD analysis project Ga0209721, IMG submission 184139) | Hot spring microbial communities from South Africa to study Microbial Dark Matter (Phase II) - Tshipise hot spring metaG (SPAdes)... | ecosystem: Environmental > Aquatic > Thermal springs... | reverse complement strand
GGTCGGCCGCTACCGTCTCCCCCTGCGGGTTCTGCAGGCAGAGCCATTCCTCGAAGCCCTCCCGCGTGGTCCCCTCCGCGAAGTACCAGTCGCTGCGGGCCTCCTGCGCGCCCAGCACGCAGTGGCCGCCGGTCCAGTCCGCCAGCCGCCTCATGTCGCGCAGGTGCACCGTCATGCGCGCGGGATCGAGGGTGACGTCCTTCCCCCCGGAGGCCAGCACCCTCGCCGTGGACTCGAGCATGATGCGCAGGGCGTTGTACGGGTACCCGGTGTTGCGCGTGCCGTCATGGTAAGGACTGGTATTCTCCCCGAAGGGGGTGTCCGGGTCATGCCTCCCGTAGCCGCTGACGGGGAGGAGGACGTGTTTGGCGGCGTACCAGTCCAGCGCCACGGGGTCCGTCCCCGCCAGCAGGATGTCGGTGCGCACCGCCTTCGAGTAGGGCCCCTCCGGGCCGGCAGGGTGGGAGGGGCTCACCCAGATGGCGTCCAGGATGTTCAGGCAGGGGTAGATGACCTCGTTCATCATCCTCCCCATGAAACCGTTGAAGATGAGGTCGTGGTGGACGTTGGTGGTCATGTGGATGCTGGGCACCCCCATGAAGTTCTTCAGGCAGGCGGTGACGCCCGTCGCGTTGTGCGACTTCAGCACGGGGACGTTGATGAGCTTCATCCTGCCCTTGTCGTAGCCGCTCCCCGTCCAGATGCCCCGTCGCAGGGAGACGCAGGTGCCCCTGCCGGTGATGAACTTGGGATAGGAGACGTTGTTGCCCAGGTTCACGTATCCCTGCCGGAAGTCGCCGGCGTCGAACTCCCCCACCAGGTTGTCGGTGAAGGACCACCAGCTCGAGGAGGAGACGCGGGAAGGATCACCGAAGGAGTCCACCACCGTTTGGAAGGACTGGCGGGTGTCCTCGGCGTTGTTCCTCACCTGGGTGTAATCCGGGCCTCCCTCGCAGTTCTCCACCACCACCACCTCGCCGGTGAAACCGTCCGGATGCCGCAGGACGGCGGCGATGAGCCCCTTCACGACGTCGGTGTTGGTCATGCCCCTCTGGTCGAAGGCCGCGTTCACCTTGATGAGCACCACGTCGTCGCGGGCGATGAGCCCGCCCGGGCCCGCGCCGTCCCCGTACCTGTCGCTGCGGTAGAGGAAGAGCCCGCCCTCGCCCATGAAGCGTACCAGGGCGTCCACTCCCGCGTGATAGGGGCTGCCCGGCACCGGCCGCGGGACGTGGTTGACCACGAAGATATCGTGCGCCGTGGAGGGATCGGAAGCCTGCCAGGTCGCGGGAAGCAGGGAAGCCGCGCGCGCGCGGGCCGCGGCGAGGTCCGGCAGTGAGGCCACCGCCTCCGCCGGCGCCTGCCCGCCCAGCGAAAGCGGCAAGACGGCCAGGAAGAGGAGGAGCAGCGCGGGTATCGCCCTCGCCCTGCCCTTGAGCGCCTGCCTGCACGAGGCCGCGCACCAGGCGCCTCCCAGGGCAAGCAACCACCAGGAATGCGCCATGGCCGCCTGCTGGCAGGGGTAACGCAGGCGCGAGGGCTTGCGCCCGCTCCTCGCCAGCAGCCACAGCAGGCAAAGGAGAGAGAAGAGCGGATAGGAATATTTTCCCAGCGCAGTCGCGACGCGCCGCAGCGCGCCCCCCTCATCCTCTTTTTTACCGCGACACGCGTCCTTCATGTCCTCGATTCCGCGCGGCCGCAAGCCGCCTCACCGCCCCGCTTACGCCGTTCACCCCTGCCTTCAAGTATAGCAATCCCCCCTCGCGGGCGCAGCGGCGGAGAGGCGCGCGTCTCGCGCACGTCGGAAGCCGGCGACGCGAACCGTCACAACCCGTACCTGACGAAAGCGGCGACCGCGGTAAGCTGGCGGAACCACAACTGGGTGAGGAAAGCGTAGGCGTAGAGGAGGATGCCTTGTCCCTTAAGGATCCCCAGTTCCCGCCTGGCCGCAAAGACCGCGCCCGCCCCCACCAAGCCGGGGTAGAGGCTGGACACGCAGAGAAAGGCGGCGAAGGGAAGCCATCCCACCTTGCCGAGGGCGAAGAGGGCCGCCGCCACGGCGTAGGAGAGCAAGCCTATGGCCGGCGCCAGGTTCACGAAAAGCCAGAAGGTGGGCAGCTGCACCATCCCCAGGTACCCGTAACGGGGCCTGAAAAGCATGTCCCTTCCCGACCACATGGCCTCGGCCACGCCCTTACGCATGCGGCTGTATCCCCGGAAGTGCTCCCGCCAGCTGCGGGGAAAGCCCCTCCGCAGGGTGACCTGGGGAAGGAGCACGAACCTGTAACGCCTTCTTTCCGCGCGCAGCAGGCGGTGCAAGCGGATGGTCATGTCCATCTCCGCCTCGGTGACGGAAAGGCCCGCGCGGAACCCGCCCGCTCTCAGGAGGTCGTCCTTGCGGTAGACGATAAGCGAGCCCGACATCACGGAAGGCCCGCCCAGGTAGGGTGCGCCCGCCAGGTAACCCAACTGCAGGCGCAGGGACTCCATGAAGGAAAACCTGGCTATGCGCCCGCCGGGGAGGAGGTAATTCTCCTCCATCTCGGAGGGGATCTCCACCCCCATGACCGCGGCGGTTTCCGATCCCCCCTCCATGAAGGGTCTTATCAGGCAAAGCAAGGCATCTTCCTCCAGGCGGGGCCCCCTGTCTAGGACGGCGAAGAGGGGGTAACGCGACAGGTTGAGGGCGAGGTTGAGGGCGTGGCCCTTCTCTCCTTCCATCTCGGCGAGAACCAGGCGGCGGTCCCCGCTCTGGTACAACGCCGCCGGTTCCGGCGACGGCAGGAACCGCCTGTACACCCTGTCCATGCGCCGGAGGTAGTACGCTTCCGCGACCCCCCGAAGCCTCTCGTCCCCACGGCGGGCGAAGAGGATCAGCTCCAGGTGCGGGAAGCGTTGGCCCAGCAGGTGGTCGATCCACTGCACCGCATCCCCGTCAACCGCGTCCAGGTGAGCGACCAGGGTGACCGGGGGCACCAAGGTGCTGCGCGTAAGGCGGTGCGCCTCCTCGAGATATCCCATGTTTTTCCATTTCAGGGCCGCCCCGTGCCCCAGCGCCAGGTGCAGCAGATGGATGCTGTAGATGAAGAAATAATAGGAGATGGCTATGTAGACCAGCAGATGGTAAACGCTCACTCGCTTCCCCGTTCCCGTCTCTCATCCCCTGGGCCGGCGCTCGCTTCCGCGTTCCCTCCGCCGTCCTTGTCGCCCCCCGGTGCTGCGGCTTCGCGCTCCGCTGCCCTCTTCCTCGCCTCTTCCAGCTCGGGATGCTCAACGCCGGCCAGGAGGGACAGGAAACCCTCCACCACCGCCCTTTCCCGGGAACGGCCGAGAAAGTCCGCGATGCAGCCGACCCTCCCCATCTCGGCCAGGCGCCGCACCGCCTTCTCCTTGCCGCGGTCGACGCGGCCTTCCCGCATCTCCATGGCCAGTTTCTCCAGCAACCCGGCCTCCTCCAGGGCCTGCGCCGCCGTCTCGCGCGCGAACCTGTCCCCGTCCCACAGCGCCGCCTCCAGCGCCCTCTCGCCCCGCTCGCCCAGCTCCTGCAGGGCCGAGGCCGCGTTCTGCCTCACCCACCAGGAGGTGTCGCGCAGGGCATCCGCCAGCGCCAGGGCGTCATCCCCGTCACCCAGCAGCCCCAGCGCCTTAGCCGCCTGGCAGCGCACCTCCCACGCCGGGTCCTTCAACGCCTGCCGCAGGGCGGGGCGTGACGCGCGGTGCCTGAGCCTGCCCAGGGAGGAGGCGGCCCGGGCGCGCACGTCGATCTCGGGATCGCGCAGGGCCCCCTCCAGGAGCAACGCTTCCTCGTTTCCTCCCACCGTCCCCGCAACCTCCGCGGCGAAGGCGCGGCAGGCCGCGTTGCCCTCCTGGAGCAGCTCGCAGAGCACGAGGTGGCATTCGTCGCCCATCTCCTCCATGGCCTCCGCGATCTTCTCCTGCGCCCAGCGATCGCCCGCCCCCAGCATCTCGCACATGGCCCGGAGGGCCGGCAGCGTCCCTATCCTCCCCAGGGCGAAGAGGGCCGCTTCCCTGACCTCCTCCCTGCGGTCTGAAAGCAGGTCCTTTAAAGGACCGACCGCCTCCGGATCACCTATCCTGCCCAGGCGGCGCGCGGCATCGGACCTCCGGGGCTTCGAGTGCGAACGGAGCTGGCGCAACCTCTTATCGGCGTACCCCCTTATGCGGTAGACCTGTATTACCTGTTCCTTCCATTCCCCCTCGGCTTCGTCGCCCATTCTCAGGAGGACTTCCTCCAGCGCGGCGGAATCCGGCTGTGGGAGCAGCGCGCGCAGCGTGTCCTCGGGCCCCAGCTTGGGGAGGGCGGCGTAGAGAATGGTTTCGTAGTTGCGCATGGTCTCCAGCCTGCGCGCCCGCAGGTAGATGCCGATGATGCGCACCAGGAGGTAGAAGGCGCTGGCCGCGAGGGCGACGACGATGAAGAGAAGGAGGTAGAAGAGGATCGTTCCCATGCGTCTACCCGTGCCGTCCTTTCTTTCCCTTGTAACACGCCACCTGCAAGCCAACCGTTATATTATCGTAATATTATAATGTTCTTTCATCCCGGGCGCGGGAAAAGGGCTGGCGCGCACGCCGGGATCCGGGCATGGAAAGGAATGGCAAGATGGTCATCGACGCGCATACTCATCTCTTCTCCCCGCGCGCCAGGGAGCGCCCCGCCTCGGTCAGCGAGGAGGAGGTGGCTTTCCGCCTCATGTTCGGGCACGGCGGGCAGCGCATGGTCACACCGGAGGAGCTGCTGGGGGAGATGGACGCTTCCGGGGTGGAGAGGGCGGTGCTCTGCCCCTTCCCCTGGACCACCCCGTCCTGCTGCGCGGAGAACAACGACTACCTGCTGGAGACCGCCAGGGCCCATCCGGACCGCTTCATCCCCTTCGCGGTGATCAACCCCGCGCACGGCGGCGAGGCCCTGGCCGAGGCCCGGCGCTGCCTGGAAGCGGGGGCGCGCGGCCTGGGAGAGCTGCACGCCCAGCCCCAGGGCTTCGACCTCCTGGACGAGGCGCTGCTCGCTCCCGTGGTGGAGCTGGCCATGGAATACGACGCGCCGCTGCTCATCCACGTCAACGAGCCCGTGGGCCACGTATATCCCGGCAAGGGGCCCGTGACCCCGGAGGTGATCTACCGCTTCGTGCTCGCCTTCCCGGACGTGAAGCTCATCCTGCCGCATTGGGGAGGCGGCCTCCCCTTCTACGAGCTGATGCCGGAGGTGGCGGAGGCCTGCCGCAACGTGTGGTACGACAGCGCCGCCTCCCCCTTCCTCTACAGACCCTCGATCTACCGCCTGGCCTCCGAAGCGGCCGGCCCACACAAGATCCTCTTCGCCACCGACTACCCCCTGCTCCCCTACCCGCGCACCCTGGCCGACGCCGCGGAGGGGATGGGGGACGACCCCGCCCGGGAAGCGATCATGGGCGGGAACGCCGCGCGCCTCTTCGGCATCGCATAAGGAGGCGCCGAAAGCGGCGCACCCGTGTACGGCAAAGCCCCTGGAAAGGGAAGGGATGTCCGCGGTGCCGCGCCTCGGCGGCTGCCGCCCGCGCCGCCAGGCCGCAGGCGGAGGTATCTTCCGCGCGGGCGCATCTGCCGATATACTTACCGGCGCGGCGCCCCGCCCGGGGAAGGGCAGGGACGCGGAGGGGGCGGAGGGAGGAGATGGGTGCCGCGGGGATGAATATAGAATAGAACGCCTAAGAGAAGGAGAGCAAGCAATGTCAACCGCGAAGAAGGCGAGTGCCGGGCGCAAGAGGCGCCATGGCTTCCGTTTCCCGCTGACGGCATGCATCCTCATCCTGGCCGTGATCCTCTCCGCGGCGGGATGTTCCGCCGCCAAGCCCAGCGACGGGCAAGAGCCGTTCCCCGAGCCGGAAAAACCCGCCGTCAACCCCCTCACCGGCGAGACGGTGCCCTCCTGGGAGGTGGTCATGCGCCGGCCTCTGGCGGTGAAGGTCGAGAACGATCCCAAGGCCAGGCCGCAGAGCGGCATCATCGACGCCGACCTGGTCTTCGAGGAGCTGGTGGAGGGCGGGGTCACCCGCTTCATCTGCATCTACCTCTCCAAGGAACCGCAGGTCATCGGCCCCACGCGCAGCGCCAGGCCCTCGGACATAGACATCACCTACTTCTTGAATCCCCTACTCATCTGCAGCGGGGGAGCCCGGGAGGTGATGTCCATGATCAGGGCCTCCGGGATGAAGTACATCGAGGAGGACGACACCCATTTCTGGCGGGACCGTTCCCGGCGGGCGCCGCACAATCTCTATACCAGCAGCGAGCTCCTGCGACGTTACCTCGCGGAGACCGGTGACGATTACCATGGACTCCTGGAGAGCGGTCTGGTCTTCACGGCGACGGGGGAAGGGGGCGATTCCGGAGAAGAGACCTCCGGCGGCGAGGGGGAGGGCGGGAGCGTCATGGTCTCCACGGCCACCACCATCGAGATACCCTACAAGGCCCCCGCATGCGTCGCCTCCTACCAGTACGACGCCGCGAGCGACACCTACCTGCACTCCATCAGCGGCGCTCCCCACAATGACCTCACCACCGGAAAGCGGGTGGCGCCGCGCAACGTCATCGTGCAGTTCGTGACCACGAGCAGGAGCGGCATCCGCGACGTCACCGGGTCCGAAACCCCCAACATGCAGGTCATCGGGAGCGGGAAGTGCCTGGTCTTCTCGGGAGGAGAGGTGCACCACGGCACCTGGAAGAAAGCCAACCGGTCATCCCCCACCCTCTTCCTGGACGAGAAGGGGAACTTGATACCCCTGCGGCCGGGCCAGACCTGGATCCACCTGGTGACCGAGGACATCGGCGCCACTTACAAGTAGGGGGAAGGGCACGCCCCGCTCGCGCCCGCCCTAAGCCCTCAGGGGATACGCAGCCTGCCGGAACGCTTCGCCCGCCGGTAATACCACGCCCCGTGCAGGTTCTGGTAAGACCAGGCGAGCCTTATCAGCCAGGGCAGGCGGGGGATCCAGAAACCGTCCGGCGGGTCCTCGGCGGGGGCCAGGCGGCCGGGCTGTACCTCGGCCGTCGCGATACCCTCCCCATCCTCCCGGGACAACCCGGCCAGAACCTCGCCGGTGGCGTCCACTATCATGGTCTCGCCCAGGAAACAAGAACGGTAGGGCAGGCCGGGGAGGAGGGGCATGCGCGCCACAAAATCCTCCGCATGCGCCGCGTGGATCACCGGCACCCCCAGCATGCGCGCCATGCGCACCGGCGTCTCGCGCATGATCTCCAGGTTGCGGCGGCGGGCGCTCCCCTTGCCGGGAAGGGGTATGGCACGGTCGGGCACCGTCCACCAGCAGGAGCCCCCCACCAGGAGGTCCACCTTGCCCCGCAGCCGGTGCACGGTGCGCGTGCGCACCAGCTCCCAGCACAGCGCGGCCCCCACCGGCCCCAGCGGGGTTTCCAGGATGCCGTCGTCCTTGCCGCCCAGGTAATAGCAGTTCTCCCACATGGTGGGCTGGTCTTTCTCATGCACGGCGTAGCCGCCGTCGGGGAAGGCGAGCACGAAGGCGTTGTAGTTGTCGCCGCCCCGCGAGGCGATGAAGGACCCTCCCACGTAACCGCCGTGGCGCCGCGCAGCGCCCCGCAGCATCTCCAGGGCCTCTCCCTCGAAGGGAAGGGCCGCTCGCAGCATGTCGGGGTGGAAGGCTACGCCGCTGGTGAAGAACTCCGGGAGGATGACCATCTCGCATCCCCGCCCGAAGGCCTCGTCCACCAGCGACGCGGCCTGCTCCAGGTTGCGGTCCACGTCCGCCAGCCGCGCCGTCATCTGCACCGCCGCCACCTTCATCTTCCCCGTACCTCCGCGTGAGTTCTCAGGCAAAGACGCCGGAGAGGATCAGCTCCGGCAACTCCCGCAGGCTCGCGATCACCGGGCAATCCGGGTTGTCCGCCATCCCCCAGCGGTCCAGTAGCACCGGGTGGATGCCCGCCGCGCGAGCCCCGAGCACGTCCGCGTAGTAGTGGTCTCCCACGTGCACCGCCTCCCGCGGCTCCAGCCCCAGGCGGTCCAGGGCCGCCTGGAAGATGGAGGCCTCCGGCTTGATGCGCCCCAGGTTGGCGGAGCTTATGACGAACTCCAAGAAGGGGCTGAGGCCGAGGTGGTGGCAGAGGCCCGGAAGGCGCACGTCCCAATTGGAAATAATACCCATATGAAGCCCCATCTCCCGCAGCCTCTCCATGGCGGGGATGACGTCCGGGTAAAGGGCCCAGCGGTCGCCCTTGCCGAACTCGTCGTAGAGCTCCCTTCCCAGGGCGGGAGGCGAGGGCCCCCCCACCTCCTCCACCGCCAGGGCGTACATCTCGCTCCACATGGCCGCCGCCTCCTCCTCAGAGGCCCAGAAAGTGTCGTCGGCCCAGTAGCGTTCCTCGTAGTAGCGTTCCGCCCTCTCCAGCCCCTTCCTCACCGCCTCGAGGGGCGGGTGGTACCCGTGCCCGGCGAGTACCTCCGCGCACACCTCCTCCACGGAGGGATGCGGCAGCAGCAGGGTGTTCCCGGCGTCGAAGAACACGGCCTTCACGACCTCGTCGCCTGACGCAGTCAAGAAGCTCACCTCCACCGAAATTGTACCAGGAAGCCACGACGGCGGGGCGGCCTCCTCCGCCACGAGCCCCGCGAGCCGCACGGCTTTCCAGGCCCCTAACCGTCCCCTTATCACTTCCCGCCCGGGAACCTTTACAATGGTCACATGGAATTACGGCTTGCGGCAGCGGTTGCGGCGGGAAAGGCGACCACCTGGGCGTCGCGCCGCCTGGGACTGGGGGCGGGCTCCAACTTCCCGGGCAAGGTCATGCTGCGCCTTCACCCGCGCGCCCCGGAGGAGATGGCCGCCCGCCTGCCTCGCGGGTGCGTGCTGGTCAGCGGCACCAACGGCAAGACGACCACCTCCAACCTCCTGGCGGCCATGCTGCGCGAGGGAGGCATGTCGCCCGTGCACAACCGGGTGGGGGCCAACCTCGTCACCGGCATCACCGCCGCCCTGGCCCAGGCCTCGGACCTGGCGGGAAACCCGCGGGGAGACATCGGCCTCTTCGAGGTCGACGAAGCGACCCTGCCCGCGGCCGTCACGCGCCTGCGCCCGCGCCTGGTAATCATCACCAATCTCTTCCGCGACCAGCTCGACCGCTACGGCGAGCTGGAAACCCTCGCCCGCAAGATGGACGGCGCCCTGGGCACGCTTTCCCCCGACGCCAAGGTACTCCTCAACGCCGACGATCCCCTGGTGGCCTCGCTGGGGAAGGAAAGCCCCGCCTCCCTCTATTACTACGGCATCGAATGCGAGGAGGTCACGGAAGCCTCCCTGCGGCACGCCGCCGATTCCAAGCACTGCCGCACCTGCAGGACGGCGCTCTCTTTCTCCGCGCATTACTTCGGCCACATGGGCAAATACTTCTGCCCACGTTGCGGCTCCTCTCGCCCCGAGACACACTTCTCCGCCGTGCGCGTGAGGCCGCGGGGCACAGCGGGCAGCGAGGTCTCCCTCTCCACGCCCCGATGGGAGGCGGACCTCGACCTCGGCCTCCCCGGGATCTACAACGTGCATAACCTGCTGGCCGCCGCGGGGGGCGCCTGCCTTCTCGGCCTGGGCCGCGAGGAGGTGACGCGAGGGGTTGCCGGCTATGCCACCGCCTTCGGCAGGGGGGAGCGCATCCCCGTGGACGGGCGCGAGCTCTTCCTAGTGCTCTCGAAGAACCCCACGGGGTTCAACGAGGTCATCCGCACCCTCAAGGGGGAGGGCACGGGGCTGGTGGTGCTGGCGGCCCTCAACGACCGCATCGCCGACGGGCGCGACGTCTCCTGGATATGGGACGTGGATTTCGAGGAGCTCGCGCCGTTGCCCCGCCACCTGGTCGCCACGGGGACCCGCGCCTACGACATGGCCCTGCGCATGAAGTACGCCGGGCTGGATCCCTCCCGCCTGGAGGTGCACGGCGACCTCAAGGGGGCCTTGCGCGCCGCCCTGGAGCGGGCCCGCGAGGGGGAGACCGTCTACGCCCTCACCACCTATACCGCCACCCTGGACCTGCGCCGCCTCCTCTCGCGCCTGGGCGCCGCCCCCGCTCTCTGGGAAGGGAATTGACGCCATGAAGGGTCTCGACCTGCGCATCTGCCATCTCTACCCCGAGCTCATGAACATCTACGGGGATCGCGGAAACGTCATCGCCCTGGTGCGGCGCTGCGCGTGGCGGGGCATCGAGGTCACGGTGGGGGCCCTGAGCCTCGGCGACCCCCTGGACCCCGGCCGTTACGACCTCTACTTCATCGGCGGCGGCCAGGACCGCGAGCAGATGCTGGTCTGCGAGGACCTCTCCACGGAGAAGGGCGAGGCCCTGTGAGAGGCGGTGGAGGGG
>Ga0209721_1002772_pt1 | contig 10387 bp, 7 predicted proteins | sample TshhotsprinmetaG_FD_184139 | JGI IMG/M metagenome (GOLD analysis project Ga0209721, IMG submission 184139) | Hot spring microbial communities from South Africa to study Microbial Dark Matter (Phase II) - Tshipise hot spring metaG (SPAdes)... | ecosystem: Environmental > Aquatic > Thermal springs... | reverse complement strand
GATGATCCCGTCTTCCTGCATCTCGGTAGTGCCACAGCTCATGGGTATGTCCCGGGAAGAGCCCCGCCCCTTGGAGATACCGGTAGTCAGACAGAGAGGGTCGATGAAGAAGCCGTTCTGCCCTGCCTGCTCTATACCGGAAGCCTGTAGCACCATGGGAGTCCCCAGGCCACCTCCGGCCAGTATCACGCGTTCGGCCTCCACCAGGAACGGGCCTGTCCGGCCGGTCCCCCGCACACCGGTCACTTTCCCCGCAGCCGAAAGTACCTGTTCCACTTTGGCCTGCGTGACCAAGCGAGCCCCTGCTGCCACTGCCTCCTCAACATAGTCCCGGGCGGTCCACTTCGCCCCCTTGGCACAACCGATCATGCACTGGGGGCAGGAGAGGTCACATTTCTCGGGGTCGAGGAAATGGGGTAGGGGTTTCCAGTCGAGCCCTTCTTCCCGGGCCGCGTCCATGATGCGGCGGGCCCCGGGACCGATGAGGCGCTCAGGAAGGGGGGCGAGGCCCAGCTCTTTGCTGATGTCTTCAACGTAGGGCGTGAGGTCTATATCATGGCGTTCCTTGAGCCAGGCGGGCGGTGAGTAGGCTACGCCGCAGAAACTGACCGTGCTTCCGCCTACGGTGAGGAGGCGCACCATCTGCGTGCCCTCCACCGAGGCGAAGTTTCCCATGCGGTCAAGCATCTTCAGCATGGTGAGCCAACTGCCGAGCGGCTTGTGGTAGGCACCCCGTTCGAGGATGAGCACATCCCTGCCCTTGCGCGCGAGCTCTCGGGCCACCGTGGCCCCACCCGGGCCGCTTCCGACCACCACCGTGTGAGCCTGCAGCCGCGCCTGACCTCCAAGCCGGGTCCCGATCCGGGGATGGGCTTCGCTCTGGACTTGAATGTCGGCAACTTCACCCTGTGCTTGCTCTGTCATCGCTCCTCTCCTTGCACTCTCCCCACTCTTCCTCTCTGGATGTCGGGGCTCTTAAGAGCCGGGGCGGGGGTCCGCCGGGCGGGCCATGCCCGCGGCGGACCCCCGCCCCCTCCTTGCCCGTGTCCAGAGGACCGGATACCCAATCACTCTCGCACGCGCTCCTTGACCGCGGTTAGGATCATGCAGCGGCCCCCGCATCACTCATAGACCATCGGCTGGGCCTTGTCCATGACCGGGGTTCCCGGAGCGGTCGCGTTGCTGACCTGCACCGGCTCCACCGGGTACTTGGTGCCCTTCCGCCACTGCTGGGCCCCGATGTACGGTTTGTAGACGTTGGGATGCGGATGGAACCCATCCTCTTTCACCGGCTCGGTGAAGTCCATGTAGCCCTGCTGGAACGTACCCTTGGTAGTCTTGATGGCTTCCAGCACCGACTCCTTGTCTTCGGGGTCCTTGGCCCGCTTGAAGGCGTCGATAGCCCACTCGAACTTGCCGTAGCAACCGATGGCCGGCGTCCACTGCTCCCCGGTCTTGGCTTCGTAGTCAGCAGCCAAGCCTTCAGAATCCAGGTCCGAAAGCGTGTCCTTGATCTTCCACGCGGGGTGCCATGCGCACTCGCCGATCAGGCCGACTCCATTATTGGGGTAGGTCATGACCGCCTGCGGGAAGATGAGCGCCTTGCCAGAGCTGATGAACTTCGGCTTGAAGCCCTGCTGCAGGCACTGCTTCAGGAAGTTGGAGAACCACGGCGGGTCGTTGGTGCCACAGACGATCTCGCAGCCTTCGGACTTGAACATGCTGATCTGGGCGGTGAAGTCCTCGGCCGGGACCTGATAGTAGGTGGGCACCACCAAGGTGTAACCCTTTTCGGCAAAAACCTTGGGCGCCGCGTTAGGAGCCATCCATCCCTGAGCGTCTGCGTCATTCTGGAACAGCATCCCTACTTTCTTATTGGTCTGCACGCCACTCGTCTCGAAGGCATCAGTGAAGGATGCGATCGTCTGCTCTGAACCCAGCATGTTGCCAAAGACCCATTTCTTCTCCAGTGGCTTGCCATCTGGGCCCAGGAAGAGAGCCTGCCAAGGGCTGAAGCTGTTGAGCACGGGGCAACCAAGAGCTTCGCCCTGGTCGGACACCGGGTTACAGGTGTCAGGCGTGCCCGAGGCCAGCAGGATATCTACTTTGTCCAGCTGGACCAGGTCACCCGCCACCTGAGCCGCCCGGTTAGAGTCGGACTGACTATCCTTGACGACTATTTCGACCATCCGCTTCTTGCCATCACCGGTGATGATGCCGTCCTTCAGGCACTCCTTGGCGTGAGCGATCCACCAGTCGTCGGAGATGGCAAACACCGAGAAGTTCCCGGTCTTGGGCGACACCACCCCGATCTTGATGGGCCGGCCCTGCTCCGGACCTGCAGGAGACAGTAGTGGTGCTGGCGGGCGCGGTGGTAGCGGTCGTGCTAGGCGCCGCCGTAGTAGTCGTGGCCTCTTCCTCCCTGCAACCAGCAAGAAGGCCACCCATACCGGCCCCCACACCGATAGCCCCCCTGCCACTCCCGCGATCTTAAGAAATTCCCGACGGCTTACAGCTCTTTCTTCTGGCATGGTCCCCCCTCAAGAAGGCGATTCAATCAGCCGAGTATCCTGTCCACACTCTTGCAAGCCTTTTCCACCGGGACAGTTGTTGGCGCTTACTGGCACTGAGCACTAGACCTGAGAATCCCACCTCCCCCGTATGTTATTGAGTCGTTACTCGTTAACGCGGTAGGCTCACTATACGACCGGTTACTCCTGTCTGTCAACAACTTTGGGCACGCACCCGGAGCCGTGTCTCCGCGCCCCAGAATCGCCTCTTCGCGTCTGCCTCGAACCCTGCCTGGACATCCGCAACGTCTTTGCGGCAGTGCCTGCGCTGTGCGTCGCGTAGCTTTGGCGACAGGTGGTTCTCCCCAGGCCCCCGGACTCTTTCCAACAACGGTCTCTACCTGAACCGGTACAATCATTGCCGAGGACTGTCCGACCAAGGGGGCAGACTATCCCAGTACCATCGGAAGGACGAATACCGCCAGCAAGACGAGGAGCACTACCGAGTGCCGGGCGAGAGAGGCGAGCATGAAACCAGATTTACGTGGACGCAACTTCCTCAAACTGCTGGACTTCACCCCTGAAGAGATCCGCTATCTGCTCGATCTCGCCGCGGAGCTCAAAGCGGCCAAGCGAGCCGGCACCGAGCAGCCCCGCCTGCGCGGCAAGAACATCGCCCTGCTCTTCGAGAAGACCTCTACCCGGACCCGGGCCGCTTTCGAGGTCGCGGCCTACGACCAGGGAGCGCATGTCACTTACTTGGATCCCTCCGGTTCGCAACTCGGGCACAAGGAGTCGGCCAAAGACACAGCCCGGGTGCTCGGCCGCCTATACGACGGCATTGAGTATCGGGGCTTCGCCCAGGAGACGGTGGAGATCCTCGGCCGTTATGCCGGGGTGCCAGTGTGGAATGGCCTCACGGATGAGTTCCACCCTACGCAGGTCCTGGCCGACCTACTCACCATGCAAGAGCACACTGGCAAGCAGCTAGAGGCCATCTCCTACTGTTACCTAGGCGACGCCCGCAACAACGTGGCCAACTCGTTGCTGGTGGGCGGCTGCAAACTGGGCATGGACGTACGTCTATGCGCCCCCTCCCGACTTTGGCCGCAGGAAGAACTTATCGAGACCTGCCGCTCCTTGGCCGAGGAGACCGGGGCCCGCCTCACTCTGACTGACAACCTCGACGAAGCAGTCGCCGGAGTCGACTTCCTCTACACCGATGTCTGGGTATCCATGGGCGAAGACAAGAGCGTTTGGGATGAGCGCATACGCCTGCTTCTTCCCTATCAGGTCAATATGGAAGTCATCCGCAAGACCGGCAACCCCCGGGTCAAATTCATGCACTGTCTGCCCGCCTTCCACAACCGCGAGACGACGCTCGGCGAGCAGATCTTCCAGGCCTACGGTCTTGACGGGCTGGAGGTCACTGAAGACGTCTTCGAATCCGAACACTCCATCGTCTTCGACCAAGCCGAGAACCGCCTGCATACCATCAAAGCGGTCATGGTCGCCACCATCGGAGACTGAAGCTTACCCGCGGGCCGGCAGACCCTGGCCACCCGGGTAGAGATCACAGTCCAAGCCTCGGTCAGACCCTATCAGGTCCTTCTGACACGCTCCCAGGCTTCGTTCCGGCGACGGGTAACGAAGCGGTGGATCAGGTAAAAGTAGGGAAGCCCCATATTGGTCTCGAGCAACGAGTTGATGACGAGGGTGTTCCAAGATTGGTTGCGGATGCCGGTCACAGCTAGGACCGCCTCCCAACTGAACTGCACGAGTATGCCGATGGCCAGTATCCATAGCAGGGGAGCACGTTGCGCCGTGTCCGTGGCGCGGATGTTTCTCACACACAGATAGCCGTAGCCTAGGAAGAGCAGCGCTGCCATCACCCCGTGATAGTCAGCTGTACCCCGAGAGATCAGGATAGGACGGGAGTGAGAGCCCAGACTGGTGCTGAGCAGCGCCACCGCCAACCAGCCGCTCACGATGAAAAGAGACCACTCGAGCGCTCGCCGATCGCGGTCCAACCACAACCAGATCCAGGCGACATTGGTAAGGCCGTAGCTCAGGGAGAGCCACCACAGAAACCAGAAGGGATCCGCGCCTTGCACCATCCGGGTACCCAGGACGCGGTAGAAGAGCCCATAGTCGACGGCGAAATAGACCACTCCGCCCACCAGCCCGGCAACCAGGGCCTGATAGCGTCTGCTGAGGATCAATACCAGCACGAAGCTGGCCAGAAACGCCAGATCGAGCCACACATGAAGACTGTTCATACTGCGCGCAGCTATGACTTCAGCGGCCACGCTTCCCTCCTCTTCCACACCGGCTCCCGAGTACCCCTGCAGCCAAGCCCAGACCGTAGGCAAACCACATCAGGCGGACAGCTTCCCGGATGCGGTCCACCGTGAGCGGCTTCTCCGCCGTGCCTATGAACGGGAGCTCGACTGGTTCACCTTGACGATAGAGGGGACCACCCAGTCGCACCCCTAGCGACCCTGCAAAAGCCGCCTCGGCCAGACCGCTGTTAGGACTGGCATGCTTGCGCCCATACTGCTTTACCGTCTGCCCCACTCGGGTGGGGCTTCCCCCCAAGAGAGCTGCCCCCAGCGCGACGAGAGGTACCGCGACCCGCGCCGGCAAGTAGTTCGCCACGTCGTCAAGCCGCGCCGAAGCCCAACCGAAGCGCAGGTAACGCTCGTTCCTGTAGCCGAAGGTGGAGTCCAGCGTGCTCACCGCCTTGAAGGCCATCGCCGCCGGCGCCCCACCCACAAACGCCCAGAACAAAGGAGCGATGACGCCGTCCACCGTATTCTCGGCCACACTTTCGACCGTGGCCCGCACCACGCCTTCTTCATCCAGGACCTCGGTGTCACGCCCCACAATGCGGCCGACCGCTGTCCGCGCGCCAGCCAGGTCTCCACGCGTAAGCGCGCATTCCACCCGTCTTGCGTGATCAGCCAGGTCTCGCGCAGCAAGAGCCCAGTAAAGCATTACCACCGACGCCAGATCCTCGGCCCAGGGATGGAGCCTACGGGCAAGGCCCAGGACTCCCCCCACAGCCGCGACTGTGCAGCCCACCACGGCCGTCGCCACCAGTGCGCCTGCCAGCTTCTCCTCGGCCACCAAGCGGCGACCGGGTGACTCGAGCCTGGTCGCCAACCGCCCCATGAGCCGAGCAGGGTGAAACCGCCAGGGAGGATCGCCTAATAGAGTGTCCAGAGCGGCAGCCCAAAGGATCCTCTGCCAGCGCTTCAACGCTGCCCCCCGCAGTCCCACCTGGCCCTAGCGCTCCTCATGGGCGGCTCCGGGTGGCCCCACGCGGTACTAGGGTGGCAAAGGCCGCCAGCAGTCGGTCATTCTCTTCGGGCAGCCGGGGGCTGATCCGCACGTAAGTCGGTAGACCGAACGAGGAACAGTCGCGCACAAGGCAGCCCTGCTCTAGCAGTCTTTGCCGCGTCTCAGCCCCGTCCCCGACTTCCACTAGGAAAAACCCTGCAGCCGAAGGTAGCACCTTCCAGCCCTGCTTCTCCAGGCCGGTCATCAATTGCGCTCGCCCATGTCTCAGCCCGGCGACGGCCCTTTGGTACCAACGCAAGCAAGCACTTCCCCCCGGCTGAGCTTCCCCAGCGACTACGGCCCCGACCGTCTCCCCTGCAGCCACCTCCTCTGCCCGCAGGGCCGCCTCGCCCGCAGCCAGGGCACAGGCGTTCACACTCCACGGCGCTTTGGCAGCTCGCAACGGCCCGGCCAGCGACTCGTGCGCCACGGCATAACCCAAGCGCAGCCCCGCCAGCCCCCAGACTTTGGTCATGGAACGCAGCACGACCAGATTGCCAGCCGCAAGCAGATCGGGCGTCCACTGCGGCTCGGTGAGCAGGTCACAATAGGCCTCGTCCAACACGAACACGGTCTGAGGAAAGCTCTGCACCAACTCGGCGATCACACCGGGCGGCAGCGCCAGACCGGTCGGGTTGTGGGGGGAGCAAAGCCAGCAGACCCGAGGCCGGCCCTTAAGACGTTCGCAGAAAGTCTGATGGTCGTAGAAAAAGCCAGTCGGAGTCGGCTCCAGCCATTGCTCGTGGAAGTGAGCCCGGGCCAGTGACGTAGCGACCCCATACTCGCCAAAAGACGGCCCCAGAGAAAGAGCCCACTCTCCCGGCTCAAGCACTATCTGAGCTAGAAGACGTATGAGCTCAGTGCTGCCACTGCCCACGACCACCTGGGTGGGTTCGATACCATGGCGTTGGGCCAGCTTCCCGGCAAGCGTCGACGCCTCCCGGTCCGGATAGGCATCCAATCTAGCCCCCGCGACTGCTTGCTGTACAGCCGGAGAGGCTCCCAGAGGCGACTGATTGGAACTGAAGTCGAGCATTGCCGCAGGATCCAGACCAAGTCTTCGGATCTCCGCCAGGTCAAGTCCCCCGTGCACAGACGGCGTCACCCGGAGCACCCGTGGCGGCCCCTCGCCTCCGCCCAAACCGGGCCCCTGCTCGCCAGCTACACCGTGTGGCTCACCCCGGACTTCGTCCTGCAAACGCTTCCCCCGCCTCGACCACTCGCCCGTACACGTCCCTGTTGCCCGGTCCTCTTCGCTCGACCGTGCGCTCTACGGACCTCATGATACTTGACCCTGGACAAGTAGATGAGCTCAGACACATGGATACTTGACTCCGGACAAAGTGGGGCGGAGCTCGGCTAACCGTTGGGTCTCCCCGCCCCGCCTGACGGGGTCTCGTCGGGCAGGCCGGGCAAGGTCCTGCCCTTCCAACTGGCTCTGCCGCGTCTGAACAGGTAGGCAGAGCGGACTGCAATGCCTAAGATGGAGCCGATTATCAAGGGATAGGTCAACGCCCACGCCAGCGGTTGCTTGGTCCGCCACATGACAAGGGCCCAGGTAGCTAGGGACAGGCCCAACGCCACCCCCGCCCAGAACGGGACGCCGCCTCTAGAGGTCAGTCCCAGCAGCCAGCCACCGCACGCTCCCACCGGCGCCAGATAGAGCCAGACCAGCAGGACGAAAAGCACGGCCAGGACGGCAAGCCGGTGTCCCAAAGCGGGGAATACGCTCTTGCCCAGACCATCGGCCGCCCCTCTAAAGCCCTGGTACATGCGGCAGGAGACCCGACCCGACAGATCGATGAACCGCCAACGCAAGCCGCTACTCTTGGTACGTCGCGCGAGGGCCATGTCATCGACCGGATCTTGGCGAACCGCTGCGAACCCTCCCAGAGCCCAGAAAGCTGCGCGCCGAAAGAGCATGAACTGCCCTATGCCCATAGAGAGCAGGGCATTCTTCACACGATGAGCAAGACCCAGGGGTAGCAAGACCAGAGCGGCCCACCCGATGATCGGTATCACCAGCCGTTCGCCGAGAGTGACCGCCTCTTCGCGTGGAAGGCCGGTCAGAAGGTCGCTCTCTTCCGAAGCCTGAGCCGCGACCGCTGCTCGCAACATGAGAGGATGGTGGCAAGTGTCGGCATCCACGAACAGGAGGAGATCACCCTGGGCGGCAAGCGCCAGCTGGTGACAGGCCCAATGCTTGCCTAGCCAGTCATCCGGCAGCGTTTGACCATGAAGCACCCGCAATCTGGGGCACGATCGTTCGAGGCGGGAGAGGATCCCCGGGGTCTCATCGCTGGAATCATCATCCAGAACCAGGACTTCGAAGCGAGGGTAGCGCTGCTCGAGGAGAGAGGTGACACAGGTCTCGATATTACGTTCTTCGTTACGGGCTGGTACCAACACCGAGACGAAGGGTAGATCGTCCTCGCGGACCGTGCACCGCTCCCCATCCTCCTCACTTAAGCCCCCATAACGCTCAATCCTCTTGAAAAAGTAGAGGTTGCTGAGTGCAACCAAGAGCGTCACGCCCAGAATCGCCACCCTCAACTGGTCACGGGATGCCCACAACCACAAGAAGAAAGAGAGCACTCCCCGAAAACCAGAGGCCAACAGATCTACCACGATGTCACCGCGCAGCATCTTGGGCGCGCATGCTGGGCCCGGGGGGTGAGACCGCTCGCAGCATGACTACCTGTCCTTGCTCCTCTGAACAGGGAGCCAGCCCCTGGGCCGAAAGCTCGGTGACAACTCCCGCCGGTGCGTCCACACTAGCAAGGTGAGGTTCGCCGACCACAGAACCAGGTGCGCCACCGAACCGCCGCTGGCCGCAAGGAAAACGCCGAATAGCAGAACCCCTCCGATCACCGCCCAGGCATGGACCGACTGCACGGCGAAGCATGCCCCCATGGCCAGACCCAAGACAAGGGGATAGACGATCCCGGTGAGCCCGAGCCAAGAGCCAAAAGTAGCGGCGATTGCTTTCCCGCCGCGGAACTTGAGGAAGGGCGAGAAGGCATGACCCAGGAGAGGGGCTGCGGCTACGGGAAGTAGAGCCCAACTCTTCAGGCCGAGGGCCGCGCCACTCGCCCATACCGGAATGCCAGCCTTCCCCACCTCAAGAACAAGCGTAGGTACACCCACTCTCAGGCCACCGGCCTTGAAGGCATTAGCGGTGCCGGGGTTGCCGTCACCCACCGAGCGCACATCCGCGGAGGCAAGCAGCTTTCCCAGCCAGACCGCAAACGGCAAGGAACCGAGCAGAAAGGCGCCAACGGTGGCGAATGTCGTCAGCCAGAATGCGGTCACTTGCTGGACCCTCGTGTTCAGACCTCGGTTAGCGCCGCCCCCCAGGAGCGAGGCAAGACCGAACATTCTCTGTTCGGTCTTAGCCAGAATAACATACGGAAGGCGGCAAACAGACACCGCGGGAGAGCTCTGGAAGAGACAAGACAGCAACACGTTGTGAACGGCTGACCAAGGCATTGTGCACCGCGGAGAACGACCAGGGGGCTTGGGCGAGATGCTCTAACCCGCGGAGGAAGGAAGCCGGCGTGGGGAATCGAACCCCAGACCTGCTCATTACGAGTGAGCCGCTCTGCCAACTGAGCTACGCCGGCGCTGTGATCAAGCGCTTGCACCCTGTGCGCTTCTCTTCTCCGCGGCAGGGTCCAAGAGACAGGCGCCTTAGTTTAGAAGCTGCAGGCACTCGCTGACAAGGTGGAGAAAGGACTTCTCCAACCTACTCGGCGTCAAGGGCGCTCGCGGGTGAACCACCACACTAGGGGATGAACCGCGGCCCCGACGGAGAACCCGGGGGCACTGGCAGACTACCTACTCTGACGGTACCCTTGGTTCTGGGCAAAGCAGGAGCCGAGGGGCGGAGAAGCACAGTGGAGTGGAAAAGCTACCTGGTTCTGTACCTGGTAGTCTCAGGCCGACTCCTTCTCCCCTTCACCATTCCGCGGTATCCGCTGGCGGGGATACTGAGCTGTCTGGTGCTTGATTCCGCCGATCAAAGCCTCTTCGGGGCGTTCGGGGTACACCTCGCCGGATACCAGGGTTACGACAAGGCTCTCGACCTTTACTACCTGGCCGTGGCCTATCTCAGCACCCTCCGTAACTGGGAGAACGTCGCTGCGTCGCAAATGGGCCGAGTCCTTTTCTACCTGCGGCTGACCGGCGTGCTTTCGTTCGAGCTAAGCAACGTGCGACAGCTGCTTGCTGTCTTCCCTAATGCCTTCGAGCCGTTCTTCATCCTCAACGAAATAACCCGCCGCCGGGGACGTCACCTGAGGTTGAGCAGAGGCTTCCTCATCGTCTCCGCCGCTGTCATCTGGGTGGTAGTGAAGCTGCCCCATGAGTGGTGGGTTCACGTGGCCAGACTCGATGCCACCGACTTCATCAAGACCAAGATCTTGGGCGCGCGACTGGAGACTCCTTTCTGGCGCGCTCTTGTGGAAGCGCCCGTGGTCACAGGTGCCCTCACGGTCCTCGCAGCCTTGATGGCTCTTGCTGCGTGGAGATTCCGG
>Ga0209721_1002764_pt1 | contig 10410 bp, 8 predicted proteins | sample TshhotsprinmetaG_FD_184139 | JGI IMG/M metagenome (GOLD analysis project Ga0209721, IMG submission 184139) | Hot spring microbial communities from South Africa to study Microbial Dark Matter (Phase II) - Tshipise hot spring metaG (SPAdes)... | ecosystem: Environmental > Aquatic > Thermal springs... | reverse complement strand
GTGAGAGAGTTTTATATTAGTATACACAAAAATCGAAAAAAATGCAAAATAAATGGCTTAAGAAATAAGTAAATATGCAATAAATTAGACTACATTTATAAGATTAGAAATAGCTAACTTATTGAAAGATAAGGTTTTTCTTAAAATTTCGGGGTTATTTTTGATGAAGTTGGGTAAAAATTATATATCTTAATACTTTTCAAATCTAAAGATTAAGACTTTCACCGGTGTATATATTTACCTCAAGAGGAACTTTTAGTGGGAAATCTTTCATTTCATAGGAAACAATTTCTTTTACTTTTTCTAATTCCTTTTTATCAATTTCAAGCACAATTTCATCATGAATCTGCAAAATTATTCTACTGCTTAATCCTTCCTCTTTTAATTTCTTATGAATTTTAACCATTGCCATTTTTATTATATCCGCTGCAGTCCCTTGAACTACAGCATTTACAGCCATTCTTTCAGCTTGAGACCTTAAAAAAAGATTAGAGCTCATTATTTCTGGGATAGGACGAATTCTACCAAAAAGGGTTCTAACATAACCCTTTTCTCTTGCAAAGGCTTTTGCTTTTTCAATGAATGTTCTAATGCCTGGATATCTCAGAAAGTAAATTTCAATAATTTCTTCAGCTTTTTCATAGGGAATCTTTATTGATTCCGAAAGACCAAAAGGACTTATTCCATAGGAGATTCCAAAATTTACAGTTTTTGCAACGCGTCTTTGCTCATCTGTTACCTCTTCTTCAGAAACAGAGAAAAGCTCAGAAGCAGTTGCTGTATGAATATCCTTACCCTTTTTAAACGCCTGAATTAAATTTTTATCCTCGCTTAAATGGGCTAAGATTCTAAGCTCAATCTGTGAATAATCTGCGCTTAAAAATACGCATCCATCTTCAGGAATAAAAACTTCTCTTAAATACTGAGACCAATGCCCCTTAACTGGGATATTTTGAAGATTAGGATCACTACTTACAATTCTTCCAGTTCCTGCTACTGTCTGAGACCACGTAGCGTGAATTCTGCCTGTATGCAAATTTATATAATTTCTAAGCGGAATAAGATAGGATGTTAAGAGCTTGTTAAGGCCTCGATAGTTAATTATATGTTCGGGAAGTTCATGTTGACTCCTAAGTTCCTCTAAAACATCCATCTCAGTAGAACGAGCCTTTTTACCTCTTTTTCTTGTTTTTAGACCTAACTTATCATAAAGGACTTCTGCAAGTTGTTTAGGAGAATTAATATTAAACTCAAAGCCTGCAATACTATAAATTTGACTCTTAAGTTTTCCAATTTCAGATGTAATTAATTTATTAAGGGCTTCAAGCTTTGAAACATTTATCCTGATTCCAGCCTCTTCCATTTCTGTTATGACTTCGACAATGGGTAGCTCTATTTTGAAATATACATCTTCAAGTTCCATCTGCTTTATATCTCTGCACAATTTTTGATAAATCTCTATCATTAACAATAGGTCGCTTTGAGACGACTGGTTAGTGTATAGATTCCCAAAATATTCAAGGGCAAGATCGCTTAAATGATATTTTCCTTTATTTGGATTTAACAGATAGGCAGCAATCATGGTATCAAAATAGGGAGTAGAAATTTTTATATCTTCTCTTTTTAAAATTTTCATACTTTCTTTGGCATTATGAAAAATTTTTGTTAAATTCGATTCCATCAGATTTTTCACCAAAGGTTCTTTTAAGGGCAGTGACAAAACCAGGTTGTCAACCCCAAGCCATATCAGGTCTTTTTCAATTTGGACCCCGAAAAATCCCTTTTTCTCAATTTGCTTTAAAAATTCTTCTTTGTTTTGGGTTATTGGAGAGCTTTGAATTTCTACCTCTTCTTTATCTTCTTGCAAAATATCCTTTAAAAGAGAGTGAAATTCCAGTTCATTAAAAATTTTAACTATTTTATCTTTATCTATTCCTTTTATTTTCAACTCTTCAATTTTTATTTCAATAGGCGCATTTTTATCGAGTTGAACCAACTTTTTGCTTAAACCTAAAAAATCAATATTTTCCTTTATAAGTTTAGCTACTCGAGCAGGTTTTAAGATTTCAAGATTTTTCAATATATTCTCAATAGACCCGTATCTTCTTAAAAGCTCAGATGCTGTTTTTTCACCAATACCTTTTACTCCTGGAACATTGTCAATATTGTCACCAACAAGTGCCATAAAATCCGTTAGCATATCTGGTGTGATCCCAAATTTTTTAAGAATATAATCTTTATCTACTGTTAAATCGTTGAAAGGATCGTAGATTTTGATTCTATCAGATATGAGCTGATACATATCTTTATCGAGAGTAACGATATTAACGAAAAGATTACCTAAAGCACTTTCCTTCTCTAAATTACTTGCTAATGTGGCAATTATATCATCAGCCTCATAACCTGCGATTTCTGACCTGCTAATTCCACAGCAATCAACAATTTCCTTTATATAGCCTATTTGAAGGGGAAGATCCTCAGGAGTTTCTGGTCTTGTTATTTTATATTCCTCATATATCCTGTGTCTTTTAGTTGGATGGGGACTGTCAAAAGCAATAAGCATATATTGAACTTTTCTATCTCTAAGTAGCTTAAGAAGCATTCTTGTAAAGCCATATATAGCATTTGTGGGAATCCCTTTTAATGTGCTCAGGTGTCTAATTGCATAGTAGGCTCGATAAATAAAACAACTTCCATCTACCAAATAAATCTCTTGCATATTCTTTTAAGATACCATTGTTCCTTTGCTTTTGTCATTTTTGAGGAGCTTTTCTGAAAATGTGACATTTTCTATTATTAATTCAAATTTCATATTTTGATTGGGATGTCTTTTTTAAGAGATTTGATTTATAATTAAAAAGTTAAAGAAATAAAGAGGTGAGAATGTGAGAGATATCTCTTTTTTAAAGGAAAAGGCACGAGAACTTAGAATCGAAATTGTTAAGATGCTTGCTCAAGCGGGTTCAGGGCATACGGGAGGAAGCCTTTCTGCTGCTGACATAGTGGCAGCATTGTATTTTTATAAAATGAAGCATGACCCTAAAAATCCTCAATGGATTGAGAGAGATAGATTTGTCCTTTCAAAAGGGCATGCTGCTCCAGTTTTGTATGCAGTGCTTTCTCTTTGTGGTTACTTCGATAGAGCCTTACTTAGTACCCTAAGAAAATTAAACTCACCTTTACAGGGCCATCCATGTTGTAAAAGTCTTCCAGGAGTTGAGGTATCAACCGGTTCTCTTGGACAGGGATTGTCAGTGGCCAATGGAATGGCTCTTGGACTCAAACTTAGTGGAATTCCATCACGTGTTTACTGTCTTCTCGGAGATGGAGAAATTCAGGAAGGTCAGATTTGGGAAGCTGCAATGACAGCAGCCCATTATAAAATAGATAATCTTTGTGCCATTATTGATCATAATAACCTTCAAATAGACGGATACTGCACAGATGTTATGAACATTGAACCGATTGAAGAGAAGTTTAAAGCTTTTGGATGGAATGTGTTATCCATTGATGGACACAATATGGAAGAGATTGTAGGTGCCCTTAATGAAGCTGAAAAAATTAAAGGTATGCCAACAATGATAGTGGCAAATACGATAAAGGGTAAAGGTGTATCCATTTTTGAGGGCAAAGCTAAGTATCATGGTGTTGCTCCTACTCAAGAGGAGCTTGAAATTGCGCTTAAGGAGCTTGGCAATGGGAAAAACTGAGTGTAGCTGTGCTATAGCAGAAATATCAGAACTTTACGGTAAAGACATGGCAACAAGAGATGCCTATGGTATAACTCTTGTTGAACTTGGTAAAAAAAATCCTAACATCGTAGTTCTTGATGCGGATCTGAGTTGCTCAACTAAAACTATAAATTTTGCTAAAAGCTTTCCAGAGAGATTTTTCAACATGGGTGTTTCTGAGCAAGACATGATGGGAACAGCTACAGGCCTTGCACTCACTGGAAAGATTCCTTTTGCATCAACCTTTGCAATCTTTGCAACAGGGAGAGCTTGGGAGCAAATTCGTCAGAGCGTTTGCTATTCCCATGCCAATGTAAAAATTGTAGCTACGCACGGTGGTATTACAGTTGGAGAAGATGGTGCAACCCATCAGGCTCTTGAAGATGTATCTCTCATGAGAGTAATCCCTTGTATGACAGTAATTGTTCCAGCAGATGCCTATGAAACAGCCCAAGCAGTATCAGTTGCTGCAGAGTATTACGGACCAGTTTATATAAGATTAGGAAGAGCAAAGGTTCCTTCTTTAATGCCAAAGGATTATAATTTCCAAATAGGTAAAGCCTATGTATTTAAAATTGGCAAAGATGTAAATATAATTGCCAATGGAATAATGTTAGCAGAGGCATTAAAGGCTTCTCAAATATTAAACGAAGAGGGAATTGATACAGGAGTGGCAAATTTTTCATGTGTAAAACCTCTTGACGAAGAAGTTTTATATAATATTGCAAAAGCATCAAAACTAATAGTTACTGCTGAAGAGCATTCTATCATAGGAGGGCTCGGCTCTGCAGTAGCGGAATTTTTGTCAGAGAATTGTCAGAAGCCCTTAAAAAGAATAGGAGTTAGAGATACCTTTGGTTGTTCTGGAAATTGGAAAGAACTACTCAAATATTATGGACTAACAGCGGAAAATATTGTTCAAACAGTTAAAGAAAATTTGAAGAAATGATAACCCTTTCAAATGTCTATAAATACTATGAGTCAGTGGCTGTCTTAAATGATGTGTCCTTCCATGTTGAAAAGGGAGAACTGCTTTTTATAACTGGACCTTCAGGAGCGGGAAAAACTACTCTCTTAAAATTAATCTTTGGAAGTGAAATACCTGATGAAGGACAGATAAAAGTTGGAGAATTTGAACTTACAAAGATTAAACATTCCATGATACCTCACCTAAGGAGATTTGCAACTTTTATTTTTCAGGATTTTAAACTCAGACAGGACTTAACAGTTTTTGATAACGTTGCTTTACCCTTAAAAATCATTGGCGAAAGGGATATAAAAAGAAAAGTTATCGATGTTCTCAAAGAAGTATCTCTCAGACATAAATCAGACAGTATTGTTCGCACACTATCTGGAGGTGAACAACAAAGAGTTGCCATAGCTCGTGCAGTTGTAACAAATCCGAAGGTAATCCTTGCTGATGAACCTACAGGAAATCTTGATCCGCAAACATCTGAGGATGTGTTTTCACTTCTAAAAAAAATCAATGCTCAGGGCTGCACTGTTTTGATAGCGACTCATAATCCTGATTTTTTCAGAAACTCACCCTATAGAGTACTTACATTAAAAGAAGGGAAAATAATCCAATGAAAGATCACATAATTTCTGCAATTAAAGGATTGTGGCTTAACAGATGGTCAACCCTAATGGCAACAATGAGCATAGGCATATGCTTTTTTATATTTACAGCCCTTTTCTTGATAATTTACAATGTGGAAATTTTTACCAAGAAGCTGTCAACAAAAGCTTCCGTTGTGGTTTATTTAAAAAAAGAAGCAAATTCAAACGATATTGCTTCATTAACAGAAGATTTAAAAAAACTGGGGGTTTTCTCAAAGTTAAACTATATCTCCAAAGAGGACGCTCTCAAGGAGATGAAAAGTATGATTGATCCTCAGTTGATTGAGCTTATTGGATATAATCCTCTTTCAGACACAATAGAAGCTTTTGTAAAGGAAGACAGCTTAAATAGTGTTGAGTTAATTGCTAATAAAATTAAAAAATTACCATTTGTAGAAGATGTTTATTATCCTGTAAACATAGTTAAAGGCATAAATATTATGAGAATAACTGTTTTGAATTTCGGAGTTTTTATTTTAACTCTTCTTTCGATTGCTATTTTATTTATCCTTTATGCTACCGTGAAAAGTTTTTACTGGAAAAAAACCGAGGAAATAGAAATATTGAAACTTTTAGGTGCAACTCCCTCTTATATAAGACTGCCTTTCCTCATGGAAGGAGCAATCATAGGAATAGGAGGAACACTATTTGCCGAATTTTGTTTGGTATTAATATATTTCACATTGCATTCTAAAAATCTATATACCTTTCTACCTGCTATTAGTCAAATAGTATTTCCTCTGGAAGTTTTATATATTTTGCCAATTTCCGGAATGTTTTTTGGAATAATTTCTTCTTTTTTAGCACTTGGTAGAATAAAATATCAGTAGCTATGGGAAATAAAACAATTTTAATTATATTGATGCTTATTTTCTTATATTCCCTGTGCCTTGCATCTCAACCAAAGGATGAGCTTAAAAATATAAAAAAAGAATTGAATATTCACAAGAAAAAGTTAGAGGAAACAGAAAAGATTGAAAGAAATGTGGTAGAAGAGCTAAAGAGAGTCACTCGAGAACTTGAGGTCATAGAAGGAAAAATTAAAAATCGTAGAGAAAAGATATTAAAAATTCAAAAGAGCATCATCGAGGCAGAAAAAGACATTGAAAAATATAATATGGAAATTGAGAAGCGTAAAAAATATCTTTCATCAAGAGTTCAGGAGATTCAAAGACTAAATGCCCAACCAGACCCTTTTTTAAGGTTATTAATGGAAGAAGACCTTACAAAGGCCTTTCGTTTGATGAGAAATACAAATACAATAGTAAACATTGATAAAGAAATCATCAGTCAATACAAAAGAGAGCTTGCCAAACTTGTAAGTTACGAGCAAGAGCTGAAAAAACTAAAATTATCTCTGAAGCAGGAGGAAGAATCATTAAAAAAGATTCAAGAGGAGCAAAATATAAAGAAAAAAGAAAAGGAGGTTTTGCTTGTTCAAGTAAGACAAAATAAAGCACTTTACGAAAGAAAAATTAGAGAACTTGAGGAAAATGCACGAAAACTGACAAGACTTTTGCAAGAAACAGAAAAAAGAGAAAAGCGAACAGGCAAAGTTGAATCTATTCCTGATTCGGGCTTTACCAAACGCAAAGGAACACTCACTTGGCCAGTCAATGGACCTGTGATTGCCCACTATGGAAATCAGCGGGATCCTGTATTCAATGTACCAATGTTTAGAAGTGGAATTTATATTAAAGCCTCTCCTGGTACATCAGTTAAAGCATCCGCTGAGGGTAAAGTGGTATATGCGAACTATTTTAAGGGTTATGAAAACCTTGTTATAATAAGTCATGGAGAGGGTTACTATACTGTATATGGAAATTTAGGCTCAATGGCTGTAAATGCAGATAAGTTTGTCAATGCAGGGCAAGTTATAGGAACAGTTAGTGATAAATCAAGTATTGACAGTCCTGCATTATATTTCGAAATAAGATACAGAGGAAAACCACTTAATCCTGAGTTGTGGTTAAAAAAATAAAAAGGAGGCATTTAAAAATATGAAGCAAAGACTCAAATTAATTGCAATAGTAATAATCATTGCCTGTACGGGTGTAATCATCGGAAGATGGTCAGCAGCCCAAAACACTGATTCTATTTATGAAGATCTGAGGACCTTCACAGAGGTATTTACAACAATAAACAAGAACTATGTGGATGATGTTAATCCAAAAGAAGTCATTCGCTCTGCAATAAAAGGTATGGTAAATTCCCTGGACCCCCATTCTGCCTATCTGACACCTGAAGCTTACAAGGAGTTTCAGACAGAGACAAAAGGTGAATTTGGAGGAATAGGAATTCAGATAGGCATCAAGGATAATGCTCTTACTGTTATTGCTCCTATTGAAGACACTCCAGCATGGAAAGCTGGTATTAAAGCAGGTGATAAAATATTAAAAATCGATGGTCAGCCCACAAAAGACATGAACATTAATGACGCTGTGTCAAAAATGCGTGGACCAAAGGGCAAAAAAGTCATACTTACAATTCAAAGGGATGATTGGAAAGAACCGAGAGATATTTCGATTGTTAGAGATATTATAAAAATCAAAAGTGTCAAGTATAAAATGATTGATAACGAAATCGGCTATGTTAAATTGGTTCAGTTCCAGGAAACTACGGCGCAGGACCTTTCAAATGCTCTTAAATCCCTTAAAGAAAGCGGAATGACTAGCCTTATTCTCGACTTAAGAAACAATCCTGGTGGGCTTCTTCAGAGCGCAGTTGATGTTTCCGAGCAATTTTTACCTGCCAAACACCTTGTAGTTTCAATTAAAGGAAAGGGTGGAGAAAAAATAGATTATTTCACAGAAAACTTAAGACCTGCTTATACCAATATTCCTATGGTTGTTATTGTAAATCAGGGCTCAGCAAGTGCCTCGGAGATTGTTGCTGGAGCACTTCAAGACTGGGGCAGAGCTATAATTTTAGGCGTTCAAACCTTTGGAAAAGGCTCAGTTCAAAGTCTAATTCCTCTTAGTGATGGATCTGCTTTGAAACTCACAACTGCTAAATATTACACACCTAAAGGTAGAAGCATACACGCAGTTGGTATAATGCCAGACATTATTGTTAAGCTTGAAAGCAAAAATGGCAAAGAAGTACCTGTTATAAGAGAAAAAGACCTTGAACAACACATGAAAGGCGAAAAGGTAGAACCACAGGAGAAAGCTCCTCAAGAAGTGGATGAAAAGGATGACAACCAACTTCAGCGCGCCGTTGACATTCTTAAAAGTTGGAAAATAATGGAAAAATTCAAAAAAGCTGCCTAATGCTTAGTTATGCCGAAGTGGCGGAATTGGCAGACGCGCCAGATTCAGGATCTGGTGGTGGCAACGCCGTGCGGGTTCGAATCCCGCCTTCGGCATTTTAAAAGTTCTTTTGTATAAATACAAATACTTGACAGGCTTTAAATTTAGCAATATAAAAACTAAGTTAATTCTTTACTCACCCAATTAGAAACATTTAAGCAAGCTTTCATATGCTATTTTCCGGATAAAGTTAATTATTTTTTTACTAAATACGGCAAATGCTACCTAAATATACATAAATTTATTACTAAAAGTAACATAAACTTTTTTAATGCCTAATTTTTTCCTTAATTATCAATAAGTTATATTTCATGCAAATTAGGCACGCTTTTTGTTATTGATTAAACAAATGCTCCAAGGGCACTTTTGACTTTATAAAGAGAAAGGAGGTGGAAGATAAATGTCCCTGGAGAAAAGGTCTCATCAGCCTTTTGATTAGGGAAAATAAAAAAATTCTAAAAGGAGGTACTTTATGCTTAAGAATCTCAGTGTAGGAAAGAAACTCTATTTAGCCTTTGGAGTGATTGTGTTTATCTTTACTGCAGTTTCTGCATTTTTGATTTATGAACTGTATGGAACATTGAAAGAATCTGAAGATTTGGATGAAAGAATTGACAAAATTTCAGATGCTGCTGCTATTAGAAGATCTTTTTTAGGTATTTATATCAACATTGGCTATATCGTTGTTTCTAAAGATTTTAAGAAAATGGAAGAGTACAAACAGGAGATTGAGAAATATAGGGCCATTTATAGAGAAAAACTGGAAAAGCTCAAAAAAGTTACCCGATCAGAAGAGGGAAAGGCTTTGCTCAAGAATGTAGAAGAAAGTATTACCAATGCCAGAGAAACAAATAATAAATTATTGGAATTAGCTTTTGCAGGCAAAAAGGATGAGGCTTCCATTATGATGGAAAAAGAGTTACTAAAACATATACAAATTGTAATGAAAGCATTAGATGATATGGTCGCATTTGAGGATAGAAATGCAAAAAATAGGATTAAAGAAATAATCGCAGGGTCTAAAATAGATATTATAGTTCTCATAGTCTCAACGCTTGTTAGCATAGCAATAGCTGTTGTGTTTACCCTCTTAATAGTAAGGTCAATCCGTAAGCCCGTTGAAGATATTAGAACTGCCATGGAGAGAATAGGAAAGGGAGATCTCACAGTTGAGCTAAAAGCACAAAGCAAAGACGAGCTTGGGCAGATAATAGAATCAACAGGAAAGGCAATCTCTGAGGTAAAGCGTTTAATCTCTGAATCCCGCACCATAGCAAGCTCACTTGCCTCCTCTTCAGAGCAGTTAAGTGCAACCACAGAGGAGATATCGAGGAACCTAAAGAGCCAGACAGAGAGAGCCTCTCAGATAGCCACCTCTGCAGAGGAGATGAGCCAGACAGTAGTTGACATAGCAAAGAATGCATCAAACATAGCAGAGGCATCTAATGTAACAGCCCGAGTTGCCAGAGAAGGAAGAGACATGACCCAGAAGACAGCCAAAGAGATAAAGATAATAGAAGGTTCCATCAATGATCTTTCAAGAATAGTAACAGACCTTGGAGATCGTTCTCGTCAGATAGGAGAGATAGTGACAGTGATAAAGGACATAGCGGATCAGACCAATCTTCTTGCTCTAAATGCAGCCATAGAGGCAGCAAGGGCAGGAGAGCAAGGTAGAGGCTTTGCAGTAGTGGCAGATGAGGTAAGGAAATTAGCAGAGAGGACAGCAAAAGCAACAGATGAGATAG
>Ga0209721_1002763_pt1 | contig 10412 bp, 12 predicted proteins | sample TshhotsprinmetaG_FD_184139 | JGI IMG/M metagenome (GOLD analysis project Ga0209721, IMG submission 184139) | Hot spring microbial communities from South Africa to study Microbial Dark Matter (Phase II) - Tshipise hot spring metaG (SPAdes)... | ecosystem: Environmental > Aquatic > Thermal springs... | reverse complement strand
TTTGATGGAGGATTTATGCTATCAAGGGTAATTATAATCTATTTAATAATTTTCATCTCTTTTTTTTCTTATCTGCCAGCCAGAAAATCCAATCAATCCAGTACAAGTAATACCTGTATCCTTCGAAAAAATAGAAAGTATTAAGATTCATCCCAATTGTGTGATTGTAACTGCAAAATATGTAACTCCGACTCCCTGCTATAGATATCACAAAACAGAGATTACAGGTAATGATTTAATAAAAACTCTAAAAATTTTTGCTGAAACTTATGAAGAACCTTGCATTCAGATTTTAGGTTCACTTACCAGAACAGATACAATATATTTTGATAAGGCTGGTATTAAGAAATTAAGATTCTGGATGAGTGATTCAACTTTTAAAGACTCGACTATTATCTATCCGGCTCACTACCAGATAAAATTTCCAAATTTCTTCATTGAAAAAGGCTCTAACGCTGATTCATCATACATTTCACTACGAGGGACGAAAATTAATTCGTTTGTCTATGAACTTGAATGAGAAGGTTGGGGAATTATTGAAACAGGAATTACTCTAGATGTAATTTATGATTTAAATAGTATTATTATAATATTTATGGGTGAATGTGGATCAGTATTTACAAGGACTTGGGTAAAAAGAACTCGTTCGATAAATTTTACAGCAGATATTTTAGATACTGTTCAAACGATAAAATTTTTCAATGCCTGGAAACCAAGGGATACTATAATAGTAAGAAGATAAGTGTCAACTATGGTAAGCCAAACTTGAGCCCACCCAGGTTTTATTTTTATTGAAATCAACACCCATCATTTTGCCTTTGCTTGTGCGGATTAAATTATACACAAGCTCAGGTTTATCGTGATTTTCTTCCCAAAGAAACATCATTCGAATTTCAACTTTAGAGAAACCATCTGGCGTTTCAATTAACGGAGCATAATCAACTTTCTGCTGAAGAATGTAATTTTCTCTATCGGTAATTGCATCAAGTTTTTCTCGGGTTACATCAACATCAACTCCCAATCCGGCAAATGAGAAAAGCGGTTTGAGAACAAAATCATTCAGATTTTCCGGATAGGAATTCAATTCTGAAAGGAAATAACATTCAGGTACATATTTTCCTGAAAGATGAGGCAGAGTGAATTTACTAATTTTGAAGAACCAGTTTGGATGTCCAATCCAATAAACATCAACTTCGTCAGTTAACTTAAAGTCTGATTGAATATCTTTTCTGACAAGTTCATCAAAAATCACACGATTGTAAATTCTTTCGATTGGAATTTCATTCGAATTATCTCTGTAATAAAGTTTCTTATCTTTTTTTATAATTTCTGTGATACAAACTGATTTCACACCCATTAGTTCTTCCATTGCTGCAAAATCAATACGAGTTTTTTGATAATGTGGTTGAATTTCAAGAAGAACAACATTTTCAGGAGCGGAATTTCCTAAAATCACTCTCTTTAATTTTTCGAGATAAGAGTCGTGAGTATAACCATTGAATAATGCAGTGAAGTCTGATGGAATTTCAAAATGCTTTCTGAGAATCTTATCTAAATAAAGTTGATAGCCATACAAAGTTGGAAATCCCTGAAGCTCAATCAACTTTGGAATATATTTATCATTCTGTTTTGTAATCGCAAAATCAAGAGACAGAAAAATCGGGTGCTCAGTATCAGAAGGAACAAGAAAATCTTTCGGCACAGCATTGATTGATTCTGATAAAAACTTTTTGTCGGAAAGCTGGGATGAAATATCATCACAGGCATTTAACAATTCTTGAGTTAAGTCATCAGAAAGAAAAAGCGGAGTTTCACAAACTCTGAAATCCGCCGGATATTTCAGAACAGAATTAAGTTCATTTAAAAAGTTATTGTACTTTTCTTCGGTAAAACTTGCGTTAAATTTTTGACGAAGTTCTTTTATCATAAAATTCCTTTTGTTAGATTAAACAGAAACTAAAATTAGTTCGTCAATTGCATTTTTTAGAAAATTTGGTAGAACAGTCTGACGAGTCTTTATAATTTTTTCCGGGTCTTTTAACCAAGCAATCATCTCAAAATATTTTTCTTCGTTATATCTCTTCACTACATATTCTTTCCTTTCTGGCTGTCTGAAGTGATAGAGCATACTTGCAGGGTCAGCTTCAGGATGAAACTGAGTCCCAACTATTTCATTTGAAATTCTCAAAGCTGTGATTGCCGGATTATCTTTATTTTCTTCTTCAGGAATTTCCCAAGAGAGTATTGAAGCCCCAAGTTCCTGAATTTTCTGATAATCAGCATTTACAACCTGCCAGTGCCGGATATCTGCAGCATAAAAAGGATCAGAGAGATCACGGAGAATTAGATCTTCATTACCTTCAATGGTTTTTCGAAATGGCATCACACCGAATGAATTTATAAATCTTTTATTCACAGTACCAAATTCAAAAAATCTTGCCATCATTTGAAATGAATGACAAATAAAGAACACATACTTTTTCTTATCAGAATTTGATTGATTATGATTCCATATTTTATCAAGAAGATTGAAGTATTTTCTTTCCCACTCAGTTCCTTCACCTTCGAAAGGACTACCCGGACCACCTGAAGAGATAAAAATATCATAATCCATTGAAGGAATAAGATCTTTGTAGCGAGTTTCATAAACATCATATTTAATCTCAAATGGATAGCACTGAGAGACTTCTTTAACAATGTCTCTAATACATCTCATTCCTTCATTTGGTTCATTATTATATAAATCTATTGTTGCAATTTTTATTTCGAGATTCTGCATATTCAAAATTTCCCTTTAAGACTTTAGGTCAAGTGTATAATGAGTTTCATCAATTATTAAATCAACTACATTTTTCAAATCTCTTGATTGTTCAAAAACATCAAGTTGTCTATCAGCGCCAGTTCCCATTTCAAGAATCTTTTTTAAATAATGAGCTTCTTCTCTACACTTTAAATCATCAACTACATCGTCAATAAATTCCAATAATTCTTCAGCCAATTTTTTGAAATCAACTTCTTCCTGCTTTCCAAAGTCTATAAGTTTTCCGTGAATTCCATAACGAGCAGCACGCCATTTATTCTCGGCAATCAAAGCTCTTCTGTAAAGTCTAAAACCAAGATTTTGTTTGATAAGTTTGTATAACTTTGCAGTAATTGCCTGTATCAAAGCAGCTAAACAAATAGTTTCTTCTACTCTCATCGGAACGTCACAAACACGATATTCGAGTGTATGGAAATAAGGATGAACTCTGATGTCCCACCAGATTTTTTTTGCATCATCAATACAATTTGTCTTGATTAGTAAATTGATATAATTATCATATTCTGAAAGACTCATAAAGAAATCTGGAATCCCGGTTCTTGGGAATCTATCAAATACTTTTGTTCTGTAAGATTTGAAGCCAGTGTTTCTCCCAAGCCAGAATGGTGAGTTTGTTGATAACGCAAAAATATGTGGAAGAAAATATCTCGCAGCATTCATAATGTGAATTGCAATATCTCTGCTATCAACTCCAACGTGAACATGAAGCCCGAAAATCAAGTTGGCTCTTGCTACTTGTTGAAAATCATCAACAATGTTTTTATATCTTGGATTAGAAGTAATTCTCTGATCTTTCCAGTGAGAGAATGGATGTGTGCCTGCAGCAGCAATTCTCAAGTTATTTTGTATTGCCAGTTTTGCTAAATCAGTTCTTAATTTCACCACTTGATCTCTTGCCTCGCTGATATTTTTGCACACTTCTGTTCCAATCTCAACTACAGATTGATGCATCTCAGGTTTAACTCTTTCTTTAAGAATTAACTTACCACTATCAAGAATCTGCTCAATATGAGATTTAAGTTCTCTACTGACGGGATCAACTATTTGAAATTCTTCTTCAACTCCCAATGTGAATATTTCAGGATTTAACATAAAACACCTTTGTTCAAATTTTTAATTGTTTATTATTCACGAATGAATTAACAAATTTTCCCCAAGTCAAATTATTTTGTCCGGGTTTGTGAGCTTTTGCTCTTCTGATTGCCATATTTGCAGCAGCCTCAACAATCCATTCGAAGTTGTCTTGTCCGACAGAATTTACATCTGCATCCGGAGCAGGATTACAAAAATCAATTGCGTATGGAATTCCATCACGAACTGCAAACTCAACAGTATTGAAATCATAACCCAATGCAACATTCAAAGCAATAACTCCGTCGTGAACTTTTTTCAGTAACTTTTCTTCAACCGGTTTAGGATTTCTTACATAACGAAGATGATGTGGTTGCTTCGGATCGTATTGCATTATATGAACATCTTTTCTATCAAGACAATAACATCTAAAATATTCTGTGAAAATAATCTCTTCCTGAAGCATCATAACCAATTGACCAGTTTTATTATAAGCCTGAAAGAATTCTTCAGGTGAATTAAGTTTATAAACATTTTTCCATCCACCGCCAGCAAAAGGTTTGAAATAAGCAGGGAAGCCAACATAGTTGAAAATTCCTTCCCAATCGAGCGGATAAGCAAGATTTCTAAACGAACGTTCATTAGTGTCTGGTGGATGTTGATTAGATGGAAGAATAACTGTTTTAGGAACTGCTACTCCGATTTTTGTGGCCAGAGCATTATTGAAAAACTTATCATCTGCTGTCCACCAGAATGGATTATTTATTACAGCAGTACCAGAGATGGCTTCATTTTTTAACATAGCTCGGTAGAAGGGAACATCTTGAGAAATTCTGTCAATTATAACATCATATCCAATAGATTCTCCCTGAACTACTTTATCAACCCTTAAAAATTCTGCGGTAATATCTTTTTCTCCTTTTGAATTTACTCTTTCGACAAATGCTGGTGGAAAAGTAGTTTCCTGACCGAACAAAATTCCAATTTTTTTCATGATAACTCCTTAATTATTTGTTATTTCTAAAATGTAAGTTCTAAACATATCCAGCCACCAATGCCAATCGTGTCCTGTTTCTTTTCTTATTTGCAATTCGTGTTCAACTTTCTTTGACTTTAAGATATTCGATAATCTCAAATTTTCTGGCAGACAAAAATCATTTTCACCAGTTCTTAAAGATATATTTATTTTTCTGATTCTACTTAAATACCATTCATCCTCAAGATTAGGTAAATAATCAGGAGGATTGTTGAAGTAGCAATTATCGTCGTAATAACCAAAAATAAATTGTTTTATATCATAAGCTCCACCCATAGTAAGTAAATGAGAAACTTTATCAGGGTGTTTTAATGCTGTATTAGCAGCATGATATGCTCCAAAACTACAACCTGTTAATCCTACTTTTTTATATCCGGTTTTATGAATAGCAAATTCAATAACATCGTTGAGAATACATTTTTCATAATCATTATGTCGTAAAACTCTGTTCACAGGCTCAGTAGAATAGTTGTACCAACTTTCATTATTTATACTATCGGGACAAAAAATCATAACCTTACCTGCATCAATTAAATCTGCTATTGAGTTTATAATTCCTCTGTCTTTGGCTTCAAAATATTTTCCGCCTGAAGTAGGGAAAATTATAAACGGTAAACCTTTTTCACCGAAAGTTAGCATTTCAAAGTCTCTGTTCAGATACAGAGAATACCACTGATAATAATTTTCAATCATTCCTTATTGGGAGAAATTAAGCAACGATAACGCTATTTAATGGCAAATATATGAAAAACAAAGGCAACAAAGCAATTTTTTTGACTATTATGAAAAATTTTAACGAATATTTATTAACAGAAATATTAAATTTTTAAAGAAAAATTATTTTTGTTGCAGAATGTTATTAAAATGAGTAAAATAAAATTCCATAAGTTAACTGGTGCAGGAAATGATTTTATTTTCATTGACTTAAATGAAAATCAGAATCTTTCACTCAGTATTGATTTGATTAAAAAAATTTGTGATAGAAGATTTGGAATTGGTGCTGACGGAGTAATTATCATTTCTGATTCTTCAGAATATTCATTTGAAATGAGTTATTATAACTCTGACGGCTCAAAAGGAAGTTTATGCGGCAATGGTGCAAGGTGTGCAATCTGGTATTCTAAACTTTCCGGAAGATGTACAAATGATTTTGTGAATTTTTTATGTGAAGCAAAAGAATACAGAGGAGAAATTATTGATGACGAACTCACAAAGTTTTATCTGAAGACTCCAAGTGAAGTTAAATTAAATTTTCGAGTAAAAGCTAATAATCAATTGATTAAAGCATCCTTCATAAATACGGGTTCACCTCATTTGATAATCAATATTATTGATGTTTTAAGAGATCGAAATGTTCCGAATTCATTTTATCAAACCTTGAATGACTTTCCAGTTTTAGATTTAGGTAAAGAATTAAGATACCATCATGATTTTAGTCCAAATGGAACAAACGTAAATTTTTATCAGGAAACAGAGAACGAAATTATTTTACGGACGTATGAACGAGGTGTAGAAAACGAGACATTGGCTTGTGGTACAGGCTCTGTTGCTACCGCAATATTAGTTTTTTTAGAAAGTAAAAAAAATCCACCCATTAAAATAAAAACTTGGGGAGGCGATACTTTAATTGTAAATTTCGAATTAGAAAATAAAAGGATAATAAACTTATCCTTGACAGGTCCGGCTAAGCTGGTATTTTCAGGAGAAATATTAATTTGAAAAATAATCTGGAGAAATAATGTCAAAAGTAATCTTTACAGTTCAGTATGAAATCAAACCTGAGAAAAGAGAAGAGTATCTTATTTCGATTAAGGAATTGAAACTTTTGATAAAGCCCGAAGGATTGGAGTCTTATTCTGTTTACGAAGTAAAAGGAAAGCCGAATAATTTTCAGGAGATTTATGTGTTTTCATCAGAAGAGGCTTACGATACATATGAAGACAGCCTTGATGAAAGAACAAATCTATTAATAAGTAAAATTACCGAAATGACCATTAAACAATCATCAAAGTATTCAACTTTGGTGGAGGTGCAATTATAAAATATAAATTCTCGAAGGATAAAAAGTTGAAAATCAAAACACCGTATATTTATCTTATAGCCATTATTCTCCTAATATTGGGAGTCGTAATCATTTCTCAATTTCAAGGCCCATCAGTAGAGAACTTGGATGTTTCAGAACAGATGCCCGATGACGAGACGCACAGAAATCTTAGAAATCAGCATGGACGAATGGGACTGAATGAAGAAGCAAAAAAAACTATGCAGGAACTTGAAAAAGCTGTAAAAGAAAATCCTAATGACACTGCAAAGATTAGAGAATATGCTGATTTCCTTGCTATGGCTCATAAGATTGATGAAGCTCAGAGTTACTATGAGAAGATTTTAAGTTTAGATAAAAAAAGAAAAGATATTATGCTTAACCTTTCAACAATTTTTTACAACAAAGGTGAGTTAGATAAAGCATTTCGAATAACAAATGACATTCTAAAACTCGATTCAAAAGATGTAAATGCGATTTATAATTTAGGAGTTATTGAAGCAACACGAGGAAATTACGATATTGCAAAAAAGCATTGGGAAAAAATTGTCAATGATTATCCGAATTCAGAGGTTGCTAAATTTGCTAGTCAATCGTTAGGAAGATTAGAACAAATGAAACAAAAGTAATTTTGTTTTATTCAACAGAATCTTGAACCATTTTTTCTGATTTATATTTCATTCAATTTTTTGACTTAAATTTAAGACAGCTATTCATATTTTTATGTTCGAATACATAGGTTCAATTCATATTCATTCAAAATTTTCAGATGGAACTGGTGAAATTCCTGAAATCGCAAAATTCGCTGATGAAGTAGGTCTTGATTTTATAATTATTACCGACCACAATACCTTACGTGGTTTACACGAAGGATATGAAAGATGGTATGGCAACACTTTATGTTTAGTTGGTTGTGAAATAAATGATAAGAACAATAAAAATCACTATCTCGCTTTTGGGATTACAGACGCATTTTCTACACGAACTCCTGCAAAAAAATATGTTCAAAAAGTAAAAGAACTTGGTGGAGTTGGAATTATAGCTCATCCTCACGAAAAAAGAACGCACATGGCAGAACATCCGCCTTATCCATGGACTGATTGGGAGATTAATGATTTTGATGGAATTGAAATTTGGAATCATATGTCTGAATGGATGGAGAATTTAACTGAAGAAAATAAATATCGTTCTTTTATTCATCCTTTAAAAACTATTACAGCTCCAACTTCTGAAACTCTCAATTTATGGGATGAGTTGAATCTCAAAAGAAAAGTTATTGGTATTGGCGGGGTTGATGCTCATGCACATAAATATAATCTTCTTGGTTTTCTTGAAGTTGAAATTTTTCCGTATAAAGTTTTATTTAAATCTGTGAGAACTCATGTGCTTCTTGAAAAAAATATTAAAAAAGGAAAAAACCTCAAAGACATAGAAACGGCAAAGTGGCAAATTTACAAAGCAATTAAAGCAGGAAGCTGTTTCATCGCGAATGATTATAATGGCGATGCAAGAGGATTCAGATTTTATGCAGAACAAGATGGAGTGAATTACAATATGGGTGAATCGATAAAAAATCCAAAGAGTGTCTTTCTGAATGTTTTGTTGCCAGGTGTTTCAGGTACAATTAAAGTGATAAAAAACGGAAGTCAGATTGCCGAAATAAATGGAATGAGCACAAAAATCGAAATAAATGAAAGCGGTGCCTACAGAGTTGAAGTCTTCAAAGAAAACAGAGCCTGGATTTACTCAAACCATATTAGAATAGGAATTTAGCCGAAATAAATCCAGACAGATTTTCATTAGAAATTCAGGAATATTGTCTTATTAGTGTGACTACTTCATTCGCAACTTTGATATTGTATTCAAATGCCAAGTTTTTGTGATTAACTAAATCTACGATAGTTCCAATCACACAAAGTCCGCCGGTTAATAAATATAGAATTCCCATTCCTATCTGACCAAGAACGAATCTGTGAACACCAGCTATTCCAAGAAAACCAATAATAGCAAATATCAAAATATTGGTTGGGTCTTTTCTTCTTGATAAGTAAGCAACTGCAAACTGTTGTGCTTGAGACTCATTGAGATTATTTATCAATTCCTGAATGTATCTCATTTCCTGACCTTCAAGATTTGGCATTAATTGGAAAACATTATTCATGATTTTCACCTTTCAGATTATTTTTTCTTAAGTTTGCCTTAAATGAAATTAAGGATTTAATTCGGATTAAGATTATTATTATTGCTGGCACTCCAAGATAATGGTAATTAAATGATTGAAGAATCTGTCCGTTTAATATCGCAGAAATAGATTTTCCTAATCCACATCCAGGACAATATTTTATTCCTGAAATGGATAATGGGCAAATTGTAAAGTGATCTGTTGAATTGATATGATAAGAGAAAAAAAAGGAAAATTAATGATCCAATCCAAATAGATAATTCAAAGCTGAAATATTTTGAAATTCCAATTAAGAAATTTTTGAGGGCTTCTTTCATAAAATTATTATTATTTTACTCAAAACATATTTATAAAAATTTTTCATTACAAAAAGTATTTGATTAAAAATCCAAAAGTTCTTTGAACGGTTATTTCAGGTTATTATAGAAATATTCATAATTATAATTATTAAAAAGAATTGAAAATATTTTCAAAGAAATATTTTTTTACATTTTATCTTCTTTTCTTTCTGATTTACACTGAGTCTCTCTTTTCACAGTCAAAATTAGATAGTTTAGATTTTGTTAAATTAACTTTCTCTCAAAACAGTCTATCTACTATTTTAGAAAAACAGTTGAATACATATAATTTATCAACTTGGTTTAGATATTCTGCTAAAATAGATGATTATATCCTTGGTCTTTCTGAAAACTTCAGATCATCATATATAAAGGGCATTGAAAACACTGCACGTGATGAAAATCAGTTTCAGATGTTTGTTGTAAATCAGTTTAATAAAGATTTTGATTTAGGAATTAAAGCAAATAATTCTATATTATCGGATAGCCGAAGATTGGAGATAAATCAATCATCAATCTCTTCAATACTACTTTTTTCGAGGTTTAAGTTTTTTAATCAGCGAATGATTGTTGTTCCAAATTTAGGTCTTTCCAACAACACACAAATTGGTGAAAATGATAATGGTGCTGAATACGGATTAGAATTAGAAACTAAAAGATTAGAACTATCCGATTTTGATTTAGATTCTGAAATAAAATTTAAGAATGAAGATATATCTCCCAGAAAGAATTATGTTAGATTAGCTGGTTTTAAGCTACTAACCAATTTTGATAGAAATATTTTTAATAGTTTTAATTTTAGATTTTCAAAGAATAGAAAGGATTTTTATTTTCCTGCTGATTCGTTAGTCTCACAAAATTTTAGCATTAAAAATAATATCCAAAGTAGGGCTGAAACTCAGTATCTTGCTTCAAACAAATTG
>Ga0209721_1002758_pt1 | contig 10423 bp, 5 predicted proteins | sample TshhotsprinmetaG_FD_184139 | JGI IMG/M metagenome (GOLD analysis project Ga0209721, IMG submission 184139) | Hot spring microbial communities from South Africa to study Microbial Dark Matter (Phase II) - Tshipise hot spring metaG (SPAdes)... | ecosystem: Environmental > Aquatic > Thermal springs... | reverse complement strand
ACCAGGCGTTGTAGGGATAGAAATCCCAGGCGTTCTCGCCGTCCAAGATCACCGTCACCACCGGGTTAGGGCAATTCGCGTAGTGATAGCGATCCTCGATGCTGTGCAAGAAGTGCCGGACGGCATCACGGGCGAACCAGTTCTTGTATTCGAAACCGATAAGGTCGGACAGATAGTCGTCGCGGAAGAAACACGCGGTCTGCACACCCGGCAGCCGGTAGGGCCGACACAGCCACTGGCAGGGCCGGCTCACGTCCAGGCCCGAAGCCTTGAGACTGTTGCGCAGCACACCTTCGCCGCTGGCCACCCAAGCCAGCTTGGCTTGCGAAAATAGGCGCAGCGCCGCCTCCGACACCCCGCCTTCGGCCGGCCACAGGCCGGCGGGCGGGGCGCCGAAATGCTCGCCGTGGCAGGCCAAGGCAGCATCCAGGTGGGCCAGCACACGCTGTGCCCCGCCGGGATAGGCCGCCGACTTCGGCAGGGGCAGATCGGGCCTGGCCTCGCGTGCTGCCTGGAAGTCGATGAGCAGGGGGGCGATGGGGTGACTGTGCGGGGTAGTCGACAGTTCCACCTGCCCCCGCTCGGCCAGCGCCCGATAGCGCGGGATCAGCCCGCTGATCACCTCGCCGATCAGGGCCTGGAGCGCCCGCCTATCATCCAGGGTGAAACCGCTACCCTTATCCATCAGCTTGAGCACCAGGGGGTACTGGCGGCGCACGGTCTCCCCGGTCCAGGCCAGGTGATACCAGGTCAGCAGATCGGCAAAGTACTGGCCCGACAGGTAATCCAGCCCGGCATCCCCCTCGGCCTCAAATTGACGCCAGATCTCGCGCAGCCGCCGATAGGGGGGGAAGGGCTCCAGCATGGTCGCCGGGTTGAGCCTAAAACAGCGCTCCAGCAGATCGCGCTTGTCCTGCCGGGACAACCGCCCCAGACGGTCGTCGGTCAGCCTCGCCAGCAGGGGATCACGCACCTCTGCGCTGTGGATCTGCGCAGCATAGTCATCCAACTGTTCCAAGAGGGTGGGCACGAAGTTGATCACCGCCCGCATGTGCGGATGCGCCTCCAAGTGGGCGGCCATGTCGGCGTAGTCCTTGAGGCCGTGCAGATAGGTCCAGGGCAGGAAATAGCCCTGTTCGGTCCGGTAATCGGGCTGATGGAAATGCCAGCAGAGGATCAGATTGAGCACGGATGACGCCTCCTCACGGCGCCAAGTCTACAGCGGTCTCTCCTCGACGGGGCTCAGCGGAAGAGGTGCATGTTCTGCCCCAACATCTCGGGCGTAACCAGGGTCACCCCACCGCCGGAGACGTAGAACCGCTTCGCATCCTCAGCCGGGTTGACACCGATGCTCATGCCGGCGGGAATGATGCAGCCGCGGTCGATGACGGCCTTTTTCAGGATGGCGCCCTGGCCGACGCGTACATCCGGCAGCACCACGGCCTCCTCCAGATAGGCGCCTTCACCCACCTGGACGTTGGAGAACAGCACCGAATGCCGCACGGTCGCACCGCTAATGATGCAGCCCCCCGAGACCATGGAGTTGATGGCCATGCCGCGACGCCCCTCCTCGTCGAGGACGAACTTGGCCGGGGGCAGCTGTTCCTGATAGGTCCAGATGGGCCATTTGGGGTCGTAGAGATTGAGTTCCGGCGTCACGCTGGCCAGATCCAGATTGGCGGACCAATAGGCCTCGACCGTCCCGACGTCGCGCCAATAGGCGGGCTCGCCCTCGCCGCGCACACAGCTGTCGGTGAAGCTGTGGGCATAGATGCGATAACCCGCTTGGATCAGGTGCGGGATGACGTTCTTGCCGAAATCGTGCTCTGACCTGGGATCATCCGCATCCCTGACCAGTTGCTCGAACAGGAAGGCGGCGTTGAAGACGTAGATGCCCATGGAACACAGGGAGGTCTCCGGCCTGCCCGGGATGGACGGCGGATCCGATGGCTTTTCCATAAAGGCCGTCACCCGCCCGTCGTCGTCAACCTGCATGACACCGAAGGCGGAGGCCTCGCGCCACGGCACCTCGATGCAGGCCACCGTCATGTCCGCCTCGTTCTGGACATGCGAGGCCAGTATCTTGCCATAGTCCATCTTGTAGACGTGGTCGCCGGCCAGGATGAGCACATATTCCGGCTTGTAGATGCGCAGGATGTCCAGGTTCTGGTAGACCGCATCCGCCGTGCCCTTGTACCAGCTGGTCTCGTCCACCCGCTGCTGGGCCGGCAGCAGCTCGATGAACTCGTTGAATTCGCCGCGCAGGAAACCCCAGCCGCGCTGCACGTGTTTGATCAGGCTGTGCGCCTTGTACTGGGTGATCACACCGACCCGGCGTATGCCCGAGTTGATGCAGTTGGATAAGGGAAAGTCGATGATGCGGAACTTACCGCCGAACGGCACCGCCGGCTTGGCGCGCCAGTCGGTGAGAGATTTCAGCCGGCTGCCGCGCCCACCGGCCAGGATCAGCGCGACGGTGTTTTTGGTGAGCAGGCTGACGAAACGCGGAAATTCCTTGACCAAAGGTCCCCTCCTGTCGATCGCGCATAGGCTGTTGGATGATCCGTGGCGTGCAATAATATCAGAGTAACAAGTCCGATTTGGCTGGCGGTATCGCGACAGTCCCGCTTTAGATCGGCTCGTGCCCGCATTAACCCGTATTATCCCATCGGCATGTGATGATAGCGTGACTTGCCGCTCCGACGGCCAAATGGACAGGCGGCGATCCGAACGCCATCATTAGCCACCTCTGATGAACCAAAATGAGCACTATTACTGAAGACGCCATCGAACGCATCACTCAGGCCCGCATGCATGACCCCTTTTCCGTCCTCGGCCTGCACCCCGTCGAAGGCGGCCAGGTCATTCGCGTCTTCCGGCCCCATGCCCGCAAGGTGACCCTGCTGCTCGACACGGGCGAAGCGGACATGAACCGGGTCAACGAAGACGGCCTGTACGAATGGCGCGGTGCACAGGCCCCCACGCGCCCCTGGCGTCTGCGCATCCAGGAGGAGGACGAAGCGAGCTTCGAGATCGTCGATCCCTATGCCTTCCCGCCCTTCCTGAGCGATCTAGAACTCTACCTCTTCAACGAGGGCAAATTGCTTGAGGCCTACCGCACCCTGGGCGCCCACCCGGCCACCCTGGAGGGCGTGGAAGGGGTGCGTTTCGCGGTCTGGGCCCCCAACGCGGAGCGGGTCAGCGTGGTGGGCGACTTCAACCGCTGGGACGGCCGCGTCCACCCGATGCGGGTTCGGGGCAACAGCGGCGTGTGGGAGCTGTTCATACCGGGCTTAAAACCGGGCGACCTCTACAAGTTCGAGATCCGCAACCGGAACACGGGTGAGATCCTGGTCAAGACCGACCCCTATGGCCGCAGCTACGAACTGCGACCCGGTACCGCCGCCACGGTGCAGGCCGACACCGCCTACACATGGCAGGATGCCGACTGGATGGCAGCCCGCGCGCGGCTGGACTGGCTACACGCACCGATGAACATCTACGAGGTCCATGCCGGCTCCTGGCGCCGGCATCCCGACGGCCGCTTCTACAACTACCGCGAGCTGGCCGATGCCCTCATCCCCTACGTGCTCGACATGGGTTACACCCACATCGAGTTCCTACCCCTGACGGAGCACCCCCTGGACGAGTCCTGGGGTTACCAGACCACGGGGTATTTCGCACCCACCTCCCGCTACGGCACGCCGGACGACCTGAGATACCTGGTCGATGCCTGCCACCGCGCCGGCATCGGCGTGTTGCTGGACTGGGTGCCGGCGCACTTCCCCATGGACGCCTGGGCCCTAGCCCGTTTCGACGGCACCGCGCTCTACGAGCACGAGGACCCGCGTCTGGGGATGCACAAGGACTGGGGCACCCACATCTTCAATTACGGCCGCAACGAGGTGAAGGGCTTCCTGCTCGCCAGCGCCCACTACTGGCTGTCGGAATTCCACTTCGACGGCCTACGGGTGGACGCGGTCGCCTCCATGCTCTACCTGGACTATTCGCGCAAGGAGGGGGAGTGGCTGCCCAACCGCTATGGCGGGCGCGAAAACCTGGAGGCGATCGACTTCCTGCGCGAAATGAACGCCATGGTGCACGAGCATTTTCCCGGCGCGCTCACCCTGGCCGAGGAATCCACCGCCTGGCCCATGGTCTCCCGCCCCACCTATGTGGGAGGCCTGGGCTTCTCCATGAAGTGGAACATGGGCTGGATGAACGACACCCTGGCCTACATGCAGCTGGATCCGGTCTATCGCCGCTTCCATCACAGCAACCTCACCTTCGGCCAGCTCTATGCCTACACGGAGAACTTCGTGCTGCCCTTCTCCCACGACGAGGTGGTGCACGGCAAGCGCTCCCTGCTCGGCCGCATGCCGGGTGACACCTGGCAGCAGTTTGCCAACCTGAGGTTGCTGTTCACCTACCAGATGACCAGCCCGGGCAAGAAACTCAACTTCATGGGCAACGAGTTCGGCCAGGGCCGGGAATGGAACTCGGGCTGGGAGCTGGACTGGGACCTGCTGGAGATCGGCTGGCACGCCCAGATCAAGACCCTGCTGCGGGACCTCAACCATCTCTACCGCACGCTGCCCTGTCTGCACGAGCTGGACTTCGTGCACGAGGGCTTTGCCTGGATCGACTGTCACGATGCGGACCAATCGGTCCTGTCCTATGTGCGCCGCGACCGCAACGGCCGCAGCGCCATCGTGGCCCTGAACTTCACCCCCGTGCCGCGGGCGGGCTACCGCATCGGCTGCCCCGCCCCGGGCTTCTGGCGCGAGGTGTTCAACAGCGACTCCGCGTTCTACGGCGGCAGCAACATGGGTAACGGCGCCGGGCTGATGGCGGAGGAGCAGCCTTGGATGGGTTATCCCTATTCCCTGGTGATCGTTCTGCCGCCTTTAGCCGGGATAATCCTGATGCAGGACTAAGCCAGCCAGCTGATCGGGCCGTCACGCTATGTTTATCCCGGATTGTCCAGGGCTAAAGGTCGGGATTCACCTGACTCGTCGACCTTAGGGCCGACCTACAATCCCTCGATTTATCGGGAACCGAAGTCCCAAAGGACAATCCGGGTTCAAACGTGGCCGGCCCGGCAGGCGGATGACTGCCACCGCTTTCACACCCTTGGCTGACTTGAGTGTCGTGGCGCCCCAGTGCGCTGTCGAAGACCGGCTTCAGTTTAAGCTCCTCCTTTCTGTCGCCCGCCAGCAGGGTCAGCTTGCCGCTGCCGCCCTGGCTGGGCAGTAGGACAAACACGTAAGGCCGCCGGCATGCATCAATACGCAACGGTCGCGGCTTCCTTCTTGGCCAACAGGCGCATGAGCGGCCCCTTGCCGAATAGCCAGAACATCACCGGTGTGAGCAGGCTATCGAGCAGGGTGGCGCTCGCCAGGCTGCCTAAGATCACCACCGCCACCGGTGCTGTTGCCATGGGGATCGTGGGCATCGGAGCGCTCGCGCACTAGCCTCATGGCCAACTCCGGGGGTCGCGGCGGGACTCTGCCGCAACACGTAGCCGTGTCTAGGTAAGCCGCATAGCTGCGCTCAGGGCAGCGAGCACCTGCCACGCCTGTTTAACCGCTTCTGCCGCGCAGACCCGGCGCGGCGGGCAGGCGGTGGCGAGCACACCAGGCTGGGGCTAGCCATCGTCAAGTCCATCATCGAGGCCCATGGCGGCGAGGCCAGAGTCAGCTCCGAGCCTAGCCTGGCCCGCTTTAGGCTGCATCTGCCGGCCGCATGACGCACCGTGTACGCAAGGCCGCCCTAAAGGCCCTGCTTCTGGCCTACCAGTTCCTCTGGCGGCCGCAACCCTTCCGGGAGCCCGAACCGGCCTGGTGCGTAAGCCACCGGGCCCGGCGCGCGAGACCCTGACCGCGGCGGTATAATCGCGAGCTCTCGCGCCTACAACCGAGGATCCCGCATGAGACGGCCTGAACTAGATGCCGCCTGGCAGGCACTGCGCAGCCATCGCAAGGAATGGAAAAGACTGCACCTACGCGACCTCTTCCGCCAGGACAAGCGGCGCTTTGAGCGTTTCTCGCTGCGGCTTGACGACCTGCTGCTGGACTACTCGAAGAACCTCATCACCGCCAAAACCATGAAGCTGCTGCTGCAGCTGGCCAAGGCGGCGGGCCTCAAGGAGGCGCGCGAGGCCATGTTCTCGGGCCGGCACATCAACCTGACCGAGGACCGGGCCGTGCTGCACACGGCCCTGCGGGCGCCGGCCGACCTCAACCTGATGGTGGACGGCCACAACGTCATGCAGGACGTGCACCGCGTGCTCAAGCAGATGGGCCAGTTCACCGACAGGGTGCACAAGCAACTCTGGAAGGGCTATACCGGCAAGCCCATCACCGACATCGTCAACATCGGCATCGGCGGCTCCGACCTCGGGCCGGCCATGGTCTGCCAGGCCCTCACACCCTATGCCCGACCCGGCATCAAGGCGCACTTCGTCTCTAACATCGACCCGACCCACCTGACCGAGGTCCTCAAACGGGTCGACCCGGAGACCACCCTGTTCGTGATCGCCTCGAAGACCTTCACCACCCAGGAGACCCTGGCCAACGCCCATGCCGCGCGTGCCTGGCTGCTGGCAAAGGCCAAGGACGAGCGGGCGGTAGCGCGACACTTCGTGGCCGTGTCCACCAATCGGGCTGAGGTGGAGAAATTCGGCATCGATGCGGACAACACGTTCGAGTTCTGGGACTGGGTGGGTGGTCGCTATTCGCTGTGGTCGGCCATCGGGCTACCTATCGCGCTGTACCTGGGCATGGAGCACTTCGAGGAGCTGCTCGCCGGCGCCCACGACATGGACGTGCACTTCCGTTCCGCCCCCGCCGCGGCCAACATGCCGGTGATCCTGGCCCTGCTGGGCGTCTGGTACATCGGCTTCTGGGATGCCCAGGCCCATGCCGTGCTGCCCTATGACCAATATCTGGCCCGGCTGCCGGCCTATCTGCAGCAGCTCGACATGGAATCGAACGGTAAGCGCGTGACCCGGGACGGTCGACCGGTGCGCACCCCCACCGGCCCCATCCTGTTCGGCGAACCCGGCACCAACGGCCAGCACGCCTTCTATCAGTTGATCCACCAGGGCACCCGGCTGGTCCCCTGCGACTTCCTGGTGGCGGCCGAGTCGCACAACCCCATCGACGACCAGCACGAGATGCTGCTCGCCAACGCCTTCGCCCAGTCCGAGGCCCTGATGCGCGGCAAGACGGCCGCGGAGGTGCGCGCCGAGTTGAAGGCCCAGGGGCTCGGGAAGAAGGAGATCGCGCGCCTGACGCCGCACAAGGTCTTCCCCGGCAACCGGCCCAGCAACACCCTGCTCTACCACCGGCTCACGCCGCGCAACCTCGGGCGCATCATCGCGTTGTACGAACACAAGGTCTTCGTGCAAAGCGTCATCTGGGACATCAACGCCTTCGACCAGTGGGGCGTAGAGCTGGGCAAGCAGCTGGCGCGCACCATCCTGACGGAGATCAAGTCCGGCGAGCCGGCGCGCGGCCACGACGCATCCACTAACGGGCTCATCAACTACTGCAAGGGCCTGCGCGAAGTGCCCTGATCCGACCTGACGACCCATAGACTACGCCCTGCTGCGCCTGCTGCACATAGTCACGGTCTACGTCACCCTGGCTCTGTTTGTGCTGCGCGGGCTTTGGATGCTGCTCGATTCGCCCCGTCTTAGATAGCGGTGGGTTCGGATCCTGCCGCACGTGAACGACACGCTGCTACTCATCGCCGCCATCGGCCTGGTGATGGTTTTGGAACTCAATCCGTTGGAACAGCCATGGATCCTGGCCAAGATCATCGGTCTGCTGGCCTACATCGGGTTGGGCACGGTAGCCCTCGAACGCGGTCGGTCGAAGGCCATCCGGGTCAAGGCCTTTATCGCTGCCCTGGGCATGTTCGCCTACATCGTGGCCATGGCGGTGACCAACCCACCTCGTGACCATGCTTAGTCGTTAATGGCCTTGAAAGATCGATGTCCAGCACATGGCTAGCTCGTGCCGTGATGGCTTGCTAAGGAAGGTCTGCACGACCGTCGCGAGCGGACGGAGCGCAGCGACCGAGACATAACAATGCAATGTGTTAGGCGAGGGAGCGAAAACGAAGTTTCGGCGAAGGCTCACATCGGCGCAGCTGATGTGAAGCGAAGCGGCCGAAGCCAACACCGCGCAACGCAGCGATCTGTTCGCGCAGCAGGTTGTGCAGACCTTTCTTAGTTACGGTGTGTTTGCGCGGCATTGGAGTTCAGCTCAGAGGCTATCCCATCCGGAAAAACCCTATGCCAGTAGCGCCGCTGGGTAAGCCGTGCCCGACTCGTCTCCACCCCGCGCGGGGTGAAGCGCAACGTCACAGCGCCGTCTCGGTCGGTGCGCATAATCTCGATGCCACGCGCCCGATAGCGAGCCAGCACTTCCGGGGCGGGGTGGCCATAGCGGTTGCGATGGCCGACCGAGATCACCACTATGCGCGGCTCGACGGCATCGAGGAATTCAGCCGTGGAGGAGGAGCGGCTGCCGTGATGGGGGGCGAGCAGGACATCGGCACGCAGGTCGTTCGGGAGCCGCTTTAGCAGGTCAAGCTCGCCCAACCGCCCAATGTCTGCCGTCAACAGTACGCTCCCGCCTGGACCGCTGACCTTGAGCACGCAGCTGCGCTCGTTGTCCTCGTAATTCGGGTTGCGATAGTGGTGCGCCGGCGGGTGCAGCAGCCTGAACTCGACGCCGTCCCAGTGCCAGGTCTCTCCCGCAGTGCATGCGCGGGCCCCTGGCATGGCCGCGAGGATGGCCCGTCCATGGGGGTCTAAGGTCGCAGCGTCGACGCCGGCCATGGAGGTCAGCAGCATTGCGGGTGGATGAGTAGCCGCAAGTCCCAGTGTTCCGCCGCTATGGTCAGTGTCGTCATGGGTCACGATGAGGCTGTGCACCTGCCGCAGCCCATGGGCATAAAGAAAAGGGGCCACGATCCGGCTGCCGGCATCCTCGCCCGAGGCATAGCGGGGGCCGGTGTCGTAGACCAGGACGTGACGCTGCGTGCGTACCACCGCGGCCAGGCCCTGACCCACATCGAGCACGGTAAGCCAGAACTCGCCCGCTGCGGGACGCTCCAGGCGGGGTAGGATGAGCGGCAGGAAAAGGACGATCCCCAGCCAGCGCCCCGGCACACCTCTGGGCAGAAGCAGCAAGGCCGCACCCATGAGGGCCATGACCACGGCTGCAAGCCCGGCTTGGGCACCATGCCAGACCGGATGCGGCAAGCCATCTAGCCAGATTAGGCCAGTTAGGGTGACATGGAGCACGGCATGGGCCGCCAGCGCCAGGCCCTCCCAGGGGATCATAGCGGCCAGAAGGGACAGGGGTACAGCGAGCAAGCTGACCAGCGGGATGGCGAAGGCATTGGCCACGGGAGAGACCAGGGAGACCTCATGGAACAGGGCCAAGAGCGCCGGGGTCAGGGCCAGCGTGACCGCCCACTGGGCCTTAAGCCAGGCAAGCCACCAGGGCGGTGGTCGCAGGCGGGCGCTGCTAGCATACATAAGGGCCGCCACCGCCCCGAACGACAGCCAAAACCCAGGTGCTAAGGCCGCCCAGGGATCGATGAGCACCACCACCAGCAAGGCGGCGGCCAGGATCCGCGTCGGGGAGGTCAACCATCCGCTCCAAAGACAGACCACACCCACGGCCAGCATGTACAGCGTGCGCTGGGCCGGGATGCCGAAGCCGGATAGGGCGACATAGGCCGTGGCCGCGATAAGACCCAAGCCAAGGCCCGCCTTGCGCGCCGGCAGGCGCAGACAGAGCGCGGGCGCCAGTCGCCACAGGCGGCTCATCAGCAGATAGACCAGGCCGGAGAACAGGGTGACATGTAGCCCCGAGATGCTCATCAGATGAGTCACGCCGGTGTGGCGGAATAGCGTCCATTGGGCGGAGGGGATGGCATCCTGGTCGCCTATGGCCAGGGCGACGACGACACCGGCATAAGGTCGGTCGGCCAGCGACCGCAGCAGATGGCTGCGGATGGCCTGACGCTTGCTGTCCAGTACGGCGCGCAGGCTGCCACGGCAACCATCGGCAGGCTCGGCGGCCGCCTTCAGGTAACCGGTGGCACGGATGCCCTGTTCCAGCAGCCAGGCCTCGTAGTCGAACCCGTGCGGGTTGATCTGGGCATGGGGTCGATAGAGCCTCGCGGTCAGGCGCACACAGTCACCTGCAGCCGGTTCACGCAGGGTGATGCCGTCGGATCGGTAATGGGTGAGCTGCACAAACTCGGGGACGCGGGCGCCAGGCGTATCCACCCTGGTGACGGCGAAGCGAAAACGCCAGCCCCGTGCCGTCGCCTCGGGCAGGTCTAGCACACGGCCGACAAGGGTGAGCTGACGACCCTCCCAGGCCTGGGGCAGCGT
>Ga0209721_1002757_pt1 | contig 10424 bp, 7 predicted proteins | sample TshhotsprinmetaG_FD_184139 | JGI IMG/M metagenome (GOLD analysis project Ga0209721, IMG submission 184139) | Hot spring microbial communities from South Africa to study Microbial Dark Matter (Phase II) - Tshipise hot spring metaG (SPAdes)... | ecosystem: Environmental > Aquatic > Thermal springs... | reverse complement strand
CGCACCGGGCCATACACCGCGCCGCGGCGGTCGAGCTGCTCGCGCGCCTGCGCCAGCATGGCGTGCACCTGGCGGATCTCGCCCAGGTGCGCCAGCATGGGAAACAGGATGTTGACCCTGCCGTGCGCCGCCGCGCGCAGGATGGCGCGCAGTTGCGTCAAAAACATGGCCGGCTCGGCCAGACTCCAGCGGATGGCGCGCAGCCCCAACGCCGGGTTGAGGTGCTCGTCGCGCCGGTGATGGTCCAGCGGCTTGTCCGCGCCCACGTCCACAGTGCGGATGGTCACCGGCAGGCCGTGCATGCCCTGCACAGCGCGGCGGTAGGCATCGTACTGCTCCTCTTCATCGGGCAAGCGGCCACCGCGGCCCATGAACAGGAATTCGGTGCGAAACAGCCCTACCCCCACCGCGCCCACCGACAGCGCAGGCAGCGTGTCCTCGGGCTGCTCGATGTTGGCCAGTAGCTCGATGCGTTGCCCGTCCAGCGTCACCGCCGGCGTGTTCTTGATGCGCGCCAGCCGCTCGCGCTCGATGACGCCCTGGCGCTGCTTGTAGCCATACTCGGCCAACAGCATAGGCGTCGGGTTGACGATCAGCACGCCGGCGTCACCGTCGACGATCACCCAGTCGTCTTGCTGCACCAACTGGCTGGCGTTGCGCGCCCCCACCACCGCCGGGATGTCCATGCTACGGGCAACGATGGCGGTGTGGCTGGTCTTGCCGCCGACGTCGGTGACGAAACCAGCAAAGACGCTGTGCTTGAACTGCAGCATGTCGGCCGGGGCCAGATCGTGCGCAATCAGCACCAGTGGGTCCCCAACCGAAGCCCCCTCGGCCACTGCAGGCTGCGCAACCGGCGACCCCACCCCCTGCAGCACACGCAGCATGCGCTCGACGACCTGCTCCAGGTCGGCCTTACGCTCGCGCAGGTAGGGGTCGGCCATTTCGTCGAACTGGCGCGCCACCAGCTCCAACTGCGCTGTCAGCGCCCACTCGGCGTTGTAGTGGCGCTCGGTCACCCAGTACTTGACACCCTCCTGCAGCTGGGCGTCGTGCAGCAGCATCAGATGCACCTCCAGCAGCGCCGCCAGTTCGGCGTGCGCATCGATGCCGTCGTGCGCCAGCCCGGCGCGCAGCTGCTGCAGCTCGCCAATGACGACGTCGCGTGCGCGCCGCAGTCGCGCCAGCTCGGCGTCGGTCTGCTCGGGCGCAATGAAATAATGCGCCACATCTAGTCGGCTGGAGGCCACCAGCACCGCACGGCCAATCGCCACGCCGCGCGACACCGCCTGCCCGTGCAGCGTAAAGGTCATTCCCCCTCCCCGAATTTGTCGTCGATCAAGGCCAGCAGCGCCGCCATCGCCTCGTCTTCCTGCGGACCGTCGGTTTCGATCTCCACCGTGGCCCCCAGACCGGCCGCCAGCATCATCACCCCCATGATGCTCTTGGCATTGACGCGCCGCCCGTTGCGGCTGAGCCAGACCTCGCAGGGGAACTGGCTGGCCAACTTGGTCAGCTTGGCCGAGGCACGGGCGTGCAGACCGAGCTTATTGCTGATGGTGGCGGTGCGCTGGATCATGGTGGACGGGACGACGAAGCTGGTTTTGCGGGGCAGTGGGGGCCAGTGGCATCACACCTTGCGTGCCGCCGAGCGTGGCGCGCGTCACCAGCGCGTCCAGCGGCTCGTGTCGGTAGGTGACGGCACGCAGCAGCATCGGCAGGTTGACACCGGTGACCAGGCGCGTGTGCCCACCATCGAGCAGCTGGGTAGCCACGTTGCAGGGCGTCGCGCCAAAGACGTCGGTCAGCACCAGCGTGTCCACCGCCCCGCGCAGTGCCAGCAGCGCGCGCGCGCGCGCCAGCGTGGCTTCGGGCGCCTCGTCGGCCGGCACGTCCAACGCGTCCACATCGCCCCCTGCGTCGGGAAAGATGTGCAACACGCATTGACGCAGCGCGGAGGCCAGCGGAGCGTGGGCGATGACCAAAATGGCATTCACGACCGCGATTATCGGCAGGATCAGCGCCAGCGCACGGCCCCGAAAAATTGCTCGTGCGCCAGAGGCGGCAGCGACTCGCCCAACACCGCCGCCTGCACCAGCCAACGCCCATCGCTGGCCCAGTGCAGCTCGGCGGCCAGCAGCTGCCCCGCCGTGTCCCGTGCCGGGCCGCGCCAGCAGCGCGCCTGCACCGCCCCCGGGATTAGGCAGGGCACCGGCTGCCAGCCCGGCGGGGCGTCGCCACCGGAAACCCCCGCACCCAGCGCCGCCCAGTGGGCGCGCTGCCAGGCCGCGATCCACGCCGCCGCCACTGCGGCGGCGCCGACATCGGCCCCGTCGGGCGGCAAGGCCACCGCGCCCACCGAAAAGGTGCGTCCATCGGCCTTGCAGCCAACCATGCGCAGCGCCACCGGCGGCGCGCCGGGCCCCGCCAACGGGACCTCGCGCACCGCCTGATCCGCCTTGCAGGGCAGCCACACCGTCAGCGGCGTGCCGGTGGGCTGTACTGCGCGCCAGTCCAGCGCCGGGCTGCACCCGGCCAGCACCAAGCCAGCGGCCAGCACCCCCCAGCCGGGCAGGTGGCGCAGCGGCCGCGCGATGGGGGCATTCCCCGCCGCTGTGGCTCGGGCGCGCAAGCAACGGCACAATCGCATATATCGCATCGTAACGCAGCCCACGTCGCGCAAGCGCCCCCCAGTAGCCATACCGTTGCCCCAATGAGCACCACCACGCTTTCTGCCCGCGCTCCCCAGTCTGCGCTGCCCACCGCGGCGTCGCTGCAGACCGAAGCGCGCACCGCGGTGGCCCGGGGCGAGCCGCTGGTGGTGATGGTGACCCTGGCTGGCTGTGCCTTCTGCGACGTAGTGCGCGGGCATTACCTGGGGCCGATGCAGCAGCGCGGCGAAGTGGTGGCAGTGCAGGTGGACATGCTGGACCGGCGCACGGCGCTGCGCGATGTGCAGGGGCACCCCACCACCGGATACGAGCTGGCACGTAGCTGGCGCGTGCGGGTGGCACCCACCGTGCTGTTTCTAGATGACCGGGGACGCGAGCTGGCCGAGCGGCTGGAAGGTATGGGCGTTGCGGACTTTTACGGGCCGTACCTGGAGCAGCGGCTGGCCCAGGCGCGCGCACAGCTGCGCGCACGCCGCTAATCCGCTTGGCGCTTGCGTAACCTGCTCATGGGATAGCAGCGGCTGCGGCCTGGCGGTTGATCATCGACATCCACCGATCGCGCGGATACAGGGCCACGACTCACCCGCTTCGGCCCAACACCAAGTCCGCCCCAACGCTTTTACGGGGAAGCAGGCGAAACGACCACCGTACCTGCCACGTTCGCAGCACCGTCGTACTCGAGCCGCGCCGCGCACACCCGCGCACGCCCTTGGTGTTTGGCCTCGTAGAGCTGGGCATCGGCCAGGCCCAGCAGCAGGGCGGGGTGGGCGCCGCGCAGCGCTGGACCCTCGCGCGCCGCGACACCGAAACTGACGGTCACCACTGGCGCGGCGCGGCTGTGCCGGTGCGGAATGGCCAGCTCACGCACCGCCTGCCCCATGCGCTCGGCCAGGGTGCGCGCGTCGGCCAGCGGCGTGTCGGGCAACAGACAGGCAAACTCCTCGCCGCCGTAGCGCGCCACCATGTCGGTGGGGCGGCGCAGCTGCTCGCGCAGCGTCTGCGCCACGCGGCGCAGCACCTCGTCGCCGGCCTGGTGGCCGTAGTGGTCGTTGTAGGCCTTGAAGTGATCGACGTCGGCCAGCATCAGGCTCAGCGGGGCGGCCAGCCGCTGCGCGCGGCCCCACTCCAGTGCCAACCGTTCGTCGAAATGACGCCGGTTAGCCACCCCGGTCAGGCCATCGACGAAGGCCAGCGTGCGCAGCAGGTCCGACTGGAACTTCAGTGTCAGATGGGTGCGCACCCGCGCGCGCACCACCGCCGGATTGACGGGCTTGGCGATGAAGTCCACTGCCCCGGCTTCCAGGCAGCGGCTTTCGATGTCCGCGCCCTCGTGCGCGGTGACGAAGATCACGGGCAGGTTGGCCGTGTCGCGCTCGGCATGCAGGCGCTGCAGCACCTCGAAGCCGTCCATGTCGGGCATGACGACGTCGAGCAGCACCAAATCGGGCTGCTGGTCGCGCACCACCTGCAGCGCCTGCGCACCGCTGGTGGCCATGAACAGCTGGTATGGCCCGCTAAGCGCCCGGTACAGCACCTGCAGCTGCACTGGCTGGTCATCGACCAACAGCACGCGCGGCTTGCGCGCGGGCCACGCTTCGGCCACCGCCAGCCGGTCGGGCGGTGGGTGGGCGGCTGATGCGGGCACGGCGGCCATCAGGCGGCTCCGGGCTCGGCCAGCAGCGCGGCCACGGCCTGCTGCGCTGCCTCGAAGTCCAGCGCCTCCATGGCCTGGTGCAACGGTGCCCAGCGGGGGTCGGCCGCCACCGCGGCGTCGGCCAGCAACCGGTCGTGCACTTCCAGCGCTTCCATGTCAGCCTCCTGCAACAGCGCCTGCAGCCGCACCAAGTCCCCGCGCCAGCGCACCGGGTCGGCCTGCGCGCCGCCGCCCGCCGGTGCCGGCTCGGGCGACGGCACCCAGCCGTGGTCCTGCAGCGCCGCCAGCACGCGCTGCAGCGCGTCGGCGCTCATCTGCAGCTCGGCCACCAGCGGCGGCCACCAGGCGCTGCTGTCCAGCGGCGCCGGCGCCTGCGGGGCCGCGGCCAGCGCCGCCTTGACGGCCTGCTCGGCACGCGCCGCACACTGCGCCAGCTTCACCGCGCCCACGGTGCTGGCGGTGCCTTTGAGGGTGTGCAGCGCCGCCGCCAGCGCGGCGTCGGGCGCCGCCCCCAGGCGGCTTTGCAAGTCGGCCTGCACGTCGGGCAGACCCTGAACGAAGCCGCGCACCACCCGCTGGTACAGCACCGGGTCGCCGCCCAGCCGCTGCAGCGCTGCCTCCACCGCCACACGATCGGGGTCGGGCCATGCGATCGGCGCCACGGCACCGGCGCCGCTGTCGCCCGGTGACGCTGCCGGGCCCTGCACGTTGGGTGCCGGCGCGGGCGGCCCCGGGGGGACTGCCCCGGTCTCGGTGTCGTCACGCACCGCGTGCGGCGCCCAGTGGCGCAGGACCTGCACCAGCTGGTCGATGGCAAACGGCTTGCCGACGTGATCGTTCATCCCTGCGGCCAGGCAGGCCTCGCGGTCGCTGGCCATGGCGTTGGCCGTCATGGCAACGATCGGCAGCTCGGTCAGGCCCAGCCGCTGGCGAATCACGGCCGTCGCCTGCAGACCGTCGAGCACCGGCATCTGCATGTCCATCAACACCACATCGAAGGCATCGGCGCGGCGCTGCAGCACATCCACCGCCTTTTGGCCGTTGTCGGCCACCGTCACCTCGGCACCCTCGCGGCGCAGCAGCTCGCAGGCCACCTGCTGGTTGATCGGGTTGTCCTCCACCAGCAGCACGCGCATGCCCGCCAGGCGACGTTGCACCGCCCGCGCCGGCACAGCGGCAGGGGCCGCTGCGGGCGCGCGCGCGTCGGCCACGGCGTCGAACAGCATGCTGGCCGTCACGGGCTTGACCAGGTAGCCGTCGAGCAGCCGTTGCACCTCGGTGCCCGCATCACCGAGCACGTCGCGGCCACTGGCGCTGACCATGATCAGCACCGCACGCCCGCCGCCGGGCAACGGCGCGGCGTGCGCCGACTCCCACTCGCGCCACGCGCGCACCAGCGCCAAGCCGTCCATGCCGGGCAACGTCCAGTCGATGAACGCCACGTCGTAGCGCTGGCCGGCGCGCAAGCGCGCCAGCGCGGTCTCGGCGTCAGCGGCGGTGTCGCACGCCCAACCCAGCGTGCGCAGCGCTCCGGCCACCACGGCGCGCGCTTCCGGGTGGTCGTCCACCACCAGGCAGCGCAACCCTTGCAGATCGGGCAGCACCGCGCGCGGCTGCAGCTCGGCCGGTACCGTTTGCGCCACCGGCAGCGTGATCTCGAACGCGAACGTGCTGCCCACCCCCGGCGTGCTGTCCAGCGTCAGTTCGCCCCCCATCAGGCGCACCAGCCGCTGGCTGATCACCAGCCCGAGACCGGTGCCTCCGTACTGGCGGGTGATGCCCGATTCGGCCTGGGCGAAGGCGCTAAAGAGGCGCTGGCGCTGCTGCGGGGTGATGCCGATGCCGGTGTCGATGACGGCAAACTGCAGCCGCGCCCGCGGCGCGCCATCGGCACCCGGCTCCAGCGCCAGCAGGCGCACACGCAACGTGACGCTGCCTTGGTGCGTGAACTTGATGGCGTTGCCGCCCAGGTTGATGAGCACCTGCTGCAGCCGCAGCGCATCCCCGATGAGCACGCGCGGGATGGCGCGGTCGATGTCGAACAGCAGCTCCAGCCGCTTGCCGCGCAAGTTGGCCGCGTACAGCGTGGCCAGGTCACGCCACAGCCGCTCCACCGCAAACGGCTCGCAGTGCAGCTCCAGCTTGCCGGCCTCGATCTTGGAGAAGTCCAGAATGTCGTTGATGATGCCCAGCAGCGACTTGGCCGCCGCCTCGCTCTTTTCGGCGTAGTCGCGCTGGCGCGCATCCAGCGGTGTGCCCAGCAGCAGCTGCAACATGCCCAGCACGGCGTTCATCGGCGTGCGGATCTCGTGGCTCATGTTGGCCAAAAATTGGCTCTTGGCACGGCTGGCCTCCTCGGCCTGCTGACGCAAGCGCTCGGCCTCACGCCGTGCCCGCTCCAGCTCGGTGACGTCGAAGCGCAGCCCCACCACGTGACCGTTGGGTAAGCAACGCTCGACGATGCGCAGCGCCGAGCCGTCGCCGCGCTGCACCACGCGGTCGGTGCGGCCGGCGCGAAAATCCGCCAGCCGTTGCGCCAGCCAGGCGTCGGCGTCGGTGCCTGGCGACAGGCGGATCTCGCCGCGCTGCAGCCCGGTGCGGATGAAGGTCTCGAACGCCACCCCCGGCTGCAGGATATCGCGCAAGCCCGCGTGCAGCTGGTAGAAACGCTCGTTGGCCCACACCAAGCGTTCGTCGGCGTCGAACACCGACAGCGACGCCCCCAGCACATCGAGCGCGTTGAGCAGCAGCTGCTCTGTTTCTTCGGCAGCAGCGCGCGCGCGCTCCAACTCGGTGATGTCGATGCGAAAAGCCACCGTGTAGCCTTCGGGCGTGCGGCGCTCGATGATGCGCAGCACGCGCCCGCTGGCCAGGCACTGGGTCAGCTCGTAGTCGCTCTGGCGGTGCTGCGCCACCCGCTCGGCCACCCACTCGTCCACGCGACCGATGGCGGCCGCATACTCGCCACGCTCGGCGCCGTAGCGCTCGATCTCCTCGAAGGTGCGGCCCGGCTCCATCAGCGGGGCCGCAAGGGGGTAGTAATCGCGGTAGCGCTGGTTGCAAAATACCAACCGATCGTCGGGGTCGTACAGCGCAAAGCCTTCGCCGATCGTTTCGATGGCGCTGCGCAGCAGCCGCTCGGCGCGCGCGGCAGACTCCTCGGCCGCTTTCAGCGTCGTGATGTCGAGGTTGGTGCCGTACAGCGCCTGCCGCTGCGGCCGCGCGGGGTCGGGCAGCAGGCGCGCACGCATGCGCACCCACAACCAATGCCCGCTGCGGTGGCGCAGGCGCAGGGTGTGCTCCAGCACCTCGGCGCCACCGGCCAGCACACCCAGCAGGGCCAGCTCCAGCCCGGGCAAGTCGTCGGGGTGGACACGCTCGGCCCACTGCGCGCGCGTCACACGCGGCGGCGGGCCGTCCCCGTCTTCGGGCCACCCCAGCATGCGCCACCACCGGGCATCGACGAAGGCGTCGCCCGTGTCGGGATCCATCACCCAGGTACCGGCGCCGGTCGCATCCAAGATCCCCTGCAGGCGCGCGCGCGACTGCGCCAGCGCCTGTTCCGCAGCCTTACGCGCCGTGATGTCGAAGCGGATCGACAGGTAGCGCTCAATATGCCCCTGCGCGTCGAACAGCGGCGCCACGATGCTGTCCACCCAGTACAGGCGACCGTCCTTGGCGCGATTGCAGATTTCCCCCCGCCAGGCACGGCCGCTGCTGATCGTGACCCAGAAATCGCGCCAGAACGCGGCGTCGTGGGAGCCCGAGTTGACGATGCGATGCGGCGCACCGATGAGCTCGTCGCGCGTGTAGCCGCTGATGGCGCAAAACGCTTCGTTGGCGTCGACGATGGTGCCATCGGGCGCTGCCTGGCTGACGATGGCATGTTGGCGGATGGTATCCATCAGCGTCGTGGCTTCGGCCAGCGCGGCTTGCAGCCGCTCCTGCGTGCGCACGCGCTCGGTGATGTCGGCCTCCACCGCCATGAAGCCGGTGCAGCGGCGCTCGCCGTCGTGCAGCGCAATCAACTCGATCGCCACCCAGTACTCACGCCCATCCTTGGCCCGGTTGAGGATGTCCACCTCAGCGTCGCGCCCCGCGCGCACCGCCTCGCGCAGCGCCTGCACCGCCTGCGGATCGGTGCGCGGCGACTGCAGCAGCTCGCCGGGCTTGCGGCCACGCATCTCCTGCAGCGTGTAGCCGGTTAGCGCCTCGGCCGCGGCATTCATCCAGGTCACGCGGCCGTCGCGGTCGGCAAACAACACCGCGTTGTGCGTGTGCTGGGCCACCAGGGCCAGGCGTTGCACGTCGCTTTCCAGCAACGCCAGCCGCTCGCGCTCGGCACGGCGCAGCCGCGCCGCCGCCACCACGCCCCACGCCGCCAGTAAGGCCACCGGCAACGCCCCCGCCGCCACCCACAGCGCCGCCAGCGACTGGGCATTGCGCTCCACGACTGGGGTGCTGCGCACGTAGAGGTCGAAAGCGCGCTCACCCAGCACCACGCGTCGGCGCGCGCCCACCCGCGCGTTGCCGCGCCAATCGGCGCCGGTCTTCAGCCGCGCCAGCAGGCCGTGGTTATCGCTGTCCAACAGCTCTACCCCATCGAGCGTGCGCGCCGCATCCGGCGCAATATCCTGCTGCGGCGGGGTACGTGCCGCCCGCAGTGACGCCGCCTCATCGATCCAATGCCAGTCCAGTGGGCTGGACAGCATTCCGGCTTCGCGCGCCAGCTCTATGGCCGGCACCCCCAACACGACGAAACCCTCCAGCAAGCGCTGGCGGTCGGCGGGCGCAGCGGGCGTCCAGCCCCCACGATAGACGGGCAGCACCAACAACAGGCCATACTCCCCCTCGGGCGCGTTGGCCAGCCACAGCGGCGCACTCAGCGTCGCTTGCCCGCTGCGCGCCGCCTGCTGCATGGCCTGCCAGCGCAGTGGATCGGACGACAGCTCCAACCCCACCAAATGCTCTTGCCCGGGGGGCTCGATCCAGTCGATGACAAACCAGTCCTCGGTGGGCGGGCCTGCGGGACGGATGGGGCGCGCGCGCACCGGCACTGGCCCCCCGCGCCGATTCGCCTCCCGCTGCCAGCGCGGCACGTCGGCTTGTGCCACACGCCGGATGAAGGCCATCCCCGTCAGCGCTGGGTAGCGTTCGGCCAATTCCTGCGGCGCCACGAAGGCGCGCGCCTGGCGCCAATCGGCCTGCGGGTTGGCGTGCAGCCAGCCGCGCGTGGCCAACAGCAGCGTGGCGTAGCGCTCCACCGCCTGCTCCAGCCGCGCCGCGACGACCGCCAAATCGCGCTCCAGCGCCGCCTGCACATCGTCCTGCGCCTGCCGCTGCAGCCACCAACTGCCCGCCGCCCCCACCGCCAGCACCGCCGCGATGGTGGCCACGACCGCCAGCAGCAGCCCCCAGGCGCGGCCCGGCGCGGGGGTGTGACGGCCTGGCTCCGGATGCGTAGGGGCGGGGAACACGATCACTCCTGCTGGTCGTCTGTGGCTCGGTCGCCTGCCCCGCTAGGGCGTGCCCAGCACGCGCGCCAGCTCGGCCGCCAGCCGCTCGGCGTCCAGCGGCTTGGCCACGTAGCCGTCCGCGCCGGCCTCCAGCATGCGCCGCCGATCCTCGGGCAAATCGTACGCTGTGACCATGATCACCGGCGTACGCGGCCGCCCGGCACGCTCCCACGCGCGCAGCTCGGCCAGCGCCTCTAGGCCCCCCATGTCCGGCATGGTCACATCGAACAGCGCCACGTCGAAGGTCTGCGCCTGCAGCGCCTGCAGCGCCTTGTGCCCGTCGGTCACCAGTACACCGCTGTGCCCCATCTCTCGCAAGATACGGGTGGCCAGGCGCAGGTTGAGCGCGTTGTCGTCGGCCACGAGCACGCGCAGGGGCCGGGAACGCGAAGCGGCAGCAGAGCTCATAGTACGATGATGGTAACGGGAAAATCGCGCGATGCGGGCTCCCTGTGCGGGTTTATCGACGCCGCCTGCCGCGTTGCGCGGTTCGCGGCGGTGTTGTCTTCATTGCCGCCAACGGCAACCCGTGTCCCCGCGTCGGCGGGCTTGGCGACCGCCACGGGTGCCTCGCCCGCAGCC
>Ga0209721_1002752_pt1 | contig 10431 bp, 10 predicted proteins | sample TshhotsprinmetaG_FD_184139 | JGI IMG/M metagenome (GOLD analysis project Ga0209721, IMG submission 184139) | Hot spring microbial communities from South Africa to study Microbial Dark Matter (Phase II) - Tshipise hot spring metaG (SPAdes)... | ecosystem: Environmental > Aquatic > Thermal springs... | reverse complement strand
TCCCCAGGGGCTTGCCCAGGGTCGGCGCTGGCATCCCCGAGGTGACATGCCCCACCCGCTCGCCGCTCAGGGCGTGCACCGGATAGTCGCTACGAGCGATTCCGCGCCCGACCATCTCGAAGCCGGCCAGGCGGCGCGCTGGCCCCCGGGCCTTGATCGCCGCCAGGGTCTCGCGCCCCACGAAGTCACCCTTATCGAACTTCACCACCCAGCCCAGGCGGGCTTCGTAGGGGTTGATCGTCTCGCTGATCTCGTGGCCGTAGAGGGCCAGACAGGGCTCGAAGCGCAGACTGTCACGCGCGCCGAGGCCGCAGGGCTTCACGCTCCCCGGCGCCCCCAGCGCCAGCAGGCGCGCCCAGATCATCTCGGCGTTGGGAGCGTCGAAGAACAACTCGAACCCATCCTCGCCGGTGTAGCCGGTCCGGGCGATCAGCACGTTGACCCCGAACATGCTGGTGAGCGCCACGCCGTGAAACGGCAGATTGCCAAGTTCGGACGTTTCCGCGTCCTCCGCGTGTACCAGCAGCGCCTCGGCATTGGGGCCCTGGAACGCCAGCATGGCCCAGCGGTCGGAGCGATCCTCCAGTTCCACATCGAAGCCCCGGGCGTGGTTCTGCAGCCAGGCCCAGTCTTTGTCGCGATTGGCGGCATTCACCACAACCAGAAACTCATCGGGGACGTGGTAGATGAAGATATCATCAACGATCCCGCCGTCGGGCTTGCAGAGCAAGCCATAGTTCGACTGCCCGATGGGAATGGCGGTCACATCACAGGTGACGACGTGCTGGAGGAAAGCGCTGGCGTGGGGGCCGCGGACCATAAAGCGCCCCATGTGGCTAATATCAAACAGGCCGGCGCCCTGCCGCACCGCGTGGTGTTCCTCGATAATCCCGCTGTACTGTACCGGCATTTCCCAGCCGCCGAACTCGACCATGCGCGCGCCAGCGGCGCGATGGGCCTCGAAGAGGGGGGTACGTTTAAGCATAGGACCTCCGGTGGCAAGGGCGCCTACTCCTGCAAATCGGCGCGGACGCGACGCAGCAGTTCGCGGCAGGCAATGGCGTAGCGGGCCAGTTCCTCATCGCCGCTGGCGCGCGCTTCGGCGGCGAACTGCCAGAGGGCGTCGGCGGCGGGATCTTCGAGCAGCGCGGGGTAGCGCTCGAGCACCTCGAGCAGCGCCTCTTCACCATCGGCGACGAGCAGCGCCTCAATGGCCTCATCGAGGCTGGCGGCGTCCGGGTCGCTGGCGCGCGGAGGCGCGGCGGGGCGGCGCCGGGCGAGGGCCTCGCGGCGCTCCTCCAGGGCATGGGCCAGATGTTCGTTGCCCTCATCGAGCGCCCGGTCCACCTGCTGAGCCAGCAAACCATCGGCCTCCGGGCGCAGCAGGGCAGGGTACCGGGCGCAGACGGCCTCCAGCTCAGTCTCGGTGTGTGCCCGCAGCAGAGCGTGCACCGCGGCATCGGGCAGGTCCTCGAGCGGCGTTGCTGGCGCGGGCGGCTCGGCGGGGCGCTCCGAGGTCGCCATCAGGCGGGCCAGCAAGGCGCGCGCGTTACGCAGGCTATCGGCGATGGCGAACTCACGCTGTTCGAGGGCCACGTCAATGAGCTGGGCGAGAGCCGTGTCGCTGCTCGGGTCGAGCAGGATGGGATGGCGCGCCAGGACAGCCTTCAGATCCTCGGGGGTATCTGCGGCCAGCAGAGCCTCAACGGCGACCAGCAGCGGGGGCGGCTCGTCGGGGGCGCTACCGGCGCCGGATGGCGGCTGCGCGTTGTGCCCGGTCACCGCTTCCCCGGCGCTCCTGGCGTTTGAGCGCGGCGCGGCGTCCCCGGCCCGGCGGCGTTCCATGCGCTGCAAGAGATGGGCGATACCGGCCAGATCCTGGACAATATCCACCTCACCGAGGTAGGGGCGGCGCTGGTCCTCGGCGAGCGAGCCTACCAGGAGCGCGTGCAGGTCACGAGCCTGGTCACGCCAGGCATGCTCGGCGCTGCCGGGGGCGGGCGCGAAGATCACCCGGCGACGCAGGGCATCGTGGAAGAGCAACGGCGCGCCGGCAGGGCCGCGGTAGCTACAACTCGGGCAGGATACCATGTTCAACTCGCCCCGGCACAGGGCTGCAACCTCCTCGGGCGACTCCTGGGCATCGAGGATCAGCCAGACGAGCGCCTCAAAAGCGGTGTTGCAGGCAGGACAGGCAAGTTGGGTCAACTCCTGGTACCCGACAGGCATACGCACCATGATGTGGTAAGCTAAAGACAACCTCTCCCATTGTACCATGCGCTGGAGGCGTGGCTGCCCCGGCCTGTGTCACGGCCAGGGCGCTGCCTCGACCTGCTCTCCTGCGCGTTCAGGGGCGGACAGAACCTATGGGCGCCGACGGGCGTTATGGCGTTGGGATGCGCTGGGTGGTCCTCTGATGGACGGCTCGGACATAGACCGTGCTCCAGGGGATGTACCTATCTTTGATAGAACGACACGTGGTTCACCCCGTGCTTGCGCCCGATGCCGCTCCGCGCGCGGTTGAAGGGCAGAGCGTCGGGCCGTGCGATGGGCGAGCAGGTCGAACTATGAAAACGCAGTACTACACCGCTACGAGCCTCGACGGCTTCATCGCAACAGAAGATGATTCGCTGGACTGGCTTTTTCCTCTGGGCGACCCGAATAGCTCTGGCTACCCGGAGTTCATCGCGGACGTGGGCGCATTAGCTATGGGATCGACAACCTACGAGTGGATACTACGCAATGCAGCAAAGGACTCCCCTGAGGCTGGCCCTGTCTGGCCATACACGCAACCGGCCTGGGTGTTTTCCAGTCGCGAGCTTCCAGCAGTCGAAGGGGCGAACATCCGATTTGTCAATGGGGATGTGCGCCCCGTCCATACTGAGATGCGGGCTGCTGCCGGCAGTAAGAACATCTGGATTGTTGGAGGCGGTGATCTCGCTGGCCAGTTCTACGATGCCGGTCTGCTGGACGAGTTGATTATTCAGATCGGCTCAGCTACCCTCGGTAAAGGCAAGCCGCTTTTCCCTCGCAGGCTGTTGCATCCGGTGTTGCGCCTGGTCTCCGTTCGCCAGATCGGCGCCGGCATGGTTGAATTACGCTATGTTATCGTTTAGCTATCCATATGGCTGCGCCGCACAACGACGAGATGAACATGGGTTTTTCTTGGGAGGGCGCGGAGGCGCGCCGCCGCCGCGCCTCTACGCCCAAACCCTCCCCCCCCCCAGGGAGGGGAATGGGGAAACCCGGTTTCCCCATGTCCCAACCGCGGTTGGGAGCGGCTGGCGTCCCCACAGGCGGGGGTGCGGTTCGACAGGCTCACCGCAGGTGGAGAAACCCGGTTTCCCCGTATGTTCACATCAGGCCCCATGCGCGGGGCGCACAACGCCAGCATGCAACCGTGGGAGGGCTAACTCCCTCCCTGACCCTCCCCCGCTGGGGGAGGGAACCGGGCTCCTCCCCGCAGGGAGGGGGTTGGAGAAACCCGGTTTCCCCATGTCCCAACCGCCCTTGGGGGCGGCTGGCGCCCCTACAGGCAGGGGTGCGGTTCGACAGGCTCACCGCAGGTGGGGAACCCCGGTTTCCCCATAGCCCAACCGCGGTTGGGAGCGGCTGGCGCCCCTACAGGCAGGGGCGCGGTTCGACAAGCTCACCACAGGTGGGGAAACCCGGTTTTCCCGTATGTTCACCAGCAGCGCCGGGTCAGCCGGCACACCAGCAGGAGGCTGTATGGACGATCTGAGGGGCAGGGTGGCGCTGGTCACCGGCGGCGGGCGGGGGATCGGCCGGGCGGTGGCTCTGGCTCTAGCCGGGGCCGGGGCGGCGGTTGCGGTTACGGGGCGCAGCGCCGGCAGCCTGGAGGAGACCGTGGCAGCAATCGGCGCCGCGGGCGGTCAGGCCCTGTCCCTCCCCGGCGACAGTGGCGACCCGGAGGCGGTGCGGGCGGCCTTTGCGGCGACACGCGCCGCCTTTGGTCCGGTCAGCATCCTCGTGGCCAACGCGGGCATTACCGCCAGCATGAAACTCATCGAAACACCAGACGCGCTCTGGGAGCAGATCATGCGCATCAACGTCAGCGGGCCGTTCTACTGCTGCAAAGCCGCGGCGCCGGACATGATCGCCGCCGGTTGGGGCCGCATCATCACCATCGCCTCGATCGGCGGACTCCAGGGCATGCCCTACTCGGCAGCCTACAGCGCCTCCAAGCACGCCCTGATCGGCCTGACCCGCTCACTGGCGGGTGAGCTGGCCCGCTACGGGATCACCGTCAATGCCGTTTGCCCGGGCTGGACGGCCACCGCTATGCTGGAGGAGGCCATCGCCAACCTGGTGGTGAAGACTGGCCGCTCGGTGGACGAGGCCCGCGCCGCGCTGCTGGCGGCGGGCAACCAGGCCCGTGCCATCACTCCCGACGAGGTGGCCGCAGTGGTGCTGCGCCTGGCCAGCCCGGCCTCGCACATCAGTGGCGAGGCGGTTGTGGTGATTTGACCGATATGGTTGCTCTGTGGTCAAGCTCGACGCACAGTTGAACATTGTGGCATGGTTTGACCCTGGCGACACCGGCTGTCACAACACCGGCGTAGGGCAAAACGACGAAGATGCAGTGGCTGGCGAAGTTATTATTGCTGGAGATGGCTCACGGCGATCCGCAATAGCGGGTTAAATGGGTACGGCACAGCGGCCTGGCCGCGATATCGGCACGACAACTATGGCAGCGGCGCCCGGTAGCGGCAAAACGGGCGACCGCCCGCTGCTGATGCTGGGCGGCAGGCAGACGGTTGAAGGAGATACATATGCGACCAATCGCAAAGCTCGTGATGAGTCTTGCTCTTGCAGGCCTGCTTCTTGCAGGCCTGTTTATTGTGGCTCTGGCCTCGGGACAGGCTAATGGCTCGTTTGAACAGCATACGTTGTTGCTGCAAGGCAGAGAGCGAACGTATTTCGTCTATCACCCCCGAAACCGCCAGGCGACGGAGGCAAAGCCTGTCGTCTTCGTGTTGCACGGTGGAGGCGGCGCCGATGCACACGAGATGGCAAGGCGTACAGGGATGAATTCCATCGCTGATCGTGAAGGGTTTCTCGTTGTTTATCCGTATGGAGTGGACGGGCAGTGGAATGAGGGTCGTGGAAAAACATTCCGTTCCACAAAATCCTGTGTGGAGCTGTAGAGCCGTGGGGACGATCTGAACTCTGCGGTGTCTCCATTCCTATCTCTCCCGGCTGGAGTCGCAGACGCGGAAATTGCGAAGAATGGTATAATCTATTAGCTTCCCGTAAAACCTGAGATATCCGAAGGCGATTAGCCGGATAGTCTACATGCCAATGAACAGGAAAGATCCAGAGACTCAGGCCGGCGGGTCCTTTTCTGCTGAGGAGAAACGGGGCCTGTACAAAGCGATTTTTGGCCGCAGGGATGTGCGTGGACAGTTCATGCCAGATGACATTCCTGACGATGTGCTGAGTAAAATTCTCACAGCCGCACATCACGCGCCTTCGGTTGGGTTCATGCAACCATGGAATTTTATTGTAATCAAAGACCTCGCCACAAAACAGTTGGTTTACGATGACTTTGTGCAAGCTAACAACGAAGCGGCCGAGATGTTTGATCCGGTTCGTCGGTCTATGTATCAAAGGCTCAAGCTAGAGGGCATTCGTGAAGCTCCAGTAAATATTTGTGTGACGTGCGATCACCAGCGCGCGGGTCCGGTAGTGATCGGTCGAACACACATGAGCATTATGGATCTGTATAGTTGCGTCTGTGCGGTTCAAAATCTGTGGTTAGCGGCACGTGCTGAAGGTCTTGGTGTTGGCTGGGTGAGCATTCTCCATGAGGAACGCCTGAAGGAAATCCTGGGCATTCCATCAAATGTCACGCCTGTCGCCTACCTGTGCGTTGGTTTTGTGAATTTCTTTTTCCGCAACCCTGAACTTGAAACAGTTGGTTGGCAATCTCGTCTGCCTGTTAAAGACGTTATTTTTATTGATCGATGGGGTCAGGCGCTTCAGGAATCAGACGGTTTGAACGAGGAATTGTCACGGGACCTGGATTGGCGAAAAGGTTTTTAAAAAACGCCTGCCGATGGATTTCGTGGTTTGAGAGGGCGCAGCCCTTCAAAGGGTTTCACCTGCTCCGGGATGGGCTTCCTGGGACGTGGGGGGAAATGGGCCAGCGAATGGGAAACGAAATGGGCCAGCGAATGGGAAACGAATAAACGAATGCTCAAGGCGGCCTTCCAGGGATGCGCGCTAATTTGAAGGGCGCAGCCCTCCCGGGAACCAGCCTCCAGGGGGAGGGTTTGGCGGTGCGCAGCCCTCCCAGGAACTATTAATAGTTTCATTCTTGCGTTGTGCGGCGCGGCCGCATGGACGGCTGAGGTGAACATACGGGGAAACCGGGTTTCCCCGCCTGTGGTGAGCTTGTCGAACCGCCCCCCTGCCTGGAGGGGCGCCAGGCGCCCCCAACCGCGGTTGGGACATGGGGAAACCGGGTTTCCCCAACCCCCTCCCTGAGGGGAGGCGCCCGGTTCCCTCCCCCAGCGGGGGAGGGCCAGGGAGGGGGCGGTCCTCCCAGAGATACCCCATGTTCAGCGCGGTGTTGTGCGCCCGCGCATGGGGCCTGATGTGAACATACGGAGAAACCGGGTTTCCCCAGGCCCCTGCCTGGAGGGGCGCAGGCCCCCCCAACAGCGGTTGGGACATGGGGAACCCGGGGTTCCCCAACCCCCTGCCTGGGGGGAGGCGCCCGGTTCCCTCCCCCAGCGGGGGAGGGCCAGGGAGGGGGCGGTCCTCCCAGAGATACCCCATGTTCATCGCGGTGTTGTGTGCCCGCGCATGGGGCCTGAGGTGAACATACGGGGAAACCTGGTTTCCCCAGGCCCCTGCCTGGAGGGGCGCCAGGCGCTCCCACCAGCGGTTGGGCCATGGGGAAACCAGGTTTCCCCAACCCCCTGCCTGCGGGGAGGGTTGAGGATTGGCGACCCTTCCACAGCAGACGGGGGAGGGCCGGGCGTTTTCAGACCCGTCCGTCGTCGACGCCTTCGCGGCGCTACACCTCTGTGAGCGGCAGTTCGCGCAGACGCTGGCCGGTGAGGGCGAACACGGCGTTCGCTACGGCCGCGCCGATCGGTCCCATCGGTGGTTCGCCAGCGCCGTAGGGCACGTCGCCGCTGCGCAGCACGGTTACCTCGATCGCCGGGGCGTCGCGCATGGTCAGCAGGGGGTAGGCGCCGAAGTTGTCGGCGGCGATCCGCCCGTTGCGCACGCTCAGCCGCTCGAAGAGCACCGAACTCAGCCCCATGCAGATGTTGCCCTCGGTCTGGGCCGCCACCCCGTCGGGATTGATCGGCAGCCCGGGGTCAACCACGGCCCAGACCGTGTGCACGCGCACGCCGCCTTCGGGCTTGCGCGAGACCTCGGCGATGTGGGCCACGACGGTGCCGGCGTCAATGGAGCAGGCTACACCGCGGGCGCGGCCGGCGGGCGCGGGTGTGCCCCAACCTGCGCGCTCGGCGACTGTGGTGAGCACGGCGCGCAGGCGCCGCCCGTGCTCATCGTCGCCGGTGTGGGCGATGCGGAAGGCGAGCGGGTCGGCGCCGGCGATGTGGGCCAGTTCGTCAATGAAGCTTTCGATGGCGAAGATGTTGGCGAGCAGGCCAAGGCCGCGCCAGGCGCCGGTGGCGATGGGCAGGGGGACGTGCTCGGCGCTTACGCTGATATGCGGCACGGCGTAGCTGATGCAGGCGCCGCGCCAGGCCCCGAAGTCGGCTCCGAAGAGGGCGCGCAGGGGCGCAGGGATGAACGGGAAGATCACACCGCCGCTGGCCTGGGAGTGTTCAAGCGCCACGATGCGCCCGTCTGGCCCCAGGGCCGCCCGCAGCACGTGATGGGTGGGCGGGCGCACAAAGCCGTGGTGGAACTCCTCGGCCCGGCTCCAGCCGACGTGCACGGGCCGCCCGGCGGCTGCCGAGAGCCGCGCCGCCTCCACCGCCACCTCGCTGACCATGCGCCGCCCGAAGCCGCCCCCCAGATAGGTGGGCACGACCTCGACCGTGCGCGCGTCGCGGCCCAGGGCGCGGGCGATGGCCTGGGCCGTCCCGAGGGGGTACTGGGTGCTCACCCGGGCCAGCACCCGGTCGGGGCGCACGTCCACCAGCGCGGCCTGGGGTTCCAGGTGGGCGTGGGCGGCCATGGGGGTGCGGTACTCCGCCGTGATCACCCCGGGGCCACGCAGCGCCGCCGCGGCATTGCCGGCGCGCTGAATGACCACGCCACGCCCGGGGACGGCGCGTACCCGGGCGTCAATCTGCTCCTGCTGGAGCGGCGGCCCCTCGGTCCACTCCAGGTCCATTGCGCGCACGGCGGCTGCGGCAGCACTGCGCGACTCGGCGGCGACGCCGGCGAAGTCGCGCTCGGCGACCACGGCAACCACTCCCGGGCGCCGGGCTGCCTCGCCGGGGGCGGCCCGGCGCAGGGTCGCGCCGAGGCTGGGCGGGCGAGCAACCGCGCCGTAGAGCATGCCCTCGGCCCGGGCATCGTAGCCGTAGGTGGCCGCGCCGCGTATCTTGGCGGGCAGGTCCACCCGGGGCACACTGGCGCCGATCAGCGTCCAGGCTGTGCTCGGTTTGAGGACAGGCGGCTCGGCGGGCACCTCGCGCCTGGCGGCGTCTGCCGCCAGTTCGCCGTAGCTCAGCCGGCGCTCCGGGTCGTCGGCGACGAAGAACGCGCCGTTGGCAACACGAAGCGCAGCCGGCGCAACCCCGAGGCGGTCGGCGGCCTCGGCGCGCAGCAACTCGCGCATCGTCGCGGCGGTCTCGCGCAACGGGGCAAAGAGCGAGGCCACCGAATTACTGGCATTGGTGCCGAAGTTGTCGGCCACCGGACCCGCTGAGCTGCTCGGGACAACCTCGATCTGCTCCCAGGCCAGTTCCAGCTCCTCGGCGGCGATCTGGGCGAGGGCCGTGTGAATGCCCTGACCCATCTCGACCTTGGGCATAGCGAGGCGCACCCGGCCATCGGCGGCGATCTCGAACCAGAAGGCCGGATCGGTGGTGACGATCGTGGGCGGCGCGGCGCCATCAACGACATCGGCGAGGGCGAGGCGCAGCCAGGGCAGGCCGAGCGTGGCGCCGAGGGCCAGACCGCCGCCGACGACCCCGGCGCCGATCAAGAAGCCGCGGCGCGAGACGCGCCAGCGTCGGGCGGGAGGCTGGCTCATACGGCCTCCGTGGCGGCGCGAGCCAGAGCGGCGGCGCGGGCCACGGCCCGACGGATGCGCGCGTAGGCGCCGCAGCGACAGTAGTTGCCGTCCATAGCCGCGATGATCTCCTCCTCCGAAGGCCGGGGATTGGCCGCGATTAGCGCCGTGGCTGTCATCATCTGACCGCTCATACACCAGCCGCACTGGGGCGTCTGGGCTTCAAGGAAGGCCCGTTGCACCGGGTGCAGTTCCTCCCCGCGGGCAAGCCCCTCGATGGTAGTGACCGCCCTGCCGGCTACCCGGCTAACAGGTACCTGGCAACTGCGCACGGCCACGCCGTCGAGATGGACCGTGCAGGCGCCGCAGTAGCCGGCGCCACAGCCAAACTTCGTGCCGGTGAGTCCCAATTCGTCACGCAGCACCCAGAGCAGTACACGGGGCGGGTCCTTGGCAACCTGGTAGGTCTGGCCATTGATCACGAGATTCACTGATTGCTCCATCATTCATCGCTGGCAGCCGCCCGGGCGATCATTCGTAACCCTGAGGTGAACATATGGGGAAACCGGGTTTCCCCATTCCCCCTGCCTGTGGGGGCGGCAAGCCCTCCCCACCGGGAGGGTTTGGGAGGGCGCAGCCCTCCCAAGAACAATAATATTTTCATTCTAACTTGAAAAAAAATAGGTGGGGAAACCGGGTTTCCCCGCGCCCCTCCCTGAGGGGAGGAGCCCGGTTCCCTCCCCCAGCGGGGGAGGGCCAGGGAGGGGGTAGCCCTCCCACAGTTGCATGCTGGCGTTGTGCGCCCCGCGCATGGGGCCTGATGTGAACATATGGGGAAACCGGGTTTCCCCATGCCCCTGCTGGCTGGGTCGCCAGCCGCTCCCAACCGCGGTTGGGACATGGGGAAACCGGGTTTCCCCATTCCCCCTGCTGGCTGGGTCGCCAGCCGCTCCCACCAGCGGTTGAGAGATGGGGAAACCGGGTTTCCCCACCTGCGGTGAGCCTGTCGAACCGCACCCCTGCCTGTGGGGTCGCCAGCCGCTCGCACCAGCGGTTGAGAGATGGGGAAACCGGGTTTCCCCACCTGCGGTGAGCCTGTCGAACCGCACCCCTGCCGGCTGGGTCGCCAGCCGCTCGCACCAGCGGTTGAGAGATGGGGAAACCGGGTTTCCCCACCTGCGGTGAGCCTGTCGAACCGCACCCCTGCCGGTGGGGCGCCAGCCGCTCGCACCAGCGGT
>Ga0209721_1002751_pt1 | contig 10431 bp, 13 predicted proteins | sample TshhotsprinmetaG_FD_184139 | JGI IMG/M metagenome (GOLD analysis project Ga0209721, IMG submission 184139) | Hot spring microbial communities from South Africa to study Microbial Dark Matter (Phase II) - Tshipise hot spring metaG (SPAdes)... | ecosystem: Environmental > Aquatic > Thermal springs... | reverse complement strand
TATTTGATGAGGTAGCCGTAGGGAATGATCGCGCCGATCCGGCGCCACCCGTCGTGACGCCCTGTCGCCCCTCACACCCAACGCGCGATGACCGACGCCAGCAGGCTGAGCAGAATGGTACTGGTCAGCGGAATGAACCACTCGCGCCCGAACAGCCGGAAATGCAGGTCACCCGGCAGTCGCCCCAGTCCCAGCCGGCGCAGTAACGGTGTCATCCAGCTGATGAGCACTAGCGCCAAAAAGATGACGATCACCCAACGGATCATGGTCGTCTCCCCACGTCACCGCGGGTGCCGCCCCACGCTGCGGCTGCGCCGCAGGCTGCACCCGCGGCGTAGCCTGCGTTACAGCGTGTGCGTGCGGTCACCATGGACGAACCCCAGCGGCATCCAGCCCTGCGCACTGACGGCTGGAGCCAGCGCGATCACCTTGAACAGCTCGCCCATCTCGTGCTCGTGCACCAACTTCAGCGCCGCCGCGCGCTCGGGCAGCGGCGCTGTATCCAGCCCGTCGAGCAACCCGGCATTAAGCAAAAAGCGCCCTTGGCTGGTGTAGCCCAACACCTGCAGCCCGGCCTCCTGCGCCGCCAGCGCGATGCCGGTGAAATTCACGTGCGCGGTGATGTCCTTGTCGCCGACGTCGGCCAGCGGGTCGGCGTCGGCGCGGTGCGCGCGGTGGCACATCAGCGTGCCCATGGCGCGCTGCGGATGGTAGTACTCACGCTCGGGAAAGCCGTAGTCGATGAAGAAAGCCGCTCCGCGACGCAGCAGCTGCCCCACAGTACGCACAAAGGCTTCGGCCTGAGGGTGAATCTCGGTCAGATAGTCGTGCGTCCCCTCAACCTCTACCGGCGGTCGCTTGTCGGTAGGCCGGTCGGTCCACACAAAGCGGGCCGCTGCGGCGTCCCACGCCACGCCGCGCTCGTGCCATTGGCCACCCACGCGGTGCAGCAGTGTCACGGGCATGGCATCCAGCACTTCGTTGCCCACCAGTACGCCTTGCAGCACGTCCGGCAAGCGGTCGTGCCAAGTCACGCGCGGCGCCCACGCCGTCAAGCGCTGCGCCTGGCGCTGCCGCAGCACCGCGGACACTTCAACGATGTGATAGCGCACCGTCCTCGGTTGGGCGCACACCCCGAAACCGGGGCACTGCGGGCCACTGCCATCGCGATCAAACGCCCCTTCGGTGTTGGGATGCGTGCCGTCATCACCACGAGCCACTGCCGTCGCTGCACATCGCGCCGGCGCTGGCGGCGTCGAAGGCGTGCCCTCGCCATCAAATACCACTGCTGTCCAGGTCTGGTCCTTGTCCAGCGCCGCCAGCAGCTGCGCTGCCAACGTGCCGTCGCCGGCGCCAAACTCCCAGATCTCGTCAGTGCCGGTGGCGGCCAGCGCCTGCGCCAGTTGCCGCGCCAGCGTGGCGCCAAAGCGCGGGCTGAGCAACGGCGCGGTAACGAAGTCGCTTCCATCGCCCGGCCCACGGCCGAAGACGGCCGCCCCACGCGCGTAGTAGCCCAGCCCGGGGGCGTACAGCGCCAGCGCCATGAAGCGCTCAAACGGCAGCCAGCCGCCGGCGGCGGCGATTTCACGCGCGATGTACTGGCGCAGGCAGCCCTGAGCGCCGGGTTGTCCGGGTTCGCCTTGCATAATTGGCCCTGATTGTCGCCGCAGATTCTGCCGCACCACAACGATGACCGCCTCCTCTGATCCGAGCGGCCGCTGGGCCCTGGTGACTGGCGCCGCGCAACGGCTGGGCCGCGAAATCGCGCTGGCGCTGGCCCGCCAGGGCTGGCACGTGGCGGTGCACTACCACCGCTCGGCCAACGCCGCGCAGCGCACCGTGGCCGAGCTGCAGGCGCTGGGCATGCGCGCCGTGGCAGTCGCGCAGGCGCTGGACGAACCCGACGCCGCCGACCGGCTGCTGGCCGCCGTGTGTGAGGCGACTGGGGCCGTGCCGCACTGTGTGGTCAACAACGCCTCCACCTTCGAGCCCGATGCCGGCAGTGACGTCACCGAGGCGTTGCTGCTGCGCCAGCTACGCGTCAACACGGTGGTGCCGGTGCTGCTGGGTCGCGCGCTGTGGGCGGCGCTGGGCGAGCGTGACGCGCGTGCCGACAGCGTGGCGGCCGGGGCCTACAGCGTGATCCATGTGCTGGACCAGAAGGTGCACAACCTGAATCCGGACTATTTCTCTTACACGATCAGCAAGCTGGCGCTGGAGCGCACGGTGGCGCTGCAGGCGCAGGCACTGGCGCCACGGGTACGGGTGTGCGGCGTCTCGCCAGGGCTGATTTATGTCAGCGGCCCCCAGTCGGAGGACAACTTCCAGCGCGCGCGCCGCGTCAACCTGCTGCGCTCGCCGATCGACCCCGCGCGGGTGGCCGAGACGGTGGCGTTTCTAGCCGGCAACCCCAGCCTGGACGGGGTGGTGGTGCCGGTGGACAATGGGCAGCATCTGGTGCCGCTGGCGCGCGACGTGATGTTCGTGGTCGGAGACGACACACCATGAATTCCGCCCTGCTGGCCTTTGCCGCGCTCGACCCGCGCCTGGCCACCGAGTGCCGCGCCATGCGGCTGCGCCGCTACGAGCGTCAGGTGCGCATCGGCATCCACGATTTCGAACGCACCGCGGCGCAGCGCCTGTGGTTCGATGTCGATTTGTGCGTGCGACTGGCACACGCCCCTGCGGCGCGTGACCATATCGCTGAGACGCTGGATTACGACTTCATCCGCGAGGTGATTGCCGAACTGGCCGAACGCCAGCACTTCGAACTGCAAGAAACGCTGTGCGATGCCATCGTGGCGCGGCTGGCGGCGCAGCCTGGTGTGCAGGCGGTGCGTGTAGCCACCCGCAAACCGGACGTCTACCCGGACTGCGCCAGCGTCGGCGTCGAGCGCGTGCACCTGAACCCGTGGTAAGCCCACATGAGCCGCCCCGACCACGCCCCCATCCTCCCCGACGCCGCGCGGCTGAAGATCGGCCGCCAGGTGCTGGCGCTGACCGGTCTGCGCTTCAACGCCAACCTGGGCATCCTGGACCACGAGCGCCAGGGGCCGCAGCCAATCCAGGTGGACGCCGAGCTCAACCAGGGGCTGCAGCCGCTGCTGCCCCACGACGACGACATCCACCACGTGCTGGACTACCGCAAGGTGCGGCAGATCATCATCGACGAGTGCACGGCCGAACACGTCAACCTGCTGGAGACGTTGATCGGCAAGCTGGCGCACCGGCTGCTACAGCTGCCCGGCGTCATCGGCGTGCGCGTGCGCATCGCCAAGCTCGAGATCTTCGACGACTGCGAGGTGGCGATCCGCATGGAATGCGGGCAGTGGTAAGCGGAGGCGCCCGGTTTGCGGGACAATCGCGAACCGGTTTCACGCCCCATACCTCCCGCGCCATGGACGTCGCCTTCGAAAACCGCAAACTGGAAAAGCGCCTGTGCCGTCTGGTTGGCCAGGCCATCGACGACTACCGCATGATCGAGGATGGCGACCGCGTGATGGTGTGCCTGTCCGGCGGCAAAGACAGCTACGCGCTGCTCGACATCCTGATGCGGCTGCAGCGGCGCGCGCCAGCGCGCTTCGAGCTGATCGCGGTCAACCTGGACCAAAAGCAACCCGGCTTTCCCGCCGACGTGCTGCCCAACTACCTGCGCCAACTCGGCATCCCATTTCACATCGAAACGCAGGACACCTACTCCATCGTCAAGAAGACGATCCCCGAGGGCAAGACCATGTGCAGCCTGTGCAGCCGGCTGCGCCGCGGCATTCTGTACCGGGTGGCGCGTGAGCTGGGGGCCACCAAAATCGCACTGGGCCACCACCGCGACGACATTCTGCAGACCGTGCTGCTGAACATGTTCTTTGGCGCCAAGCTCAAGGGTATGCCGCCCAAACTGGTCAGCGACAATGGCGAGCACGTCGTCATCCGCCCGCTGGCCTACGTGCCGGAGAAAGACCTGATCCGCTGGGCGCAGGTGCAACAGTTCCCCATCATCCCCTGCACCCTGTGCGGCAGCCAGGACAACCTGCAGCGCAAGCAGGTGGGGAACCTGCTGCGCGAGTGGGACAAGCGCTATCCCGGCCGCATCAACAATATGCTGAAGGCCCTGCAAAATGTGGTGCCCAGCCATCTGATGGACCGCAAGCTGTACGACTTTGCCCGCGTGCGCGCCACCGGGCACCCCGACGCCGACGGCGATATCGCCTTCGATACCGAGGCGCTGCCGACGGCGCCCGCGTGGGCGGACCGCGACGTCGACGAGGAAGCGCCGACCACGGCTGCCGAGGCTGGCACTGCGGTAGCGTCTCAGCCCGCCCCCACCGCGGCCCGCGCCGACGGTGGGGCCATCGCGCCGCGGCGTATCATCGCGCTGACCCCCGAAGCGTGAGCCCACACGCCCGCGGCGCGGCGGCCACACCGCAGCTTTGGAAAGGACGGCGATGCGTACCCTGTTGATCACCGCTTGCATGGTCTGCGCGGCCGTGCTGGCCGGCTGCGCCAGCACGCTGCGCCTGGAACACGAGGTGCGCAGTCAAGCCTCGTGGGCCGGCAGTGCACCGGCAAGCGGCGATCGCTACCGCTTCGAGCGGCTGCCCTCTCAACGCGGCGGCGAGGCCGAGCGGGAACAGGCGATGCTCGAACGGCTGGCGGAAAAGGTGCTGGCCACCCACGGCTTGCAGCGCGCCGACGCCACCGAGGCTGTCACTGCGGTGCCATGGGGCGTGCAGATCGTGGCCCGCTCGGTGCGCTATCCCTACGCGCCCTGGGATGTACCGGAGCCGCGTCCGGGCTGGCTGCCGTACGGTCAGGTGGTAATCGGGCGTGGCGCAGTCAGTGGCATCGGCCTGTACTGGCCGGTGCGTCCGCCCTACTACGTGCGTGAGCTGGCGCTGACCGTGCGCGACCGCCGCAGCGGCGACGTGGTGTATGAGAGCCGCGCGCTGCAGGATGGCCCATGGTCGGATAGCGAGGCGCTGTGGACGGCCCTGCTGCAGGCGGCGCTGGACGGCTTCCCCCAGCCACCCGCCGGACCGCGCCGCGTGGTGATCGACAGTCCGCGCCCGTAAGCCTTCCCCACGGCCTGGCCGGCATGGGCGCTGAAACGGCGACACCGCGCGCCCGTCCCCGCTGCCCTAGCCCCGACAAAGCTCGATCAGGGCTGGCCGCCGCGGCACGGTATCGTTGCTGTCCGCGCAGCCTATGCACCGCTCAGGCCGCCACCGCCTGCGCCCGAGCCAGCACACCGCGCAGGGTGTCGGCCAATTCCTTGGCAGCGAACTTGGCCACGTAGGCGTCGGCCCCGGCGCGCTGCACGTGCTGCTCGTTGGTGTCCCCGGTCAGCGAGGAGTGGATCACCACCGGGATGGCGCGCAACGTCGGGTCGCCCTTGATCTGCCGAGTCAGGGAAAAACCATCCATCTCGGGCATTTCGAGGTCGCTGAGCACCACCGCCACGCGGTCGGTCACCGGCTGCCCCTTGGCCTTGGCGTCGGCCGCCAGCTCCTGCAGCGTCTTCCACGCCTCCTGACCATTCTTGGTCATGATGAACGGCAACTTCAGGGCCTTGAGTTCCTGTTCGATCATCGAGCGGGCGACGAAGGAGTCATCTGCCGCCAGCACGACCGCGCCGGGCTTGATCTGGACATCAGCCCCCACGTCCTCCTTCTTGACCTCGATGGACTCACTCGGCATGACGCGCTGCAGGATCGATTCCACGTCCAGAATCTGCACCAGCTTGACGCCGCCTTGGCCATCGTCGATTCGTGCGATGCTGGTGACCAGACCACGCGCCACCGACGCGGTATGGTCGGCCGGCAGGATCTGGCTCCACTCCAAACGCACGATGTCCTCGACCGATTCGGCGGCAAACGCCTGGGTAGAGCGGGCAAATTCGGTCACCAGCATCAGGTTCAGGCCGGTCTCGGGCGTGCAACCAATCACCGCCGGCAGGTCGATGACCGGAATGACCTGCCCGCGCAGGTTGACCATGCCCAGCACGTGCTGCGGCGCGCCCGCCATCGCCGTCAGTGGCGGCATCGCCACGATCTCGCGCACCTTGAAGACATTGATACCGAACAGCTCGGACTGCGCGGCATTGGGCGAACGCCCGAGGCGAAATAGCAACATCTCGAACTTGTTCGAGCTGGTCAGGTTGGCGCGCTCGTCGACCTCTTTCTGGAATGCCGTGCTGCTCATAGAGGGCTTTCGGTTCGTCGGGGTGGGGCCGCACCAGCTGTGTCCGAGCACTTCAGGGCGCGCCCGAACACGGTGGCCGACTCGGCTACCATTCTAGGCAGTTTCGCCACCCCGTCGCAAGCTTCGCCCATGCACGCCACTCGTATTTTGGCCATCCGTCACGGTGAGACCGCCTGGAACCGCGACGCGCGCATCCAGGGCCAGCTCGACATCCCGCTCAACGACACCGGGCGCTGGCAGGCGCAACGGGTGGCGCGGGCGCTCGACGGCGAGCCTATCGACGCCCTGTACGCCAGCGATCTGGCGCGGGCGCGCGAGACGGCACAGGCCATTGCCGAGCGCCACGGCGTGCCGCTGCACACCCACGCCGACCTGCGCGAGCGGCACTTCGGCGTCTACCAGGGCCGCACCTGGGCCGAACTGGAGCAGCAGCAGCCCGCGGTGGTGCAGGCGTGGCGGGCGCGCGTGCCCGATTTCGCGCCTCCCGGTGGCGAGTCACTGCTGGCGCTGCGCGCGCGTGTCGAAGCCGCATTTGCCGAGTTGGCCGCGCGCCACCTCGGCGGGCAGATCGTGGTGGTGGCGCACGGCGGTGTGCTCGACATCCTGTACCGCGCGGCGGCGCGGGTCGATCTGCAGGCACCGCGCGCGTGGGCCATGGGCAACGCGGCCATCCACCGCGTGCTGTGGAGCGCCGACGGTGGCTTTGCGCTGCTGTCCTGGGGCGACACCCGGCACCTGGAGGAGGCCGACGAGGCCGGGCCACTGGACGAGTCGGCCAGCGCGTAACGGCTCACCCGCAGCACACGCGCCTCGCAACGGCGGCCCCGCGCGCTGGTACCTGCGCGTGCAGCACGGCGCCGGGGTGCTCGGTCGGCTGCACACCACGGTTTACCGCGCTTCCTCAGGCCGCATCGGCGTCATCGAACAGGTCGTGGCGCGTGGGCGGGCGCAGCCCCAGGTGCCGGTAAGCCGCCAGCGTGGCCACGCGCCCGCGTGGCGTGCGCTGCAGGTAGCCCTGCTGGATCAGGTAGGGCTCGATGACGTCTTCGATCGTGCCCGGTTCCTCGCCGATGCTGGCGGCGATGTTGTCCAGTCCCACTGGGCCGCCGTCGAATTTGTGAATCACCGCCTCCAGCAGCTTGCGGTCCATCAGGTCAAAGCCGAGCGGGTCCACATCCAGCATGGCCAGCGCCCGGCTGGCGATGTCGCGCGTGATGGCCCCATTGCCCTTGACCTCGGCGTAGTCGCGCACGCGGCGCAGCAGCCGGTTGGCGATGCGCGGCGTGCCGCGCGAGCGGCGCGCGATTTCGAAGGCACCCTCGGGATCGATGCGCGCCCCCAGCAGCGCGGCGCTGCGCGTCACGATCGCGGTCAATTCCTCGGGCGTGTAGAACTCCAACCGCGCCACGATGCCGAAACGATCGCGCAGCGGGTTGGTGAGCATCCCGGCGCGGGTGGTGGCCCCCACCAGCGTAAAGGGCTGCAGATCGAGCTTGATCGAGCGCGCCGCCGGCCCCTCGCCGATCATGATGTCGATCTGATAGTCCTCCAGCGCGGGATAGAGAATTTCCTCCACCACCGGTGAGAGGCGGTGGATCTCGTCGATGAACAAAACGTCGTTGGGTTCCAGATTGGTCAGCAGCGCTGCCAGATCCTTGGGCTTTTCCAGCACCGGGCCGCTGGTCTGGCGCAGGTTGACGCCGAGCTCGTGCGCGATGATGTGTGACAGCGTCGTCTTGCCCAACCCCGGCGGACCAAACAGCAGCACGTGGTCCAGCGCCTCGCCGCGGCGCTTGGCCGCGCCGATGAAGATTTCGAGCTGCTCGCGCACCTTGGCCTGGCCCACGTACTCGGCCAGGCCTTTGGGCCGAAGCGCGCGCTCCAGCGCCTCCTCGCGGCTGTTTTCGGGCGCGGCCGACACCAGACGCTGGCGCGGCAACGGTGCGAAATCGTCGGTCTGAATCGCCATCGCCGCCTCATTTGGCCAGCGCCTTTAGCGCCAGCTTGATTCCCTCGCTCACGCCTACCCCCGCCGGCAGCGCCTTCAGCGCCGCCGCGGCCTCGCGCTCGCTGTAGCCCAGCGCCAGCAACGCCTGCTGGATGTCGGCCTGCGCCGCATCGATGGCGGCCACCGGCGGCGGCGCCAGCTCGGGCGCCAGCCGACCCTTGAGTTCCAACAGCAACCGCTCGGCCGTCTTTTTGCCGATACCCGGGATCTTGAGCAATCGCGCCGACTCTTGCGCCGCCACCGCTTGCGCCAGCTCCGCCACACTCAGGCCCGACAGCAGCGCCAGCGCTGTGCGCGGCCCCACGCCGCTGATGCGGATCAGCTCGCGAAACGCCACCCGCTCGGCAGCGGTGGCAAAGCCGAACAGCGTCTGCGCATCCTCGCGCACCACCAGGTGCGTCAGCAGCGCCACCCGCTCACCGGCCGCGGGCAAACCGTAGAAGGTGCTCATCGGCACCTCGACCTCGTAGCCCACGCCGTGGCAGTCGATCAGAATCTGCGGCGGATGCTTGTCCAGCAGCGTGCCGGTGAGTTTGCCTATCATTGGGGTTTGGCCCTCGGTGCTTTATTCGGAATTATCCGCTTGATCCTGCGTCACGCCTTCACCCCCGCCGACAACACGCGCCTTGCGCACCTGTGTGGCCCGCTGGATGCGCACTTGCGCACCGTCGAGGCAGCGTTGCAGGTGCGCATTGCGCGCCGCGCCGAGCATTTTCGCGTCGAAGGCCCCAAGGCCAGCGCCACGCAGGCGATGGAGGTGCTGCAGGCGTTGTACGAGTTGGCGCGCGAGCCCATCGCCACCGAGACCGTGCAGCTGATGCTGGCGGGCGATCCCCCAGCCGAAGCCAGCAGCGTGGCGGGCCCGGTGTTGCAGACCCGGCGTGGCGAAATCCGCGGTCGCACCGCCAACCAAGCGCGCTACCTGGCGGCCATCGCGGCGCACGACATCACCTTCGGCATCGGCCCCGCGGGCACCGGCAAAACCTATCTGGCCGTGGCCTGCGCGGTCGATGCCCTGCAGCGCAGCGCCGTGCAGCGACTGGTGCTGACGCGCCCGGCGGTGGAAGCCGGCGAGCGGCTGGGCTTTTTGCCGGGCGACCTGGCGCAAAAGGTGGACCCCTACCTGCGCCCGTTGTTCGATGCGTTGTACGACCTGATGGGATTGGAGGCGGTGCAAAAGGCGCTAGAGCGCCAGCAGATCGAGATCGCGCCGCTGGCTTTCATGCGCGGGCGCACCCTCAACCATGCGTTCGTCATCCTCGATGAAGCGCAAAACACCACGCCCGAGCAGATGAAAATGTTTCTGACCCGCATCGGCTTTGGCTCTAAAGCCGTCATCACCGGCGACGTCAGCCAGATCGACCTGCCGCGCACGCAGCTGTCGGGGCTGATCGACGCTGAGCGCGTGCTGCGCCGCGTGCAGGGCATCGCCTTCACCCACCTGAGCAGCGCCGACGTGGTGCGCCACCCGCTGGTGGCGCGCATCGTCGATGCCTACGAGGCGCGCCCCCGTCCGCTCGAATGACCGTCACTGCCCTGGATCCACGCAGACGCCACCGGCACCGCCAGCGCCCACGGTCATCCCCGTGGGGACGAATCATGCGGGATTTCGGGGCCGCATTGACATCGCTACGGGGGTCTGGCCGCATACCCACGGCGCTGCGCTCTGGCCTCATCCACCTTTTCTTCAACCACTGGCCTCGGCTGGGCGCTTGCTCAGCGGGGCCACGGTTTGTTCGCATATGCCATTGCCTTACCTGACCCTATCCCTGCAGTTCGCGCGCTTTGATGGCGTGGCCGAGCATCGCGCCGCACTCCCCCGTCACGCGGTGCAGCGCTGGCTGCGCCACGCGCTGCAGCGCGATGGCGAACTGACGGTGCGCGTCGTCGGCGAAGCGGAAGGGAGGGCGCTGAACCGCGACTTCCGCGGCAAGGACTACGCCACCAACGTGCTGACCTTCGACTACGCCCACGAACCGGTGGTGATGGCCGACCTGGTGCTGTGCGCGCCGGTGGTGGCGCGCGAGGCGGCCGAGCAAGGTAAGCCGCTGCGGGCCCACTACGCGCATCTGCTGGTGCACGGGGCGCTGCACGCGCAAGGCTGGGATCATGAGACCAGCGAGGCCGAGGCCGAGGTGATGGAGGCGCGCGAGATCGCCATCCTGGCGGCGCTGGGCTTTGCCAACCCCTACGCCGAGCGCTGAGGTGATTCGGACCAGCGTTAG
>Ga0209721_1002750_pt1 | contig 10437 bp, 6 predicted proteins | sample TshhotsprinmetaG_FD_184139 | JGI IMG/M metagenome (GOLD analysis project Ga0209721, IMG submission 184139) | Hot spring microbial communities from South Africa to study Microbial Dark Matter (Phase II) - Tshipise hot spring metaG (SPAdes)... | ecosystem: Environmental > Aquatic > Thermal springs... | reverse complement strand
GGAAGTAGACCACCAGCACTTATTGCGATACACAGCTTGGTCGGCGACTCTGGTGAACGTGGAACCCCAGCCGTCTTGTGTTGATGCAAGGGAGCCTTTGAATGAGCACCACCCAAACCCCTTCCCCCATCGCGGATATGCTGCGCAGCATGGTGCAGGCTCGAGCCTCGGACATCCATCTGCAAGCCGGGGCCCCGCCCACCGTACGCATTGACGGTAAGCTAAAGCCGTTCGGTAGCAAGAATCTTTCACCATCGGACGTAGAGACCATCGTTCGCAGCCTGCTCAGTCCCATACAGCAGGAGGAGCTCGAGTACAAAAAGGAGATGGACTTTGCCTATACCGTGCCGGGGCTGGCCCGCTTTCGCTGCAACCTGCTTCACCAGCGCGGTAGCTTTGGGCTGGTGATGCGGGTGGTGGCCGAAAGCATTCCCAGCTTTGAGGCCCTGGGACTGCCTCGAGCCGTAATGGAAGCACTGGCCTCCCGCGAGCGCGGCCTGGTGCTGGTCACCGGTCCAACGGGCTCGGGCAAATCCACCACCCTGGCCGCCCTGATCGACCACATCAACCTGCACTTTCCTAAAAACATCGTTACCATTGAAGACCCCATCGAGTTTCTGCACAAGCACAAGAAGAGCCTGGTGGTGCAGCGCGAGGTGGGGGTTGATACCGACACCTTCAGCTCGGGCCTCAAGTACGCCATGCGCCAGGATCCCGATGTGATTTTGATCGGCGAGATGCGCGACCGTGAGACCGTGGAGGCCGCCATCATGGCCGCCCAAACAGGCCACCTTGTACTGTCCACCCTGCACACCCTGGATGCCGTGCGGACCATCAACCGCATCATCGACTTCTTTCCCCTGCACGAGCACCAGCAGATCCGCATCCTCTTGGCCGAGTCCCTGCTGGGCATCCTCTCCCAGCGTCTGCTGCCCCGCGCCGATGGGCAGGGGCGGATGCTGGCCCTGGAAATTCTTCTGGCCACGCCTTTTGTGCGCGACCTAATCAAGGACGAGAGTAAGACCCCTCAAATTAAAGATGCTATGCTGCATGATAACCTGTTGGGGATGCAGACCTTTGACCAGCACCTGGTGGAGCTCTACACCCAGGGCCACATCAGCCTCGAGGACGCCGAGGGTTCGGCCACCAGCCCCCACGAGCTCAAGCTAATGCTCACCAAACACACCGGTCGGGGGTACTGAAGGCAGCGACAAAGCGACGGCGCAGTTTGTGCGCCGTCGGCAAAGCGTCGGGCTCGAGATCTATGGAACAATTTGAAAGCGTACGCTGGTGTAGGCCGCGACCCCCATCTCCGAAGTGGGCAGCACCGGCCCGGTCAGGCTGGCTTGGCCGTCGTTGACGGCGTAAAGAGAAATAGAGGCCGTCCCCCCGGTAGGAACGACCACCTTATCGGCAGGGACGGTGTGGCTGCGGGCAGTACCGGCAAGGTCGCTGACCGTGTAGTATAGAGGCCCGCTTCCCAAGAGCTGTAGGTAGAAGCGCTCGGGGTTGGGGCCCGGGTAGTCCCAGGTGATGGTGAGGGGGGTGTTTGCTCGAATACTGGCGCCGGCAGCCGGGGCGGTGATGGTAGGGGTCTCGGGGATGGCCGCCGAGCCGGTGATGGTCCCCTCCGGCACGGTAATGCTTAGATTGAGCACGGTGCCGGCAGCCGCGCCCGGTATGCTGGTCGCGTAGTAGGAGCCCGGCGGGTTTTGATAGGCCAGCGGTGTACCGTTGACCGAGACCGTGGCGGCGCTGTAGTTGACCTCGGTATCGGTGAAGAGGTACAGGTTGGGGTCTGTTGCGCCCAACCAGAGGCCCGTGACACGGTACCGGGTGGTGCCGGCGGAGGGGGTCTCGACCTCGGCGGAGGTGCGCCACTCGCTCCGCCGGGCATCATTGACTGCGCGGATGCGGTAGGTGTAGCGGGTGCCGGGGGTGAGCCCGCTGTCGGTGTGGGACTGCCTCGGCGGGCCGCCGACCTCGTGGGGGATGGTTGTGAGCGGGCCGAAATTACCGCTGCCGACCTTGCGCTCGAGCTCGTAGGCGGTGGCGTTTTCCACCTTGCGCCAGCTGAGGCCAATGGAGGTGGCGGAGCCCACCGTAGCGGTGAGATCCTCCGGTGGATCCAGCGGGGCCGGGGCCGGGCCGCCCGTGCAGGCCGAAAGCACGACCAGGCTAAAGAAGTACAACCACGGGTTTTGTTTCATAACAACCTCCTTGTTTGCCGGCTAGATTTATCAGTTGCCCAAGCCCAGGCTGTAGGGCAGGATGCCCAGGGTCTCGGTCTCGTTGTCAATTACGCTGGGGGCGTTTTGGCGCTCGACCAGCAAGACATAGAGCTCGTTATTCTGCAAGCCAGAGAGTGAAATCTCGGCACCGGGCAGTTGGGGGTTGGTGCTGGGGGTGCTCTGGCGGATGACCTGCCCGGTCTTGGAAAGCAAGCTGAACTTGAGCCCTTCACCGATCAGGATGCCTTTGTTGGCCTTGCCTACCTCGCGGAAGGCAAACAGATCGTGCAAACCAATCAAATGACCAGGGATCGCAGGGTCGCTGGGCTCGAGCCAGAACAAGGGCCGGTCGGGGAACAGGTTGAAATCGGGGAATAGAAGGTTGCGATTGACTGACAGTAGGGCCTGGAAGGTGTAGCGGCCCCTGCCACTGGTGCTGGTCAGCGGCTCTACCTTGACCTTATGCACACCGCTAGGAATGTTCAAGGCGCAAGCAGCGCTGCTGTTGCAATTGAGGTTAGAAATCTCGGTGTCGCTGCTGTTGAATAGACGTAGGGTGAGAGGCATGTCGCGGGTGATAATGGTGAAGAAGAAGTTACTCAAGCCAGTCAGTACACTCGGATTGAACCAATAGTAGTCCACATCGGACAGATTATGCAGGTTGGCATGGAAGGAACCAGAACTGAGGTTCCTGGCGGTGGCGAGGGTGTCGTTGGGCTCGAAGCTGTCGGGGGACATAGGGCGGTCAGTTCTGCTTACTCTAAGGTTATAGGCATTGGTAGTGGTGTTCGGGCTTATCACCAGGCGATAGGTACCCGGAGGCGTCAACCCGACCCGGTAAATACGGCCCCGACCATCGCTGCGCAGCTCGTTGGTTACCCGCTCGAGTGCGCCCACGGCCCCGCTTTCCTTAATCAAGATGGGGATCAGATCGCCCAGTGCAGGTATGAACTCTATGTCAATGGTCAGACTGGCGTATTCGCTCAGAGTGAAGCGGAAGTGATCGCGATCAGAAAGGCTGTGTAGGTTGAGGTCATTACGCTGGGTAGGGCTCGAAGCGCTTCCCGGTGTACCTAGGGTAGTAGCGGTGGCGGAAGTGTCGTTGGCTTCCAGGGCATCCGGGCTAAAGCTGTGCAATTCGCGCAAGGCCCGGTAGGCGTTGACATAGTGCGATACCGTAGAATCGGGGGAATCTGTCCAGGCGGTACGGCGCAAGATATCTGTTACCTGGGCTGAGGTCAGGCTTGAGTTATAGGCCTTCAGTACCGCAGCAATTCCTGCGATAAAGGGGGTAGAGGCGCTGGTTCCGCCAAAGGTAGTGAGCGTAAGCGCGCCTGCAGGGTTATTTCCGTAGATGGCTTTGAGGTTGGTGGGAGCCCAGATGTCCACTGCTGAACCAAAGCTCGAGGCCCACCAGCCCGGAACGTTGAAGCGGGTATTGCTGTCGTCATTGAGTGCGCCTACGCAAATCACGTCCTCAGATGCTTTGCAGGGCAGCCTACCATTGGCCGAGTCGCCGGAGTTTCCAGCTGCCGCTACCATCACCACGCCGTTGTCCCTGGCATTGCGCAGGGCAGGATAGAGGTTAAACTCGAAGAAAACATCGCAGAACAGGTAGTCACAGCCTGCGCCAAAGCTCATCGAGATTACGTCGGCCCGCCAGGCCACTGCGGTGCGAATGGCCCTGCTGGTCTGGCCCCAGTCCAAGCTGGTTTTGAACAGCATGGGGTCGGCCACTTGTCCTCCCGTGCCTGCCGCGCCGAAGCGGTTGTTGACTACCCCTACGGCCACATGGGCCGCACCCGTGCCGTGCCAGGGGCAGCTCGAGCCGCCGCTACAACTGGCAATCTCTATCCCGTCAGCCACGTAATCGTCGCCGTTGAAGTCGTACTGAACCGGGAGGGTGGGTAGGTCGGCGCTTAGTGAGCGGCCTGTGCTGTCGAGCCAAAAACCTCCATCTATAATGGCAATCCTGGCACGCCGTGTAGGCGGCTGCGCGGCGATGAGCTGCATCATCTGGGCCACGCTCGAGCGGCTGCCGGTGCTGGCAAAGCGCGAGTAGCCCAGGGCATCCTCATAGCCACCTCCAGACAAAGGTTGTTCCTCGGTTCGATGCAAAATCGCATCTCCCTCGGCGACGAAGTTGGGGGATACGCTCAGTCCAGCGGCTTTTTCTTTGACAATGCCTGCCAGCAAACGCGCTGCCGCATCGCTCGAGAACACCGTAGCCCCGCTCAGGCCCGACTTTTCGGCATCGGCCTTGAAGCTGCCCAGGTCGAAGCGGGTGGGGTCAACCCTAACCAGGTACTGGGTGGGGTTTTTGTACTCGGGCCTGATCTGGATGCCGGAGCCGGGAGGGGGGTCGGGCACGGCGTCGTTGCCAATTACGGTGCCGCCCGTGCGTGACAGGAAAGCATCCAGCTCGGCCTGGCTCTTGGGGTTGATCAGGATCTCATCCAGCACAAACAGGTGTACTGTTCCGCCCTCGCTCCTGGCAGCGGCCAGCGTCTTGCCACCCCGCACTTCTGGATTGGGTTTAAGGGCGATATCTACACTATAGCTGAAGGGCTTTCCGCTGGGAGGCTGCCCACCCGAGCTTCCACAGGCGGCCAAAACCAGCAGGGTCGCGGCTAAAAAAACTTTCCGGTACTTTTTCATCTCCGTCCTCCGTGCAGCTTCTGTCAAAGCTGCCCCAAGGATAAGAAAAGGGGGTTGAACGAGCCATGAACGCGACCCGCCAAAGCAAAAGCTCCAGCCTTCGTAGGGGAAGGTGGAGCCTTTGAGCCACCGAGAGCGACGTTACTATTAACTCGGCCATGAAATATCGAACGAATCAAGCAGCATATTTGATCGGCCCCGCTTTGAAATAGGAACGGATGCGTGCTGGCTGTTTCTGGATCCAGTCTCCGTACATCGATGCGTTCCGTTTCCATCCCGGAATTGTATCGTGAATGTGCGATATTATGTTGCCTTGTTACTAAGCTTTCAGGAGGGTGACGTTACTGAGCTTTGAGGGCAATGCGAAAATGGGGTAGGGCCGGTTTACCCCCCGAGGGCCGGAAGAGAACCAGCAGCTTGGCCGGCGGGCCGGGCGTCAGACGGGGGTCCTGCGCGCCAAAGCGCAGGGTCACTTCGGCACCACCACCGGGGGGGATTCTGTCGTACCGCTGGGTCCAGTCGGCGGCCACGAGGGTGTTGTTCTGATTGTCTATGAGCTGAATTCTATCGAGCCCGGTGCCGCTCAGGCTTTCTGGGGTGCGGGCCAGATTGCGAAACTCCAGCCGCAGGCTGTAGCCGGGCCGGGAGGCAAAGAAGGGGTTGGGGATCGGGGCGAGGTTCGAGACCCGCACCCGCCAGGTGCCGTTGCTGATCCAGTCGTCCTGTAAACCCTCGACTGCCTCAACCTGCATCCGCCCCCCCACCGGCACGAACTGCACCGACCAGCCGTCGGGCCGGCGGCTGACCTCGGCCCCGGCCTGCTTGAGGGCCTCGAGGGAGATGTACACCTTGCCCTGGGAGACTACCACATCGCCGGTACGCACCCCGTTGATGAAGACAGCGGGGGTACTGGCCGCCAGGGCCAAGGCCAGGATCGGCAAAAGGGCTAGCAAAGGGTTTCTCATCCACACCTCCTAAGGCAGGCGGTGGAACAGCGGGAGCCCTGCTGGGGCCGGATAAAGGGCCAGGCCACCCGCACTGCCAATGCTGCTGCTGGTGATGATTCGCTCGGGGGTGGTGGGGCTGCCCGAGGTGCTGCTGGTGCCGAGCTGTGACGAGGAAAGGCGGGCAAACTTGCCGGCGGAGTAGGTAATCCACAGGCCCCCGCCCTCGTCGAAGGCCATGCCCTCCAGCAACGCCGCGACCGGAACACTGACCTGGATGGCCGGGGTGAGGGTCTTGGTGCCGCTGTCGCTCTGGTCGCTCGCGGTGAGCCGGTAGATGACATTGCCTCCAAAAGCTGCCACCCACAGGTTCCCTGCAGCATCGAAGGCCAACAAATCGGCATCCAGGGTGTTGATAACGGGCGCAGGTGTTCTGGACTCGATGGTCAGGTCGGGGCCGCTGGTGCTGGCGTTCAGACGACCGGCATTGAATTTGACCACACGCTTAGCGCCGGCGTTGGCAATCCAGAGGTTGCCCGCGCTGTCGAAGGCGAAGCCCTGTGGCCCGTTCAACGCGGTGATTTCTACCGCAGGTGTGGCCGAACCCGAGGCGCCAAGCTGGGCAGCGCTAACGCGCACGACCTTGTTGGCACAGGGAACGCTGACCCACAGGTTGCCGCTGGCGTCGAAGGCCAACCGGGCTGCTCCCGGGAGGCAGCTAATGCCTGAGACATTGATGCTGCGGTCGCGGGTTTTGCTGCCCGAGGTGCCCAGACCGCTGGCGGGGTAGCGGGCCAGGGTGGGGTCTGCGGTGGTGCCCCCGATGCCCCAGAGGTTGCCGTCTTTGTCGAAGGTAATGTCGCGCATGCCGATGGTGCCCGCGCTGACCGTGGGGCTCTGGGTGGCGGTGCTGCCCAGCAGCGAGGCCGCAAAACCCAGCAGGGGTGAGGCTCCGCTGGGGGGGTTGCTGTTGTCCATCCAGAGCTTGTTGCTGGTGGGAATCTGGCTGTAGGTAACGTTGACCGTGGTGGCCTGGCCATCCCGCACGCAGGCCGGGCTGCCGCTAGCGCTGCCGCTGTAGGCCGTGCGGATGAGGGGGTCGGTATCGGCCACTTTTTTGACCACCACCTCGTAGGTACCGGCGGGCTGCGCCGTGAGGGTTTGGGTGGCCGTCAGGGTTTGCGTCCCGCCCGGGCCGGTGACGTCTACGGCTGCACTAACCCCGCCCGGCAGGCCCGTAATATTGACCACCAGGCTTCCACTGCCGGTGGTGGGGCAGGTGGCTCCACCCCCTGGCCCACAGGCACCGATCAGTGCGGCCAGCGTTCCTATAACCGAAAACCATCCCTTTTTCATAGTGACCCCCCTTTTTGGTTTCATCCATCCTATCGTGCTTTGCGCCAAGCACGTGCAGAGATTAAGCCGAGGGGGTTGAACGCTCCATGAACGGGGACTTAACGCCTCAAGTGACGCGGGTTCGTCTAAACTGAACCTATGCTGTTCACCCTGGGCGGCCTGCGGCTAGAGGGCAGCAGCTTCAGCCGGGAGAAGCCCCTGCTGCTGCTGGCCTACCTGGCCCTGGAAGGCCCCAAGCCGAGGCGCTTTCTGGCCGAGCTGTTCTGGCCCGAGGCCGCCGACCCCATGAACTCGCTGGCGGTGGCCCTGAGCAAGCTGCGCAAGCTGGGGGCCGTTTACGGCGACGAGAGCCGAGCCTGGGTGGACCTCGAGTGCGATGCGCTAACCTTGCAGGATGCCCTGCGGGCGGGTCGCTGGGCCGAGGGGGTGGCGCAGTACCGGGGGCCTTTTGCCGAGGGGCTTGCAGAAGCCTTGGGTGCCGAGCTCGAGGAATGGGTCTACGAGGTGCGCGAACGCCTGGCCTTGGAGGTGCGCCAGGCCCACCTGGTGCTGGCCGAGCAGGCCGCCGCCCAGGGTCGCTTTGCCGATGCGGCGGCCCAGGCCGAGCAAGCCTACCGGGTGGCAGGTGCCCCGCCCCTCGAGCCCGAAGACCTGCCCAAGCTTCACCGGCTGCTGCTGGCGGCGGATCACCCCCTGGCCGAGACCCTCGAGCGCGAGGCCCGCGAGCTGGGCCTGGTGCTCTCCCGCAGCAACCCCCAGCCGCGCAGTGGGCAGCCCCGGCTGGTGGGGCGCGAACGCGAGATTGAGCGGCTGCTGGCCACCCTCGAGGGGGAGTGGGTCTGGCTCGAAGGCGGAGCGGGGCTGGGCAAGACCGCCCTGCTGCGCGAGGTGGAGGCCCGCACCGGCTGGGTCTACCTACCGGCCCGTTCGGGCCTGCCCTACGCCACCCTCGAGCCTCTGCTGGACTCCTTGCAAGGCGGCCCGGAGGCTATTTTGCGCAGGTTGGCCGCCTCGCGCGAGCACCTGCTCCTGGACGGCTGGGAGCAGCTCGATCCCGAAAGCCGCGCTCTGCTCGAGCAGCTACGGCCCCTGCGCCCACCGGTGCGGGTGGTGCTGGCCGGGCAGGGCAAGCCCCCATTTGCGGTCGAACGGGTGGTGGAGCTGGGGCCCCTCGCCCCCGAGGAGCTGGCCGCCCACCCTGGGGCCTTCGAGGCCACCGGCGGGGTTCCGGTGTTGGTGGGGGCCTGGTTGCGCGGGGAGCCTTTGGAGGAGGCCCTCGAGGCCCGCCTGCTGGTCCTCAGCGAGCCCGCCCAGGAGGTCTACATGGCCCTGGCATTGCTGGAAAGCCCGGACCTGCTGCTGGTTCGGCAGGCGGTGGGCCTGGACGCGACCGAGATGGCCCAGGCCGTGGATGCGCTGCTCTCAGCAGGTCTGATTGACCTGAATGGTATGGTCTTTGGGCGTGAGGCCGCCCTGCGCTACACCGCCGAGCGCCCATCCCAGGAAGCCCGGCTCAGCCTGGGGCTGGCTCGAGGGCTCAAGCCCCAACAAGCCCTCCCACTCTATCGCCGGGCCAGGGCCCTTATTGAGGAGGGCGACCTGCCCCAACTGCAACGGGCGTATCTGGCCTGGGGCCAGGAGCTTATTCGGCGTGGCTTTCCCAGGCGGGCCGCCGATGAGCTGGCCGAGGCCCCCAGGCATCCCGAGATTGACCTTATGCGGGCCCGGGCCTTCGAGCGGGCGGGTCTGTACAAGGAGGCCCTGGAAGTGATGCGCTTCCTGCCTGACAACCCCGGGCACCTGGCCCTGAAGGCGAGCCTCTACCACCGCCTGGGCCTGGCCGAGGAGGCCCAGCAGGCAGCCCAGGGAGCCCTGGCCGGCGGCATCGAGGCCCGCGCCGAGGCCCAGAACACCCTGGGCCTGATCAACCTGGCCCAGGGCAGCTTCGCCGAGGCGGCGGCGGCCTTCCGGCGGGCTGCTGCGCTCTGGATGGCCTCTGGTGACGAGGCCCGCCGTCTGGGGGCCTTGAGCAACGTGGCCATCGCCCGGGCCCGCACGGGCGAGGCCGTCGAGCAGGCCTTCAAGGAGGTGCTGGATGCCGCCCAGGACCACAAGAGCCTTTGTGCGCAGGTGCTCATCAACCTGGGGAAGGAGCTCGAGCGGCAAAACAGGCTAGAGGAAGCCCTGCAAAGCTATCAACAGGCCGAGCGGCTGGCTCGCGAGGTCGGCCACCTCAAAAAAGCGGCCCTTGCCCAGAACAACACCGGGGCCCTGCTGCACCTGCTGGGCCGGCTCGAGGAGGCCCGCCGCTGCTACCACCAGGCCATTGCCTCGGCGCGGGAGGCAGGCGAGGTGTATGTGCTCTCACTGGCCTTGTCCAACCTGGCCGAGCTGAGCGGTGATATCGAGGTCTGGCAGGAGGCCATCGCGGTCTCGCAGAACGCCGGCTACTTTGATCTGGCCGAACAGCAGCGACAACTGCTCAAAACGTTCATGGAGCGTTCAGGGTAGTGGGTTCATGCTGGGGTCATGCCGAGGAGCGCGTATCTATTGGAGGGAATCCTATGGCTGGAGGTGGGCGATGCGATGGGGAATACTGCTGCTGACAGTGCTGCTGCTGGGCTGCGACCCTACCCGGACTGGAGGGCCGCCGATCTCGACTACGGTCTATCCGATCCCCCGACGGGCAAGTTGGGGGGAAGAAGTGCAGCTAAGCCTGCCCTGGCGGGCCGGCGACAGGCTGCAAATTCGGCTGGCCGGCCTGGTGGTGGGGCCCGAGCGCAGCCTTCCCGAAGGCGACGGTAGCCGGGTGGTTTTTAAGGTGCCGACCAACCTGTGGGGCGGGCCACAGGCTCTGGAAATCGTGGATGGGGCCAACCGGGCCAGCGGCAGCCTGGTGGTGCTGGGGCAGGGGGTGGCCCAGGCCGAGCTCGAGGCCCTGGCCGTTATCCGGCCCGGGGTTGCCGAGAGCACGTTTGAGCAAGTCTTGAGCGGCAAAGGCCTGCGCCTGCTGCCCAACCCCAAGGGAGAAAAATCGGTGCCGCTGGGGGCCAGCCAGGGGCCCTGCGCAGGTCGGCTGGCCAGGGTGGGCCGGAATCCTTCCGACCCCTCTCCCTTGCCCATCGGCGCACTGCTCGAGCGCCTCGAGGAGGTTGCCGGGGGTCAGGTGGTGGACCTGGACGGGGTGCTGGGCATCGACCCCCTGACCGGCTACGACGCCGACCCCACCCCTAGCCCCAATAGCAGCC
>Ga0209721_1002742_pt1 | contig 10460 bp, 6 predicted proteins | sample TshhotsprinmetaG_FD_184139 | JGI IMG/M metagenome (GOLD analysis project Ga0209721, IMG submission 184139) | Hot spring microbial communities from South Africa to study Microbial Dark Matter (Phase II) - Tshipise hot spring metaG (SPAdes)... | ecosystem: Environmental > Aquatic > Thermal springs... | reverse complement strand
TTGGCGAGCGCCTTGAGGAAGGCACGGGCTAAGGCGTCTCTCTTGTTGGGGTGGATAGCGATGTATACCCAGCGCGTGGCGCGGTCGATGGCCACGAAGAGATAGCTTCGGCCGGTCTCGTCGGCCATTTGCGGCAGGTATTTGACGTCCATGTGCAGGTAGCCGGGCAGGTAGGCCTTGAACGGCTTGTGAGCGGCCTTCTCGGGGGGCGGCAGGAGGTTGCGCAGATTGCCCACCCCGTGCCGGCGCAGACAGCGGTCTAGGCCAGAGCGCGACACGCTCGGGCAGACAAACTCGCGCATCACGGCCAACAGGTCGTCCAGAGACAAAGCAGGCTGCAACACAGATAGACCGCGATTCTGCCTCCTTAGGCGGGCGTGAGTGTGGTTTGCAGGCGATGGGCAGTGTGCGGACGATCTTCCACGCTGTCGCGCCCCCTCCAGCGCCGGATCGTGTCTTCCAAGACGCCCAACTCGGCCGCCAGCTTCGCCACCGACAACGGTAAGCTTTGAATGTAACGCCGTCTGGCAGGGGTGGTCGTGGCGTTCTTGTGCAGGCGGATGTTCATGTCGCTTCGCTCAGGAGTTACTCTATCAGGCCACGCATGACCGCGCGGCTGACAAATAATGCACGACGTTTCGGGTCTATGCAATCGTCCGGTACGCAACATGGTAGACTAATACACCGGTTAGATCGTTTTTCGGATCAATAGGATAATTTTCGTTGCCATGCCCTACCTGAACTTGCCCCGTGCGCTGCTGTTGCTGGTGTTGCTCGCACTGCCTTTGCGGCCTGGTGATGTGCCGCTGGCCCAGGCCGAGCCGCCGACGCACGCGCAGACGCTCTACCGGGATGGCGAATTGCTGGTGAAATTCAAGGACGCCCAGGCTGCGCGCGCCGCCGCGGTGCATGGCATGCTGGGTGCCCGGCGCCTCGCTGGCGGAGCGCGCTGGTTGCACCGCGTGGAGCTGCCGGCCGGCATGTCGGTGGACGCGGCGCGGCGCTGGTACGAAGGCCGCCCGGAGGTGGAATACGCGGTGCCCAACTATCTGGTGCGCAAGGCGACCGTGCCGAACGACCCCGACTTCCTGCAGCAGTGGGGCCTGTACAACACCGGCCAGACCGTCAATGGGATTACCGGCGCCGCCGGCGTCGACATCGGCGCGCCGAGCGCCTGGGAGCGCCATGTCGGTGATGGCGCGGTGATTGTGGCGGTGCTGGATACCGGCATCGACTATCAGCATCCGGATCTCGCCGACAACGTGGTGGCGGGCAAGGATTTCGCCAACGGCGACGACGATCCCATGGACGACGATGCAGATGGCCACGGCACGCATGTCGCCGGCATCATAGGCGCGCGCGGCAACAACGGTGTCGGCGTGGCGGGTGTCAACTGGCGCGTTAAGCTGATGCCGCTCAAGGTGCTGCGAGCCGACGGCTACGGCGACACCGCCGCCATCGTCGCGGCCATCGACCATGCCATCGCGCAGGGCGCGCGCATCATCAACGCGTCCTATGCCTACCCTTGCGGCGCGGCATTGGTGCGACCCGAACTCGAGGCCCTCCAGCGCGCGCAGAGTGCCGGCGTGCTGGTGGTGGCCGCGGCCGGCAACGACGCGTGCGACAACGACGTCGCGCCCACCTATCCGGCCAGCCACCCGCTGAACAATCTGCTCTCGGTGGGCGCGTCGGACGCCTACGACGGCCGCGCCAGCTTCGGGCGCGCCAGCGCTTCCAGTATCGGCGCGCGCAGCGTGCATCTGTTCGCGCCCGGCAAGAACATCTACAGCACGGTACGCATGAGCCTGGGCGGCTATGCGTTCGAGGACGGCACTTCGATGGCCGCGCCGCACGTCAGCGGCGCGGCCGCGTTGCTGATGTCCTATCGGCCCACGCTGGGCATGCGCGAGGTGCGGGAAATCCTGCTCAAATCGGCACGGCCCAGGGAAACCCTGCGCGGCCTGGCGGTGACCGGCGGCCGTCTGGACCTAGCCGGCGCGCTGGCGATGGACCTGAACGCGCAAACGCCGGTGCAACCGTCGCATTTGCGCGCGACGCGCAGAGACGACCGGCGCATCGATCTGACCTGGGTGGACGACTCGACCATCGAAACCGGCTACCGCGTGGAATGGCGCGGCGACCCCGCGAACGAGACCTACACGCCGTTACCAGGCCTCAGGGCCGATGCCACCTCTTTTGCGCATGAGCCGGTGGATGCCGGGGAAGGCACCTACAATGGCTACCGCGTGTACGCGGTCAACGCACGCGGTGATTCGGCGGCTACCGCGGAGGTGCGCATCGTGCAGCGCCCGGCTGCGCCCACCGGCCTAGCGGCCAGCCTCAGCGGCCAGACCGTGATCCTGACCTGGGCTGACAATTCCCGGCACGAGAGCAGTTACCGCGTGGAACGCGCCAAAGGCAACGGCGCGTTCGTGGAAATCGCCAGCCTGCCGGCCAATACGCAGCGCCACGAGGATGCCGGCCTGGAATTCGGCAGCGAATACCACTATCGCGTGCGCGCGCACAATGCGGCGACGGGTTTTTCCCAACCTTCCGCCACGGTGTCGGTCACACCCAGAGAAGAGCGAGAAGAGCGCGGCGGCACGCAGGTGGGCTGCTTCATCGCCACCGCGGCCTATGGCAGCGCACTGCACCCCAAGGTGGAGGCGCTGCGCCGCTTCCGCGACCATGTCTTGCTGCCCAACGCCTTGGGGCGCGCGCTGGTACAGACATACTACCGCGCCAGCCCCGCGCTTGCACGTCAAGTCGCGGAACGTGCCTGGTTGCGACAGGTGGTGCGCGCCCTGCTGTGGCCGGTGGTGCTGCTGGCGCAATGGTGGGTGCCCGAGGCGCAGGCCGGCGCCTTCTTCAAACCGGGGAAGGAAAGCGATGTGACCGAGGCCCTGCCCGCTGAACGCCAGGCTCTGGTGAAGTTCAACCCCAGTGTCGACGATGCCGCGCGGGAACGCGTGCTGCGCGCGCGCGGCGCGCTGCACTGGCGGCAACTGCACGGTCCGCTCTACGTGGTCGAGTTTGCCGATCGGCCGACCCGCGACCAGGCGCTGGCACCGTTGGCGGCGCAACCGGAAGTCGAGTACGCCGAGCCCAACCAAGTGGCCGGCCGGCCACGCGTGCGTTGATCCACTCGGCCAGGACGGCGGTTCGGATGCTGTCGAACAGGATGCCTCCCAGCCTCGGCGCGCTGCCTGCGCGTCTTGCCGCCGCGGCGCCCACCCTGGCGACGCTGCTGGCCCTGACTACGCTGACGTGGCTGCTGGCGACTTGGACCTGGCGCCTTGCGGCGCCCGGCGCGACCGGGATCGGCGTGCGCGCCCCCACGGCGGAGCCGAGTGCCGTTGTAGCACGCCGCGTCGCGCAGCACGGTGTGATCGCCGGCGATGCGACGCCGGCCCACACGGACGCGCCGGATCAGGCGAGCTTCGTCGCGCCACCACCGGACCTGAACCTGCGCGGCGTGTATGCCCCACGACGCGGTCGGGGTGGGTTCGCCATCCTGCGCGCGGGCGACCGCGACCTTGTGGCGCTGATCGGGCAGGAATTCGCACCCGGCCAGATCCTGGAGCAGGTGCTGGATGAATCTGTCGTGATCCGACACGGCGCGGAGCGCTTTCGCTTGTCCCTGGCCGCGCCCGCCGGCGGCGCTGCCGCAGTCGTGGCACCACCGGATGCCGGGCTGCAGGTGCTGCGCTTGGGTGAGCAGCATTTTGGCCTATCGCGCTCGGCCTGGGCGGAAGCTACCAAATCGCCCGAGCAGTTGGCCGCCATGGGGCGTTTCTCCCTGCATCCGCGCGGCGGCGCGCTCCTGGAAAGCGCCGCTCCGGAAGGGCTCGCCTCCCGCCTGGGCCTGAACGTGGGCGACATCGTCACGCATATCAACGACCGCCCCATCCGTGGTACGGAGGATGCGTCGCGCATACTGACCGAAATGACGCGCGGTGAGCGTGTCACGTTGAAGGTGCTACGGCAGGGTAAAGTAATGGGCATCGTCCTGGACATGTATCCATGACCGTCCCGCGCCGCTAGGCATCCACCACGACGGTTCATCCCAGCCTCGATCGACCATGGATAAGCTCGTGAACGCAGGAGTCATAAAGCGCGCCGCGCACGCATCGCGTGGCGCGCTGCTCGTATTGACGCTGCTGGCCGCGGTGCCGCACACGCGGGCCTCCAATTCGGTGATGCTGAACTTCGCCAACGCAGAGATCGATCTCGTGGTGCGCGCCATAGGCCAGATTTCCGGCAAGAACTTCCTGGTCGATCCGCGCGTCAAGGGCACGCTCAACATCGCCTCGGTCAAGCCGGTTTCGCCGGAGCTGGCCTACCAGATCCTGGTGTCGTCGCTGCGCATGCAGGGCTACGCAGTGGTGGAAGGACGCGGCGTGGTCAAGGTGCTGCCCGAGGCGGACGCCAAACAGCATTTCAGCCGCACCTTCGGCAAGACCGTGGGCGTGGGCGGCGACCAGGTGGTGACGCAGGTGTATCCGCTGGCGCACGCCAACGCGGCGCAACTGGTGCCGGTGCTGCGCCCGCTGATCGCGCCCAACAACGCCATCTCCGCCTACCCCGCCGCCAATACCCTGGTGATCACCGATTACGCCGACAACCTCAAGCGCATCAGCGAGATCATCGCCGCCATCGACAAGCCCAACGAGGCGGAATTCAGCGTCATCCGCGTTCAGCACGTGTCCGCCATCGAACTGGCGCAGCAGCTCATGCGCCTGTTCGCCGAGCCGGGCGCGGCTGGACCGACGACCCCGACGGCCATGACCATCGCCGCCGACACGCGCGGCAACAGCCTGCTGGTGCGCACCGACAGTCCGTGGCGGCTCGCGACGCTGCGCGAGCTGGTGGCGCAACTGGATGTACCCACCACTGGCGGCGGCCATCTCCAAGTTGTGCATCTGCGCAACGCCGACGCCACCAAGCTGGCGGAGACGCTGCGCGCGCTGGCGGCTGCGGAAACGCAGGCTTCGTCCACGCCGGCGGCCGCGTCGGGCGCGGTGACGCCGCCGGCCGGCGCGGGCGGCGTGAGCATCCTGGCCGACGCCCCCACCAATTCGCTGGTGATCCGCGCGCCGGACCACGTGTACAACAACCTGCGCGCCGTGATCGAACGGCTCGACACGCGCCGCGCGCAGGTGTTCGTCGAGGCGCTGATCGTCGAGGTGACCAGCGACAAGGCGGCCGAGTTCGGTATCCAATGGCAAGGGCCGCTGGTGCAGCGCACCGGCGATTTCGCGCTGGTCGGCGGCACCAATTTCAATACCGGCCTGACGCCGGGCACCGGCAACAACATCCTGGCGCTGGCGACCGCGTCCAAGCTACCCAACACCGGCCTGAATCTGGCGCTGCTTCAGAAGTTCACGCTTAACGGCAAGAGTTACGAGGGCCTGACCGCGCTGGCGCGCGCGCTGGAACAGGATGCCGACGCCAATATCCTATCCACGCCCAACCTGCTGACGCTGGACAACGAGGAGGCCAAGATCGTCATTGGTAAGAACGTGCCGTTCATCACCGGCAGCTACTCGCAGGCCACCGGCGCCACCGGCGCGGCGGTCAATCCGTTCCAGACCATCGAGCGCAAGGACGTGGGTCTGACACTGAAGGTCAAGCCGCAGGTGTCCGAGGGGGGCAACGTCAAGCTCGTCATTCAGCAGGAGGTGTCCAGCGTCAGCGAATCCACGCAGCAGGGCATCATCACCAACAAGCGCGCGATCGAGACCACGGTGCTGGTGCGTGACGGCGAGGCGATTGTGCTGGGCGGCCTGATTCAGGACGACGCCCGTCAGGGCATGGACAAGGTGCCCGGCCTGGGCAACCTGCCGCTGCTGGGTGGCCTGTTCCGTGCAGAGACGCGCAAGCGCACCAAGACCAACCTGATGGTGTTCCTGCGGCCGGTGGTGGTGCGCGACAGCGATGCCCTGTCGCGGGTGACGCAGGATCGTTACGACTACATCAACCAGGTGCACGCGTCGTTGCCAGCGCGCGCGCACTGGCTGCTGGGCGACGCGCGACATCCCGCGCTGCCCAATCTGAAGCTGGACCGTATGCTCGCCCCTCCACCCGCACGCGACGCCGAGCCCGCCGCAGCCGCGACGGCCGCGCCTGACAAGCGAGCGCAAGCGGCGGAGGGCCCCGCCATGGGCTGGCTCGACTAATGCCGGACGCCCGCGACGCCGTCACCGTGTGCGCCATCGACCCAGCGGTCGCGCGCCGCATCCCCTATCACGCCGCACGCGCGCACGGCGTGCTGGCCGCGCGCCAGGTTGGTGAGGCCATCGAACTGCTGGTGCGCGCTGATGCCAGCGTCAACGCGCTGGCCGAAGCGCGTCGCCTGCTCGGCATGCCGCTGCTGCCGGTTGCGCTGAGCATCGAGGATTTCGACGCCAGCCTGGCCCAGGCCTACGCGCGCGAAAACACCCAGGCTGCGCGCCTGATGGACGATCTGGAACAGGACATCGACCTGACCGCGCTGGCGCAGGAACTGCCGACGGTGGGCGACCTGCTGGAGGCCGAGGACGACGCCCCCATCATCCGCCTGATCAACGCGCTGCTGATGCAGGCGCTGCGCGAGGGCGCGTCCGACATCCACCTGGAAGCCTACGAGAACCGTTCCGCGCTGCGCTTCCGCGTCGACGGCCTGCTGCGCGACGTGATGGCACCGCCACGCGCGCTGCATGCCGCGCTGGTGTCGCGCATCAAGGTCATGGCCAGCCTGGACATCGCCGAGAAGCGTCTGCCGCAGGACGGCCGCATCACGCTGCGCCTGGCCGGTCATCCGGTGGACGTGCGCGTGTCTACGCTGCCCACCTGCCACGGAGAGCGCGTCGTGCTGCGCCTGCTGGACAAACGCCAGGGGCGGCTGGAACTGGAGGCGCTGGGCATGAGCGCCACCACGCTGCGCGGTCTGGATGCGCTGATTCGCGCACCGCACGGCATCCTGCTGGTGACCGGCCCCACCGGCTCGGGCAAGACCACCACGCTGTACGCGGCGCTGTCGCGCCTGGACGCGGCGCGGCAGAACATCATGACGGTGGAGGACCCGATCGAATACGACCTGGACCAGATCAGCCAGACCCAGGTCAACCCGCGCATCGACCTGACCTTCGCGCGCGCGCTGCGCGCCATCCTGCGCCAGGACCCCGACGTGATAATGATCGGCGAGATCCGCGACCTGGAAACCGCGCAGATCGCCGTGCAGGCCTCGCTTACCGGCCATCTGGTGCTGGCCACGCTGCACACAAACGACGCCATCGGCGCGGTCACGCGCCTGGCCGACATGGGCATCGAGCCCTATCTGCTGGCCACCAGCCTCATAGGCGTGCTCGGCCAACGCCTGGTGCGCCGGCTGTGCGAGAAATGCAAGCGCGCAGCGCCCCCGGACGCGCGCGAGAAGGCGCTGCTGGCCACGTACGGGGTCGATCGTCTGATGCATCCGGTCGGCTGCAGCCATTGCAATGACAGCGGCTATCACGGCCGTACTGGCATCTACGAGCTGTTCACGCTGGACGACGCCGCCCGCCGCCTGATCCACGATGGCGGCAGCGAGGAGGCGTTGCGCGCGGCAGCCGCGCGCAACGGCTGGATCAGCCTGTTCGACGACGGCCTGCGCTGGGTGGCGGCGGGCGAGACCTCGCTGGAGGAGGTCATGCGCGTGGCGCGCGCCTGAGCCTATGGCCGGCTTCCGATTCGAGGCGGTAGACGCCGCCGGCCGGCGCGAGTCCGGCGTGCTGGAGGCCGATACGCCGCGCCAGGCGCGCGCACAGTTGCGCGCACGCGGCCTGTTGCCCATCCAGGTGGAAAGTCTGCTGCAACGCGCCGCGCCAGGTGACGCGCCCACCCGCAAGCGCGGCCGCGCGCTGCCCGCCGCCGAACTGGCGCTGGTAACGCGGCAGCTGGCCACGCTGCTGGGCGCCGGCCTGACCGTCGCGGAAACGCTCAACGCCGCCATCGAACAGACTGAATCGGCCAACGCCAAACGCGTGCTCGCCGGCGTGCGCGGCGAGGTATTGGCCGGCGCCTCGCTGTCGGCGGCCATGGCGCGTTATCCGGCCACCTTCTCCGAACTGTTCCGCACCATCGTCGCCGCCGGCGAGGATTCCGGCAGGCTGCCAGCAGTGCTCGAACGCCTGGCCGATTACATCGAGGCGCGCAACGCGCTGCGCCGCCGTGTCGGCCTGGCCTTCATCTATCCGGCGCTGGTCACGCTGGTGTCCATCCTGGTGGTCGCCGGCCTACTCACCTACGTCGTGCCGCAGGTGGTGGCGGTGTTCGAGAACTCGCACCAGAGCCTGCCCTGGCTCACCACCGTGCTGATCGTGGTGTCCGATTTCCTTCGCGCCTGGGGCGGCTGGCTGCTCGGCCTGGCGTTGACCGGCGCGCTCGGTTTCGCGCGCGCCCTACGCCGCCCGGCGTTCCGCCAGCGCTGGCACGCGCTGTTGCTGCGCCTGCCGCTGTTCGGCCGGCTGACGCGCGCGCTCAACACCACGCGCCTGGCCAGCACGCTGGCCATCCTGGTGGGCAGCGGCGTGCCCTTGCTCAACGCGCTGCACGCGGCGATCGGCGTGGTCGGCAACCTGCCCATGCGCGCGGCGGTGGAGACCATGCGCGACCGCGTGCGTGAAGGCGGCAGCCTCAGCCGCGCCATCGCCGCCAGCGGCCTGTTTCCGCCGGTCATGACCCATCTGGTGGCCAGCGGCGAGCGCAGCGGTCGGCTGGCGCCCATGCTCGAGCGCGTCGCCGATCAACAGACGCGCGAACTGGACGGGCGCGTGCTGACGCTCACCGCGCTGCTGGAACCGCTGTTGATCCTGGTCATGGGCGGCGTGGTGCTGCTCATCGTACTGGCCATCCTGCTGCCGATTTTCGAGATGAACCAGATGGTGCGCTGACGGCGGGACGCGGGCATGGCGTACTCGCGCTTCAGGGTGTTCGTTCGTATCTTGCCCGTTCTCCGCGCGACCTGTCTTTCGCGATGGGCGGCCATCATCCTATTGATCCGAAACGCATGTTCTTGAAACCCTTCCCCGTCGGGGGGAGGGCGGGGGGAGAGGGACCGTTCATGGCCTTCCCCCATATCTTTCGTCAGCAGGGGCGGCCATGGGGCCATGAACGGTTATGACGGTCACCCGTAGAACGCAACCTGATTTACGCCCGTAGCGGCAGAACGACATGAAACTTATCGTGAAAGAACCCCCTTGATGGGCGAGCGGCATCCTGGCGCGATGTGACGCCATAGTGCGGGGGTAGGTGGGAATCAGGCGGCGCTGGATTTTGCGATGAAGCCGTGTTTGACGAGCATTTTGATCCAGCGCGGTGCGTTGCGGCTGACCATCAGTGCCTCGTAATCGACGCTGCGATCCTGGTAGGGGGTGTTGCTGGCGAGCATGGCAAAGAGGGTGCGCAGCATCTTGTGGGCGAGCGCCACGATGGACTTTTTGTGGCCCTTGCGGATGGCAAGCGCGGCGATGAAGGCACTGCGGCTACGCGCGGCGGCCTGGGCGAATTCGCAGAGCAATCGTCGCACCCAGGCGTTGCCTTTGCGCGTCTTGCCGCTCTTGCGTTTGCCGGCCGATTCGTTGTTTCCCGGGCAGATTCCCACCCAGGAGGCCAAGCGTTCGGCGCTTTTGAAACGGCTCATGTCCGGGCCGATCTCCACCAGCAGCATGGCCGCACCGATCCGGTCGGCACCAGGCAGCGTTTGCAAAATGTCCTGTTGCGGCTGCCAAGGCCTGAGGCTGGCAAGCAACTGGGCATCGAAGCGTGCCATCGTTGCTTCCAGGTACTCGATGTGCGCCATGACTTCGCCCAGAACGAACCGATGCGCATCGCTCATCGTCTCCGGTTGCACGGCTTCGAACAGTTCCTCGCGTGAAGCACGCAGGCGCCCGGCGCAGTCAAGCACCGCGCTGATGGGTTTGCCGGCAATCAGTGCCTTGACCATCGCCCGAGCGGCTTGTCCGTGAATGTCGGAAACCACATGGTGCAGACGCACACCGGCATCGGCCAGGAGTTTGTGCAGGCGGTTCTTCTCACAAGCCAGCATGCCGCCGAGTTTCTGGCGTTGCCTGGAGATATGGCGCAGGTGACGGATGTCGGCTGGCGGAATGAAAGAAAGACGCGCTGACCAGTCCGGCTCGCGCCAGGGTCGCCAGCCATTGCGCATCGCTGATGTCGGTCTTGCGGCCAGGAACGCTCTTGACGTGTCGGGCATATTGACCACCCAAGCGTGTATCCCCACAGTCTCCAAGGCCGCATAGGGGCTCTTCCAGTATATCCCCGTGCTCTCCATCACAACCACCTCCGGCGCCATCTCCTTCACCCACAGCGCCAGGGCTTTGCGGTCCTTCTTGAAGCCGCCAAACTCGCGTAACTCGATGACCACCGTGCCATCGGCTCGTTCCATGACAGCACAAGCACTGATCTTGCCCGGATGGACG
>Ga0209721_1002740_pt1 | contig 10471 bp, 9 predicted proteins | sample TshhotsprinmetaG_FD_184139 | JGI IMG/M metagenome (GOLD analysis project Ga0209721, IMG submission 184139) | Hot spring microbial communities from South Africa to study Microbial Dark Matter (Phase II) - Tshipise hot spring metaG (SPAdes)... | ecosystem: Environmental > Aquatic > Thermal springs... | reverse complement strand
TTGCCGGTCACGATCGAATGGACGCGCGGGGCGGCCACCCAGCAGTGGCGTCAATTCGTGGGCGAAGTGGATCGTCCGGCAGAGCGTCTTGCCAAAGATCCCACGCTGCGCCGCCAAGTGACCCTTGAGGGTTCTCCGCAGATCATTGCGGGCTCGGCGGAGGCGCGCTCGGGGTCTATCGTGTTTTTCTTGCGGGAAACGACGACGTCTTCCGTTTCCGGCCAAAAAACGAGGCGCGTTCGCGTCGTTTTGGACTACGCGCTGGTGCCGCCCAAGGATTTTAGGAACATCGTCGCCAACCCGATTGGGTTTTATGTTACCAACATGCGTTACGAGGTCATCGAGTAATCATGCTTCGCCCATTGATCATCGCGATTGCCGCCATCATTCCCGGCTGGGCTGCGGCTCAGGCGCCTGCGCCCGTGGCTGCCAGCACTGGTGCTGCCGCAGACAGAGGTGTGGAGGGCAGGATCGAGCAGTTTATCTATCACCCGAATCGGGTTTTTCATATCCGCTCGCGCGCGGGGTCGTTTACCAACATCGAGGTCCCCTCTGACGAAATCATCGAAGGCTTTTATCTCAGTGACACGACCTTTTGGCGCTTCGTGGTCGCCAAAGACCAGGCGCGCGTGCTCGTCAAGCCCGGCGAGCCCGGTGTCACCAACAGCGGCACGCTGGTGACGAATAAACGGGTGTACGAGCTGTCCTTCCGCTCGGTGCCCGACGGCGAGCCGTGGCATCAGCGGGTTCAGTGGGACAAAACCAAGGACGAGGCACTGGCGTGGGGGGTTTTCGAGCCATTTTTTGTCGGGACGGCGCAGCAGGGCATCGTCGAGCGCCCAGCCAAGCCAGCCGCGTCGCCGCCCGCTCCCGCTGGTCCCAAGGCCGCAGACGAGGTGGCAGTCGATGCTTCGCGCGTGCGTTTTCGCTGGCGTATACAGGGCGACGCGCCGTTTCGGCCGTCGGTTGTTTTTGATGACGGGAAATTCACCTATATCCGCATGCCCGATGTGCAGGATTACCCGGCCATTTTTGTGGAAGATGCCGGAAAGGTGAGGGTGGTTGACTATGTCGTGAAGAATGGCATCATCATCATCCATCGTATCAGTGACGCCATCGTCATGCGTCTCGAAAACCAGGCGGTGAGGATCGAGCGCGATGGAACCTAATAACGAAAAGCCAGAGGGCAAGAATGTCTCTCGGCGCATCATTACGTTGTCCATACTGGGTTTCGGCGCCTTCATTGCCGTGCTGATATCCATGTTGACGGTCGGCGGCGGCGCCAAGGAGGCCAGAGATCAAAAGCTCAAGGCAGAAGAAGAGTCGCGTGTCGAAAAACTCGCGGCATCTCCTACGCCGAGCGTCGAAGATGCGTCCAGGATTTTGAGCGAGCAGGCCGCCCAGGCCAAACAAGAGGCCGCTCGGGGCCAAGCCTTGCCGGGCCGTGGCGACGGCGGCAGCGTCCCCCCGCCGAGCGTTGACAGCGGCGTAGTGCGGCGCCTTGCCGATTTGGATCTAGGCGACATTGATCGTCAGGCCAGAGAAGCGGCGCAGCGTCGCCAGGCGCAGCGTGACCAAGGGCCGCCCAGCGAAATCGTCCCTGGTGTCCGGCGTGGCGCAGAAAACGCCATGGCGATGCCGGAGATTTTCGATGCCGGCACCAAAAAACCCCTAGCTGACAAGGCTGTGGCACAAGTGGCCCAAGACGACCGTGCGGCTAGATCTCGCGGGGCGGCAGGGGATGCGCAAAGCGCGAAATCGGCATCGGCTCCCGCCCAGGCTGCAACTTCGCTGGATGACGAGCCCCTGGGGCGATACGAGGTCAATCGACCCAAAGCGTCTCCCACCCAGTATCTGCTGGCGCAGGGATCCATTATCGATGTGGTGCTCAACAACGAGGTCAACACGCAAAATCCCGGATCGGTGCAAATGCGTGTGGTCAGCGATGTCTATGACTCCACTGGGCAGCGTCGGCTCTTGATCCCGAAGGGAAGTAAGATCATTGCCAACTATGGTCAATCGACGAATCGATCAGGCCTGGATCGCATCCCCATCGTTGCCACTCGCATCATGTTTGCCGATGGGCGGGCGATTGATTTGTCTCCCACCCCAATTTCTGATACAATGGGAAACGTTGGCGCGCCAGCCGAACACCACTCCAATCTCTTGCGAGCCATTGGCCCATCGGCGCTGGTCGCATGGATTGGGTACTTGGTTGATAAGAAGGTTGGCGTGACGGCCGTGCCCTCGGCTGGTCAGCAGCCGACGGCGTCGCAAAGCATCTCGCAACAAATCGTGCCGAAAATCGAGGAGCGCATCGCGTCGAGATACGGAGCGGCGCTCCCCTATTACACCATCGATGCGGGAACGAGGTTGAGTATCGTGCTGGCTCAGGATTTGTCTATTCCCTTGGATAAGGTTGGAGGCGAGCGGTGAGGTCATTGATCCTTTGGTTGGCTGTGCTGGCCGCGGCGGGGTGTGCGAGCCGCCCACCCCTTGTGGATGAGGGGGCGACCCAGGCGGCGCAACCCGTAGCGGGCAGCGCGGGGTCGGGTGCTTTGCGAGAGATCGCGGTTCCTCGTGGTATCCATTTTGGCTACAAGATTTACGGCGATCCTGGCGCCGCGCCGTCGCAAGCCTTTGACGATGGTCGGTTTTTGTTCTTGCAATTCACGCAGGGTTTGCCGCCGCCCATCCCGGTCACCCGGGATGGCAAGCTCCTGGAGTACGAGGTCATGGCGGGTGGGCTTGTGCGCACGAGCAAGGTGGACTCGGTCGTTCTTCGGCTGGGGCCTCGTGTGGCCTATGTCGATCGCGAGGGAGTCGAGATTATTGCTTTGCCATCGTTGAGTCAGGCGCGGCAAGCCGCCTCCTTGGTGGTCGAGCGGCCACCGTCAACGTCTCAGCGAACCGACGAGCCGGTTGCGACGAATGTGCCGAAGACGCCGCCGACGCCTGAGCCCAAGGAGGAAGTGCGTCGTCTGTCTTTGCGAGGATCGTCGGCCAAGGAAATTGTGTCGTTGGTCAAGGACGCCTCTCTCGGTCCCGGTCTGTGGCGGCTGTGTCACTCCCCCTCGGTTCGGGATTTGAGGTTGGCTCGCCAGACCAAAGAGGTGGTTGAGTCATCCTTTGATGGGGTAAGGCTCGTGCTCTCCGACAGCTGTGGTGCGCCAGGTGAGCTGCGTCTTGAAAGGTTGTAAGAAAGGTCTCGAGATGGTTTCTTTCTCTCGTGTGGCAAGTGTGGCGGCTGTGGCGTTGCTCGCGCTGCCGGCGGCGCAGGCGCAAGGCCCCGCGCCGCGCTGCCAGGATCTGGATGCGACGCCCTACCAGAATGTGGCTTCTTCTCGGGTGTCCCTACTTGATCTGCTAGAGCGCGCGGCTGCGCCAGCGGGATGGTCGGTCCGCTCTGATGGGTTCGGCGCGTGGCGCGGCCCGATGCTAAGGGATGACGAGCCGTTTCGTTCGACCAAAGAAGCGGTGTCGCGCTTCATTCGTGATACCGCAGATGCGGGCTGGCAGGTCGGCGGCACCATCGATGCGCCCAATTGTGTGATTCGCGTTTCTTACCACGGCGTGATACCAAAAAACAAATCCTTGTCTGAGTCCGCGCTCCCGTCTTCGTCGGCGTCCGAGCGGTCGCCTGCAGACGTGGCGTACCAAGGTGGCCCATCAAAAGAGCAAAAGGCAGGCGAAACCGGGGGCGATGTTCTCTTGTCGGGGGACGCCTTGTCTTCTCGTCTTGGTGAGTGGCTTCGTGCGCAGGGTTGGGGCCTGAGCTGGGCGCTGGACTACGATTATTTTCTGGAGAAAGATCTACCGCTGATGGGTGATACGATCGATGCCAAGATAGAATTCATCTTGCGGGTCTATCAGTCTCAGGGTGGGCTGACCAATGCTCGCGCGCGTATTGCCCACGTCAACCGGGTCGTCGTTTTTGAGGGAGTTGATTATGCTGCGCGTTAAATCACTGGTTTCTATTGTTTGCCTTGCCGTTATCGGCGCCGGATGCGCCTCGCAAAATCCGATGCAGGCCCAGGTCAACGAGGACCTGAGCCGCAATCAGTCGAGAATCTCGTCTCTACGAGAGGGCATGGTCCAGAATCCAGTCCCTGCGACTGGAGGTGTGGTTCGGGATACCAATCCATGGGTCTCCACGAAAAAGATCCTCTATCGGGAGAAGTTGCCAACTCCTTTTTCTCGACAAGTGGTGCTGTTCGAGCCTAATCCGACGTCTGCGCAGCGTTTGCTCGCTAAAATTTCGGATATGGTCGGCATCGAGATCGTCGTCGAAAATGATGTTTTCGAGACTCGAAAACAAGAGCAGGTTTCTGCTGGCGGCCGACCCGCCTCATCGGATTCGGCGTCTTTGGCGCAGAGCACGATCAGAGATGTCGGGGTATCGTCCGTTTTCCGCATGCAAGATGCCCAGGACGTCCAGATTGCCCTGACCTATCAGGGTGATGTTCGCGGCCTCATGGACGCTCTTGCCAACGGGCTGAGGGTGAATTGGCGATACGACTCCGAATCGAATCGGGTAATCCTGTACAAGTTCGAGACCAAAACCTTCAAGATCGCTATGCTGCCCGGTCAAACGACCGTCACTGGCGGCGTTGGGTCGAAAAGCGGCGGGCTTGAGTTGGGGTCCAAGGTGTCTGGCGACTTGTCGTTCTGGAAGTCGATTCAAGAAACGGTTGCTGGCTCCATCAGCGCCCAGGGCGCTTTCCACCTGAGCGAAGCCATGGGGCTCTTGACGGTTCGCGACCGTCCCGACGTCTTGGCTCGGATTTCCGAGTTCGTCGATCGCGTCAACGAGAATTTCTCGCGCCAGGTCACGATCGACGTCAAAGTATTTCGCGTCAGTCTGACGGACGAGCAGCGGCGAGCCTTCAACATGGAGCTCGCTCGCGTAGGCCGTCTCTATGGCATCAATTTTTCCACGGTCAGGCCGGACACGTCGGTTGGTGGATGGGGATCGTTCAAAATTTCCGTGCCCGAAGGATCTGCTTGGTCGAAATGGATTGGCACTGGTCTTTTTCTGGACTTTCTCAATTCGATAGGAAAAACCACGGTAGAGACTTCCTCTACCCTGCACACGATCAATAATCAGCCCGTTCCGTTGCGGGTGGTTCGTCGCACGAAGTATCTTGAAGAGGTCTCTGTCACGTCCAATAACGGTGTGAGCCAGGCTTCCCTCAAGCCGGGAGAGGTCAACGCCGGATTTTCGATGCAGATTTTGCCACACGTCCAAGACAACGGGAAGGACGTGGTGATGCAAGTATCAATGTCGCTCACATCGCTCGACCGAATCGATCAGTTCACGAGTAACGGGAGCACCATCCAGCTGCCTCAGACGTCGGAGAGGGATTTCATGCAGCGCGTGTGGTTGCGCTCTGGCGAGGCGCTGGTACTGGTCGGCTTTGAAAATGCCGAAGGCGCCATCAATAATGATGGGGCGATTCCCGACAGTTGGCTACTTGGACGCAATAGCGCGTCGAAGACAAAAGAGTCTCTTCTCATTGTGCTGACGCCGTCGGTGCGCGCGATGAATTCGCGGGGGTGATTGTCATGATGCGTTCTGTTATCGTTTCTTGTCTGGTCGTTGCCTCCACTGCTGCTGCGGCGCTTTCTCCGGAGGAAAAGGAGTTCCTGCAAAAGCAGGATCAGTTGCAGCGTGAATTGATCGACCTGAGAATGCAGGTGCAGGTGCTGGAGCAAAAGGCAAAGATTGCCGACTTAGAGCGCAAGATCAAGGGCCAGCCAGACATGGCAAACATCCAGCCCATCGGCCAGTACCCGATCTTTTCTGGTGCGCCTGGGGTGGCCGGAGGGCCGATTGTGCCACCGCCCACATTCGCCGCTCCCCGGTCCGACAAGCCTGACTCGATGCCGCCGAATTTTTCTCTGAACGAAGCGGTGGAAAACGACGACATCAAACTGGTCAGCGTCTTCGGAGATCCCGCTAACTTGCAAGCCGAAGTGCTCGAGCGCGGGGTCAGGATACGGGTGTCGCCAGGCTACCAGCTTCAGTCGGGCTGGATTGTCTCTAAAATAGAGACGTCGCGCCTGACGCTCAAGCGAGGCAACAACGTTAAAACCGTTGGCTACTGATCGAGACCAAAGATGTCTCAAATCGTCAAAATCAACGACCAATCCTTTGTCGTCGGCCTCGAATGGCGGGTGGCGGACTCCGAAAAGGAGGCCGTCAAGGCCGCCAAAACGGAGGCGAGGTCGTTGCAGGCGGTCGGGTCCGACGATGAAAGAAATGCGGATAGACGCTCCTTGGCCGTCTGGAGCGTCTTTTCGTCGAACCAGTCAGATTCCTTGCATGCTTACGGGTTTGGCAGGATCGAAGACGCCTCGTTCAAGCCGAAGGGTAAAATCCATTCGTTGGCCGCCTGGATTGCGAAGCAGCACGAGGACGGATTGTACGTCTTGCGGCTGCCGGACGATGTAGGGTTTCTTTTGGTTGGGGTGTCCTCGGGGGTTGTCGTACCGCGAACAGACCTCATCCTCAAGCATGTCGACGAGTTGGCGCAGGAAGTGGCGCTCATGGTCGGCATGACCAATTTACCCCTGTACGTCGAAGAGGGCATCGACATCGTTTTTGGCACCAACCAAAGCGGTTGGAAGATAGATCCATCAGCTCGCCCCGGGGGGCTGCGTCCTGTCGGCGTCGTTGGCGCTTCTGGTCGCAGTCAAGTCCAAAGCGCCGTGGTCGGCATCGTTTTGCTGGCGATCCTGTCCGGTGCAGCTTGGGCGGGCTGGCAATATTATCAAAAGTCGCGCCCTAAGGCGCCGAGTGCAGAGCAGCTGGAGGCCCAGCGTCGGCAACAATACGACAACGAGGCGCGCGATATTCAAGCGAAGTATGGTCGATCATCTCTCGAAGTTGGCGCGTCTAAGGTGACAAGAGCCTTCGAGTTGGCGTCCGTTCCGTCTTCAGGCTACATGGCCCGTGAGATGACCTGTGACGCCGTCGAGAGGGTTTGTCGTGTTTCGTACAGGAAAGAAGACCACTTCTTGTCATCGACAGAGCGACTGCTTGAAAAATGGCGATCAGCCTTCCCGTCGGCATCCGTTGCTCCAGACTCGTCTGGGCAAAATGGGGTGGTCATCGAGGCGAGGTGGGATGTTGATGTCGGGAACACTACAGGCGATCGTGATACAACCATCGCCCCCCTTGGTCGGGTTGCGCAGATTTTTTCTGTCCTGAGTTCGTCGCCAACGAAGGATTTTTTGGTCGCGTTCGAGGTTGTCAATAACGCGCACAGGGCGGCAGCCGAGACCACCAATCCACCCAACGGAGAAAAAAAGATCGTTGCCGCATCCTGGGATATTCGCGGCGCATGGTCGGCATCCTCGTTTGCGCGGTTTTACCGCGATATGCAATCTGGTCTTGGCGTTTCTCCATCGAAGCTCTCGGTTTCTTTCGATGAGGGCGGAATGGCGGCCAGTGTGCTGGTAACGCTGACTGGTGTTTTTTATGGTGACTAGTATGTCATTGCTCAAGAGCAAAAAAGCAATTACCCATTTGAGCGACTTGCCCGAGTGGACTGCTTTACTCAATGATGCACCCGATGTCAACGGTATCAAGCCGAATGAGGTGCTGATACTGGTCAATGCGTCGCGCGCTGGCGCCGAGGATTGGGACGCCTTGAAAAAAGAGACGCCCAAGCCCTCCGAGGCGTGGATCGTTTGTTCCCGATACGATCCGGTCATCATTGGGTCCGCGCTTGCCGCCATCAAAAGCTATAAATCATTGAGCTTACAAGGAATCTTCGAGGCGGATGCCGAGCTGATCGCGGCGATCCGGGAGGCAGCAGATGCCAGAAAAAGGGCGGCCGCCGGGTCAACGGTCGAATCCAATGAGCACGCGCTGTTCGACGAGATAGGTCGGGCGGCGCTCCAACAAGGCGCCAGCGACATACACATCACCAGGCTGGACGATCGCGTGCTCGTGAGTTTTCGTGTGAAGGGGGAGTTGCGGCCAGTCAGAGAGATGTCGGTACTAAGGGGGCTGGCCCTGGTGACCAGCGTGTACAACACATTGTCAGAAAAGGGATCGACCAAAGAAGGCTTCAACGAGCGTGAATACCAAGACGCTGTCATCGAGCGGATTTTCCCGGAAGGATTGGTCCGATTTCGTTATTCTGGGCTTCCGATCGCGCCGTCTGGGTTCGACGTCACGCTTCGTTTGATCCCGATTGGCATCACACAAAAACCGAAAACGCTGGCCCAGCTTGGTTATTCCAAAGACCAGTGCGACGCCTTGGAGCGGATATTTTCTCGATCCTCCGGCATGGTCTTGATCGCCGGGACGACCGGCTCCGGAAAGTCGACGACGCTGGCCACGGTCTTGACTGATTTGGCGGCAAAAAACCCTGGCAAAAAAATCAGGACCATCGAGGAGCCGGTGGAATACAAGATCCCGGGCGCTTATCAGACGCCTGTGTTGCGCAATGAATCGTCCGGTGACGTAGCCAAGGTATCCCCATTCATGAAGGCGCTGCGTCAGCTCATGCGCGCCGACCCCGACATCATCATGGTGGGGGAAATCCGCGACATGGAAACGGCGCAGCTTGCCATTCAGGGCGTTCGCTCGGGGCACATGCTGGTATCGACCATCCATGCCGACGGTGCGCCCATCTGCTTCGATCGATTGATCGGTATGGGGGTGGAGCGGAACGATTTGTGTTCGGTTGGTCTCATTGCTGGCCTTATTTATCAAAAGCTCGTACCGGTGTTGTGCGAACACTGCAAGATTCCGTATGGAGAATGGCTGGCATCGAATGATTATGACGAGGCATTGGACAGTCGAATCAGGCGCGTCGTGCCGGAAGATGAGCTGCGACAGCTATACTTTAGGAATCGTGCTGGTTGTCCCCATTGCGATCACGACGGTGTACGCGGCAGAGAGGTCGTCGCAGAGATTTTGCGGCCCACGCCCAAGATACTGGCGGCTGTTCAGGCGGCGAATTCCGGTGAGGTCTGGCGGCTGTGGCGAAGCACCATCGATGATCGGGACCCGTCGTGCATGACGGGGCGCACGGCCTTTGAGCACGCCCAGTATAAGATGCGCTGCGGCATTGTCGATCCTCGTGCGGTCGAGGATGCCTTTCGCTTTCTGGATGAACCGGTTTGGGAGGGCGCGTGATGCAGATTTTCGAGCCGCGGCTGTCCGGACAAGAGCGCATCGCTCTGCTGGAGGACCTCGCGGCCTTCACTCGCGCGGGCTTGCCGCCGTATGTGGCGTTGGAGACGATTGCTGCCGTGAGCAAAAAGCGAGGCCGGCGCAGGCATTACGGCGTGCTGTCGGTCATCCTGAAGCGGCTGTCCCAGGGGCGCCCTCTGGCAGAGGCCATGCGGGGCAAGGTCGACGACACGACCCTCATCCTGATCGACTCAGGGGAGAAGTCTGGCAATTTGCCGACCGGGCTGCTGCAGGCGGCGACGTTGCTCAAGCGCAAGAAAGAGATGATCGACATACTTCGTCGGTCACTGACCACGCCGGCTATCAATGTGGTGGCCCTCTCAGGGCTGGTCTATTATGTTTCCAGTCAAGTGGTCCCGGCTGCCAAGAAGCTGATGCCGCCTCAATACCTCTCCGATTTGAGCAAAGCCTATTTTGCGTTCGGCGACGCTTATATCGCATGGGGTCCCTATATGGCCTTGACGGCGGTGGTGGCTTGTGTTAGCATATTCATATCGCTGCCGCGCTTTACCGGTAGCGCTCGACGGGGCCTTGACGACAAGGTGTTCCCTTGGACTTTGTATCGATACATGCAGGCGTCGGCGTTTTTGCTGACGTGCTCGTCGATGCTGAAGGCCGGGATCCCCTTTGGTCAAGTTGTTCGTTCCTTCAAGGCGGAAGCCAGATGGATGAGGAGTAAGATTGGAGCAATGAAGGCGTTGCTGGCCAACGGGATGACCGAAGCGGAGGCCATTCACCGAAGCGGTATTTTGCCGCCGGACATCGATGATCGCCTCAGCGTCTACGCAAAATTGCCAGATTTCGTGTCTGTCATGGAGCCGTTGTCGCAAGACGCGATCGAGCGCGCCAAAGCAAAGCTGGTGGCGTTTGCGACGAGCGTGTCGACGGCGACCATGATTCTGATTGCGGTGTTCATCCTCTTTACCTTGTTTGGTATCGGAGATGCGGCCATGTCTGTGTCGGATGCGGCATCAAGGCGCGGCGGATCCATGTAATCTTTCTCTTTCCCTTTCTTCTCGACATCAAGGAGTGCCATCATGAACAACCTTCTTTCTCATCAAAAAAAACATCGCGGTCAGCGCGGCTTTACGCTGATCGAGATGCTGATTGCGCTGGCGATCGGCGCGGGCCTTTTGTTTGCGGTTTTTGTGGCTGTTAGCAAGGTCCAGTCGAAGGCTCTGGCCAAAGATGCTGCGGAAACCTTGAACTTGATGGTTGCCGACACGCGGGCAAAATTCAAGTCTCAGGGTAACTTCTCGG
>Ga0209721_1002739_pt1 | contig 10472 bp, 10 predicted proteins | sample TshhotsprinmetaG_FD_184139 | JGI IMG/M metagenome (GOLD analysis project Ga0209721, IMG submission 184139) | Hot spring microbial communities from South Africa to study Microbial Dark Matter (Phase II) - Tshipise hot spring metaG (SPAdes)... | ecosystem: Environmental > Aquatic > Thermal springs... | reverse complement strand
ATATTTCCAACCTACTGGATAATAGATCCTGTTTTCGGTGTGACTGTGAGAGGTGAAAGCCTCAAGCAGATTGCACCGACGCTATCAGTCGCAGTCGGATTGTGCGCGGCGCTCACCTTGGCAATCGCAGCGCTTAGTGGGGGACGGGCCCGTTTGCGCTATCAATGAAAAACCCTCTCCGTCACCCACCCAAAATTCCAATTTGGTGCCAGGCACCATTTTTGCATTTTTGCGTTTTTGGCGGAAGGGGTGGGATTCGAACCCGACCCACTTGCCTTATGCGAAAAAAGAGAGTTTCGAATTTGTTTTCAATCCAGATATCAATCCATTTGGAAGATCGAATCACTCTGCGGGGCAAAACTCATGAGCATTTGTCCGGCTCGTGGGGACCCGTCGTGGGTTCTCACCCACCCAAAATTCCAATTTGGTGCCTGGCACCATTTTTGCATTTTTGCGTTTTTGGCGGAGGGGGTGGGATTCGAACCCACGTACCAGGTTTCCCCGGTAAAACGCTTAGCAGGCGTCTCCCTTATGGCCTCTCGGGCACCCCTCCGAGATTGGCTATGGTGGGTCATGATTAATTATTCGTCATTGATTATAGCAGAAACAGCAGAGGGAAACATTGCGTTTACACCCCCTGAACACCCCCTAAAAACGAGCCCGACGCAAGCTATTAACGCCTCTTTATCCCGAATGAGCCATTACGTCAACCTGGAGATTACCGCAACAACTGGCATGACCCCAGGCACGCACAAAGGCAGGAAAACGGAAAAGCAGAGAAATATCACGGAACTTACGGGAAGGATTGCGGTCATGAAGACGTAAACGTATGATATCAAGCGTATGATATGGGGAAAATAGGGCGGAAAAGGTCAGGCATTATTAGATTTAGGGGGCTATCATGGCAAGGGACATTAAAGGAAAATGGGTTCTACTCACAGGCGCAGCGAGCGGAATTGGCAGGGAGACATGCCTTCTTCTTGCCCGCGAAGGTTGCAACATGATTCCCGTGGATATAGATAAGGAGCGTCTGTTCTCCCTTGCAAACGAGCTCAAATCATTCGGGGTCAAGGTAATCCCAAAAATCGTGGATGTAACCGACAAGGATCAAATCTCCAAACTTGCCGATGAAATCACCGGTGAAATCGGGGCGATCGATATACTGGTCAACAATGCCGGAATCGGCTACTCATGCGACCTGAGAAAAACCCCTGAGGAAGTCTGGGAACGTCTTACAAAGATAAATTTCTTCACACCCATATATGTGACGAACGCATTCCTTCCGGGCATGCTTGAAAGAAAAACGGGGCAAATCGTAAACATCTCGACAGGGCAGGTGTTTTTCCCCGTTCCGACATGGGGAGCGTACGCCGCAACAAAAGCCGCCCTCGCAACTTACTCCGAATGCCTCACATGGGAGCTCGCGCCACTGGGTATAAAGGTAACCACGGTCTTCCCGGGTCTTATCCGCACACCTTTCTACTCCAGTATCCAGGCAAAGACACTGCCACAGAGATTTGTCCTATGGTACATAAACGCTCTCGGTTCCAAGCCTGAAAAGATGGCAGCAAAGATAGTCAAAGGTATTAAGCGCCGCAAACGCAGAGTAATCCAGTCATCGATCAACTGGTTCACCTACCTCGGCAGAAGGCCAGGCGGCGCGCTGTACGATCTGGGTGGCGAAGGCTTCGCTTATGCCCTCTGCGAAAAATGCAATTAGTGTCCAAACAACCTTGTGACAACAAAGCCAACAACGCACGGAGAGCAAATTCCGGTTTCAAGTTTGATTAACAGGCATTATCCGCAACGTTCATTGTAAAAAGCATTCAATAAGATTGAACATCCAGAAATTTATTATGGAAGATTATGAAAGCACCGCTGCCGTTCCTTACCAGACAACCTACAACCGCGCGCCTGGTTACAATACAGTATGTCAATGCTGTAACTTGAGATTTCGAGAGGTTCTCCCTGATAAAAACGAGTGCGCCTGATTACAAAGGTTCTCCCTGATAAGAACGAGTTGTATTTCCAATTACTGCCTGGGTCCCTAAGGTTTGATTTGGCATTCTGCGAGGTTCCCCCTCACATGAACGAGTGCGCCTGATCACAACATAATTACAACATAGCATGTCACTGCTATAATTTAGCGGAGCGCGCGGAAAAGGGAAGGGAAAACGAAAGGGGTGGTTAGATTGTTGCCTTACGACAGTTTCCTGATCGACGGACCCTGGCTCGTGTCAATCGGCTGGCTCGCAGGCAAAATCCTCAACAGGTTCGTCGATGACGAAAATCAGAACAAGCGGACTCGATGGATTCTCGGGATTGGCACCATACTCATATTCTGGGTTACGAGCATCTCGCTTTATTTCAACAAGGAATGGACCCGCTGGATCTGGGAAATGTGCGGCGCCGAGTCCGGCAGAGACTGGATGATAAACAGCGGGGTGTTCAATTTCGACCACGAGAACGTGAGCACCAAGGGGCACATCCTCGCGGCACTGCTCTTCCTTACTTACCCGGTCTGGCTCGCTGCTGGATTCAAACTCGCGGACAGAGGCAAAGATAAGGATTGAACAAAGAACAAGTTAAATAACAGCATTTCATCCCAACTTAGCAGTAGGTGCCCAGGTTCAGAAACATGGTGGACACCCCCTATACTTGCTTTGTAGTAAGAAAAGCAGAGCAAGGAGGTGTCCATGAAAGGCAGTATCGGCACCAGTACAAGTATCTACCACACGAGGCTACCACATCAACGCAAGATATTCAGGATGACGAGGACGGTGGACCTCTCGAAGGAGGCCAGGGTGAGCTTAACTGGCTGGGGCACTACAAGAAGCATAAGAACGCCAGAGTGACCTGCCGCAGGTTCGGGATCTCCAGAAGCACCCTGTATAAGTGGGTCAAGAGGTATATCGAGAAAGGACCACTGGGCCTGGAGGACCTCTCCCGGGCCCCCAGGCGGAGGAGGACATCGCCTGTCCCCTGGCAGACCATAGACCTCATCGTGGCCATCCGAGGGGCACAGCCGGCCCGGAGCAAGCACAAGATCGCGGTGATCCTGGCCCGGGATCACGGCATAAAGCTCTCGGCCTCCACGGTGTGCAGGATCCTCAAGCGCAAGGGCCTCTACGACGAGCGGGGCTCGCGCAAGAGGAGCAAGGCCGCCAAGCGGCGTAAGCAGCGCCTGCGCGCCGAGTGGTGGATGAAACACGCCTTTCCGGGCTGCCTCATCCAGATAGACACCAAGCACCTGCGTTTCGGGGGCATCAAGTTCTATCAGTTCACGGCCATCGACTGCTTTTCCCGCGTCGCCTTCTGCCGGGTTTTCAGGTCCGCGGGCTCCCGCTGCGCGGAGGCTTTCCTCTCCGAGCTCAAGGCGTACATGCCCTTCTCGGTGCTGGTGCTGCAGACGGAAGGCGGCTCGGAGTTCCTGCGCCACTTCGACCGGGCCACCGAGGAGGAGCTCATCACCCACTATTTCAGCCACCCCTACTTCCTCAAGGAGAACGCACACGTGGAGCGCAAGATACAGACCACCAAGTACGAGTTGTGGGCCTTCAAGGAGGCTCATACGGTAGAGGATCTCAACCAGTTGGTGGACGAGTGGAACTACATCTACAATCACGTGAGGCCCCATCAGAGCCTAGGATATCTCACGCCGATGGAGTTCCTGGCCAAGTGGAGTGAAGGAAGCGGGGATAGGGTGTATGTGTCCGCGATGTAGTGAACCAGCACAGTAGGAGATAGACGTAAAAACGTTTCTCAGGCTGTCGTTATACTCTTCAAACTGTTAGAAATTTTTCGAGTAACAAACCCCAACTTAACGATATTGTTGGCATTCAATACCCTCGTAACCCGGGAAAAATAAAGGGGCTTGATTTAAAAGGGGCTTGGTTTACCAAGCCCCTTTGACTATGACCACACGCAACCAACATCAACCAGGCCAGAGAAATCATTTTTTTTCACGGCCTTATGCCCCGATACAGCGATACCCATGTCACTCTTGCTAAAGATCAACCGCTTAAAAGATTTTCCTCTTTCGCCAGTCGAGGTGACCTAGTTCTCCAGTCGGACCCTGCGCAAAGCCAAGCGCGTAAGAAAGATTTTCCTCAGGGCGTGGTAGCGCCCGAACTAATGGATATCACAGTCGCGCCTTCTTGTTCGCCCTCACCAGCGGATATCACTACCGTTTTAGCGGCAGTGCCTTCCTGAAACATGAACATCCCTGTTTTCTTGCCCGCCATGGTGGAAGAAAGGTCCATGAATTTCGGCTTTCCAGAAAGCTTCGACCTGTACCACTCTGAAACTTCATCAATGCTGTCAGAAGTAGTGAAAGCCGCGGTCATGAATTCACCTTCACCCTCTTCGGTTTTAGTCTTTACTGATCCACCACCGCCCTTCACAAGCTTCGCGCCGGGATATATCGGAACCCCGAGGTCTTCCTCGGATACGTCCTCCTGTCCGTAAGTTGCCTCGCCCTCCTCAGTCTTTACCTTTACTTTACCGCTCTCCTCCGAGTACTCAACTTTTCCTTCTTCCGTGCGTACGGTTACTTTCTTTCCACCGCAACCTGCGCTAACCAGTAGCATGATTGACAATAACAACACCAAAAAAACCGTTAGCTTTCTCATCAAATCCTCCTCTCCGATAAGAACCATACTCAAATGCTAACACATATAGGCATTTCCGTCTTCCGAAAGCATCACTCAAATACAAGGCGTTTTCTAAAAATTCTTCCTCCCCAAACACGGATTAACGCCGCACGCTCGACAGCTTTAGGGCGAAACCCCTGCCCAAAGCATATTCCTATAACCACGAGGGAGGAAAAATAGTTTTAGTCTGTTCAGCTAGAGGGAAACGGGATTCACACAATAACAAGCGGACAAGGCTATTCGCGGAGAAATACTATTAAACCGGTCATGTTGAGAAAAACCATAAATGGTGATGTTAACCATAATGGTGAATTCCTGGGCAGAAATACTCTTAAACGGTCAGCTTGAGCGAGACCGCTTTGTCATCGTTTGAAGAGGCACGTGAAATTTGGGAAACGCAGAAATAATCTTAACCGCTCAGGTTGAGCGAGACCGCTCTCCCCAGAGACATTCTCCCGAAACCCCTCAAGAAACCTCCGCTTCAGCGAGATGGTTGACGGTCCGGACATGCCCCAGAGACATTCTCACGAAAACCCCTCAAGAAATCTCTGCAGACGGAAATAAATCCAAAAAAATCCCTAACACTCAAGGCGATAATTTCTGTCGGGAATTGCCGCTGAAGACAAAGAGTGCCTGAAGCGGTGTATCGGGAGATTTAACTTAAAAAAAAGATGCGCGCTTGGTTCGTTGAAAATCAGCGCGCATCTCACTCTTATTATTTACTCACTCATATTATTTATAAAGATACTGGCTCATCAAGACCGACGCTTGGTTAGTTAAAAATTAGCGAGCATTCTCCCTTTTCCCACCGCAAAACTTTAATTTCAGGCGCCGTTTCCACCATAAATTTCATAAATTTCTCTTTACGCGTTTTCCCTTAAGGCCACTTCGCCTACTTTATTATCTCGAAATATTCAACAGCATGAATTGACGTCGGTCTCGGCTCCTTTGCCCACACAGCCCTCATTCTCATGCCGACTTCGAGATTCTTCTCATCGGTCTCGTTGCAGAAATGCATCATCCTTGTCGTGGCGCCATCAAGCGTCACCCAGATAGAAGTGTATGGAACCTTCATCAACTCGCCATTGTTGGGGTTAATGTAGGGAAACCTCACGATTGTGAAACCCTTTAGCTCCCCTTCAGGACCCACCTCAACCCACTCGTTTAACTCTTTGAAACAGCGCCCGCATATGTACCGCGGCGGAACATAAACATTTCCGCATTCTTCGCATCTAACCGCCATGAATCTTGCGTTATCCCGCATCTCAATCAAAAACTTGCTCCAGTAAGGACCCATATGCCAGTTGAAATCGTATTCGAGGTGGCCGGAGTGGTGGAGAAGTAGTTCAAATCCATCAGGGGTATGAGTACTTTTTCTCTTATCGGTATATATACCCATTATCTTTCCTCCCTTCTGTTTAGAATCTTCCTCTTACGGGAGATCCGCCCCCAGAATTATCACGTCAGACCAGCTACACCCGCCAAAACCTGTGACAAGAGCTTTTTTAACGTTCGGAACCTGCCTGTCCCTGGCTCTTCCCATAATCTGCCAAGCGGCTTCTCCAACCCTTATCAATCCTGTCGCACCAATTGGATTTGTCGCTATCACGCCCCCCGACGGATTAACTGGAAGTTCACCGTCCATATTGAAAACGCCCTTGCGTATGAGTTTTGGCGCCTCTCCTCTTTCGCAGAACCACAGTGAGTCCATCCACTTCACGCCTGTTGTGGAAGCGGGTAAATAAAGTTCAGCTACGTCAAACTCTTTAAGAGGATTTGTTATGCCCGCTTTTTTGTAGGCCTCAGCTGAAGCCCTCTCAAGACTGGGCATCCACTGCCATTCAAGGTCACCGAAATGAGTGTAGTCGTGCCTTACAACGGATGCGTGAACCCAAGCGGGTCTCGGGCACATCTTTTTCGCGTATTCCTCGCTCGCGAATATGACCGCGCACGCACCGTCAGATCTCGGGCACATATCGAGAAACTTTATCGGGTAGGAAAGCATCGGCGAGTTCATGACGTCTTCAACGGTTACTTTCATCCTGTTGTGCGCGTAGGGATTATTCAAAGCGTTGTTGCGATCCCTTACGGCGACAAGCGCAGCGTCCTCCTCAGTGGCGCCATAGGCCTTCATGTACATCGAGTACTCCGTCGCAAGAGGACCTATCGCTCCCGCAAACGGGTCCCTCTCCAGAACTGGATTGGCGCACGTCGCGACAGCCGCCTGAGTGTCCGACTCGGAGTTCTTCTCCCAACCAACGGCAAGCACCCTGTCAAACAGGCCCGAGGCTACGCTGTAGAAGGCGCACGCCGCGATTGTTGTACCGGTTGTCCCACCGGTAGTAACCTTGAAAACCGGTTTCATAAAAGCGCCGAGACCCTCGAGTGCCCACATGTCAACATAGTTGATGTTCTCAAAATGGTCCATGTTCCCGATGACAATCGCGTCAATCTCATCCCTCGTGATCTGCGCGTCGTCAAACGCACGCGTAACCGCCTCAGCAATCAACTCCATTCCGGAAGCATCAAGCCTGTGGGCAGCATGGTGTGTTTGCCCGACACCAACTATTCCGACTCTTCTTCCCATATCGCATACCCCCTATTTCCCAAGAATCCATACGCAGTGGCTCTGTCCGCACAAACCGTTTATCCCATGTGCGAGGGCTATCTCGGCTCCTTCCACCTGCCGATCGCCTGCTTCTCCTCTTAACTGAAGGGCGCACTCAGCCATTGCGGCAAGACCGGCGACCTGAACCGGGTGGGCGGAGAGCCTTCCGCCGGAGGGGTTGACCGGAATCTCACCGTCGAAATTAAAATTCCCGCGCTCGAGGTATTCGGCGCCCATACCGTCATCGCAGAAGCCGAGTCCCTCAAGCCACATCAATTCCATATAGGTGAAAGCATCGTAAACCTCAGCCACGTCTATGTCCCCAGGCTCAACGCTCGCCATCTGGTAGGCTTTCTTTGCCGCCTGCTTGAGCGCCCTCGTATCGGAAAGGTCTCTGTCACCAAGTCGAAAAGCGTCAGCGCAATGCCCAACTCCGAGCATCCAAACACGCTTCTTGTTAGTGCTGTATTTCTTTGCTTCCCTTTCTGATGCGAGAATTAGAGCGCATGCCCCATCTGTCACAGGCGAACAGTCAAGTTTCTTGAGAGGACTTGCGATCATCCGTGAGTTCATCACGTCTTCGACTGTGATGTCCATCGGAAGCATGGCAAGGGGGTTTCTTTTCGCGTTCCCGTGATTCTTGACCGAGACGAGCGCGATCTGCTCTTCTAATATCCCGTACCTCGTCATGTAACGGCGCGCCTGCATCGCCGCGGACGAGACCGAATCCAAGCCGAGTTTCCTCTCAACCAGAGGGTCGAAGGCGGTATTTGTTATTCCGCTCATGTTGCTTTCGGTTCCCTTATGGTGAGCGACAACAACCGTCACGCCAAAGTGACCGGAGAGTATGCGCATCATCCCGTAGAGGGCGCCGAAAGTGCCATCCCCCTCAACGGTGGTGATATCCTTACCAAAAGCGCCTGAGGCGTCGGATATCGCCATGCTGGATATTGTTCTTCCATCCCAGAAATCGCTCGAGACCGACACAACATTATCAACCTCTTTAACCGTAATTCCGGCATCCTCGAGCGCTTTTGATGTCACTTCATAAACGAGCTCGGCAAAAGCACCGCTCTTGTTTTGCTCATACTTTGTCTGACCTACGCCAATTATCGCTACTCTTTCCATTTACACCACCACCTGTGAATAGAGCTCAATTAACGGGTCTAAAATACTTGATATCAAAGATGTTTCCGGAGCGCTCTTCGTTTATGACAGCCTCAACCCGCATCCCCACCTTAACCTTTTCAGGGTCGATTTCATCAATCAGATGAACGAGCCCGGTGTCAGCGCCATCCATTTTTATGATCCCGTAAGCGAATGGGGGCTTTTTGGGCTGAATTGACGGTTCCTCATAGTAAACGACAGTGAAAGTTTCCACCGTTCCCGTCCCGGGTAATCTTACCCAATCGTTTACATCCTTGTAGCATTCGAGACATTTTGCTTTTGGAGGTATGTACACCTTCCCGCATGACGGACAACGATTCGCCCAAATCTGCCCCTCGTCACGAAGCAAGCCGTACCACTTACTCAGAGTTGAACCGACCGTCCAAGTGTAAGGGACGCAGATCTTCCCCGGGAAGACAACCTCTTCAACCTCTTCTTTCCAATCAGACAATTGCCTCACCCCTTTTCTTAAAACATCCAAGTGCTCATAAGCGTTTAAATTGGAGAGACACTTTCTAATCAAAACATATATTCCCAGATCTCCTTACGCAAGAAGCTGAAGATTCCGCTGAGCAGAGGATATGTCGCGGCGGTAACAAAAAAGTACTTTTTATGGGTTAAGGAGGAAAACTTGCGACAGTATTTTGCTATTGGCAACAATATCTTCATCTCTAACAAGAGACCACCGTCACGCCTAAAAATGCTCCAAAAAACGCAACGAATATCTTATAAAGTTTCGCTAATATATGAAATAGCCTCTTCCGCGTAAAGCGCTTGGTAGCAGCCGTTTCTCAAAGCATCAACAAGCTCATTCTCGCTTTTGATGTCTGCCTCAAAGAATGTAAGGCATCTGCCAATATGGCTCACGTGGTGCGCGTCGCTCCCGCCAACGCCGAAAAGATTATATTTTTTCCTCAACTCTTCCGCATAGTCATTGCAGTGTCTGGGAATCGCACCATTTTTCGTCTCGATAGCTACTATGGACTCAACGACCTCAGCGGGAAGTTCAAAACGGCTACCGTGCCTTGCGTCAGATATGCCCCTGAAAGGGTGCGCGGGAATTATTATTCCTCCGCGCTTCTCTACCTCTGTTCTAATTTCCTTGAAGGAAACAAGATAATATCTCACATGACCGTCCCAGCCGAAGATCAGCATGTCCCCTCTGTCTGTATAAACCTCCATTCCCCTGAATACTTTAAAGCCCCTCTTTGCGGCATACTCACGGCAGATCTCAGCTCCCCTTACAGTGGAATGTTCAGTCACGCAAACCGCATCCAGGCAAATTTCGCAAGACCTCTCAACTAACTCCTCAGGAGTAATAGAGGAGCATCTCGAAGAGACATTAGTATGTATGTGCATGTCTATCAGCATTATTAACAGGTCCTTCCAATCCTTCCTCGCCTTTTGAGAAAGTGCGTATAGCCTAAAAAGACCCCGGAATTCAATGCATACTTAATCCGGGCACACGCCGCACACATTCTACAACATCAAAACGGCCTGTTGGAGTATTAGCATGGTTTCTTTGGAAAACTAAAAGTCCTCAAGCCAAACTGCTGGTAGAAATAATTTTGCCTTTTGAGAATATCTCCACGCTTTTGCTCGAGCGTTTAAGCTGGCGATCTGGCTCCATGCTTTCCTTTAATCAACACCGGGTTGAATTACGCGGAGAAGGGAAAACCCTCATATAAAACCCGGATAAAAAATCTCGATAAGCGCATGGCTTTTTATAACTCTGCATAGAAGAAACGATCCAGGTTGTTTATCAATGCCTCATACAAAATCTCGATAAGTGAGCGGTTCTTTCAACGGATGCCTCATCGAATAGAATCAAAAGAGCCCTGGCTTCATGAAAAAATTTGGCGGCAATAATTTATTAGGCGAGGCTTTTTGTGAAAAGACGGAAAAAGCAAAATGAGAGCGAGCATAAAAAGCGCCGCGAATAGTTTCCGAACATTCCTCGAATCGCCATTTTCCGATTTCGGAGCGTGATATAAGGTATGAATCACGAAAAAATTTCAGGGTATGGACCACGCATAATTTAATTT
>Ga0209721_1002737_pt1 | contig 10477 bp, 9 predicted proteins | sample TshhotsprinmetaG_FD_184139 | JGI IMG/M metagenome (GOLD analysis project Ga0209721, IMG submission 184139) | Hot spring microbial communities from South Africa to study Microbial Dark Matter (Phase II) - Tshipise hot spring metaG (SPAdes)... | ecosystem: Environmental > Aquatic > Thermal springs... | reverse complement strand
TAACCCCCTAAAGGATTATCACAGAGATACAGGGTCCCCCTCATGAAGCCGTTCGACTTGCATGTGTTAGGCACGCCGCCAGCGTTCGTTCTGAGCCAGGATCAAACTCTCAATAGTTTTTCTGAAAACTCAAATTCATTGACAGAATCTACCAGTAGTTTTCAAAGAACAAAAATCCCCGCAGCACCTTTGGTCTGAGCTCACAGAGGCTCTTTTCTAAGTGGGTACCTTGGTAAGCGTTTAGGCTTCCCCGCACTTCCAAATCTTTGGCGTTTTGGGGCGTGCATCACTACACTTACTCACTGGCTCCCATACTCTTATTGTTCCCTCAGCTCACCTAAGCCTTAAGGTACTGCAGAGAAAGGCATGATCAAAGAACATCTTCTAATAATAGAATAACAGCTTCTGCTATTAATGTCAAGGGGATTAATCTATATGGACAATAAGCTTTGCTTTTCAAAAAGTTAGCAGAACTGGCTATGCCTCTAATTCCTTTACTAAAGTATTTTAACCTTTATTAGATTCCTTTGTAAAGGGGTGCATGGCAAAGTGACTGAAATAACTTCGAATTTAACATCGCCAGGAAGGTGGCTGATTTCATCTTCAAACTTTGGCCCTTTGTTCAGCACAAAAAATCCGTTTTTCCTCAAAATATGTCCTGCCTTTTTTATCAAATCCATGACACTGAAAAGTGCCCTTGTTACAGCAACGTCAAAGAGCCTTCCTTTGACATCCTCTATTCTTGATTCCATTACCTCAGCATTAAGAAGCGGAAGGGTTCTCTTAATGTGCCTTAAAAATGCCGATTTTTTCCTTGATGGCTCGATGAGGACGATATTAAACTCAGGCCTCACAATGGCCATTGGTATTCCTGGAAAGCCAGCACCGCTGCCTATGTCGCAAATACTCCATTGCCCTTCAGGTATGACCTTGAGGTACAAGAGGGAGTCAAGGAAATGCTTTATGATTATATCTTCGTCGCTCTTTAATGCAGTAAGGTTGTAAGCACGATTCCATTTTTTAAGCTCGTAGAGATACTTATCAAACTGGCTAAGAATTGATGCCGAGGGTGTAAATCCTAACTCTTTCAGACCTTTTCTCAGAAGTTCTTCTCTTTCCAATGCCTCTCCACCGCAACCAATATTATGGATATTGCAGCAGGCGTGATTCCCGGCATCCTGCTTGCCTGACCAATTGTTTCAGGCTGGATTTCGGAAAGCTTCTCTACAATTTCCTTCGATAATCCCGGAATAGATTTATAATCAAGTCCTGCCGGTATTTTTTTTGATTCAAGCCTTTTCAACCTTTCCGCCATCTCCATCTGTTTCTGAATATAGCCATCGTACTTGACACTAATTTCCACAAGGCCTTCAATTTCTGACGTTAAAGCCTCAGGAGCAGGAGCGAATTTTTTTATGAAATCATATTTTATCTCAGGCCGTTTAAGTATCTTATCCAGAGCAGTATCTTCACTTATTGCAGATGTGCCGATGGATGAAAGGACATCGTTAATTTCTTCCGAAGGCTTAAGACGCACTCTTTTAAGCCTTTCAACCTCGTTAAACATTAACCTCTTTTTTTCTCTGAATCTTTCATAAACGTCTTCTTTCACAAGGCCAATGCCGTATCCCCTGTCCATCAATCTGAAATCTGCATTGTCATGTCGCAATAAAAGCCTGTACTCTGCCCTCGAAGTGAACATCCTGTAAGGCTCGCAGGTGCCTTTTGTTACGAGGTCGTCTATCAGCACGCCGATGTATGCCTCATCCCTTCCAAGAATAAGCGGCTCTTTACCTTTTAATTTCAGTGCGGCATTGATACCGGCAATTAATCCCTGTGCTGCTGCCTCTTCATAGCCCGATGTCCCGTTTATCTGTCCTGCCAGGAATAGGCCGTCTATGCCTTTAGTTTCAAGGCTATGTCTTAATTGTGTGGGATACACAAAGTCGTACTCAATGGCATATGCCGGCCTCATGATTTCTGCATTCTCCAAGCCCTCTATGCTCCTCACGAGTTTTACCTGAACATCGTAGGGAAGGCTTGTGGATATCCCGTTTGCATAATATTCCGTTGTTTCAAGACCTTCTGGCTCCAGGAATACCTGATGCCTTTCCTTCTCAGAAAATCTCACAACCTTGTCCTCTATTGAGGGACAATACCTCGGTCCGATACCCTTTATCCTTCCGCTGTAAAGGGGTGACCTGTCAAGGCTTCCGAGGATTATCTCGTGGGTCTTTTTATTTGTGTATGTTATATAGCATGGCAGTTGAGGGTTTGTTATTTTTTCTGTGGAATAAGAAAAGGGTGAAGGTGGATCGTCACCATGTTGCGGTGTGGTCTTTGAAAAATCAATGCTCCTTGCATCAAGCCTCGGTGGAGTGCCTGTTTTCAGCCTTCCCATTTTAAGACCTAAGTTCCTTAAAGAATCCGACAGCCCTATGGATGGGAATTCTCCTGCCCTTCCAGCCTGAAAGCTCTCAAGACCTATATGCATAAGCCCCTTTAAAAATGTACCTGTTGTGACAATCACAGCCCGTGCTCCATAATAAATGCCAAGGGATGTAATAATCCCCTTAACCATATTGTCTTCAACCACTATCTTTTCAACCATGCCCTGTTTTATTGCAAGGGTTTCCTGTCTTTCGAGGGAGTGTCTCATGTTGTTTCTGTATAGAACCCTGTCTGCCTGTGCCCTTAAAGACCAGACAGCAGGCCCCTTTGAAAGGTTCAGCATCCTGAACTGGATTCCTGATATGTCCGTAACCCTTGCCATCTCCCCGCCGAGGGCATCGATCTCGCGCACAATATGGCCCTTTGCGAGCCCTCCTATGGCGGGATTGCACGAAAGCTGTGCAATGGTGTCGATATTGATGGTGAAAATACAGGTCTCCAGACCGAGACGGGCAGATGCAAGGGCTGCCTCGCATCCTGCATGGCCTGCGCCTATAACGATTACGTCAAAGTCTTGCTCTTTATACATTAATTGATTATTATAACATTAATGAGTATCCCTGTCTTTGAACATACAGTGTGCTCCCTCCGCTCTATAATCGAGAATGAAAATGAGCCGCTGCAAAAGGTTTCGAGACTGATCAAATATGACCCCGGCTTATATTTTTCTCTTCTTCAAAATGTTAATGCCCTTACCACGAGGGCAGAAATAACATCCATATCCCAGGCCATATCGCTCATCGGAGCAGAGGGTCTCCAGAGGCATATACTCCAGCAGGACTACTTTCTTGATGAAGAATATATGCTGCTATGGTGCTATTCGGTTCTGGCTGGAGAGGCGGCATCCATTATAAACGAAAAAGCAGATATAGCAGAAGACGAAGAGGCATTTTTCGCAGGCATTATGTCATCCATCGGGATTTTATTTATGTATGCAGAGCATCCTAAACATAAAAAAATTTGCGACTTATTGCTCAGAGTCCCTATCGAACATAAAATCTTTATAGAAGAAAGATTGTTCAAGACAAATCTCTTAAAGCAGCTTGACAAAAATACCGTGTCGCCCAGAATCTATAAGGAACTAATAAACATCATGAATTTTATATTTTCAGAGGATGGTCAGCGCATAGAACTTTTTAGCCATCCAGCAAGATTTTCTGTAAACTATAAATCCTATCAGCTTTTCCAGCTAATGGACGTCAGCGAGTCCGCAGCGCGGGCAATCCTTTTCCCTGCTGTTGTTGAAGCACAGGAGGAGTTCAGGGAGATGAGCAAGAGGTATTTCAAAATACCTGAAAATGAGGTCGAGGAATTGCTTGCGGACATCGTAGAAAGATTCGAGGATGTGTGTAAGGAGTTCAAAGTTGAGGAACTTTCGGAAAAATTCATAGTCAGTGCAGAAGATTATCACCTTTCAGGAATCAGCTTCTTAACAAAATCTGAGCCTCTGAAAAATTCCCTTGAGAAAATATATGCCGCGAATCGGGAAGAAAAAAACATCTTCATACATGGAGAAACCAGTGTTGGAAAACGATTGCTGGCTGTCGCCCTTCACCACCGTCCTGACAATCCCAGAAAAACAAAGCCCTTTTTATCCATTCACTGCGGGACACTGGACAGCGAAACCCTCGAATTAGAACTCTTTGGAGCAAAGGGAGGTTTTTTAGGAAAAGAAAAGCACAAAGGCGCTTTAGAGCTTGCAAATGGAGGAACCATACTGCTTAAAGATATAGACAAAATCCCACTGAGCCTGCAGGACAAGCTCGCAGAAATATTCTGCAGAGATGAATTCTACAAAATAGGGGAAACCCATCCTACATTCTTCGATATCAGATTTTTTATTACCGCAAAAAAGAATATCTTCGAAGAGGCAAGGGAGGGAAGGTTTTCAGAAAGGCTTTTATGCGTCTTAAAGCCCGTAAGTATTTATATTCCGCCATTGAGAGAGAGGAGAGAAGATCTTGAGTTTATTGGAAGCAGCGTCATAGAAAAATACAATCTCAATCTCACCGATAAGGCATTGCTCCTTGGACTAAAGGAATATTACGAAACACATACATTTCAAAACAACTTAAAGGATCTGAAGAGACTATTATTTTACCTCTCCGCCAAACACAGACTTGAATCTTAAATACTCAAAAAGCCCCCATAAACTGGCAACAACTACGGATAAAAACCAGAGAATAGACAGAGTCATTGCCGAGTCCGAAGGCACTCCTATTGTCCCTAAAAAAATGACAAATGCCCCTTCTCTCAAGCCAATCCCTGATATGGATACAGGAATAAAGGAAATCAGAATAATAATCGGAACAAAGATCAGAAGAGACAGAAACGAGATATTCAGAGAAATACCTTTTGATAAAATATAAATGGCGACAATGCCGGAAATCTGGATAACCAGAGAATATAAAAAAGCCTTAAACAAAATATGCCTTTTTCTACTGTAAATCTGGAAGTATTCATATATCCTGAAAAGAAACTTCACCCGCTCCCCAAACCTGAACTTAAGAACAATAATGCTGCCTGATATAAAGGCAACTAAAACCAGGGGCATAAGCCATTTTACAGCCGTTCCCTCGAGATACTTAAATCCAAAGGGGAAGGCAATAATGCTGATGGCAAGAAGGGCAGAGAAGCCAATGTATCTGTCCATGAATACAGAAGCAATGGCAACCGAGAGTGAGGATTGATGGGTGTGTGGCGTGGAGTTATCTTCTTTCAACACTTTGCTGAGATAATATGCCTTTACCGCATCTCCCCCTATTATTCCAGGCATGTAGGCATTAAAAAATGACCCTATCATATACAGAGAAAAGAGCCCTTTTGTTTCCATATCCTGCGGTATCAGCAAATTCCATCTTCTTGAAGAAAGATAGGTTGTCGTTATATATATTCCTACTGCTGCAATAAAGGTCGCAGGACTCAACGCCCTCATGTTATTAATAATTGTCTGTGTGCCAATCTTCAAAATGAGAAGATAAAGGAGGATAGAGCTTACAGAAAGCTTTGCAATAAGTATTGCTATCTTTTTGATTGTCTTATTTATTCTATTTTTATTTATTTTACTTTCCTGGGCCAAGGATCTTCTTTATTGCATATATAGGTTTTTTTTGGCTCTCATGATACACCCTTACAAGCATCTCCCCAAGGAGACCCATACCAATAAACTGGACACCTACTATTATAAGGAGGGCGCCTAAAAGGAGAAGGGGTCTTCCTCCGATATTAACCCCCATAAAGAGTTTTTCTATGGAAAGATACAGGGATATGCCCACACCAACTATTCCGAATATCATGCCCATTGGGCCGAAGAACTGCATGGGCTTTGTGGAAAAGCTCTGCAGGAACTTTACGGTTATCAGGTCGAGCAATACCTTGATTGTCCTTGAAGTTCCATATTTTGATTTTCCCCTGAGCCTTGGATGATGGGTGGTTTCTATCTCTGCCACCCTGACACCGTACCAGCTTGCAACAGCAGGAATAAATCTGTGCATCTCGCCATACAGCCTGAGGTTCTTTACCACATCCCTCCTGTACGCCTTTAATGAGCAGCCGTAGTCGTGAAGCTTGACTCCTGTAACCTTGCTTATTAACCAGTTGGCTATCATTGAAGGGAGTCTTCTTGTGAGAAATGTATCCTTCCTTTTTTTCCTCCATCCGCTGACAAGGTCACAATCCCTTATGGCATCGAGGAGTCTCGGAATATCCTTCGGATCGTTCTGGAGATCACCATCCATGGTGATAACGATGTCACCCCTTGCAAAGTCAAATCCTGCGGCAAAAGCGGCAGTTTGTCCAAAGTTCCTTCTGAGGCTGAGCACCAAAACATTCCTGTCTGCCTTCTGTATATCCTCAAGGAGGTTCAATGTCCTGTCGTTGCTTCCATCATCGACATAGATAATTTCGTATTCTGTGCCAAGGGTATCAATGACCTCTTTCAACCTCTCATTCAATACCTTAACATTTTCTTCCTCATTGTATAAGGGAACAACAACAGATACCGACATCTTCCCTCCTAATATTTTTCTGGCATTGCTGTCTTAATGCCTTTGAAATTATAACAAATGAATATGGAATATTCCCTCAACAGATGCCCTCTATCATAAACCTGCAATAGCCTCTTGTCATATTTCTCAAATGCCTCAGCCGCTTCTAAAGGCATATCAACATTGTCTATTCTAACAAAAATGGCATTAATAGTGCTTCCACTGCTACGTATTTTAAAGGCATTACTGTTTATATCAGGCCAGAGGTCATACTGATTCATCCTTCTTCCGAGGTTTATACAGTATGTTCTTGGATAGCCCTTTACATAAAAGGCAAGCTCGCTCGATACTTGATATCTGTCGGAGAAAATAAAGACTTCCCCTTTATTCTTCATAGAGTCATGAATCCTACCGATCTCCACGCCCAATTCCTTCCAGCCTCTTAATCGCGAAGACGGATCTAATTTAGGAGGTAATTTTATGATTGACGGATAGTAGGCTATCACAGTGACGAGAATCGCAACTGTAATGCCCGCAATTACTAACAATCTTCCTTGACCCTTGCCTTTTGTCCCTCGTCCCATAAAATATTTTGCAAATGCGATTATTCCTGTTATATAGCCTGTCATCGCCCAGTTTGGCTGAACCTTTCCATGGATGCTCTTTAATAAGAAAAATCCTATAACAGGTATAGAAAAATGCAATAAAAATCCGGATTGCAATAATTCCTCTGGCCCTTGCCCCCCATGGGTCTTCGACTTGCCCCTTGCCCCTAATTTGATTAGGGCATAGAACATCATTACGAAGATAATCGGGGTAATTATTCCTATCTGTGAGCCTAAAAATTCAATAAAGTTTTTTAAAGATATTGTCAATCCTTCTGAAACATGCGCCTGTCCTACTGTATGTCTGATGGTCACCCAGTCATGCTGGAAGTTCCAGATGATTACAGGGCTAAAGACGAGGAGACTAATCAGCAATGCTGTGTAAGGCTTCGAGCTTTTAAGCAAGTATCTTTTTTCTGAAAAGAGCAGAAACAAAAAAGCGCAGAGATAAAAGAATGCCATTGTGTATTTTGTTAATAGACCAAGGCCGATGGAAATGCCTAAAAGAATCCATCGAGCATGATTTAACCCTTGACCATTGCCCTTTGACCTTTCGCTGTTTATTGCCTTCCAGAAAATATACAGTGACAAAATCCAGAAGAATATGAACGGAGAATCTATGGTAAAAATCACGCCGAATGGTGCAAAAAGAGGAATAACTTGCAATAAAAGCGCCGACGATAAAGCCACAAGCTGGCCATTACTTTCTGTCTGTTGGGGGTACACATGATTAACAAGCCTGAACATATAAACACTGCTCAATGCAGAAAAGATAACTGCCATTATCCTTATTCCAAAAACTGTATCACCAAAAATAGAAGTGCCAACATAAATCAGATATGCAATCATTGGTCCCTTTGAGTAATAGCTCAAATCAAGCCTTCTCGACCATTCCCAGTAGTGTGCTTCGTCAGGGCTGAGATCCAATGGCCCATGGAGAATGTAATATAGTCTGAAAACGCTTATCACGGACAGAGAGGAAAAAAGCAGTGTTGAGTGCGGTTTGGTCTTATAGTGCAATGATGCATATCTGAATAATCCTACGATTACAAACGCAATAGCAGTGCCCAAAAGCGCTCCTACTACAACATCTCCTGGATAATGGACTCCCACATACACCCTCGAAAAGGCAACGAGGGCAGCAAGGATTAAAGGGTAAACACTAAACAACACGGGAATATTCCGGCGGGTAAAATAATACAGGACTACAGCAGCAGCAAAGGAATTGGTGGCATGGTTTGAAGGCATAGAGTATGACTTTGTGCAACCGACAAGGAGCTTTACCCCTTCAAGGACATTACAAGGCCGTATCCTCCTGATGATATGCTTTATTTCATTCCCCAGCCAATCGCTCAATAGAAAGGCAATTGCTGCCAGAAAAAAACCCCATAAAACAGTTTTCACATTAAATCCTGGGTCATCCTTTGTCCTCTGTTCTGTATACGCCTTGTAAAGAACATAGAGCAGGTAGGGAATGAGCAGCAGGTAGTTCTTTGATGTAATAAAGGGCATTGCCATATCAAATAAGGCATTGGAGGTGCCGTGATTTATGAGAAAGAACAAGCTTTTATCAATATCAAAAATATTCACAGGTTCTTATATGTTCAAGAGTGGTTGATTATAATACTTCGTGCTGTCGCTTAATCATAACCCATTGAAAAATAAGTATTTATACTATCTCAACCAGCGTGGCATCGAATATCAAAGTCTTGCCTGCAAGGGGATGATTGCAGTCCATTGTCAGTGTGTTTTCGGATATGCCCACTGCTGTGACCATCATGGGCATGCCGTCAGCCCTGTACATTTGCAGCCTCAATCCCACCTCTATATTAAAATTGCCAGGCATCTTCTTCCTGTCCATCTCAAAGACACGTTCTTTAATGTACTGGCCGTATCCAAGTTCCGCGGGAATTGTAATAGTCTTAGTTTCCCCGATGCTCATTCCTGCAACTCCTTGCTCAAGACCCGGGATAACCTCTCCTCCGCCTACACTGAATTCAAGAGGAGGACGACCTTCCGAGGAATCAAATACTGTGCCGTCTTCGAGCCTTCCAACATAACGGATCCTTATTGTATCTCCTTGTTTAACCGCCGCCATTTCTTCTCCTCATGCTTTTAGTTTCTACCAAAGATAGATAGTTTACCATATTATAGTGATAAAAATTGCGCAAGTATTACCACGCTATGGCAGCAGGTGTGCATCAAAGCCTTTACAAAGTCGTTGTCCTTTGTGCATATCAGAAGACCAATAACGCTCTTGCCTAAACAGATAGCAATGTAGTAGGTGACGGATTCAAGTATGATGTCTTACGATATTTTGAAGTGTAAGGTCTTTTCAGCACACCTGCTGCCATACTTTGTGCAATTCAGAGTAGGGTTATGTTCCACGTGGAACATGGCTTATTGATTTGGTGGGCTATCAGTGTGCTCGTGCTTCAACCTCGCCCTCTTTCTCCTCTTCGCCTTCTGTCTCCTTATCTTTCCCCTTTTTATGTCTTCATTTGTCTTTTTGCCGGACAGCTTCTCGATCCTATCTACGAGTTCCCGTCTGGCGAGGAAGCGGTTGATGGACTGGCTCCTATCCTTCATGCATTTCACCTCTATGCCTGTAGGGATGTGCTTGAGATAAACGCATGTGGCGGTCTTGTTAACATTCTGGCCTCCTTTGCCAGATGAGCGAATAAACTTCTCCTCAATGTCAAACTCGCTAATTCCAAGAGACTCCATTTTCTCCCTGAGCCATTTATTCTTTTCTTCACTTACAGCAAAATTTGGCATAGATCACAATTAACCCTAAACCTAAATTGAGCGATTCCAATCTAAAAAATATATGTCAGGTGCTGCGAAAAGACTTTAAACCACGCACTTGTGCAAACTTTATCTTGTATCCGTCATCTACTACATTGGATACTTTATGGATAATGCGTTTATTATCTCTCATATACACTTGAATTAACACTTTTTAAAGTCTTTAAGCAGTGCCTGACATATATAAAATCGCTCAGCTTAGAAGATAAAAAAAGGATAAGGCTAATTTCTGCCTTATCCCTAATAAGTCCATTACTAAAAATCTATTTCTGCCTTAAGGATGAAAAAACCTGCATGAATATAACAGCAGACATTGCTGTGAATATTCCGGCAACAACCCCGTATCCCACAGGCACCCAGCCCGCATGACTGCTGCTCAACACATTTTGAACAGTGATACCACCTCCGAATCCAGCCAGTATGCAAAAGACGGCCAGAATTATTATTGATGTCCAGCAAACCCCATTATTTTTTTCTGCCACTTGCCTCACCTCCTTCTTTCAAACTTTCAAACATTGCTAAACAGTTATATATTTATACCCCATCCACAAACCAAAACGCAATCACTTTCCATAATCCGTAGCCAAACATCTCGAAATGGATGTCGAGTGTGCTGAAAAAGACTTT
>Ga0209721_1002733_pt1 | contig 10487 bp, 15 predicted proteins | sample TshhotsprinmetaG_FD_184139 | JGI IMG/M metagenome (GOLD analysis project Ga0209721, IMG submission 184139) | Hot spring microbial communities from South Africa to study Microbial Dark Matter (Phase II) - Tshipise hot spring metaG (SPAdes)... | ecosystem: Environmental > Aquatic > Thermal springs... | reverse complement strand
CTATCGCTCCGATTTGAGGAATGTAAATAAAACCTTCCGGATTTACTTTTATGTTAAAAATCTTTTCTTCAATTCCACTTACAGAAATCAAAAGAATATCACCCGGACCAATTAAATAATCTTTTGGATCAATCGGACCCTCTGAAGATTCGGATAGATAAAAAGCAGTTAATGTAGTGTCTTTATTTTGAAATAAATTTCTCTCTGGATATGAAGGTGTTGGTTGAGATAATATATAATTGTGAAAAAATATTACAAACAGAACAATAAGACTAAAATTTATTCTTTTCATCTTTTAGATTTCTTAAAATGAGAATTAAGTTTTAATTTTTAAGGTAATTTTTCTTAAGCTGAAAATGGTTATAATTGCTCCCAATAAAGGTCCGACAACAAGAATAGACATTATCAACAAAGCTTTGTTTATGTTTAAATAACTAAGTACTGATTGTAAATTTAACTCTAAAAAGTTTATAATTAAATAGATAAATCCGCAGGCTAACAAACCTGCAATTAAACCAACCAAAATTATATTGAGAATAATCGGAAATTTAATTGCTGAAAGTTTTGCCCCGACGAGTTTCATTGTTTCAAATTCATCAGAACTTGAGTTGATAATTAGTCTATTTGTACTGAATACTAGATAAACAGAAGTAAGAATCATTAGAATCGTAATAATCAAAACATAATTTTTCACTTTTTCTGAAATTGCGAGCAATTCTTCATAAAATTCCATTTTTGAAACTACTTCGCTGACCTCTGGAATCTTTGCAAGATCTTCACTAATTGACTTCAGAGAATTTTTATTCATAAATTCACTTTTAAGGTATAAATCAAAGGAAGTTGGTAATGGATTATGTTCGAGAATTTTTCTGAAGTCTTCACCGGTTTCTTCAATAAAAATATCATATGCTTTATCTTTTGAAATAAATTCAACCTTCGATGAATAGTCCTTCAAACTCAATTCTCTCTCAATTGCTTGAATTCTTTCCTCTGAAACTTCATCTTTAAGAAATAAACTTATTGAAATATTATCCTGTATGTATTCATTAATTGCATCAGATGAATAAAACAGGAAGAAAGAAATTGAAATCAGAATCACTGAAACAGTTAACGAAATTAAATTTATAAAAAAATGAAGTTTTGATCTTGAAATAATTTTAAGACTTCTTTTATTACAAACATCAATTACTCCTGAATTAAAAATTAGATTCATCAATCCACCGTATAATTTGCCAGATTTGAGTTTCAAAATCTTTTCTCAATGTCATATTAACTCTTCCATCAACTCTGATAACATCACTAGGATTGAAAACAATTGTAAGATTAAAACCTCTAACGATATTAGCAGTCAGAGAATCTTGAGTAAACAAAACTATATTATTCCAGATAAGGTCAAGACGTTGAGCATTTTGAAATAAACCTAAAGTAGTTCTCATCTCATCAAATCTTCCCCAGGAAATATCATAACCTTTATCATAATCACGATAAGTAAAAGTAAAATCGTGAGCAATCAATCTTCCATAAATTGTTGTATCCTTGAATGTATAAGCATAGTTGAAATTTTGAAAAATGCCCTGAATATCTTTCTGGTCAGAAATTGCCGGCTTATCTCCTCCAATATTTTCATCAAAAGAAGGAGCAAATGGATTTTTACAACCCACAAAAATTATTAGTAATATGAATAATAATTTTTTAATAAAAATATCCTTTAAGTTCACTCCAACTTGGAAGATTACCGCTTTTTGTATCCTTCCAAAAATAAATTGACCAATTTGAACGGCTATCTCTAACCATATTGAATTGTAAATTTCCTGCATAACTCTTTGGCTCTGAAGAGTTATGAGGAATGTTTATAAAATAATTAGCTGTATATAATAAAGTATCTCCCGAAAGACTGCTGTAGTTTTCATTCGTTAGATTTAATGTAATTGGTAATTCTTTAGATACTTTTGAAGTCATACTGCTGAAGTATTTCCTTTCATCGAAGATACTCCAATCCTGAGTTAAAAATATAAAAGTTGATGCAGCTTCACTCGATGGTAAAAATGTAAATTTCTTTGAGACAAAGATAGTATCAACCAGACAAGCTATATAATTCTGGACATTCTTATCTAAAAAAGAATTTTTCAAATTTTCAATTACAATTCTTGGCTCTGTTGGTGGTAAATAATTAGCCCTGCTTTGATCTGGTGGTTCAGGATCTCTGATATCAAACAAATCACATCCATTTGTAATCAAGATTGTAATTGTAAAAATAATATTTATAAAAGATTTCATTTTTTACATATAGCTATAAATCTTGGAGAATTATCAGGATTAAAATCGCTGCCATCAAAATCACCAAATAAGTCTATAATTTCAAATCCAATTTCAAGTAACTTGCTCTTCAATTGCTCATTAGAATAAAGTTTTACGGATTCAGAATATTCTTTTTTCGAACCATTGATGAATATTTCGATTATCTTTTCAACTCGACCCTCCCTGACAAATCTTTTTTGAATGATTTTTTTGTCAATCTGATATTCTTCTGTTAGAGGTATAAGATTTCTCAATAAATAATTCTTGTTGAAAAAATCTAGTACGAAAAATCCAAAAGGTTTTAACAATTCAAAAGCTTTAGAAAGAACGAGAAAGTTATCTTCATCTCTCTCAAAATAGCCAAAACTTGTAAATAAATTTAAGATAAGATCAAATCTATCTTCAGTATTAAATTTCCTTATATCAGATTTAATGAAATTTATTTTCAATTTCTCGCTTGAAGAAATTCTAATTGCTTCAGCGAGTAAGTTTTCACTAAGATCAACTCCTGTAACATTAAAACCTTGTTTCGCAAATAGAATTGAATGTCTGCCTGCTCCACAAGCCATATCTAAAATATTTGACTCTGGCTCGGGTTTTATTTTCGACAGAATAAAGTTTATATGTTTTTCTGCATCAATTTCATTTCTATGTTTATAAACTTCAAGATATTCCGGGCTATTAAACCAATCATCAAACCAATTTTTCATAAATCAATTCTATTTAACATTGCCTTACCGATAGTAGCTTCATCAGTAAATTCCAAATCCCCTCCAATTGGAATTCCTCTTGCGATTCTGCTAACTTTCACTCCAAATGGTTTAATCATTTTTGCTAAATAGAGGGAAGTTGTTTCTCCTTCTGTATCCGGATTTAATGCAAGAATTATCTCTGAAAAATTTTCATTTTCAAACCGTGTCATTAATTCTTTTATCTTTAAATCATCAGCTCCGATACCAGCCAAAGGAGATAGTACTCCTCCTAAAACGTGATAAATTCCATTGAATTCATTGGACTTTTCAATTGCAATCACATCATTTATATCTTCTACAACACACAAAATAGAGTTATCCCTTTTACTGTTTGTACAAATGGAACAAAGATTATTTTCTGCGAGATTGAAGCATTTTTCGCATAATCTCAGTTTAGTTTTCAAAGAAATTATTGAATCAGCAAGTTTTTCCGCCACCTCTTTATCGTTTTTTACAATGTATAATGCCAATCTTTGTGCAGTTTTTCTGCCAATTCCCGGCAATTTACTTAGCTCTTCAATGGCTATAGCCAAAGATTCAGCAATTTGCATTATTTAAAACCCGGGTATATTTAGTCCTGGAGGAATCATTCCTTTAGTAACTTTAGCAAGCTCCTCTTCAGCCATTTTAGCTGCGGAATTAAGAGCTTTATTAACGGCAGCAACTACTAAATCTTCAAGTATTTCCTTTTCTTCTTTATTTATCACCTGAGGGTCAATTTCTAAAGAGATGAGCTCTCTTGCTCCATTTACAGTGGCTTTTATCATTCCGCCACCTGCCTCTTCTGAAACAGTTTTATTTACCAATTCAGCTTGCACTCTCTGCATTTCTGCCTGCATTTTTTGAACTTGCTGTAACATTCCTTGTAAATTTTTCATTATTACTCCATAAATTTTAGATATTTTTTCACTTTCAAATATAATTATAGATTTGATTTATTGTTTTCTTTTTAATTTTTTAAGATATTTCAATATTAAAAGAAAAAGGTTGATATGATTCAAACAATCGTACATCATCAAACTCCTCTTGATGAAAAATACATTCAAGTGGAATTTCTTGACACCGTTTTGATAGATAAAACAAAAAGCAAAATAAAAGACATTGGAATTAAAGTAACCGAGTTAAGTACTTATTTTTTCGAATATTTAACGGGTTATCAAGTCCCGACAGCTTACGTTAAAAGAGATGCTGATAATATCCTCAAGTTTGTTGATTACTCCGAATATAAATTTTTGGTTAAAATATTAAATCATTCCGATAAAAGAATTGCAAAAATTTTTGGAATAAAAGAAAACACCGAACTTAAACTTCCTGTATATGAGTTCAGATACGGTGATACTAAAGATAACTTGATAAACGAAAGTCATATTCTTTCATTCGATCTTTGTAACTCAGAAGATTTGAAAGTTATTTTGAGGATTTCTTCAAAAATTAATGCTGTATTAAAGTCATTTTTTGAAAGACGGAATGAAGTTTTGACCGAGCTTGACCTGCGATTTGGAAAATTTCAGGATAAAATTTATGTGTGCGGTGATTTCTCTCCTTTCGGAATTAAAGTTTTTCCAATCAACGATAATCCAAAATGGACAGATCCAAACAAATTGAATTCTGCTTCAGAGATTAAAAAATATACAGAATTTCTTTACAATATTGTGAGTCCAAAATAATGATTACAAGGTATGGTTATTCAACTGTAGCAGTAATAACAATAATTTCTTTTTTACTGATTACAATTGGAATTTTGTTAAATAATAATGTCTTAAAATTTGTTTTAATTATTTTGGCAATTTTATCAATGCTTTTCACCTTGAACTTTTTCAGAGACCCTGAAAGAAAAGTTCCTGATGAAGAAGATATTATAATTTCTCCTGCTGATGGAAAAGTTCTTTTCGTTAGAGAAATTAACGACGATAGATTTCTCAAAGGGAAAGCCAAACAAGTTGCTATTTTTATGTCTCCATTAAACGTTCACGTTAATCGTATCCCGGTTTCTGGAAAAGTTGAATATTTAAAATATCATCCAGGAGAATTCATAGCTGCTTTTGAAGATAAAGCTTCTGAAAAGAATGAACGAAATGAAATTGGAATTGAAAGCAAATACGGAAAAGTCTTGTTCGTACAGATTGCAGGTTTTATTGCTCGAAGAATTGTCAGCGAGTTGAAAATTGGTGATGAAGTTAAGATTGGTGAACGATTCGGTATGATAAAATTTGGAAGCAGAGTTGATGTTATCGTTCCTCCTGATTGGGCTGAGAAAGTAAAGAAAGATGATATTGTCTATGCTGGTGAGACTATTCTGTTTAAGACAAAATAATTGAAATGAACAGAATCAGAATTACTCCTTCAATTGTTCCAAACTTGTTCACTTCATTAAATCTGTTCTGCGGATTTTTATCAGTAATTCAGACCAGCAACGGAAGTTTTGAAAATGCAGCTTGGTTTATAATTGCTGCTTCCATCTTTGATGCTTTAGATGGATTTATGGCGAGATTAACTAAATCCAGCAGCGAACTTGGTGTCGAGTTGGATTCTTTATCTGATGTTGTCTCTTTTGGTTTAGCTCCAGCATTTCTTTTGTATTCCTCATACTTTCATAATCTTAATTCAATTGGAATTTTAATCAGCTCACTTCCGGTTATAACAGGTGCTTTCAGACTTGCGAGGTTCAATGTTCAATTAGTAGGATTTGATAAAAAATTTTTTACTGGTCTGCCAATTCCATTATGCGCCTTAACTTTTGTTACCTTCTTCCTTGGCTTTTATGAATACGATCGCGAATTTTTTGAACTGATAATCTCTCCAATGGTTTTGATACTTTCAATTTTGATGGTCAGTAAAGTAAAATACGACTCTTTACCTAAAATTTCTATTCATGAAATAAAATCAAACCCGATAAAATTCGTGGTAATTTTTCTATTGATTATAAATGTTTTCTACTTCGAAATCAGAGGACTTTTCTTTGCTTTTGTTTTCGTAATACTGTTTGGTATTTTTCGACACATATTTAACAAAATCCAAAATAAATTTTCCAGAGGATAAATGTTCAGAGCACAAGTGATCATAAAAAGAAGACCATCAATTCTTGACCCACAAGGTAAAGCAGTGGAAAAAGGAGCACAACATCTTGGATTGAATAATATTAAAAATACAAGAATTGGCAAATTCATTGAGTTTGATGTTTTATCAGATAACAGAGAAGAAGCTGAAAAAGAAGTTAATGATTACTGTTTGAAATTATTATCGAATCCAATTATGGAAGATTTTGAATTCAGTATATCTGATATAAAATCAGAAGCGAAAACTTGAAATGAAACCAAAATTCGGAGTAGTTGTTTTCCCCGGTTCAAATTGCGACCACGATGCTTATTATGCATTAAAAAAAATAATGAATTGTGATGTAGAATTTCTGTGGCACAAACAAGCAGATTTAAATGATTGTAATGTTATTGTTTTACCCGGTGGTTTTTCATATGGAGATTATCTTCGAACCGGTGCGATTGCAAGATTTTCTCCAATAATGAATTCGGTAATTGATTTTGCAAATAGAGGTGGAATTGTAATTGGAATTTGCAATGGATTTCAGATTTTATTGGAAGCAGGACTTCTTCCCGGAGTTATGCTTCAAAACATTTCATTGAAATTTATTTGTAAAGATGTTTTTCTGAAAGTTGAAAATCATCAAACAATATTTTCAAATCAAATACCATATGAATTAAAATCCATCCGAATTCCTATTGCACACGGAGAAGGAAATTATTTTGCTAATGATGATTTGCTCAAAGAAATTCAGGATAATAACCAAATAGTTTTCAAATACAGTGATGCCGATGGAAATGTTAATGATGAATATAATCCAAACGGCTCGTTAATGAATATTGCCGGAATTGTGAACAAAAAAGGAAATGTTCTCGGAATGATGCCACATCCCGAAAGAGTCTGCGACCCCGTGTTAGGCAAAACTGATGGACAATTTATATTCAAATCAATTATAAATTTTATTCAAAACTAAAGGTGATAAAATGTTTGGAAATTTAGGAGCAGGAGAAATAATTCTAATTATTCTTGTTATTCTTCTTTTATTTGGCGCCAAAAAAATTCCTGAACTGGCACAAGGCTTAGGCAAAGGGATGAAAGAGTTCAAAAAAGCTGTGAAAGATGTGGAAGATGAAATAAAAAAAACTGATGAAGAAGTGAAAAAAGAGGATAAAAAATAATTCGGGATATCTCTCTTAATTCAGAATAACAAGTTGCCTCCTAATGCAGTATTCTAATCTTTCAGAAAAAATTGGGCTGATTAAATCAGGTAGAATTTCATTAATTGAAAATGTCGAAACTTTTTTACAAACAATTCAATCCCGCAAAAATCTCAATGCTTATAATTTCGTCTTTGAAGAAGAAGCTATTCAGAGAGCAAAAGAAATAGAATCTAAAATAAAATCAGGTCAATCAGGAAAACTCGCCGGTGCAGTTGTTGCAATCAAAGATGTACTGGCTTATAAAGATCATCCTCTTACTTGCTCATCAAAAATTTTATCGAACTTTATTTCAATTTACTCCGCAACTTCAGTACAAAAAATAATTGATGAAGACGCTATCATCATTGGAAAGACAAACTGCGATGAGTTTGCAATGGGCTCATCCAATGAAAATTCATTTTTCGGAAATGTGTTAAATCCAGTTGATGATAGCCGAGTTCCTGGTGGCTCAAGTGGAGGCTCTGCGGTTGCTGTAGCAGCTAACTTGTGTGATGTTTCCTTGGGCACTGATACTGGTGGCTCAATCAGACAGCCCGCAGCTTTTTGCGGAATCTTTGGTTTAAAACCAACTTACGGAAGAGTTTCAAGATATGGCTTAACTGCTTTCGCTTCATCTTTTGATACAATAGGACCATTTGCAAAAAATGTTCACGATTTAGCTCTTGTTTTGAATGTAATCTCAGGCAAAGACGAAAAAGATTCAACATCTGTAAATCAAAATGTTCCTGATTTAATTTCAGTTTTGAATAATCAGAAGAAATATAAAATCGGAATACCAAAAGAATACTTCGCTGAAGGACTCGATGTCGAGATAAAAAATTCAATTTTGAATATAGTTGAAAAATTGAAAGCGGAAGGTTTTCAAATTGAAGAAGTTTCTCTCCCAATGACTGAATATACAATTGCAACTTACTACATTCTCATAACTGCTGAAGCATCATCAAATCTCGCCCGTTACGATGGAGCAAGATATGGCTATCGTTCTGACAATTATTCGAATCTTGAAGAGATGTACATCAATTCAAGAACTGAAGGCTTCGGTACTGAAGTGAAAAGAAGAATAATGCTTGGCACTTACGTTCTTTCCTCAGGTTATTATGATGCTTATTATAGAAAGGCTCAAAAAGTTAGAAGACTTATTAAAGAGGATTTCGACAAAGTTTTTCAGCAGGTTGATTTGTTAATTACTCCAACAACTCCGACTACCGCCTTTAAAATCGGGGAAAAATCAGACAACCCGTTGGAAATGTATTTGAGTGATATTTACACCACGTCAGCTAATCTTGCAGGAATACCAGGGATTAACATTCCAATTGCAAAAAATTCGAATGGCTTACCGATTGGTATGCAGGTTCTTGCAAAACAGTTTGATGAAGAAAAATTAATTTCATTTGCTAGCCGATTTGATAAAACCTGATTCTGAAGTGGGAAAAAATTTTCTAATACGTCCATGGTCAAAAAAAGATTTTTTATCTGTTAGAAGTATTCTAATTGAAACATGGCTTGTAACTTACAATTTCATACCCGAAGTTGACTTGAGAATCCACCTCGAAAATTTTTATTCAATTAAAAAATTAAATGAATTATTTAAGAATGAAAATACTCACTGCTTCTGTGTGGAATTTGAAAATAATATCATTGGTTGGATGAAATTATTTGATAATAAAGTTGAGAATAGGTTTTACGTTTCTTCGTTGTACGTTTTGCCCGATTATCAAGGTTATGGAATTGGTAAAAAACTAATGTTACTTGCCGAAGAGAAAGCCGTAGAATTAAATCATTCCGAAATCTGGATTGGAGTTATGGAACAGAATATAAATACACTGAATTGGTATAGAAAGTTGGGATTTAATTTCGTTACAGCAGAGCCTTTCAGAATGGGAAGCTCTGAGGTAGTTCATCTAATTGGTTTCAAATCAATTAAATCTTGAATAATCTTTAATTTTGTATTTAGACTTAAAGGCATAATTGAATTGAGCTCAAAACAAAAAAGAATTTTAATTGTTCGTACCGACAGAGTTGGGGATACAACATACATCACTCCTGCAATCAGAGAGTTGAGGAAAGCTTTTCCAGATTCTTTCATAGCTACTTTAACGCAACCACACACAAGCAAAATTTTTATCAACAATCCTCATCTGGATTTAATTTTGACTGATGATTTGAAAAAAGAAAATTTTTGGAAAGTTGTTAGGGAATTAAGAAGACACAAATTCACTCACGCATTGATGATGTTTCCAACCGAGAGAGCTGCTTATCAACTTTTTTTTGCCGGAATTCCATACAGAGTTGGAGTTGGTCATATACTTTATGAAGTTATTACTTTTATGAAAAGTGTTTCAAGAAATAACTATAATCCTTTGCGACACGAAGCTGATTATTGTATGGACCTCGCAAGAAAAATCGGTGTTGTTACTGACAACATTAAACTTGAAATTTTTCTATCTGACGAAGAAAAAACTGAAGCGATTGATTTCTTGAAAAAAAATGGTATTACTACAAACGATAAAAAAATTTTTATTCACACCGGAACGCTAGGTTCAGGACCCAATTGGAGTGAAGCAAAATATTTTTCGCTCACAAAAAAGTTGCTGACTTTATTACCTGATGAGAATTACAAATTCATTTTCACTGCAAGGGAAATGACGGACAGCTTTATTGATGAATTAAAATCTCTCAGCAATCAAAAAATTTTTATAATAAAAGATGAGATTGATGATTTACGAATGATGATAAAAGTAATTTCGCAGGCAGATGTATTTTTAGCAGCATCCACAGGTCCACTTCATCTTGCTGATGCATTGGGAGTTAAATGTATCGGAATTTTTTGCAGAAGAAAAGTAAGCTCCGCCAAACATCACGGAGTTTTGAACGATGTTTCAATCAATCTCGAAGTCTCTGAGGAAAACTGTGGAAAATTTTGCAGTGCAGACCAAAACACTTGCGGAATTGAAAATGGATTATCAGAAGATCAAGTAATCAACGCAACTTTAAATTTATTAAATAAATGATATTGACATGAACGATTTGAACATACCGAAATGTAAAAAGTTTTCTGGTTACAAACCTTGTTTTTCTTATAAAAATTGTTTGGAAAATGGTTGTCAGGAAGATACTCCTGAAAATCAGATTGGAGTTAAGATTCTGATTATTTCTCTCGATGCGCTTGGCGCCGTATTGA
>Ga0209721_1002729_pt1 | contig 10505 bp, 4 predicted proteins | sample TshhotsprinmetaG_FD_184139 | JGI IMG/M metagenome (GOLD analysis project Ga0209721, IMG submission 184139) | Hot spring microbial communities from South Africa to study Microbial Dark Matter (Phase II) - Tshipise hot spring metaG (SPAdes)... | ecosystem: Environmental > Aquatic > Thermal springs... | reverse complement strand
ACAGCGCCTGAAAGCGAGCCAACCACCGAGCAATCTGCCGTCCCTGCCGGGACCGACCAGGCCACCGCCTCCGTCGAGGCGCCGACCGATACGGTCGTGGCGGTGATCCCCCCGGCGCCGCCGTACTCGCTTCCCTTCCTCACCGACGATGACCTCTACCTCTTCGGTGAAGGCACCCACTTCCGCGTCTACGAAAAACTGGGCGCGCACATCGCCACCCTGAACGGCGAACAGGGTACCTACTTCGCGGTCTGGGCGCCGAATGCCGAGTACGTGGCAGTGATCGGCGACTGGAACGGTTGGGACCCCGGGAAGAATGCGATGCGCTGCCGGGGGAACTCGGGCATCTGGGAGACCTTTGTGCCCGGCGTGGGTAAAGGCGCGCACTACAAGTTCCACATCGCCTCGCGCTACTATGGCTACCGCGAGGACAAGACCGACCCCTTCGGCTTCTTCTTCGAGGTCTCGCCGCGCACGGCGGCGATTGTCTGGGACCAGGAGTACGAGTGGGGCGACGGGGCCTGGATGCAGACGCGCGGCAAGCTCCAGGGCGTTAGCGCGCCGATGTCGATCTACGAGGTGCACCTCGGTTCCTGGATGCGCGTGCCGGAAGAGGGCGGCCGTTCCTTGAGCTATCGGGAGATCGCCCCCCGACTGGCTGAGCACGTCAAGCGCGCCGGCTTCACCCATATCGAACTGCTCCCGGTCACTGAACATCCCTTTTACGGGTCGTGGGGCTACCAGTCTACCGGTTACTTTGCGCCCACCAGCCGCTACGGGCCGCCGGAGGACTTTAAGTACTTCGTGGATTACCTGCACCAGCAGGGGATCGGCATCATTCTCGACTGGGTGCCCTCGCACTTCCCTACCGATGGTTTCGCCCTGAGCTACTTCGACGGCACCCACCTGTTCGAGCACGCCGATCCGCGCAAGGGCTACCATCCTGACTGGGGCAGCTACATCTTCAATTACGGTCGCAACGAAGTGCGGAGCTTTCTGATCAGCTCGGCGCTCTTCTGGCTCGACAAGTACCACATTGATGGCCTGCGGGTTGATGCCGTGGCCAGTATGCTGTACCTGGATTACTCGCGCCGGCCGGGTGAGTGGATCCCCAACCAGTACGGCGGCAATGAGAACATCGAAGCGATCATGTTCCTCCGCCAGTTCAACACCGAGGTCTATAAGAACTACCCCACGGCGCAAACCTTTGCCGAAGAGAGCACGGCCTGGCCCATGGTCTCGCGGCCGGTGTATGTGGGCGGGCTGGGCTTCGGCTTCAAGTGGGACATGGGCTGGATGAACGACACGCTCAAGTACTTCCGCCGCGACCCCATCCACCGCCGTTACCACCATAACGAGTTGACCTTCCGCGGCCTGTACATGTTCACCGAGAACTACGTGCTCTCGCTCTCCCACGATGAAGTGGTGCACGGGAAAGGCTCGCTGCTAGACAAAATGTCCGGCGATGTCTGGCAGAAGTTCGCCAACCTGCGCCTGCTCTACAGCTACCAGTACGGCCAGCCGGGTAAGAAGCTGATCTTCATGGGCGGCGAGTTCGGCCAGTGGCGCGAATGGAAACACGACGAGAGTCTCGACTGGCACCTGTTGATGTTCCCCTCGCACCAGGGCGTTTTGCAACTCCTGGCCGACCTGAACCGGCTGTATGTGAACGAGCCGGCGCTGCACGAACTCGACTGTGAGCCGGCGGGCTTCGAGTGGATCGACGCCAACGATGCCGAGAACAGCACCTACTCGTTCATGCGCCGGGCGCGTTCCACTGGCGATCTGATCCTGGTGGTGATGAACTGCACGCCGGTGCCCCGCCACAACTTTCGCATCGGTGTGCCTCGTGGCGGCTGGTGGAAGGAGATCTTCAACAGTGATGCCACCGAGTACTGGGGCAGCGGGATCGGCAATGCCGGCGGGGTGATGGCCGAGGAGCATATGTCGCACGGGCGGCCCTACTCGCTCGTGCTCGACCTGCCGCCGCTGGGAGCGCTGTACTTCAAGAGCGAGGGCTGAGGGCGCGGCGCTCACGACACATGCTCGCGCCCGGGGTCTCGGGTACGTCTGGAAGGGTTCGGGAAGGCTGCGCGCTCCCGGACCCTCCTGTTTAACAACCCGCCGGATACGCCGCGGGGTAGACAAAACAGGGTTTGTCAGCAGTACCGTGACACTGGTGTCCCGCCCGTGTCAGCGTTCGCGGGCGGGGCGCCCGCGTTCCCAGGAGCAGGGTGAGCACACATCACGCCTCAGGTTTTGAGCGAGTTTTCAAAGCCTGGTACAATTAACCACACGTATTCTGCGAGGAGGAGCCAGAGGGGGCAACCCTTCTGAAAGAAGTATGGCGGAGCGCTACATCTGCATCCACGGGCACTTTTACCAGCCGCCGCGTGAGAACCCGTGGCTCGAAGCAATTGAGCAGCAAGACTCGGCCTATCCGTACCACGACTGGAACGAACGCATCAATGCCGAATGTTACGAGCAGAACGCCGCCTCGCGCATCCTCGATGACCAGGGCCAGATCGTCAAGATTGTCAACAACTACAGCCGGATCAGCTTCAACTTTGGCCCCACGCTGCTGAGCTGGCTCGCCGAGAAGGCCCCTGCGGTGTACGAGGGTATCCTCGCCGCCGATGAAGAGAGCGCGCGCCTGTTCGGACGCGGCTCGGCCATGGCCCAGTGCTACAACCACATCATTATGCCCCTGGCCTCGCGCCGCGACAAAATCACCCAGGTGCTGTGGGGCATTCGTGACTTTGAACATCGCTTCGGGCGCCTCCCCGACGGCATGTGGCTCCCCGAGACCGCCGTGGATCTCGAGACCCTGGAGATCATGGCCGAGCACGGCATTCGCTTCACCATCCTCGAGCCGCATCAGGTGAACTATATGCGCCGCCTGGGCGATACGGTCTGGACCGATGTGCGCGGCGGGCGCATTGACCCGACCCGGCCCTACCTGGTGCAATTGCCCAATCAGCGCTCCATTGCGGTCTTCATCTACGATGGCCCGGTGTCACGGGCGGTGGCCTTCGAGCGCTTGCTGGTCAACGGAGCGACCTTTGCCGCGCGCATCGCCGGGATCTTCAACGAGTACCGGCCCTGGCCGCAGATCGCCAACATCGCCACCGATGGGGAAACCTACGGCCATCACCACCGTCACGGCGACATGGCTCTGGCCTACGCCCTCCAGCACATCGAGGAACGGGGCCTGGCGAAGCTGACGAACTACGCCAGTTACCTCATGAGACACCCGCCGACGCACGAGGTGCAGATCGTCGAGCGCACTGCCTGGAGTTGCGTGCACGGGGTGGGCCGCTGGAGCACCGACTGCGGCTGCAACACCGGCAGCAATCCCGGCTGGCGGCAGCACTGGCGCGAACCGCTGCGCGCCGCTCTCGACTGGTTGCGCGACACCCTGGCGCCCCGCTTTGAGTTGCAGGGCCGCCGCTTATTCAAAGACCCCTGGGAGGCGCGTAACGACTACATCGAGGTGATCCTCGACCGCTCCGATGAGGTGGTGAACCGCTTCCTCACGCGCCACGGGCGCGGCCCGCTTGATAGCGGCCAGTGCATTGCGGCCCTCAAGCTCATGGAGTTGCAGCGGCAACTGCTGCTGATGTACACCTCCTGCGGCTGGTTTTTCGACGATCTGGGCGGCATCGAAACGATCCAGGTGATCCGCTATGCCGGGCGCGCGGTGCAACTGGCCCGCGAGTTGTTTGGCGAGGATCTGGAGGGGCCGTTTCTGGAGCGCCTGGCCCGCGCGCGCAGCAACAACCCGGCCATCGGTGACGGGCGGGCGATCTACGAGCGCTGTGTGCGCCCCGCGGTGGTCGATCTGCGGAAGGTCGGCGCGCACTACGCTATGTCGTCGCTGTTTGAGAGCTTCGAGGAGCGCGAGCAGATCTACTGCTACGAGGTGGATCGCGAAGATTACCACCTGCTCCCCGCGGGCAAGAACCGCCTGGCCCTCGGGCGCATGCGGATCACCTCAACCATTACCCGCGAGTCGGCCCGCCTGATCTTCGGCATGCTGCACCTGGGCGACCACAACATCTCCGGCGGCGTGCGCGAGTACCAGGACGAAGCCGCGTACCAGGCCCTGGTGCATGAGAGCACCGAACTGTTCCAGCGGGCCGATATTCCTGGCACCATTCGCCTGGTGGACCGCAACTTCGCCCAGGAAGCCTACTCGCTCAAACTGCTCTTCGGTGACGAGCAGCGCAAGATCCTCAACAAGATCCTGACCTCCAGCCTGGCCGAGGCCGAGGCAGCCTACCGGCAGATCTATGAGTATCATGCTCCACTCATGCGTTTTCTGGCCAGTATCAGCATGCCTGTGCCTCGTGAATTTCAGATCGCCGCGGAGTTCGCGATCAACACCCAGTTGCGCCGCCTGCTCGGGGCCGACAATCTCGATCTCGACGCCATCCAGGCCCTGCATCGCGAAGCGGTGCGTTCGGGGGTCACCCTTGACACCGCCGGGCTGGCCTATACCCTGGGTCGAACGATTGATCGCATTACAGAGCAATTCAATGCCTTCCCCGAGTCGATTGAACTCCTCCAGCAACTCGACGAGGCAGTAGCGCTGACCCGCTCGCTGCCCTTCGAGGTTGATGTCTGGAAAACCCAGAACGTGTACTACCGCCTGCTGCGCAGCGTGTATGTCGAGTTCCAGCGTGAAGCGGCCCAGGGCTACCTGGATGCGCGGCAATGGGTCGCCGCATTTACCAATCTGGGGCGTCGGCTTCGCTTTCGGATGCCATGAGGTACCGTATGGCAATCCCCGGTCAGCAACCGCTTTCAGCTGCCATGAGGTACCGTATGGCAATCCCCGGTCAGCAACCGCTTTCGGATGCCATGAGGTACCGTATGGCAATCCCCGGTCAGCAACCGCTTTCAGCGCCCACGCGCCCCATCCGGCGGCACACGCCCCGCGCCACGTATCGGTTGCAGTTCAATGGCGCGTTTACCCTCGAGGATGCCGTCGGGCTTGTCGCGTACCTCGATATGCTCGGCGTGAGCGATATCTATGCCTCGCCCCTCTTCACCGCGCGCGCTGGCAGCCGCCACGGTTACGATATCACCGACCATAGCAGTATCAACCCGGAGATAGGCGGTGAAGCGGCCCTGGATCGTCTGCATCATGCGCTCAGCGCCCGTGGTATGGGCCTGCTGCTCGATGTCGTGCCTAACCATATGGGTATCGGCGACCTGCGTAACGTCTGGTGGACGGATGTGCTCGAGAATGGTCCCAGTTCGATCTACGCGCCATACTTCGATATTGACTGGGATCCCGTACCGGCGCAACTGCACAATAAAGTGTTGCTGCCGGTGCTCAGCGATCAGTACGGCAATGTACTGGAACGAGGCGAGCTGCGCCTGCACTTCGAGGAGGGCGCCTTTACGCTGCGCTACTGGGAGCATATCTTCCCTATCGCTCCGCGAAGCTACTACCATCTGCTGGCCCATCGCCTCGACGACCTGATCGCCGAGCATGGTCAGGATCACCCCGATGTGCTGGAGTTACAGAGTATCCTCACGGCGATCTCCTATCTGCCGCCTTTGAGTGAAACCGCGCGCGAGCGGGTGCTGGAGCGCAACCGTGAGAAGGAAATCATCAAGCGGCGACTCAAGGAGCTGACGGAACGCAGCCCCTCTGTGGCTGCCGCAATTGCGGCAACAGTTGAGCGGTACAACGGCGTGGTCGGTGATCCGGCCAGTTTCGACCTGCTCGACGAGTTGATCACTCGACAACCGTATCGTCTGGCCTTCTGGCGAGTCGCCACCGAGGAGATTAACTACCGGCGCTTCTTCGACATTAACGATCTTGCCGCCATTCGCGTCGAGTTGCCTGAAGTGCTCCAGGCCACCCATCGGCTCGTCTTTCGCCTACTGGTCGCCGGGCGCGCCCGGGGGCTGCGTATCGATCATCCTGATGGGCTATGGGACCCGCCGGCCTACTTCCGGCAACTCCAGGAGCACTATCTGGCTGCATTGCAGCATGAGAGCGGTCTCGCGCCTGAAGAGGGGACAGAACGTGAACGCGCCTGGATCGACCGCATCCTGGCCGACAGTGCTGCCCTCTCGCCCCCGCGCTGGCCCCTCTACGTTGTTGTTGAGAAGATCCTCGCCGATGACGAAGTGCTCCCCGAAGACTGGGCCGTAGCGGGCACGACGGGCTACGACTTCCTCAATGAGGTCAATGGCATCTTTGTAGATAGCTCGGCGCGTCGGTTCTTTGATCGCCTCTACATCGATGTGGCCGGTCCCCAGCTTTCCTTTGCCAACCTGGTTAACTCCAAGAAAAAGGAGATCATGCTCGTGGCACTGGCCAGTGAGGTCAATACCCTGAGCCATCTGCTCGATCGATTGACCGAGGCCAACCGCCACTACCGCGATTTTACGCTCAACAGCTTAACCTTCGCCATTCGCGAGGTCATCGCCGCATTGCCGGTCTACCGCACTTACATCAGCGGCCCGGAACGGGTAACGCCGCTGGACGAGCGCGCTATCGAGGCAGCGGTGCAGGAGGCCCGGCGTCGCAATCCACGCACCGCCGGAGAGATCTTCGATTTCCTGCGTGACACGCTCTTGCTGCGCAACCTGGAAAGCTTCGCTGCCGCTGCCCGTCCTGATGTGCTGCGCCTGGTGATGAAGTTCCAGCAACTCAGCGGCCCGGTCATGGCGAAGGGGGTAGAGGATACGGCGTTTTACGTCTACAACCGGCTCGTTTCGCTCAACGAGGTCGGTGGCCATCCCGAACACTTTGGCCTGGCAGTGACCGAGTTTCACCGCCGCGCGGCCCATTGGGCGCGCCGCTGGCCCGGATCGCTGCTTACGACCTCTACCCACGATACCAAGCGGAGCGAAGATGTGCGCGCCCGGATCAATGTGCTGAGCGAAATGCCGCAGGAGTGGCGCACGGTGGTCGGTCGCTGGAGCCGGTTCAATGCCCGCAAGAAGACGATCGTTGAGGGGCGTCCACTGCCATCGCGCAACGACGAGTACCTGCTCTACCAGACCCTGGTGGGTGTCTGGCCCGACCCTGCGCCGGAGGTGGTGGAGGGCTCGCTGCCTGCCGACTTCGTCGCGCGTATCGTCCAGTACATGGAGAAAGCCACCCGTGAGGCCAAAGTCAACACGAGCTGGATCAACCCCAACGAAGCCTATGACAGTGCCGTACGCCGCTTCGTAGAAGGCATTCTCAACCCTCGCCGCAGTCGCCGCTTCCTGGAGAGCCTGACGGCTTTCAGCCAGCGGGTGGCGTATGTGGGGCGCTTCAACAGCCTGGCCCAGACCCTGATCAAACTGACTGCGCCCGGCGTCCCTGATATTTATCAGGGCTGCGAGCTGTGGGATCTGAGCCTGGTAGACCCGGATAACCGCCGGCCGGTGGACTACAACCTGCGTATGCGGCTGCTGGTGGAGGTGCGCGAGCGTATGTCGGCGGGCGAGCGACAGGCGCTGGCGCGCGAATTGCTGGAGCAAGCGGTTGATGGGCGGGTCAAACTCTTTGTAATCCTTGTGGCGCTGGAGTTGCGTCGCGAGCAACCGGCGCTCTTCGCCGAGGGCGCGTATGTTCCACTGAGTGCCGAGGGGCAGCACGCCGAGCACGTGGTGGCCTTTGCGCGCCGAAGCTCCGCTGCCGAGGCGCTCACCATCACGCCGCGGCTGTGCCTGCGCCTGACGAAGGGCGAGCAGCGTCCACCGACGGACGCGGTGTGGGGTGACACCTGGTTGTCGTTGCCCGATGCGGGCCCGGGAAGCGTGTACCACGACCGGTTAACCGGCGCCCGGCACCGGGTTGTTGAGCACAAAGGCGCGACAGGCCTCTGGCTGCGGGAGGTGCTCGCGACCTTTCCGCTGGCGCTGCTGGAGCGAGGCGTCGCCGGGAGCTGACGCAGATAACACGAAGGCGGCGAGGGGATTGTTCTTGGGAGGGCGCAGCCCTCCCAAACCCTCCCGCGGGCGGGCTATGTTCACCTCAGACGGTCATGCGGCTGCGCCGCACAACGCCGCGATGACCATGGGGCGTCTCTGGGAGGGCCGCCCCCTCCCTGGCCCTCCCCCGCTGGGGGAGGGAACCGGGCGCCTCCCCGCAGGGAGGGGTTCGGTTCGACAGGCTCACCGCAGGTGGGGAAACCTGGTTTCCCCGTATTTTCACCTCAGACATCCATGCGGCTGCGCCGCACAACGCCGCGATGACCATGGGGCGTCTCTGGGAGGGCCGCCCCCTCCCTGGCCCTCCCCCGCTGGGGGAGGGAACCGGGCGCCTCCCCGCAGGGAGGGGTTCGGTTCGACAGGCTCACCGCAGGTGGGGAAACCCGGTTTCCCCATGTCCCAACCGCTGTTGAGGGCGCCTGGCGCCCCCGCAGGCAGGGGTTCGGTTCGACAGGCTCACCGCAGGTGGGGAAACCCGGTTTCCCCGTATGTTCACCTCAGTGGGCGGTCAAGCCGCGTGGGAAGTTACAGCGAAAACAACTCCTCCACCGGCGCCAGGCGGAGCGAGCCGGTGGGGCAGCGACTGAGGCAGGCGCGATCGGCAAAGCCGTGGCAGAGGTCGCACTTATCGGCGCGCCGGGCAGCCGGGGCCGGCTGAAGGGGGATCAGCGGATGGCGGCGGGCGGGATCGATCAGGTTCCGCAGGAGCGCGCCGAGGGGGCCACGAGCCGGACGCGGGCCGGGCAGCGGGCGCATGCTGATAGCATCGTAGGGACAGGCCGGCACGCATGCCTCGCACCCGGTGCAGCGATCGGTGATCAGGAGCGTACCGTCGGCGATGCGTTCAAAGGCGTCTTCCGGGCAGGCTTCCACGCATTCGGGGCCGGTGCTGCACTGACGGCAGGCATCGAGCACATCGAGGCGCCCGGCAGCGCCGTTATCAGGCCGTTCCAGGAGCACACCGTTCAGGTGCAACCGTTGCTGGCCGTGCCGTTCCAGACAGGCCTCTTCACAGAGGCGGCAGCCAGGCGGGCACAGGTCGGGGGTGCGCACAAACAGGTGTGAGCCACGCAACATACCCCTGGTCACGGCGAGTTGCAACTCGCGGGCGCGGGCGGTATCGCTACGCATCAGCGCGCCGTTGCGCAGACGGCGCTCAACCTCGGCGCGCAGTTGGGCCTCGAGGTCGGGGCGCTGCTCGATCAGGCGATGGAAATCGACGCCGGGGAGCGCCAGCACGTCGGTCGGCGTCAACGCGCGCACATCGGTGTGATGGGGCCGGCTGGTGAGCAAAGCCATTTCCCCGAAGAAATCGCCCTCGCTCAGGGTGGCAATGGTCTGACCGGCCTGTTCAATCGCTACCTGGCCGGTCTCGATGAGGTAGAGCGAGTCGGCGGGGGAACCCTGGCGCAGGATGAGGCTGCCGCGGGCGTAGTGGGCCGGTTGCAGCAACCCCACCAGCGCCAATCGTTCTGTCGGCGACAACTGGCCGAGCAGCGGCACGCGGGCCAGCGTGCACTCCACCAACCGCCGCTGGTAGACCTGGCGCAGGGCCGCGGCGAGCCGGGGGAGAGTGTCGAGCGCGCTGCGCAACTCGCTCAAGGGGAACTGGAGCAACTGGCAGTTGCTCTGGGCCAGGGCGCTCATCTGCCGGAAGTAGTCGCCGAACAGCGGCCCCTCGCCGCAACAATCGCCGCGCCCCAGGATGCCCATGAGCACCTCGCGGCCGTTTTTGTCGCGCAGACGCAACTGCAGGACGCCGGAGAGCACCAGAAAGAAGAAGAGGCTGTGTTTCTGCTGCCCGAGCACAGTGGCGCCGACCGGGTGGACCCGAAAGGTGCACAGATCGAACAGGCGCGCGAGTTCATTGGCCGGCACCCCGCGCAGGCAATCGAGGGCGCCGAGGAGATGCACGGCCTCTTCGCGTCGCTGCTGTTGAGCGGCGACCTGCGCCCGGGCCCGTTCCGACATGCGCATTGTCATCTGCCTGGCTGACATAGCTCCGGCACGCGCTGAACGGGAGGGCGCGACCCTCCCCGAACCCCGCTTCCTCGATATAATGAACCACGGTGCGGCGCATCCGACGCGCGCTGGAGCAGGAGGGCGCGGCCTTTCGCGAACCCTGCTTCCTCAACCAGGCGCGCAACATCCAGTTGCCGGATGAACTGCCAGGCATCTGCATTCATTGTAGCATACAGGGTTGTTGCAAGGTCGGGGGAGCTACGCTCTAAACCTCAGCCGTCTATGCGGCTGCGCCGCACACCACCGCGATGACCATGGGGTGTCTCTGGGAGGGCCGCCCCATCCCCCGCTGGGGGAGGGAACCGGGCGCCTCCTCTCAGGGAGGGGCGTGGTTCGGCAAGCTCACCACAGGTGGGGAAACCCGGTTTCTCCATGTCCCAACCGCTGGGCGGACTTTGCAGCAGCCCTGTTGTAGCATATGGCTCGGCGGGCGCGCCGGTGCTACCTGGTATAATACGTATGGTAGCATCAGTGTACCGGCGTGACGCTGCGCCCCGGTCTGGGGGAGGGATTGGGAGGGCGAAGCTCTCCCGGGA
>Ga0209721_1002723_pt1 | contig 10530 bp, 10 predicted proteins | sample TshhotsprinmetaG_FD_184139 | JGI IMG/M metagenome (GOLD analysis project Ga0209721, IMG submission 184139) | Hot spring microbial communities from South Africa to study Microbial Dark Matter (Phase II) - Tshipise hot spring metaG (SPAdes)... | ecosystem: Environmental > Aquatic > Thermal springs... | reverse complement strand
TAGGTTAAGATTATAGCATAAAATGGGTTTAAAGAAATCAAAAAAACGCATTGAGTGGCTCATATTACTGCTTAAACTTTAAAGGCGGCTAATTTTTCATTTATAGTTTTCACGCAGGATTCAGGTTAAATAAAAACATTAGTCGGTTATGCCCACTAGTGCTGCCATAACCCCATGAGTCCATGACAAAAAAGTTTTTATAAACACCGAAATTGGAATCTCCGCCTAAATCATATTCAGACGATTGGACGAAATAGAAACTCTTCTGGTCGATCAAAAACCCCAGTCTTGAAACCTCATTGCCATTAGCTGCAATATATCTATATGAACCTGCTCTTATATTAGTTCCCGGTAAGATAATCCCAGGTTTCTCACTCAATTCAGGTTCATAATGAGAATTGACTTTTATTAATTTGAAACCTTCCGAATAAGCTGGTTTCGCAGATATCCCAAAAAGAATAGACAGGGAAATTAATGGCATTAAGAAAATAGTAAGTACGACAGATCTTCTTTTCTTCTTCATCTTTCTTGGGCCTCCCTTTCTTTGTCGTGTCCGTGACCGTTATCCGTGCCTGCACGCCGGAGTGTTTTTAACCGTAACGCACCGTTCAAGTGGGCATTTCGCCTGCCTGCGCGAAGCCGCTACGGCGTAGGCAGGGCACGCAGGCGTGTCCGTAAGCAAACAAAAAAGCCCTTACAGTCTAATCCTTTTCCCGGTATTATCGGGACTGATTAGAACTACAAGAGCCCATTTTCGGCAGGTCATAACCCCCACCATACCCATACCCCACCCAAATCAATTGCTCGGGTTAATCTATATCGAAACTCAAAAACCTTCCCAACAAATAATGGTATTTAATATCAGGTCTCTTGATAATGTCAATCAAATTCTGTGCTTGTTAATATTTTCTCTAATACCCTTCCTCGGACTGTCATTTTTGAGCCTTTATCCCCAATTTCCCGATTTAAACTTCCCATTTCCCATTTATCATTCCATCCCCATCAAAGTCTCTCCAGATTTTCAAGTTAGGCCAGACGGAATCATTCACATAAACCTTTCCATCAAGGTTGTCATCCCACTCCGCCAATGCCTGAAATCCATTAGCCGCACGACTGCCGTTCTTTAATAATGTCTGATCCCCAAATAGTTCTCGCCCATTGTTAATAATCCCATCCCCGTTCCTGTCCCATACCAATAATCCATCATCCGACCCTGCCCAACCCGTTCTCTCAGCAAACCCATTGGCATCATGATCAAAATAAGCTCCATCAGCAACACCGGTAGTTTCGGTTCCATCCCCATCCAGATCCAGTATCAAAGGATCCCCTCGAGGCGCAGGCGGCGGCAGACTGGTGGCAGCGGTGTAGGATTGAAGTTGGGCAGGAATTACAATATTCATCTGCAATCTCTGCCAGTAATCAATCCCGTAAAATCTCGCTGAATTGTCAGCCACCAGAGTAAAGGCTTTCTGGATAAGATTCCTAATTCCCAAATTATCTAAACTCACCTCAATAATTTGCTTATATCGTTCTCCAAGTAGCGCATCTAAACCAGTCAATAGAAATTTAGCATCCTCCTGTGTCAGCGAAATATTGCTTATCCCAACTTCCTCCAAAATATTGCTAAATCTTCTTATTAAATCGGCGGGATGATCTTGACCATATTTGGTATTGAGGTAAAAATTTAAAAGATCTTCAATCCCAAGTTTTCCTTTTATCTGCACCCGAACCACATTATTTTCCCCCAAGGCCACTAGTTCCCCCTGAAGAAATCTCTCCATTTGCATACCAGGAGTAATATTGAATTGGTTGTTGTAATCTATGAGAAATAGTTTACCAAGATCTGTCTGCAAAAAAGCTTTATTTTCAGGATCTGGGTTATGATGACTTTAGTGGACACCAAAGTTAAGTTAAAATACTGAAGACGGAGGTGTCGACATGGAAAGGATTCCAAGAGCGATCTACACGAGAGAGCTTCGAGAGGAAGCAGTCAAGCTGGTGACGGAAGGAGGATTCAGCATACCGGAGGTGGGGCGGAGATTATCGGTAGCGGCCTCAACCATACGGTATTGGGTTAAGGCGAACAAAGAAGGCAAGCTTAAGGAGGTGGGCAAGCAGCAGAGGCCGCTGACGGAGGTGGAGATGGAGCTTGCCCGAGTCAAGCGTGAGCTGGCCATTGTGAAGATGGAGCGAGACATATTAAAAAATGCGACGGCGTACTTTGCGAAGGAATCGCTGCCAGGTACGCGGTCATGAAAGCAATGCGATTCCGTAATGATATTGGGAGGATGTGCCATATATTGGGGGTATCCCGAAGTGGTTATTACCAATGGTTGAATCGGAAGCCTTCGAAATGGGTTCAAGAAGAGGGGATGCTGGAAATACAGATTCAAGCTGCTCATAAGAGGACGCGTGAGACCTACGGGCCCGAGAGGTTGCAACAGGAGCTCAAAGGACAGGGGGTGAGTGTAGGGATCTGCCGGATCAGGCGGATTCGGAAGAAGCTTGGAATACGGTGCAAGCAGAGAAGAAAATTTAAGGCGACCACGGATTCCAAGCATGCATTTCCAGTGGCAGAGAATCTACTGAATCAGCAATTTGGGGCAACGAGGCCGAACGAAGTGTGGGTGAGTGATATTACCTATATTCCCACAGAAGAGGGGTGGCTCTACTTGGCAGGGCATAAGGACCTTTACACAGGAGAAATCGTTGGATATGCCATGGGAAGTCGTATCACTAAGAACCTTGTGAGCCAGTCACTGTTTAAGGCAGTGGCAGCCAAACGGCCGGGGCCAGGCCTGATCCACCATTCGGATCGTGGGAGTCAGTACTGTGCTCATGAATACCGGAGACTGATGGATCAATTCAAGATGAGGGCCTCCATGAGCAGAAAGGGCGATTGCTACGATAATGCTCCAATGGAAAGCTTATGGGGAGTGCTGAAGAATGAGCTTGTTCATCATAGTCGTTATAAAACGAGAGACCAGGCGATCAGAGAGATTACCGAGTACATCGAGGTTTTCTACAATCGCCAAAGACGGCAAGCACGGCTGGGGTACCTATCCCCGGCTCTCTATGAACGGCAGTTCTATGCAAGGCAGGTGGCAGTATAAAAATGTTTCGTGTCCACTATTGACATCAGGGGTCAGAGTGGGATCCCTGGCTCCAGTAACCTCAAATAAGACAGATGATGGATGCGCCAAGAATAGAAGGGTGGAGTTGGTCGAACAGTAACGATAAAAACAGATAAGGAGGGAAATATGGTTAAGAAGATCTGCTGTCTGTCGGTATTGGTTTTTGGGTTTTTTATTTTAACCGATATTTCAGTTGCTCAGAACCTGAAAGAAGGGCTCTGGGAGATCACAATGACCATGGAGATGCCTGGGATGCCCATGAAGATGCCTCCTCAGACCAACACCCACTGCCTGACCAAGAAGGATATGGTGCCTCAGAAGGCGGAGCCCGGCCAGGAATGTAAGATGATTAAGCATGAGGTGAAAGGAGATACGGTCACCTGGCTCATGGAATGTAAGACAAAGGAAGGTCCTGTCACGTTCGATGGCAAAGTCACTTATAAAGGAGAGTCTTTTGAAGGAGTGGTAAAGATGAAATCCGGTGGAATGGATATGATCCAGAACCTCAAAGGGAAATGGGTTGGAAAGTGCCCGAAATGATAAAAGGGGGCACAGATGCCTCACAACCGAGAAACATCCAAAGAGATGGTGAAAAAAATATTTATTCTCAGTCGCCTTTGTACGCTCTTTTTTCCTCTTTTTTGCGTTTCCATAATCATAGAATCGGCAAATGGGGGGGCAAAGAGGGGAAAAACAGGCTCGGGTAGTAGAGGAGATAGGGGCACGCTTTGGGTCAGGTCTCAACGACATCGGGATAATCACTCCTAAAGAGGCCAATCCTGAGGGACCCATGAGCTTTGCCCTGGGTAAAAACGGAGAGATCTCTATTCTCGATCAGATAAACTCCCGAATCCAGGTGTTTAAGGAGGGTAAAAGGATAAGAACAATTCCCATCCCATTTAAAACATTCATGGATATTGATGTTCTTCCTGATGGGAAGATCGCTTTGCTTGACAACCTGGTCAAAAAGGCTGTCTATTTTCTTGAGCCCAATGGTAAGTTTCTTCATCACCTTCCTCTGGTGGGTGAAAATGTTCCCTATGCTCCAGTAGTGGAAGGTATCTATAGTGTTCACAGTGGAGATCTGGCAGGTATCTGGCTTGATTTGGGTGGCAGGTCGGTTAAAATAGCCTCCCTTGAAGGAAAGGCTATTTCAGATCGTATATCGGTTTCTGGAAAGTTGACACTGGATGGGAAACATCTGATGCGGGCAGAAAAGAGCGGGGATGTCACGGCCGTAATTTCCCTTTCTCAAGAAAAGTTCTCAACGTGGGCCCAATACACCATTAACTTTGATATGTATATTGCCCACCTTCTTGGGTTATGGAATGATCACGATGGAAGAATCTATCTCGGAGCATTCCTTTTTAAGGAGCCAAAAGCCTCAAATATTTTTGTAGTCCTTACCCCAGAAGGCAAAGAATTAGGGCGGGTAAAACTTTTTGTCCAAAAGATGCCCCATGAAATTCATCGTTCAATCCAAGTCTCACCGGACGGACATATCTACCAGATGGCATCGGATGAAAAAGGAGTTTTTGTCAGGAGATATCATTTTAACGATTAGATGATTTGTCCCGAAGTGTCGTTCGCCTGTTAATATGTTTCCAGATACACTGCTTTAGCCCATTAGGAATACAAAAAATAATGAAGATGTTTCAGGAATGGAACCTCTCCATGTAAACTGTTAAACCCTTTCTAAGCCAAACCGGTATTTCTCTCTTTTTAAATGTCTCCGTTTTAACGCAAACCGTCACATTCTGTCCTTCCACGACAAGCTCCTCTTGATTTCCAAGACGATAGCCCTCGTACCCCCAGGTGATCGAGGTCCGGCCAACATTTATCACCCTGACCTGGATGGCAATCTGATCGCCATAACGCAATCTCAGGCGAAAGTCGCTTTGGACGTGGACCGTTGGAAAGGAAAGGTGACGCTTGTGCAAAACCTCTGCGTAATTAATGCCCAATTCGCTCCTGAAAAACTCCTCCATAGCCAAATGGAAGTAATGTAAAAACCGGGGATAGTAAACAATACCCGCATTATCAATATCACCGAAACATACCCTAATGGTCTTTCGAAAGAGCATCTATCCATTCCTCCTTGAGAAACATGAACGGGTCGGATTATCTTCTCCGGGGTCGCTCGCCAAGGGTGACTTTCACCTCTTCAAACTTTCCTTTGCGGAGGACTTTAAGGGTGATGGTATCGTTCGGTTTCTTTTCACGAATATATCGGATGAGATCGTCGTGGGTCTTCACATCATGTTGATCTGCCTTCACAACGATATCTCCGCCTACCACCACAATCGTATTGCCCACCTGCACTCTCTGATTTCCACCTCTTAACCCCGCTTTCTCAGCAGGCCCTCCTTTGGCCACCTCTGCAATCATGGCTCCCCGCTCAACGCTGACCTTCAGAAACTTTGCCACCTCTGGAAGGAGGGGCTGAATGGTTGCACCGATCCAGGGATAGGTAACATACCCTTTCGCAATTAGTTCTGGAATCACCTTCTTTGCTGTATTAACGGGAATAGCAAATCCAATTCCTACGCTTCCACCCGAGGGGCTAATAATAGCACTATTGATACCGATGATCTCTCCATCAGAATTAAGGAGTGGGCCTCCAGAATTACCCGGATTGATGGCCGCATCAGTCTGAATCACATCTTCGATCAAGGTTCCAACCTCCGAACGGATTGTTCGGCCAAGAGAGCTAATCACGCCAGTGGTGAGGGTTCTTTCAAAACCAAAAGGGTTTCCAATGGCGAGGACTTTTTGACCGATTCTCAAATTCTTCGAATCACCCATGGGGATGATTTTCAATTTCTCCTTCGGCGCTTCGATCTTGATGACGGCAAGATCATTATCTGGATCCGATCCAATCAATTTGGCGGGCCACTTCGATCCATCGGATAAAGTGACCTCCAACTTTTGAGCATTGGCCACCACATGATGGTTGGTAAGGATGTGACCTTTTGTATCAATAATGGAACCAGACCCCGATCCCTGAGATGGAAATACATTGAAGAAGAAATCCATTTGCATGGCAATGCTGGTTACGTTGACCACGCCATCCGCCGCCTTTTCATAAACGGCGATGTTATTCTTTTCGTCCTCTGTAATCGCAAAGGCAAGGGCACTCCAGAGGCTGATGAAAAAAACGAGGCTATAAATGTTTATTTTTTTCGAGATCATCTCCAAATCCCCCCTTTGTATCTCAGGGCTTTAGCCCTGATTGATATCAACCCTCAAGGGCTCAGTTACAAATACTATATCTTCGGAAGCCCGGCTTCGTCAAAGACCCCTTCAAAAAGGGGCCCGCTGAGATATCTTTCTCCTGAATCGGGTAAGATCGCCACCATCGTCTTTCCATCGAATTCACCGCTCTTCGCCAGTCTCAATGCCACGGCCATGGCTGCGCCACAGCTCACACCTGAAAGAATTCCTTCTTCCCGGGCTAGCCTTCTGGCGTGCTCAATCGCCTCTTCGCTGGCGACCTGTTCCACACGATCGACCATCGAAAGATCGAGCGTATCCGGGATGAATCCCGCACCGATCCCCTGAATCTTATGGGGACCAGGTTTTAACTCCAGTCCTGCAAGGCGTTGCGTAATCACCGGGCTTTCCGCAGGTTCAACAGCAACACTGACGATCTTTTTCTTCTTTTCCAACTTAATATATCTTGAAACCCCTGAAATCGTTCCTCCGGTACCTACACCTGAAATTAAAACATCTATATTCCCTCCTGTTTGTTCCCATATTTCGGGACCGGTTGTCTTAAAATGAATTTCAGGATTGGCTGGGTTCTTAAATTGTTGGGGCATATAGTATTTTGGATCAGAGGTCGCAATTCGTTCCGCCTCTTCTATCGCTCCCTTCATTCCCTTGGCTCCGGGCGTCAGGATGATGTTTGTCCCGAAAATGGCAAGCACCTTCCGTCTCTCCATTGACATGGTTTCGGGCATGGTGACATTCAGTTTATATCCTCTTGCAGCGGCTACATAGGCCAGTGCAATTCCTGTGTTCCCGCTTGTGGGTTCGATGATCTCCATGCCGGGTTTGAGCAACCCCTGTTTTTCCGCCTCCCAGATCATATTGGCTCCTATCCGGCATTTGACCGAATAGGCTGGGTTTCGGCCTTCGACCTTACCAAGAATCGTTGCCTTGAGTCCCTGAGCCATCCGGTTGATCCGGACAAGAGGGGTGTTGCCGATCGAGAGTGAATTGTCATTAAATAATTTCGCCATAACCATCTCCTTCCTCAAGATTGGAACAATGGAATGATGGAATAGTGGAATAATGGGGTTGGAAATTGTTTTTTACTTAACCCCCAACATTTCATTATTCCAGCTTTCCAATATCCTAAGGTTAATTCATCAGAGGCTTAAACTTTCTTAACCTCAATGCATTCGAAACGACCGTGACCGACGAAAAAGCCATGGCCCCTGCGGCAAAGATGGGGTTAAGTAAAATTCCAAAGAATGGGAAAAAAGCTCCAGCAGCCATCGGGATGAGAATCGTGTTATAGGCAAAGGCCCAGAAAAGATTCTGCTTGATGTTCCGGATCGTTGCTTTGCTTAAGGCAATGGCATTGACCACCCCTTTCAGGTCTCCCCCGATTAAAGTAATGTCAGAGGATTCCATGGCTACATCCGTCCCTGTTCCAATGGCGATTCCCACATCGGCCTGTGCTAAAGCAGGCGCATCGTTGATACCATCGCCGACCATCCCGACCTTCTTCCCTTCACCCTGGAGTCTCTTTACCTCTTCGGCCTTCTTTTCGGGGAGGACCTCTGCCAGAACTCGGTTTATGCCAAGCTGGCTGGCAATGGTTCTGGCTGTTCTCTCATTGTCACCGGTGAGCATCACAACTTCAAGCCCTATCCGTTTGAGGGCTTCCACAGCCTCTTTCGAATTTTCTTTCAAGGTGTCTGCAACACCAATAATGCCTGCAGCCTCTCCATCCACCGCTAAAAACATCGAGGTCTTTCCCTGGCTGGACAGCGCTTCAGCTTTAGCCGCTAAACCATAGAGCTCTACTTTTCTATCTTCCATCAGCCTTAAATTACCGAGAAGAACTTTCTTCGAATCAATCATTGCCTCAATACCATGACCTGCAATGGCCTGAAAGTCCTTAACATCTGAGAGATTTAATTCTTCCTCTCTGGCTTTCTTGACAATTGCCTCGCCAAGGGGATGCTCTGAGCCTTTTTCCGCTGAGGCGGCCAGAATTAAGAGCTCTTGTTTGGTGAAGCCTTTGGTCTCAATCACATCCGTAACAGACGGCTCCCCTTTCGTCAGAGTTCCGGTCTTATCCAACACAATCGTATTGAGATGATGGGCTGTCTCCAGGGCCTCAGCCCCGCGGATCAGGATGCCATTTTCTGCCCCTTTTCCTGTGCCAACCATGATGGAGGTAGGCGTTGCCAATCCCAGGGCACAGGGGCATGCGATGATGAGCACAGCGATAAAGTTAAGAAAGGCATAGGTGAGAGCTGGCGGAGGACCAAAAAGGGACCAGATGATGAAAGTGACAATGGCAATCCCGATCACAATCGGGACAAAGTAGCTGGCAATCACATCCACCATTCTCGCAATGGGGGGTTTTGATCCCTGGGCTTCCTGGACCAGCTGAATGATCTGGGCTAAAACCGTCTCTTTTCCCACCCTGGTTGCTTCAAATTTGAATGTCCCGGTTTTATTGATCGTCGCGCCAATCACTCTGTCTCCAGCCTTCTTCTCAATCGGCAAGGACTCTCCGGTGACCATGGATTCATCCACAGAGGAGTATCCTTCTCTCACAACTCCGTCAACAGGTATCCTCTCTCCTGGCCTCACAATCACAAGGTCTCCAACCGCCACCTCGCTCACCGGAATATCCATTTCGCTTCCATTTCGAATGATTCTCGCTGTCTTGGGCTGGAGGCCGATCAGCTTCTTAATCGCCTCTGAGGTCTTTCCCTTGGCTCTTGCCTCAAGAAATCTTCCAAGAAGGATGAGGACGATGATCGCCACAGAGGTGTCAAAATAGACATCGAGCATCAGACCTTCAACCATGATCAGATGAGGGAAAAAGGTGACGATCAGACTGTAGAAATAGGCAGCAGAGGTCCCGACAGCAATCAATGTGTTCATATCGCTGGTCTTATGCCGGGCTGCCTTCCAGGCTCCGACATAAAACTGAAGTCCTGCCCAGAACTGAACTGGAGTGGCAAGCAAAAACTGTAGGAAGAAATTCATCTCCTGTGATAGGCCGATCCATTTTTTGAAGAAAGAAGCGCCATACATCAGAAGCAGGATGGGAACGAGAAGAATGGCGCCAATGATAAATTTTCGCTTTAGTTTAAAGAGTTCTGTCTCTCTTGCAAGTCTTTCCTTTTCAACGATATCCTCTTCACGTAACGTTAAGTCTCCGGCTTTGACCTCTAGGATTTGATAACCTGCTTCCTCAACAGCCTTCTTAAGATCTCTGATGGATACCTCTTGAGGGAGGTATTCAATCGTGGCCTTTTCTGTGGCTAAATTGACACCTGCCTGAATTACTCCCTTAGCAGAGCTCAGCGCTTTTTCCACTCTCCTGACACATGACGCACAGGTCATGCCTTGAATAGGAAGGACAACCTTTTCTGTCCTTGCCCCGTATCCGAGGCTTTTCACTCTTTCGATCAGACTGGAAATATCCGTCTGCTCTGGATGGAAGAGAACCGTTGCCTTCTCTGCGGCCAGATTGACTGTTGCCTGAGAGACCCCTTGAATGGTTTCCAACCCCTTCTCAATCCTTGCCGCACAGCTGGCACACGACATTCCGGTAATGGGAAGGTCAATGCGCTCCAGACCTTTATTTTGATCCTTGGAATCCATGAATCATACCTAATTGGACATAGGCTCTATAAAAAACTCCAATAACCAAATTCCCCTGCCCGCGGTAGGCAGGCAAGCTCCAAATAATCATCAATGACCAAAATCTCAATAACCAAATAATCAGAATCTGTCCATAAAATAATGGTTTCTAAAAAGGTTGTCATCCCCCGATTTGATCGGGGGATCCAGTCATTGAATTGGTTCCCGACTTCCGGCGGGACAATGTCTGGATGCCGGATCAGGTCCGGCATGACGAAAAAGAGCTATTCCCAAAAAGATTAACCTGAAACCTGCGTGATAACTATAAATGAAAAATTAGCCTCCTTTAAAGTTTAAGCAGTAATATGAGCCACTCAATGCGTTTTTTTGATTTCTTTAAACCCATTTTATGCTATAATCTTAACCTACCATTGTAGTGCGACCCTAAAGTCAAGACATTTTTTAGGGTCTAAATGTGTAGAGTTATGATCCATCAAAAAACGACCTCACCATTTGCACCACAATCCATTTTCTCAACCTCACCCATATCTGAGTATCC
>Ga0209721_1002719_pt1 | contig 10568 bp, 12 predicted proteins | sample TshhotsprinmetaG_FD_184139 | JGI IMG/M metagenome (GOLD analysis project Ga0209721, IMG submission 184139) | Hot spring microbial communities from South Africa to study Microbial Dark Matter (Phase II) - Tshipise hot spring metaG (SPAdes)... | ecosystem: Environmental > Aquatic > Thermal springs... | reverse complement strand
CATGGTTCAGATGAAAGTGTTGCTTTTTTTCTGGATGAAAAAAAGGTAATTTCACTTTATATCCCACATGGTTCAGATGAAAGATAACAGGCAAATTAGAAACAGAATTAGAATTAAAAAACTTTAGATCCCACATGGTTCAGATGAAAGATATATAAAAATGTATAAAAATGCATTCAAAACGCGTTCCTTTATATCCCACATGGTTCAGATGAAAGCTCAATCCAATCGTCAGCACTCCAACTATCTTTATCTTTATATCCCACATGGTTCAGATGAAAGACTTAAATTATAAATTATCGAGAGGCTTGAAACATCGCTTTATATCCCACATGGTTCAGATGAAAGTGCGTCAAGTAACTCTTTTTCGCCCCAGTCACAATGCTTTATATCCCACATGGTTCAGATGAAAGTGGTATAAAGCACACTTAAGAAAATTTCATATTAAGCTTTATATCCCACATGGTTCAGATGAAAGGATCTTCTGTTACTCGATGCTAAATCATCTAAAAGACTTTATATCCCACATGGTTCAGATGAAAGGTAGGCTCGGGAACAGGAATAGGCTGACCTTCAACCCTTTATATCCCACATGGTTCAGATGAAAGCTTTTATTCATCCACTCCAATTCGTTATAAAGATTTGTACTTTATATCCCACATGGTTCAGATGAAAGGAGTAGGCTCGGGAACAGGAATAGGCTGACCTTCAACCCTTTATATCCCACATGGTTCAGATGAAAGTTTTTGTATAATGAAAAATGCGAAATTTTATTTAAACTTTATATCCCACATGGTTCAGATGAAAGTGTTGGTCTGACGCTTTTGGGCATAGCTGCGGCAATCACCTTTATATCCCACATGGTTCAGATGAAAGAATACGATTTCCTAAGTTTTTCGTCAAATTCCTCTTGTCTTTATATCCCACATGGTTCAGATGAAAGATGATGTCTGATATGTCCTTAATTGAAAAAATTAATTCCTTTATATCCCACATGGTTCAGATGAAAGAAGGGGACAGAGTCATTGCAAGCAAAGCAGGCCTAATCTTTATATCCCACATGGTTCAGATGAAAGAATTAAAAGTTTTAATAGACTTATAAGAATTACAAATCTTTATATCCCACATGGTTCAGATGAAAGTACTTCTATGCGTTATGCTAGTGAAGTTCCTCATGACCTTTATATCCCACATGGTTCAGATGAAAGACTTCTATGCGTTATGCTAGTGAAGTTCCTCATGACCTTTATATCCCACATGGTTCAGATGAAAGCTTCTATGCGTTATGCTAGTGAAGTTCCTCATGACGATCTTTATATCCCACATGGTTCAGATGAAAGGACGTTTAAGGCATCTTGTTAGAAACTCTGCGAGTGTCCTTTATATCCCACATGGTTCAGATGAAAGCTTACAATTCTTAAGACGGCGTAATATCAAATATGTTCTTTATATCCCACATGGTTCAGATGAAAGCCCCCATTAAGATTTTATGATTTTATGACCTTATAAGCTTTATATCCCACATGGTTCAGATGAAAGTCTACAATGGTTAAGGCGTCAAGGCATTAAATATATACTTTATATCCCACATGGTTCAGATGAAAGTTCTTCTTGGTGTTATTTGTGCACTTGCGTTTATCACCTTTATATCCCACATGGTTCAGATGAAAGTAAGAATAATGCATACAATAAACACCATTATCATAATTCTTTATATCCCACATGGTTCAGATGAAAGTCTTGAATTTGCGAAGATGCGCTCTATACCAACGACTTTATATCCCACATGGTTCAGATGAAAGTTGTCAAGTCTCATTTGAATACATTTTTACAATTCTTACTTTATATCCCACATGGTTCAGATGAAAGTAAGAATTACAAATTGGTTGGCCATAAAGACAATTCTTTATATCCCACATGGTTCAGATGAAAGATTACTGTAGGGATGGCTCTGAAATTATCCCTGAACTTTATATCCCACATGGTTCAGATGAAAGATATCTTCTGTCACTCGATGTTAAATCATCTAAAAGACTTTATATCCCACATGGTTCAGATGAAAGTATAACGCAAATGTTTTTATCTCGACCTTTACCATCTTTATATCCCACATGGTTCAGATGAAAGTGGGAAGGTGTCCATCAAACTCGATTTGATACCAGTCTTTATATCCCACATGGTTCAGATGAAAGAGAATTTGCAAGCTTCATGCCGAGCGATGGGGGTTACTTTATATCCCACATGGTTCAGATGAAAGAGCCCATCTCTCTTTCCAGTAGTCAGCAAAACTGCTGAGGTTACTTTATATCCCACATGGTTCAGATGAAAGCTGCTAACAACAGCGCTCTTATGAGAGCTGTTACAGCTTTATATCCCACATGGTTCAGATGAAAGCTGTAATGATGCAATATGTAAAGAGTTTCGAGTACACTTTATATCCCACATGGTTCAGATGAAAGGTGGTATAGAGCATACTTAAGAAAGTTTGGTATCAAGCTTTATATCCCACATGGTTCAGATGAAAGTGCGTTATGCTGGTGAGGTTTCTCATTGTGATGACCTTTATATCCCACATGGTTCAGATGAAAGGCGATAATTTGTTTGCCTATAACTCGTCGGGGATTCTTTATATCCCACATGGTTCAGATGAAAGTCGTCTAAAACACTTAATCAGAAATTCTTCAAACATTCTTTATATCCCACATGGTTCAGATGAAAGTTAGCTTCTCGTAAATCGTTGGTATTGTAGTATTTGCCTTTATATCCCACATGGTTCAGATGAAAGTTCATTAGCAATACCAGTGTATCCGTCCTCTTTTTGCTTTATATCCCACATGGTTCAGATGAAAGTATCGTTATCGAAGGCGGACCATCAACTGGTAAAACCTTTATATCCCACATGGTTCAGATGAAAGGCAGGCACTTTTTATTATCCATAGCCCCCATCGCTCTTTATATCCCACATGGTTCAGATGAAAGATTTAATAGATTGAATTTGCGTTCCCGCGCGCAAACTTTATATCCCACATGGTTCAGATGAAAGTTTATTACAGTTACTCATAATCAAGTAATTAATAATCTTTATATCCCACATGGTTCAGATGAAAGCAAGTCTCATTTAAATTCTTTCTTGCAATTCTTAAGACTTTATATCCCACATGGTTCAGATGAAAGTAACACTTTCAATGTTACTATCAATCTTTTCAAAAGTCTTTATATCCCACATGGTTCAGATGAAAGAGATTTTATGATTTTATAATTTTATGACTTTATAAGCTTTATATCCCACATGGTTCAGATGAAAGTTTTACTACCTGAATAATTAGATTGGGGGTTTAAAGCTTTATATCCCACATGGTTCAGATGAAAGTTCGGTACCGAACGTTCGAGCCTTTACGGCCAACGTTCTTTATATCCCACATGGTTCAGATGAAAGTCACCTCTGACCGTTTCGAAGTATAGTTTATATGATTTCTTTATATCCCACATGGTTCAGATGAAAGGTCAAGTCTCATTTGAATGCATTTTTACAATTTTTGCTTTATATCCCACATGGTTCAGATGAAAGATTTTTACCCTCCCATCCCAGAATGTTCGAGCCTTTACTTTATATCCCACATGGTTCAGATGAAAGGTGCGTCAAGTAGCTCTTTTTCGCCCCAATCATCGTGCTTTATATCCCACATGGTTCAGATGAAAGAGCATTACTAATAATTTTATCAAATACTTCATCCATAGCTTTATATCCCACATGGTTCAGATGAAAGTTTCATAAGTTTTCTGATATCATCAAGATGTTCAAGCTTTATATCCCACATGGTTCAGATGAAAGCCCAAGCGCAAAAAAATACCCCCCAGCGCAGAACATCTTTATATCCCACATGGTTCAGATGAAAGTTTAACCCAGTCTTTTAATACCCATTCGTCAATATTCTTTATATCCCACATGGTTCAGATGAAAGGTTTGACGAGATTTGAAATTTGCATTTGTTTTTCTTGCTTTATATCCCACATGGTTCAGATGAAAGAAACATACGCTATATCTGGGTTTTAGAGTTTCAGAAACTTTATATCCCACATGGTTCAGATGAAAGTTCATAGGAGCTAAATTTTTCTTTTTCTTTACTTACTTTATATCCCACATGGTTCAGATGAAAGATTTTCTATACAGTCGCCTTCAATAATCTGATTTAACTTTATATCCCACATGGTTCAGATGAAAGGCCATATCCTCTCTCTTATTTCCTCAACGGAAAGCCCTTTATATCCCACATGGTTCAGATGAAAGAAAGCTTGTTGAAAAGACTTTCAATACGCTTATAAAGCTTTATATCCCACATGGTTCAGATGAAAGAAGGTCTCGGAGTGGTTAATCAGTCGAGGGTTGATACTTTATATCCCACATGGTTCAGATGAAAGCGGAAAAGAAGTTGTCGTTACCGGTACAGGGCCAGTGCTTTATATCCCACATGGTTCAGATGAAAGGCATCCTTAAGAGTAGCATAAGAACCACCAGAACTGCTTTATATCCCACATGGTTCAGATGAAAGATACAAGAGAAAAAAAACGCGTTCAGGAACCGAACATCTTTATATCCCACATGGTTCAGATGAAAGGAGACTTGACAAGACGACCATTGAAACTGAAATCAGACTTTATATCCCACATGGTTCAGATGAAAGAAGACTACTTAACGAAAATTTTGATAACGATGAAGATCTTTATATCCCACATGGTTCAGATGAAAGTTATATATTAAATTAATTATATATTAAATTAAATTTCTTTATATCCCACATGGTTCAGATGAAAGTGCGTCAAGCAACTCTTTTTCGCCCCAGTCGTCAACCTTTATATCCCACATGGTTCAGATGAAAGTAGAAGGGGGAGTACAATTCATAGAAGTAACTTGATCTTTATATCCCACATGGTTCAGATGAAAGCGTCAAGTAGCTCTTTTTCGCCCCAATCGCCGCTCTTTATATCCCACATGGTTCAGATGAAAGTTCTTTATTTTTCAATGACTTTCTGTTGCTTTTTTCCTTTATATCCCACATGGTTCAGATGAAAGGTGGTATAGAGCGCATTTGAGGAAATTTCATATTAAGCTTTATATCCCACATGGTTCAGATGAAAGTACAAACTTTCAAGAGTTATTAGGCTTTTTCGTCGTCTTTATATCCCACATGGTTCAGATGAAAGGTTAATTGTCTATTGTTTATTGATTGTCTCTCGGCACTTTATATCCCACATGGTTCAGATGAAAGTATTACCGCTATAGGACAAGATCGCTTTAAATCCTCCTTTATATCCCACATGGTTCAGATGAAAGCTATAAAGCGTCCTATTAATGCCCTTTATTGGTGTGCCTTTATATCCCACATGGTTCAGATGAAAGATATAATATTTTCTTAAGTTAAAAAGGGGTTAATGACTTTATATCCCACATGGTTCAGATGAAAGTTCTGTTACTCTGTGCTAAATCATCTAATAGATAAAGACTTTATATCCCACATGGTTCAGATGAAAGATTATTATAATCTCTCTCGTAGTATCAGACTTTTGCTTTATATCCCACATGGTTCAGATGAAAGTGATGCATAACAGAAAAACTGTATCACAGTATCTTTCTTTATATCCCACATGGTTCAGATGAAAGCCTTTTCTGCCTCACGAATTAACTGAATATATTTCTCCTTTATATCCCACATGGTTCAGATGAAAGGACAAAACCCACAAAACTCATTTATTTAACAGAAATCTTTATATCCCACATGGTTCAGATGAAAGCAAAGATAATCAAGAAGAATATTTAATACCCCAAATACCTTTATATCCCACATGGTTCAGATGAAAGATTCGCTTTTGTCAATTATTCCTTTGCGATAAAGCTCCTTTATATCCCACATGGTTCAGATGAAAGGAAGGAGAAGAATAAAAAAAGTATAGAAAGTATTACTTTATATCCCACATGGTTCAGATGAAAGTAGCTGTGAGTTTGGACAAAAACAATAACAGACAACTTTATATCCCACATGGTTCAGATGAAAGTCAATAGCAGCTTCTTTATCTTTTGCCCATATGTTACTTTATATCCCACATGGTTCAGATGAAAGAAAAAGACTTGCGGCATTTCAATATCCAAATTCGCCTTTATATCCCACATGGTTCAGATGAAAGTGGTCATGGTGCTTATTCTTCAGGTAGATATTATCGCTTTATATCCCACATGGTTCAGATGAAAGATCGAGAAAGCAAAACAGTATGAACATCTAAAAGACCTTTATATCCCACATGGTTCAGATGAAAGAGATCTAACGCCTCCCCCTGAAAGTTCTCTCCATTATCTTTATATCCCACATGGTTCAGATGAAAGTTTAAGAAGGTATCCCTTTCTTTAATGTGATTTAAAGGGCTTTATATCCCACATGGTTCAGATGAAAGGAAGCTTCCATAAGAAAGCATCAGATGCCACATTTCGCTTTATATCCCACATGGTTCAGATGAAAGAAGTGAGAGCAATGGGAAAACAAAGGTTGTCAAGGTCTTTATATCCCACATGGTTCAGATGAAAGGATCGAAAAAGCAAATAATATGTTACCTGCTCGTTATCTTTATATCCCACATGGTTCAGATGAAAGCCTAATTCTGTTTATCCTGATAGTTCTGTTAAGAACTTTATATCCCACATGGTTCAGATGAAAGGTAGAAGGACGATAAAAAGAGAAACAACCAGAATACTTTATATCCCACATGGTTCAGATGAAAGTTTACAATATTTAAGACGACGGAATATACGCTATATCCTTTATATCCCACATGGTTCAGATGAAAGATCAGCAAAACTTATTCAAAATTTGAGGTTCCCACGCCTTTATATCCCACATGGTTCAGATGAAAGAATACCAACAGCAACAGTAGTAACATCGTTGACTATCTTTATATCCCACATGGTTCAGATGAAAGTAAATCATTAGGGGGGAAGTTTGAGACATCAAGTTTACTTTATATCCCACATGGTTCAGATGAAAGCAGATACACAACTTAAAAAGGTACTTAAAGAGACCTCCTTTATATCCCACATGGTTCAGATGAAAGAAAAATAAAGAAATTTCAGTTATCAGATGATTTCAACTCTTTATATCCCACATGGTTCAGATGAAAGTTTCATCACTCATAGATAATAAAGATAACAATCAAAACTTTATATCCCACATGGTTCAGATGAAAGAACAAGCACAAAAAAATACCTCCCAGCATCCAAAGCCTTTATATCCCACATGGTTCAGATGAAAGGAGAATATAAGAACTCAAAGAACGCTTTGAGACAACCTTTATATCCCACATGGTTCAGATGAAAGTCTATGCGTTATGCTAATGAAGTTCCAGTTGATGACCTTTATATCCCACATGGTTCAGATGAAAGAGCGTCTAAAACACTTAATCAGAAACTCTGCTAACATTCTTTATATCCCACATGGTTCAGATGAAAGAGATGAAGCCATTCATCCCTACTCCTTTTTTGGAAGCTTTATATCCCACATGGTTCAGATGAAAGATGATATGTTCAAACTCCTTCAATATCAACACAGACTTTATATCCCACATGGTTCAGATGAAAGAAAAAATGCATGAGATTATGAAAACAGCAGAAAAAGCTTTATATCCCACATGGTTCAGATGAAAGGCAGGCAGGGCCTATCTATGTGGCGTCCAGAAAAAGACTTTATATCCCACATGGTTCAGATGAAAGAAATTTAGTCTCTCTCTCCCAGCGGCTTTAATGATTACTTTATATCCCACATGGTTCAGATGAAAGCAGTTTTCTTTCAGAAGATAATATTTATTTTCTTCTCTTTATATCCCACATGGTTCAGATGAAAGCTGGAATTTCAGTCTGGAATTTATTTGTCCAGACTGCTTTATATCCCACATGGTTCAGATGAAAGAAAGTAGTTCCAGCTTCATTTCGGAGCGTTGGTCGTTTTCTTTATATCCCACATGGTTCAGATGAAAGTTAATTATATATTAAATTTTGGGAGACTTGAAACACCTTTATATCCCACATGGTTCAGATGAAAGAGAAGTCCAGATATAACAAAGCCTGCCATATCTACGGCTTTATATCCCACATGGTTCAGATGAAAGATTTGATGGCTTGAATTTGCGTCCCCGCCCTCAAGCTTTATATCCCACATGGTTCAGATGAAAGCTTCAAAAACTAATAAGTTTCTCGAGGCTCCCCAGAAACTTTATATCCCACATGGTTCAGATGAAAGCGCTCTACACTTATGTTTGTCATGATTTACCTCCTTTCTTTATATCCCACATGGTTCAGATGAAAGTTTATAATTTAAGTTTTAGTGACTGTAGGTTATGTTCTTTATATCCCACATGGTTCAGATGAAAGTAATGATTGGGATTAATTTTTAGTGTAAGGAAATTGTACTTTATATCCCACATGGTTCAGATGAAAGATATAACTACGATTTCGATAAAGCTGAAGATGATACTTTATATCCCACATGGTTCAGATGAAAGCTTGCAATTCTTAAGACGGCGTAATATCAAATATGTTCTTTATATCCCACATGGTTCAGATGAAAGGCATTGTATTGTGACTCTACAAGTCCATAGCCATAGAACTTTATATCCCACATGGTTCAGATGAAAGCGACACAGAAAGCCTTTGGTTGTTCAGGGTATAAAGACTTTATATCCCACATGGTTCAGATGAAAGGTTAATCCACTTATCTTTAATGTAGTAGGAGCTAAAGCTTTATATCCCACATGGTTCAGATGAAAGCCATCTCCTGCTGCGTCTTATGAGCCACAGCCTCTCTTTATATCCCACATGGTTCAGATGAAAGGCTCTCATTTTCTCTCTCCATGATTTGTTATAAGGTCTTTATATCCCACATGGTTCAGATGAAAGCTTATAAGTCTATTAAAACTTTTAATTTGACAAAACTTTATATCCCACATGGTTCAGATGAAAGATATAATTAATTTAATATATAATTAATTAATTAATTACTTTATATCCCACATGGTTCAGATGAAAGTTCGATTTATAAACTTTCTTTCACTGAAGCTTTTTTCTCTTTATATCCCACATGGTTCAGATGAAAGAAACATTTTATCTTGACTTTATCCAAACCTGTTTTTGCTTTATATCCCACATGGTTCAGATGAAAGAAGAACTTCTTGTCGCTTTAGGTAAAATAGGTCGTTTAAACTTTATATCCCACATGGTTCAGATGAAAGAGTGCGTCAAGCAACTCTTTTTCACCCCAATCGCCATCCTTTATATCCCACATGGTTCAGATGAAAGCTTTATCAAAAAGTAGTTCCAGCTAGTTTTTCAAATGTCTTTATATCCCACATGGTTCAGATGAAAGAGGACTATAAGTTATTCAAAAAAAATCTCGATGCACTTTATATCCCACATGGTTCAGATGAAAGTAGATTAGATCATCCTTACTACCACTACTATTTTGTACTTTATATCCCACATGGTTCAGATGAAAGCGATGATATTTTGCGTTTACAGCGTTATTGGAAGCACTTTATATCCCACATGGTTCAGATGAAAGTATTGCCTACAGTCGCGAGGGGTTTGAGACATTTTTCTTTATATCCCACATGGTTCAGATGAAAGCAGTTATTAGACTTCTGACTAGCAGAACAATTGCTCTTTATATCCCACATGGTTCAGATGAAAGGTTGGTATAAAGCACATCTTCGCAAATTCGGGATTAAGCTTTATATCCCACATGGTTCAGATGAAAGAGACTTCAACAAAATGTAGCCGCAATTGACAAAGACCTTTATATCCCACATGGTTCAGATGAAAGGTTTGTTACCTGATTAGGTAATGTTTTGTTACCTGATTCTTTATATCCCACATGGTTCAGATGAAAGAGCTTCTCCACCTTTAACTAACATGTATGCTAATCCCTTTATATCCCACATGGTTCAGATGAAAGTAGAATTTGCATTTTCAGTTTCATAAGTTATATTTTCTTTATATCCCACATGGTTCAGATGAAAGAATGTCAGAATATGTGGCAATAATGATTGTATATGCTTTATATCCCACATGGTTCAGATGAAAGAAAAGACATCTTTCTTTTTGACTTTTCCTTTACATCCTTTATATCCCACATGGTTCAGATGAAAGTTGTTAGGGTATTTTTGTTGGGGTTATGTCTTTTTGTCTTTATATCCCACATGGTTCAGATGAAAGATTTCCATAGAGACTTTTTTATTATCTGTAGAGGTACTTTATATCCCACATGGTTCAGATGAAAGAGATGAAATAAGAACGATTAAGAGATGAGAATTTGATTCTTTATATCCCACATGGTTCAGATGAAAGATACATCGGTCAGTAGCTTCATCGGCTGAAACTCAGCTTTATATCCCACATGGTTCAGATGAAAGTATAAGCTTATTAAAATTATCAATTTGACTTTTTGACTTTATATCCCACATGGTTCAGATGAAAGAAAGTATTTGGATTGAGTTATATACTTACTACGCTCTTTATATCCCACATGGTTCAG
>Ga0209721_1002717_pt1 | contig 10571 bp, 9 predicted proteins | sample TshhotsprinmetaG_FD_184139 | JGI IMG/M metagenome (GOLD analysis project Ga0209721, IMG submission 184139) | Hot spring microbial communities from South Africa to study Microbial Dark Matter (Phase II) - Tshipise hot spring metaG (SPAdes)... | ecosystem: Environmental > Aquatic > Thermal springs... | reverse complement strand
GCCGTCTCCGTCGCCAGCCAGCGCACCGGACGCCGCTGCCGACGAGCTACCCATGAGCGCCGCGGCAGCGCCGCTTTCCCACTGGGGTGGCCCGGTTGCCTCGGGCACCCGCGCGGTAGCAGGCGCTGCGCAGGATGCGTCGGCCAGTTCCATCGCAGGGGCGGCTGCGGCAGCGCCCGCGGTGGGGGCGGGACCGGCGGATATCAGCTGCGATGTTTTGGTGCTGGGCGGCGGGCCCGGGGGTTATTCGGCGGCGTTTCGCGCTGCGGATTTGGGCCTGGATGTGGTGCTGGTGGAGCGCTACCCGACGTTGGGTGGAGTCTGTCTGAACGTTGGCTGCATTCCTTCCAAGGCGTTGCTGCACGTGGCTGCGGTTTGTGAGGAAGCACGCCACTTGTCGCAGGTCGGCATAGCGTTTGGCGAGCCGCGCGTGGACCTGCCCGCGCTGCGTGCGCACAAAGAGCGCGTGATCGGCAAGCTCACCGCCGGCCTGGCGGCGATGGCCAAAATGCGCAAGGTGCGTGTCATGCGCGGCACCGGCAGCTTTCTGGACGCCCATCGCGTGGTGGTCGAGGAAACCACCGGCGCCGGGCGGGATAAAACCGGCGCACAGACCGTCGTGGCGTTTGCGCGTTGCATCATTGCCGCCGGCTCACAAGCGGTGCGCTTGCCGTTTCTGCCCGATGACCCGCGCATCGTGGACAGCACGGGGGCGCTGGCGCTGCCCGAGGTGCCGCGCCGCATGCTGGTGATTGGTGGCGGCATCATTGGGCTGGAGATGGCCACCGTCTACAGCGCCCTGGGCGCGCGCATCGATGTGGTCGAGATGGCCGATGGTCTTATGCCCGGAGCCGACCGCGATTTGGTGAAGGTGTGGCAAAAGCTCAACGCGCATCGCTTCGATCGCATCATGTTGCGCACCCGCACGGTGGCGGCCGAGGCGCGCGCCGACGGTGTGTGGGTGCGGTTTGAAGGGGCGGACGGCAGTGTACAGGAGGGGGTGTACGACCTGGTGCTGCAGGCCGTCGGGCGTCGCCCGAACGGGCGTCACATCGACGCCGACCGCGCCGGTGTGGCCGTCGATGAGCGCGGGTATGTGCCGGTGGATACGCAAATGCGCACCAACGTCGCGCATATCTTCGCCATCGGCGACATCGTCGGGCAGCCGATGCTGGCGCACAAAGCGGTACACGAAGGCCATGTGGCGGCCGAAGTGATCGCGGGTGAACTCAAGGGCGACGCCGCGTTGGCACGTTCGGCCTTCATCGCGCGCGTCATTCCCAGCGTCGCCTACACCAACCCCGAAGTAGCCTGGGTAGGACTGACGGAGGACCAAGCCAAAGCGCAGGGTATTGCCGTTGACAAGGGGCTGTTTCCGTGGTCAGCCTCTGGGCGAGCGATCGCAAACGGCTGCGAGCAGGGCTTTACCAAGCTGCTGTTCGATGCGGCAACGCACCGCATCGTGGGTGGGGGCATCGTCGGACCCAGTGCGGGCGACATGATCGGTGAAATCGCGCTGGCCATCGAAATGGGGGCCGACGCCATCGACATCGGGCGCACCATCCATCCGCACCCCACGCTGGGCGAAACCATCGGCTTGGCAGCAGAAGCGGCGCACGGCCACTGCACCGATTTACCGCCACCGCGACGCTGAGTGCGCAGTACCGGGCGCGGCAGCCCGGACGCGCGCTGCACTTGATGCGCGTCAAACCGGCACCCTCCGTTCGGGACTAGGATGGGTTCCAATTTCGATACCCTATGGAGGATGCAACGATGCGAACGATGACCGCAAGGGGATGGGTCGTGGCCGGCTTGATGGCGTGCGCCAGCGCCGCCGTGTGGGCACAGGCAGGCGCGCGTGCCGTCTCGGTCGATCCGCTGGTGATCGGCGAAGTGGTGGCGCGCGATCGCTGCGCGGTCTGCCACGGGCCGTGTGGTCAGAGTGTCGCGCCGAACTATCCCCGCCTGGCCGGGCAAAACGCTCAGTATCTGTTCAATCAGTTGCAGGCCTTTGCGCGCGGCGAGCGCCTGGACACTGCGATGCAGGAAAAGGTCAAGGGCCTGAGCGCGACAGAGCTGGAGGCGGTGGCCGAGTACTACGCGCGGCAGAAGCCCGGCAACACGCCCAGCGGTGACGAACTGCTGCTGGCGGTCGGTCGCTACATTTACGAACGGGGCAACCGCCACAGTGGCCTGCCGCCGTGCGCCACCTGCCACGGTGCCCAGGCGCAGGGCAGTGCCGAGCTGCCGCGGCTGGCCGGGCAACACCCCGCCTACATCCAGCGGCAGGTGATGGCATTTCGCGATCGCAACGGCCCGCGCGACAGCCCCGTGATGCGCGTGATGGCGCACCGTCTGAGCGACCTCGAACTCGAGGCCGTGGCCGCTTACCTGGGCAACCTGAAGTAACGCGGGCGGCGGGGCTGCCTGCAGGGCCCTTGGCGCCCCCATGCGGGGCCCGCAACGGCGGGCGGCGGCAACGCATTTCCGAGACGCCTTCAGCGGGGGAAAGCGCCGTGGGCAGGGTAGGGAGCCGGTGCCGTTGGGTGCGGTGAGACTTCAGCAGTGGGTGGTCGGTCCGGGGCGCAGCCGCCCGCAACCGCCTCAGGCGATGTCGCCCCCGTCTTCCACCAACCCGCCCATGACGTGACTGAAGCCACCGTCGACGTACAGGATTTCGGCGCTGATGCCACCAGCCAAGTCACTGAGCAGAAACGCCGCGGCATGGCCCACGTCGTCGATGGTAACGTTGCGCCGAATGGGCGCGTTGTCGGCCACCACGCCCAAAATCTTGCCGAAGCCCTTGATGCCGCTGGCCGCCAGCGTCTTGATGGGGCCGGCCGAAATACCGTTGACGCGCCAGCCGCGCCGGTGGCGGCCCAGCGATTCGGCCAGATAGCGCACGCTGGCTTCTAGGCTGGCCTTGGCCAGCCCCATGGTGTTGTAGTTGGGCACCATGCGCACCGACCCCAGGTAGGTCAGTGTCAGCAGCGCCGCGTTGTCGTTCAGGTAGGGCAGCGCCGCCTTGGCCATGGCCGGGAAGCTGTAGGCGCTGATGTCGTGCGCGGTGCGAAAACCCTCTCGGCTGAGGCCGTCCAGAAAATCGCCGGCGATGGCCTCACGCGGCGCGTAGCCGATGCTGTGCACGAAGCCGTCGAAGTGCGGCCAGTGTGCCGACAGATCACGGAATAGCCGCTCGATCTGGGCGTCGTCGCTGACGTCGCACTCGAAGACCAGCGATGAGCCGAATTCGGCCGCAAACTCGGTGATGCGGTCCTTGAAACGCTCGCCCACGTAGCTAAACGCCAGCTCCGCGCCCTGCGCATGGCAGGCGCGGGCGATGCCGTAGGCGATCGAGCGATTGGACAGCACGCCGGTGATCAGCAGCTTCTTGCCGGCCAGAAATCCCATGGTTGTTGCTCCTTGGTGTCGGAAATCCTGCAGAATTGTCGCATGCGTCTATGCCTGCCTGATGCGTGTCACCGCTGGCCTGGGGGGCGCAGTGCCACCACGGCGCCACCAGCATTGGCCCTTGCGCCGATGCCTGCGCACATGACACAGTCCGCGTGGCTGGCTGCGGTATTGCGGCATGGGCTGTTGGCGGCGATGCTGGCCGCTGCGGTGCCTGCCGCCTCGGCGGCGCACGGCTACGCGCTGTGGGACCGGCTGCAGTACCCGCCCGACTTCACGCACTTTCGCTACGTCAACCCGCAAGCCCCCAAAGGAGGCGAGCTGCGGCTGGTGAGCAACCTGCGCACCTCCACCTTCGACAAATACAACCCCTTCACGCTGCGCGGCAGCGCTCCGGCTTACCTGGCTGACTTGTTGTTCGACACGCTGCTGGTGGGGGCAGCGGACGAGTTGGGCGCGGCGTATGGGCTGCTGGCCGAGGACGTGTCGGTGGCGCCGGATCGGCGCAGTGCGACCTTTCGCCTGCGGTCACAGGCGCGTTTCCACAACGGCGCCCCCGTGCTGGCCGAGGACGTGCGGCACAGCTTCGAGACCCTGACCGGCCCCCATGTCTCGCCGGCGTACCGGACGCTGCTGGCCGACGTGGCCGGTGTCGAGGTGCTGGACTCACGCACGGTACGCTTTCACTTTCGTGTGCCCAACCGAGAGCTGCCCCTGGTCGTCGGTGGCCTGCCCATCTTCAGCCGTGCCTGGGGTGACAGCATCGATCCCCGCACCGGGCAGCGCAAGACGTTCGATCAGGTCGTCACCGACATCCCCATCGGCAGTGGGCCGTACCGCATCGGTCCGGTCAAGTTCGGGCGTGACATCACCTATGTGCGCGACCCCAACTACTGGGCGCGCGATTTGCCGGTGCGCCGCGGTCAGTTCAACTTCGACCGCATCACAGTCAAAATCTACAAGGACAACACCGCGCGGCTGGAGGCCCTCAAAGCGGGCGAATTCGACCTGATGCGTTTCTTCTCTGCCGGCGACTGGGCGCGGCGCGTCAACGGCAAGCGCTTCGACAGCGGCGAACTGGTCAAAGGCGAGTTCCGCCACCATCTGCCCACGGGGTTTCAAAGCTATGTACTCAATACCCGCCGGCCGCCGCTGGATGATATCCGTGTGCGGCAGGCGCTGGAGCTGGCGCTGGACTTCGAGTGGATGAACGACCGCCTGTTCTACGGCAGTTACCAGCGCGTGCGTGGGCTGTTTGGCAATACCGCCTGTGCCGCGCGAGGGGAGCCCGACGCTGCGCAGCGCGCGTTGCTGCAGCCTTGGCGTAGCCAATTGCCCGAGGCGGTGTTCGGTCCGATGGCCGAGCCGCCGCGCACCGACGGTCCCCAAGGCCTGCGGGACAATCTCAAACGGGCGCAGGCGCTGTTGCACCAAGCCGGCTGGACCTTTCGCGACGGTGCGCTGCGCAATGCCGAGGGGCGCCCCTTGGTGCTGGAATACCTGGACAGCAACGAGGCGGGCGTGCGCGTGGTCACACCGTGGGCGCGCAACCTGGCGCGCATCGGTGTGGAGCTGCGTTTCCGCTCGGTGGACTTTGCGCTGTACCAGCAGCGCCTGCGCACGTTCGACTTCGACATCGTCTCGCTGGCCTTTCAGGGTACCCACCACCCGGGTGCCGAATATGCCGATCTGTTCGGCAGCGAAGCGGCGCGCACGCCGGATTCCGGTAATTTCACCGGCATCGCCAACCCGGCGGTGGACGACCTGATCCAACGCATGGTGCAGGCGTCGGACGAGCCGAGCTATCTGGCCGCGTGCCGCGCACTGGAGCGGGTGATCGCGCACAGCCACGTGTTGATTCCGCAGTGGTCGGCGCCGACTCATCGCCTGGCCTACAACGCCTGGCGTTTGGCTCACCCGCCCGAGATGCCGCCCTACGCCAGCGGCGAAGGTTGGGCGATCTCCACCTGGTGGGCGCGGCCCGCACCAGCGTCTCCCCGGTAGGGCAGGAGTCTGACCGTGTGGGCCTATGTCGTCAAACGCCTGCTGCTGATGATCCCGACCCTGTTTGGGGTGCTGCTGCTGACCTTCGTCGTGGTGCAGTTCGTGCCCGGCGGGCCGGTGGACCAGTATCTGGCCGAAGCGCGTGCCGGGTTGGGCAGCGGTGCTGAGGGCGGCGGCCTGGCGTACCGCGGCGCGCAGGGGGTGGACGCGCAGCGGCTGCAGCAGATCAAGGCGCTGTACGGCTTTGACAAACCGGCGCACGAGCGCTTCTGGCAGATGCTGGTGCAATTTGCGCGCTTCGACCTCGGGCAGAGCTTTTTTCAGAACAAGCCGGTGGCGCAGCTCATCTGGGAAAAGCTGCCGGTGTCGATGAGTCTTGGGCTGTGGACGTTTTTCATCAGCTACGGGGTGGCGGTGCCGCTGGGTATCGCCAAAGCGGTGCGCGCGGGCTCGCGCTTCGATTTGCTGACGTCACTGCTGGTGTTGGTGGCGTACGCCATCCCCGGGTTTGTGCTTGGGGTGGCGCTGCTCGTTATTTTCGGTGGGCAGCTGCAGTGGTTTCCCTTGCGCGGTCTGGTCAGCGACCACTGGGCCGAGCTGTCGTGGGGCGCGCGCATCGTTGACTACCTGTGGCACATCACGCTGCCGGTGCTGTCGATGGTGCTGGGCAGCTTTGCCGTCACCACGATGCTGACCAAGAATGCGATGCTGGAGGAGATTCGCAAGCAGTACGTGCTGGTGGCGCGCGCCAAGGGGCTCAGCGAACGCCAAGTGTTGTGGAAGCACGTGCTGCGCAACGCGCTCATCCCGATCGTTACCGGTTTTCCCGCGGCCTTCATCGGCGCGTTCTTCACCGGCAGCCTGCTGATCGAGACGCTGTTCTCTCTGGATGGCCTGGGGCTGCTGAGCTACGAGAGCGTGATCCGGCGCGACTATCCGGTGGTGATGGGGACGCTGTACCTGTTTACGCTGATCGGCCTGCTGACCAAGCTGGTGAGCGACCTGTGCTATGTCTGGGTGGACCCCCGTGTCAAGTTCGACTGAGCTTCAGGAGGCGGGCCCGGCCTTCGCGTCGGCCCTTGTCAGCCCCAGCCCGGCGCGCCGGGCATGGCGGCGCTTTGCGCGCAACCGGCTGGGATTCTGGAGCTTGGTGCTATTCGTGGCGCTGACCGGGGTCAGCCTGATGGCCGAGCTGATCTCCAACGACCGTCCGCTGGTGGTGCGCTATCAGGGCCAGTGGTACTGGCCGCTGTGGAACGACTACCCCGAGACCACCTTCGGTGGTGACTTCGAAACCCCCACCGACTATCTGGACCCGTTCGTGCGCGCGCGCCTGGCCGAGCCCGGCAACTGGGCGCTGTATCCGCCCAACCCCTACGGCCCGCAGACGCTGAACTACTACGACCGCGCACCGCTGCCGTCCCCGCCCAGTCGCGACAACTGGCTGGGTACTGACGACCGTGGGCGCGATATGGTGGCGCAGCTGCTCTACGGCTTTCGGGTCAGCGTGCTGTTTGCGCTGGCGCTGACGGCCATCGGCGTGGTGCTGGGGGTGCTGGCCGGCGCCGTGCAGGGCTACTTTGGCGGGCGGGTCGACCTGACGATGCAGCGCCTCATCGAGATCTGGAGCGCGATGCCCGAGTTGTATCTGCTGATCATCTTCAGTGCCGTGTTCGCCCCCAGCGTGGCGCTGCTGCTGGTGCTGCTCAGCCTGTTTGGCTGGATGGGGCTGGCCGATTATGTGCGGGCGGAATTTTTGCGCAACCGCCAGCTCGACTACGTGCGGGCGGCACGTGCGCTGGGGCTGGGACACGGGGCCATTATTTGGCGGCACATTCTGCCCAATAGCCTCACGCCGGTGGTGACGTTTTTGCCGTTTCGCATGAGTGCGGCCATTTTGGCGCTGACGTCGCTGGACTTTTTGGGCCTTGGGGTGCCGCCGGGCACCCCCAGCCTGGGTGAATTGTTGGCGCAGGGCAAGGCCAACATCGACGCCTGGTGGATTTCGCTTTCTACCTTCGGCGTGCTGGTGCTGACCCTGGTGTTGTTGACCTTCATGGGTGATGCGCTGCGCGATGCCCTCGATCCGCGGCGGGCCGACGGATGAGCACGGCGTCCGTGGCATCGTCCCCTATGCTGAGCGTGCGCGGGCTGTGCGTGCGCTTGGGCGCGCGCGAGGTGGTGCGCGATGTGGCATTCGACGTGGCACCGGGCGAGAAGGTCGCCCTGGTGGGGGAGTCGGGGTCGGGCAAAACCGTCTCGGCGCTGAGTCTGCTGCGTCTGCTGCCCGACGCCCAGGTCAGCGGCAGCGTGTGCTTTGACCGGCAGGAGCTCACGACGCTGAGCGACCGCGCCCTGCGCGCGCTGCGGGGCGACGCCGTCGGCTACGTCTTCCAGGAGCCGATGACGGCGCTGGACCCGCTCTATCCGGTGGGGGAGCAGATCGCCGAGGCGTTGCGCGCCAAGCGCGGCCTGCCGGCCCGGCAAGCGTGGGCGCAGGCCGAGCACTGGCTTGAGCGGGTCGGCATCGACAAGGCACAGCAACGTGCGCGCCAGTACCCGCACCAGCTCAGCGGCGGTCAGCGCCAGCGCGCCATGATCGCCATGGCCCTGGCGCTGCAGCCGCGCTTGCTGGTGGCCGATGAGCCCACCACCGCGTTAGATGCGTCGCTGCGCCTACAGATTTTGGCACTGCTGGGCACGCTGCAGCGCGAGCTGGGACTGGCGGTGCTGCTCATCACCCACGACCTGCCGCTGGTGCAGCGCTTTGCCGACCGCGTGGTCGTGATGGAACATGGCCAGGTGGTGGAAAGCGGCGCCGTGCAAACGGTGTTTACCGCACCGCAGCATCCCTACACCCGGCGTCTGCTGGCCAGCCGTCTGTCCCGGCTGCTGGAGCCGGACGGCGACGGCGTGGCAGGCGGTGCGGCGGGCGTGCCGACGGCGGGCGCGTCGCCGCTCGCTGGCAGTCGCGGCGACGATGTCCCGTTGCCGCCAGCGGTGCTGCTGGCCGAGGGGGTCAGCGTGGACTACCCCGTGTCGCGGCCGGGCTGGCGGGGTTGGTTTCGCCGTCAGACGTTTACGGCGTTGCGGCAGGTCGCGGCGCGGCTGGAGCCTGGACGCACGCTGGGCGTGGTGGGCGAGTCCGGTTCGGGCAAATCGACCCTGGCGCTGGCGGCGCTAGGACTGCTGCCAGCGCACGGTATGTTGCGTGTGATGGGGCGGCCGTGGCGGGGGGGCGCGGCTGATCGCTCACTGCGACGCGCGGTGCAGGTGGTGTTTCAGGATCCGTATTCGTCGCTGTCGCCACGGTTGACGCTGGAGCAGATCGTGGAAGAGGGCCTGCGCGTGCACGAACCCGACCTGTCGCGCCAGCAGCGGCGCCAGCGGGTGGTGGCGGCGCTGCGCGACGTAGGCCTGATCGATCCGTCCTGGCCCGCCGACGAAGTCCACGCGTGGCTGCAGCGCTATCCGCACGCTTTCTCGGGGGGACAGCGGCAGCGCATCGCCATTGCCCGCGCGCTGATCGTGCAACCACGCCTGCTGGTGCTGGATGAGCCCACCAGCGCGCTCGACGTCACGGTGCAGCGGCAGGTGGTCGAGCTGCTGGTGCGGCTGCAGCGCGAGCGCGGATTGGCCTACCTGCTCATCACGCACGATGTCGATGTGGTGTGGGCGATGGCACACGAGGTGTTGGTGCTGCGCTCGGGCGAGGTGGTGGAGTCGGGGCCGGCGCGGCAGGTGCTGGAGCACCCCACACATGCCTACACGCGGCAGCTGCTGGCCGCCTCGGGCCTGGGGGGTGCAGCAGGGACCGGCGTCTGACGCGGTCACGACCGGAATGGCTGCACGGCTGCCGGGGCCAGCCACGGCCCATCGCCATCAAGCCGGCACGCCGGTGCGGCACGCGCCGAGTCACTGCATCGTGGCCCGCTGGCGGCGCAGGATGGGCCAGCGGCCCCACGCGCCGATTCACCGTACCCCGGTTGTGCCCGACTGTTGGTCGCCAATGACCCGCCGGTTATGTTCCAATTCGGTTTGGGCCGACGTCACCGGCCAGGCGAACGATCCTGTTGAGTGCATTGCTCTCACCTGCATCACCATGAGCGCTCCCCCCCCGATTGCGGAACCGGTTGGCGACGCCCCGCAGCCGGCGTCGCCCCTGAGCTGGTCTGCCCCGCTGCGTTGGCTGCGCCTGGGCTGGCGCGACTACCGGATCAATCCGCTGCCCGGCCTGCTGCATGGCGGCCTCATGGCCCTGTTCGGTCTGATTTTGTGGTTGGGCGTGCGCGACCAGTTCTGGCTGCTGGCCGGCGCCTTCACCGGATTTCTGATCATCGCCCCCGTGCTGGCCAGCGGCCTGTACGCGGTTAGCTGGTATTTGGAGCGCGGTGAGAAGGTGTGCTGCGCGGAAGTGGCGCAGCTGTGGACGTCGGGTGACCGGCGCCTGATGGCCTTTGGGGCATTGCTGGCGCTGGCCGGCACCGGCTGGGTTCTGACCTCGGCCGCGCTGATCACGCTGGCCTCACCGGTGCCGATCCGCGCGCCGGCCGATTTCGTGCGTCACATCGTGCTCGACCCCCACCTCGGCCTGTTCGAGGTCTGGTTGCTGCTGGGCGCTTTGCTGGCCGCACCGGTGTTTGCCTCCAGCGTGATGACGCTGCCGATGCTGGTGGATACGCGCACCCCGCTGTGGGTCGCCGTGGGCGAGAGCTGGCGCGCAGTCGGCAGCCAGCCGCTCGTCATGGGCCTGTGGGCCCTGTGCATCGTGGTGCTGGTGGCGGTGGGCATGGCGCTGGTGATGGTCGGGCTGATCCTCACCGTGCCGCTGCTGGCCTACGCCAGCTGGCATGCCTACCGCGACTTCGAGCGCGCCGGTCTCATTCGGCCGGTGCGGGGGTGAGGCTGCCGATGGATGGAACGTTGTTCGGCTTGACCGAAGCGCAGATCGCGCAGTTCGGTCTCACCTTCGGCGTGGGGGCCTTTATCCTGTATATGCTGTTTATCGTGCTGAACCTGGCGCGCGAGTCCAAGGCCGGCAAATTCGGCACCTTCGTGCTGTTTCTGGTGCTATCCTTGGGGATGCTGGGTTTCATTGCCAAAAATATCATTCAGTGGGTGTTGGGTATGTAGCCTTGCGGGTGGGGGAACGACGC
>Ga0209721_1002712_pt1 | contig 10598 bp, 12 predicted proteins | sample TshhotsprinmetaG_FD_184139 | JGI IMG/M metagenome (GOLD analysis project Ga0209721, IMG submission 184139) | Hot spring microbial communities from South Africa to study Microbial Dark Matter (Phase II) - Tshipise hot spring metaG (SPAdes)... | ecosystem: Environmental > Aquatic > Thermal springs... | reverse complement strand
AGGATGCCTGTTATAGGCTACTGGCTTTCATTGCATTAAAAATGGAATTAAGCTGGAGAACTACTATGGTAGGAAAGGTAAGGCCTAATTTGCCTTTTTATCAAATTTACACAAAATAGTTGACTGTGCCCTGTCGTATTACAATACTTAATGTATTTTTCATTTTTCATGCTTATTTTGCAAATGAAATTTTAGATATTGCTAATATCTAATATTTTCTGTTATAAATAATTAAGAACTTTTAGCCTACCCTGTTAGTGTAAGGCAGAAAGTTATTCCTACAAATTATTACATTTAGGGAGCTAAAGCTGGATATTCGGTGTGCAAGCCCCATTTTGGAAGGAAGCCTAAGGTATCCTCGGTGCTCCCACCTGTCTGCAGGGAGATAATTTTCAACTTCACGGCAGGGTGGGTAATAAAAAATATCTCTGATGCAGCAAGGTAGTTTACAGGCAGTATTTATGGATAGCGGGAATTCATACTTAAATAATAATAAAGGGGTCTGGGTTAAAACATTTTCAGGGTTACCATAGATGAAAACAAAAAGATATCGAGAAAATTTATTCCCCAAAAATTCAAAGAAAGAATTCATTTCTTAAATTACTTATCCATCAAATTCTGCCTCAAGATTGCTCTTAATCAGCTTTACAGGCGCCGGAACTTTTGAAAACTCATAATCCTTTGACTCTGAATGCCTATTTTTGTTTTTTTGGCCGACTCTGACCGGTGCGTGTCTTGCTAAACATATAAATTTATGGAGGCACATATAGCTTATGAATAGTGCTTTATTTTATCTAATCGCAATAGCCGCGGTTTTGACTATAGGTTTAATTTTACTCTTTCTCGGAAAGAAAAACCTCGATAAACAGAGAAAATCTCTGGAACTGGAAAAAGAAAAATTACTCGATGAAGCTAAGCGCGAGGCTGAAAATATCAAAAAAGAAGCCCTGATATCAGCAAAAGACTCAGCATATCAGTTGAAATCCGAAGCAGAAAAAGAGATCCGGGAGAGAACAAGGGAGCTTAATTTGCTTGAAAAAAGGCTCAGGCAAAGAGAAGAACAGATCGAAAAAAGACTTGATTTCATTGAGAAAAGAGAAAATGAATTTAACAAAAGGGAAAGAGAAATAATCAGCAGAGAGAATAAATTGCTAGAAAACGAAAAACGCTATTCCGATTTAATAACCGAACAAACGGTTATTTTGGAGCGTCTATCAGGCTTAACAACGGAAAAAGCAAAGCAAGAACTAATGAAAAGGATTGAAGCTGATGCAAAATTGGATTCTGCAAAGCTTATCAAAAAGATTGAAGATGAAGCAAGGGAGAATGCAGAGAAAAAGGCAAAAGAGATTATAGGATTAGCTATTCAAAGATATGCAAGCGACTATGTAGCTGATGCAACTGTCACTGCCGTTAGCCTCCCTAATGATGAGATGAAAGGAAGGATAATCGGCAGGGAAGGGAGAAACATAAGAGCCTTTGAATCGGCAACAGGGGTAGATCTCGTTGTGGATGACACACCTGAAATAGTGACTCTCTCGGCACACGACCCCATAAGACGCGAAATTGCCAGAATCGCCCTTGACAGGTTAATAGCCGACGGCAGGATACACCCTGCAAGGATCGAGGAAATAGCTGAAAAGGTAAGAATGGAAGTAGAAAATTCAATAAGAGAAGAAGGCGAAAAAGCCGTATTTGATTTAGGGCTTACATCAATACATCACGACCTGGTAAAAATCATAGGAAGACTTAAATACAGGCAGTCGTACGGACAAAACATTTTACAACACTCCCTCGAGGTGGCATATTTTGCTGGCATGATGGCTGGCGAACTGGGTGTTGATGTGAAACTAGCAAAAAGGGCTGGGTTGCTTCATGATATCGGCAAGGCATTAGATCATGAAATGGAAGGCTCCCATCAGGAGATCGGCGTTGCCATTGCAAGAAAATATGGAGAAAGCAACAAAGTAATTAACGCTATATTAGCTCATCATGGTGATGTTGATCCCATATGTATCGAATCTGCCCTTGTCGCTGCTGCCGATGCCATGTCTGCCGCAAGGCCTGGAGCAAGAAGGGAGAGCATCGAAAACTATCTCAAAAGGCTCGAGAAACTGGAAGAAATGGCAATGTCCTTCGATGGAGTCGATAAATGCTATGCAATTCAGGCTGGAAGAGAGATAAGGATACTCGTTAGACCTGATGAATTGAACGATGAATTATCATCCCTCGTCGCAAAATCTCTGGCTCGCAAAATCGAGTCTGAGATGACATATCCTGGACAGATAAAGGTTACCGTAATCAGAGAATCAAGATTTGTAGATTATGCAAAATAAACCTGTTTATGCAAAATTGACAAACTGACAAATTAAACTTTATTAGATATTCCTAATGACTGGTTAAAATATGAAGATTGATTGGATTAGACGATGAGAGTGCTTCTTATTGGCGATATTGTTGGCAAGGTAGGAAGAACAACACTCAAGTTTTTTCTTCCTAACATTATGAGCAGGTATAAAATTGACGTAGTCATTGCCAATGGCGAGAACTCTGCAGGAGGCTTTGGCATCACGGAGAAAACAGCTTTAGAACTCTTTAGTTACGGGGTCAATGTTATCACTACCGGAAATCATGTGTGGGACAAAAAGGAAGCAGTCTCTTATATAGCCAAGGAAGGAAGGATTCTGAGACCATTAAATTATCCTGCTGGTGTGCCCGGCTCCGGCAGTATAATATTTACAACTAACAACAAAAAGCAGATTGCTGTTTTGTGTGTCTCTGGAAGGGTATTTATGAATACACTGGAGTGCCCGTTCAGAACTACAGAGAGTGAAATTGCCAAACTAAAGGAATATACCGACATTATCGTCATAGATTTCCATGCAGAAGCTACTTCAGAAAAAATAGCTTTTGGGTATTATATGGACGGAAAAGTGAGTGCAGTAATAGGCACTCATACCCATGTTCAAACAGCCGATGAGACCATTCTCCCAAATGGAACAGCTTATATTACCGATGTCGGCATGACAGGCCCATTAAATGGGGTGATTGGGATCGATAAGGAGCAGATTATTCAACGATTCCTGACACATTTGCCTCGTAAATATGATGTTGCAGGCGGCACTGGAATCTTATCCGGGGTTGTCTTTGAGATTGACGATAAAAACGGCAAGGCAATTTCAATTCACAGGCTTCAATTAAAGGGAAAATTAGTGGAGGAAAATTGATGAATGCAAGAATCAAATGGGTTGAAGGTCTTCAGTTCATAGGAGAGTCTGCCACGAACCACGCAATTATAATGGATGGAGATGTAGATTCTGGGGGTAAAAATACCGGCATGAGACCTACTGAACTTCTCCTCATCGGCCTTGGGGGATGCTCGGGGATGGATGTGGCATCTGTTCTCCAAAAAAGAAACAACAGGTAACAGACATCATTATAAATATTAAGGGAACACAAGCCGAATCATATCCCAAGAAATTCACTGACATTGAAATTGAGTTTGTCATAACTGGGAAAAACATCTCTGAGGAAGCCGTAAAGAGGGCTGTTGAACTTTCGATGGATAAGTACTATTCAGTTAAGGCAACCCTTGAAGGCTCTGCAAAGATAACCTTTAGCTACAGAATTGTAAAAACTTCATAATAGATTATATTTATAATATATTGAACAGCTTCCTTCTGCGCTAACCATGCATGCCCCTACAGGATTTTCAGGTGTGCAGATTTTACCGTAGAGATGACAATCTGGAGGTGTCTTGATTCCTCTCATAACAAAACCACATTGACAGCCCTCTGGCTCAGATATGTGGGGAACTGTTACGGCAAAGATAAGGTCTGCATCTCTGTAATGGTATTCCTTCCTGAGTTTCAGACTGCTCAGCGGTATAGCCCCAATACCCCTCCAATATCCGTCGCAAGGCTCAAAAAATCTTTCTACTAAGGCAAGAGCCTTTTGATTTCCTGCTTCTTCGACAACGCTTTTATACTGTATCTCCACCGACGCCCTTGACTCTATAATTTGTTTAAGTAACATAGCTATCCCAGATAATATATCTTCAGCGTCAAAGCCCGTTATTACTCCTGGCTTTTTATATTTCTCTGCTAAAAATTTGTAAGGTTTGGCACCAATCACAGCGCTTACATGTCCTGGCAGCAAAAACCCATCTATGGATACACTGTCTGTTTGGAGCAGCATCTCAAGTGCAGGGGGGACAAGTTTATTTACTGTATAAACATAGAAGTTTTCAAGCTTCTGGATGTCTGCTTCCAATATCGTAGCAGCAACAGAAGGGACAGTAGTCTCAAAGCCAGAAGCAAAAAATATAACCTTTTTATCTCTCTCCTGCTTTGCTGTGTTAAGACAATCTTTAGCAGAGTAAACAACCCTGATATCGGCGCCATCTGACTTAGCCTCTGATAACGATTTATTTCCACCGGGCACTCTCATCATATCCCCGAAGGTGCATAATACATTGTTGCGAACGAAAGAAATGGCAATAGCTTTGTCAATATCTTTTATCGAGGTTACGCATACCGGACAGCCAGGACCACTAAGTAAGCGGATGTTTTGGGGCAAAAGGCTTCTGATACCATGATTAAAGATGGCTACAGTATGAGTCCCGCAAACCTCCATTATATTAATGGAGCGATATATTTTTTTGCTGAGACTTACAATTAAGTCGAGCAACATTTTAATATTTTTTTGTTTATCCAGTTTTTACTCCAAAATATAGTGATGGGGAAAAAATAAAAATTCTTATAATCGACAAATTTTATAATTTTACTTTAATTCTTTTAATACAATTCATTTTGGTAAAGTTCAATGAAAATTCACAGGTGCCCAAGATAATATTCAAGCAGGGATATGACACGATTTCTTTGCCAAAGAACTACCTTCGTCCATGTCCTAAAATAGCGATAAGCACCTCGTCATCGCGACCCTAAGTAAAGCGAAGGGGAAGCGATCTCGCCTTTTCTGATGAGATTGCCATGCCCCCTCCTGGTGCTTACAATGACAGTCAAATAATATCTTTTGTATTTCTATCGCCGATTTGGGATGTAATAATTCCATTTTGTATAAGAAAAGCTTAAGTGTTATAATTATAATATTATTTTGGCTGTATAAAAAAGTTTGGAATATATTACCTTCTTTCTGCTCCTTTTAGCAGAAAAGAAACATCTACTAATAACCTTACCTTTTCTAATTTTTAAGATTGAGTTTTTCAAAATAGCCATCTTCTTATCGTAGGCTATAGAATTACTAAGGATTGCATAAGTAAGGCATCATTATTGAAAAGCCCCTCTGGGGCAAAGAGGGGGTAAGGGGAGGTTAGGAGGGATTTGATAGTCAATGTCTTCCTACTCATGACCTTATTACTATAAATTATGAACCCAGAAATCTCTGATAAGTTCACACTACACTCAATAGAAAAGATATTCCGAGGCAAATTTTCTATCGCCTCGAATGTGAAACTCCTCTGGAAAGGGGTTGATTCCTTTAAAACTATTTTTGACTCTGTTAAAGCTGCGAAGGAGCAAATCTGCCTCGCATTCTACATATTCAGAAACGATGAGACAGGGAAAGCCCTTGCTGAAATTCTCAAAGAAAAGAGCCGTGAGGGCGTCAGAATCTACCTTCTCTATGATCATTTCGGCTCTTTGGGCACCCCGAGAAGCTTCTGGAAGGGGATGAAAAATGCTGGCATTAAGATAATGGCATCAAGGCCATTCAAGTGGTCTAACCCTTTCCATTATGTGCATAGAGATCATAGAAAACTTATCATAATAGACATGAAAAAAGCCTTCACAGGAGGGTTGAACATAGCAAACGAATATAGCGGCTTGCACATTAAGCATAAAGAAACAAGCTGGAGGGATACGGGTATATTCATGGATGGCCCCATAGCGTATGAACTTTTTAAAAACTTTGCAAAGAGTTGGTATGCATGGGGTGGAGAAAAAATAGAGCATTTTTGCAGCAATCCAAAAACTGCCGATGAGGTGAAGCCTCACTCATCTGAATCTCCAGAATTAGTGAAATATAAAGGCGGTCTGCTTACAATTCCCATTTTTAGTGACTCTGCCAGAAGCAGAAGAAAGATGAGGAAACTCCTTTATTACAGCATTAATAATTCTCAAAAAAGCATAAATTTAACTACTGCCTATTTTATTCCCAGTTGGAGAATGATAGACACTCTGGTAAATGCCGTCAAACGAGGAGTAAAAGTAAGACTCCTCGTCCCAGATAAAAGCGATGTCCCGGCAGCATCATACGCTGGACGGGCTTTCTTTGCGAGATTACTTCACGCAGGGGTTGATATTTATACATATCTTGGTCAGATACTGCACGCTAAAACCTATGTTTTTGATGATTGCTGGAGCATAATAGGCTCAACAAATCTTGATTTCCAGTCATTTAGATACAACGATGAAGGAAATATAGGGATACTCGATGCAGGCTTTGCTTCCACCTTGATAAACATATTAGAGGAAGACATCAAGAATTCTAGAAAGATAGACCTCGAGTCGTGGAAAAACAGACCACTTTTTGATAAATTCAAGGAGCATTTCTTTTCACTTTTTAGAAGAAGACTCTGAGAATCTTTGTTTTAGTGGCGGAGAGGGAGGGATTTGAACCCTCGGTGAGGTTTTAGCCCCACACACGATTTCCAGTCGTGCCTGTTAAGCCGCTCCAGCACCTCTCCATTCTGCTGCCAGATAAATGCCCAAAACTTAAAAAAATTTGTCCCTTGGGCAAACAATTTAAAGTGGCGGTTTTAATATAACACATACAAAGGCATTTTGGAAAAAGCTGCTTGGGGACCTGCCACTATTGATCGTCATTGGTGCAATTATTGCGCCATATAATGCATTTATTGCATCGGTATAAATGCAGAGGCAAGCAAAGAAAGCTCATTTAAAGCACTTCTGTCTAAAAGTTCTCTGTTGGCACAGCAATTGCTCTTTTTAAAAAAGTTATTGGAAATTAAAAGGAGGTGAAAAAAATGAGAAAAAATATGATTATGTTCCTTATAGCCGTTCTATTGCTAACAGCCACATCGGCATTTGCTTTTGGTCCTGGATATGGCATGGGCGGCGGCAGAGGGTATTGTAATCTAGCAAATATACCGCCAGAGCAGGCTCAGAAATACGCTGATTTTCAGAAGCAGATACTGCCGCTCAAGCAGAAAATGTTGGCTTTAAGGACGGATTTGGCAGCTCTTTATGCACAGACTGCACCCGATTGGAATGCTATCTCCCAGAAGCAAAAAGAAATCGTTGATACAAAGATAGCTATCCAGAAGGCTGCAAGAGAAGCTGGTGTAACAGGTGTAGGCAGATGTTTGCAGCAGGGCACAGGAGGCGGCATGGGTGCTGGTGGTTACTGCCAGCCTGCCTATGGAAAAAAGAAAATGAGAATGGGGGGATTAAGTTTTTAATTTACCATTGAATAGTTACCCCGCTTATTAACAATTAAAGCTACAAGGGGATTATCAGAAAAACAACTGAAAAACATGTATGGACTTGCCAGAGTCTCAAATCCTCTTTTGTTGCGAAGATGCTGAGAATGAGAATGAAAAAAATGAATCGCAACTTTAATGTAAAAGGCGAGCTACTTCCTTTCCCTCGCAGTCACAATTTTCCATGCATGTTTTTCGTTGATGGCAGGGCAGCCTTCAGGCTGCCCTGTTCTGGCATTTTATGTTAATATATTCTTTAAAGAAATGATTTACCTTAGTCTTTTTATATTTATCTTTGTCCTTTTTGTCTCTGAGCCGCATTGCTCCGAGGCTGACCTCTCAAATGTTTACGACGAGAATACCGAAATAACAGTTTCAGGAGCGGTCATTGAAATTGTCGCACAAAAGAGAGGTCCTGTAATCCTGAAATTAATGCCCTCCAAAAGGATGTATCATGTAGTTACTGCCCCGCCATGGTTTTTGAGGGAACACCAGGTTGTTTTCCGTTCAGGGACGCTGATTGAAGTTAAAGGCTCGAAGTATTTCAGCAGAGACGGCAATATTTATATCATCAGCAGGGAAATTAGAAATCCCGAAACCGGCAGAAGGATAATATTAAGAGATTTACACTCAAAACCTGTCTGGGGCGGGCATGGAATGCAAAGAAAAGAACCCTGATTATTTGTTTAATTCATGAAACGCCCTAATTCTTTTTGCAAGCTCACGAACTGCATCAGTCATGGAAAAACCATTTTGCATTAATTGTTTAACGAATTCAGCTTTGGCTAACTCACTTATAATATACTCAGTCGTTCCGCTGATTTCACAAAGGTTGCTTCCTTCATTAAGCTGTTGATTGATACAAAAATTTATATCATCAAGACTGAATTTTTGAGCAAGTCTCTTTATTTCTTTGATGTCAATATGATATTTTTCTTCCATCCAATTCCCCTTATCACTTAGACTAATAAAAGATATTATACTCAAATCAAGCTATCACCTTTCAAATTTATATCCTATCAATGATTTTTTTATTTGACATATTCTCTTGTTTCTGGTAAAAAGTTAGTATGTGGGAATACAGTGACAAACTTAAGGAATTGTTTTTGCATCCCAAAAACATCGGGGAAATAGAAAATCCCGACGCAGTGGGAGAAGTCGGCAATATTGTATGTGGGGATGCACTTAAGCTGACCCTTAGTATTGATAAAGAGACACAGAAAATAACAGATGCAAAGTTTCAGACTTTCGGCTGCGCATCAGCAATAGCAAGCTCATCTGCGCTCACAGAGATGATTATCGGCAAAACCCTTGAAGAGGCTCGAAGGATTACAAATAAGGATATAGCTGAATATCTGGGGGGACTGCCTGATGAGAAGATGCATTGTTCAGTGATGGGAAAGGAGGCGCTGGACGCTGCAATCGCAGATTACAAGGGTTTGGAAAAACCCATTCATGCTGAGGAAAGGATTATTTGCAAATGTTTCGATGTCTCTGAAGAGAAAATTAAAAAAGTAGCTCTGGAAAATCATCTCACCACCGTAGAAGAGATAACCAACTACACAAAAGCAGGTGGTGGATGCGGCACCTGTATCCCCGATATCGAAGCCCTGCTTAAAGAAATCTGGTCTTTAAAGGCTATACCTAAAGCCCCAACGACGCCTAAAAAACTCACCAATTTACAGAAAATAGCCCTGATACAAGACATTATAGAAAGAGAAATCAGACCAAAGCTTCAATCAGATGGAGGAGATTTAGAGCTAATAGATATAGAGGGAAACAAAGTAACAGTAGCCCTACGAGCCATGTGCCTCAGTTGCCCTATGGGTGATATAACGATAAAGGGAATACAAGAGAGATTGAGAGAGTTTGTTAGCCCTGATATAATAGTTGAAGCTCAATGAAAACGATATACCTTGATAATAATGCTACCACTGCCATTGCCCCCGAGGTTTATGAGGCAATGATACCCTACCTGACTGAGCTTTACGGAAACCCATCGAGCATGCATACCTTCGGGGGTCAACTTCATAAAAAGATAGAAGAAGCAAGAAGTAAAGTTGCTGTGTTGATAAACGCAACCCCTGACGAGATTATCTTTACAAGCTGTGGGACAGAAAGCGACAACACCGCTATAATGAGCGCTGCAGAAGCCTTCCCCCATAAAAAACATATAATAACCACAAAAGTAGAACATCCTGCCGTCTTAAACTTCTGCAGGAGGCTTGCGAGAAAAAACTATCGTATCACTTATCTCCCCGTGGATAGCCTTGGCAGGCTTGATATGGAGCTATTATACAAATCTCTTGACGACGATACCGCTGTTGTCTCGATAATGTATGCCAATAATGAGACAGGAGTAATCTTCCCAATTAAAGAAATTGCACAGACTTTAAGGGAAAGGAACATTCTATTTCACACTGATGCGGTTCAGGTTGCAGGAAAACTCCCAATAGATGTAAAAGATTTGGGTGTAGATATGCTCTCACTCTCTGGGCATAAGATTCATGCGCCCAAGGGCGTAGGGATTATATATGTGAGAAAAGGTGTGCGCTTTAATCCTTACATTATTGGTGGTCATCAGGAAAAGGGAAGAAGAGGGGGGACAGAAAATGTCGCATCTATAATAGCACTAAGCAAGGCTTGCGAACTTGCAAAAAGGTCTTTAGACATAGAGATGAATCATGTTGCAAGGCTAAGAGATAAGCTCGAAAAAGGGTTATTAGAAAACTGCCCTGATTGTAGAGTTAATGGTGACAGGAATAACCGACTTCCCAATACAACAAACATAAGTTTTGAATTTGTAGAAGGGGAGGCTATACTTCTCAGACTAAATGAATACGGTATTTGTGCATCATCAGGCTCCGCCTGCACTTCTGGTTCATTAGAACCAAGCCATGTCCTGAGGGCTATGGGTGTCCCCTTTACCGCAATTCATGGGTCTATCCGATTTTCCCTCAGTCGTTACAACACTGAAGAAGAGATAGACATAGTTATAGACGTTACAAAACAAATAATAAAAGATTTAAGAAATATCTCGCCCTATGGAAAAGGTCTATCAGCCCTGAAAAACTAAATTGTATGGTAAACTAAGGTACAGAAAGTTGAGATATTTTTATACGCAGAAACTTATTAG
>Ga0209721_1002706_pt1 | contig 10622 bp, 12 predicted proteins | sample TshhotsprinmetaG_FD_184139 | JGI IMG/M metagenome (GOLD analysis project Ga0209721, IMG submission 184139) | Hot spring microbial communities from South Africa to study Microbial Dark Matter (Phase II) - Tshipise hot spring metaG (SPAdes)... | ecosystem: Environmental > Aquatic > Thermal springs... | reverse complement strand
AAGAAGGGCTGTATCCTTCTTCAGCCCTACGATATTGAGGTTGGAGCAGGGACATTCCATCCTGCAACATTCTTCAGGGTGCTTGGCCCGGAGCCGTGGAAGACAGCCTATGTAGAGCCATCGAGAAGGCCTACAGACGGAAGATACGGCGAAAATCCGAACAGGCTTCAGCATTATTACCAGTATCAGGTCATACTAAAACCATCTCCCCTTGAGAGCCAGGAACTCTATCTCGAAAGCCTTTCACATATCGGCATAGACCCTTTAAAGCATGACATCCGTTTCGTCGAAGATGACTGGGAGTCTCCAACATTAGGTGCATGGGGGCTCGGATGGGAGGTCTGGCTTGACGGCATGGAAATAACGCAGTTCACATACTTCCAGCAGGTCGGAGGAATAGACCTGAAGCCCGTATCCGTAGAAATAACCTACGGCCTTGAAAGAATAACCATGTATTTGCAGGAAATCGACAATGTCTTTGATATAGAGTGGTGCAAAGGGATCAAATATGGCGAAATACACAAGCAGGAAGAAGTAGAGTTTTCAAAATTCAATTTTGACCACGCAAATACGGAATTACTCATAACACAGTTCGACTCCTACGAAAAAGAGTCTAAAAACATGAACGAGTTGGGACTGGTGCTTCCGGCATATGAATATTGCCTGAAATGCTCGCATACGTTTAATCTCCTTGATGCGCGTGGTGTCCTCTCCGTAACAGAGAAAACCGGTTACATCGCGCGGGTGAGGGCCCTTGCAAAGCTCTGTGCAGAGGCATTTCTAAAACAAAGGGAAGACAAGGGATTTCCTCTTTTAAAAACAGTAATGAGTGACCGGTGATGAGTTATGAGTAAAAAAATAGAAAAAACAATTGATAATAATCCATCACCCATTACCCATCACCCGTTACTATTATTAGAAATAGGAACAGAGGAGATTCCGGCACGGTTTCTTCATGATGCCATCATAAAACTGAAGGAAAACGCTGAAAAAATATTCTCTGAACACAGGCTGCTTTATAAATCCATAAAGACATATGCCACTCCGAGAAGACTATCCATGATCGCAGAAGTAGATCCGGTGCAAGAGGCAGCAGAAAGAGAAGTATGGGGCCCTCCTGTGAATGCTGCGTTCGACAAGGACGGCAGGCCCACAAAGGCAGCGGAGTCATTTTCAAAGACGCACGGCTTGCGTGTTAAGGATTTAATCAAAAAGGAAAAGGGTAAAGGAAATTATGTTGTGGCAGTAATCAAAGAAACTGCGCAGCAGACAATAGATCTGTTGCCCGAAATACTGCAAAAACTCGTTTTATCACTAAACTTTCCAAAATCAATGAGGTGGGGCAGCGGCAGTCTGAGATTTGCCAGGCCGATTCACTGGATATTTGCAATATACAACAACAAAAAGATTTCCTTTGAGATAGACGGTCTGAAAAGCAGCAACATGACGAGGGGACACAGGTTCCTCTCTCCTGCAGCCTTTGAAATAAAAGATTGCAAGGCATATATCAATCTGCTCAGGAATAATTTTGTTATCCTCGATCCCGATGAACGAAAGAAAATAATCGTGGATGGCGCACAAAAACTCGCATCATCTGTGAATGCCTCTTTGATGGAAGACGCAGACCTCCTTCAACATGTAACATATCTTGTGGAATACCCGGTGCCGGTGCTTGGAACTTTTCCAGTAGAATATCTATATCTGCCGAAGGAACTGCTTATAACAGTAATGAAGGGGCACCAGAAATATTTTGCCCTTCAGGATGCTCATGGCAAACTCACGAACCATTTCATCATTGTGAGCAATACCAAAAATGACAATGCAGAGACTATTAAAAAAGGCGCCGAGAAGGTCATAAAGGCACGCTTTGAGGATGCACGTTTTTATTATGAGGAGGATAAAAAAATCCCTCTTAATAAAAGAGTTGAGGAATTGAAAAAGGTCATTTATCACGAAAAGCTCGGAAACCTTTATGACAAGAGTTGCCGGATAGCCTCAATTGCAGATTTCGTGGCGGATAAATGCTGCCGACAGCTTGAACGATTTGAACAGTTTAAACAGGATGTTCATACCGCAGCACTATTGTCAAAGACCGACCTTATTTCCGGCGTTGTGGGGGAATTCCCGGAACTGCAGGGAATAATGGGAGGTTATTATGCATTAAATGACGGCTATAACGAAGATATTGCAAAGGCATTGTCAGAGCAATATCTTCCGGCCTTTTCAGGGGACAGGCTTCCCGAAACCAGCATCGGGTCAATTCTAAGCCTTTCGGATAAGCTGGACAATTTAGCGTCCTTCTTTATGTTAGGGCTCACGCCAACAGGCACTGAGGATCCATTTGCTCTGAGAAGACAGGCATTGGGAATAATCTCCATACTCATAAAGAACCGTTACAACCTTAATATTTTCGAACTACTGGATAAGTCATTGCAGGCATTTGAGCTTGATAATAAAGAAGTCCTCATGAATGACCTCATCAAATTTTTTGAGCAGAGAATAGAGCCTTTGTTCCAGTCACACGGCTATCCCCTTGATTCCATATCTGCCGTCATGAACTTTGTTAAAGACAAGCCGCTTTACACTGTAAAAGAAAGGCTCGATGCCATACAGAAATTTAAAAAAGACTCCGATTATGAGTCATTCATCCTCGCTATTAAAAGGGTCAACAACATCTCTCCCAAAAATGAAGTGCCTCCTGTAAATACAGAGATGTTCGTACAGGAAGAAGAATCTATGCTTTATAAAGAGGTTGAATCCATAACTCCTGAGATAAACTCACTTCTTGAGGAGAACAAATATTATGATGCGATCAGGCTTTTATCGAGCCTCAAAGAATCCATAAACAGGTTCTTTGACAAGGTGCTTGTGATGGATAAAAATGAGGAGATAAAACAGAACCGCCTTTCATTGATTAAGAATATACAGAAGCTTGCGCTTCAGATTGCAGATTTTTCGAGATTAGCTTAATAACACGAGATTGTCCCTGTGCGCTACTTCGTCGGAATACTTATAGCCGAGGATTGTTTCTATCTCGGTGGTCTTTTTGCCTTTTATTTTTTCTGTGTCATGTGATGAATAATTCACTATGCCCTTTGCAATGCGGTTGCCGCGAAGGTCGACACAATAAACAGCATCTCCTGTATCGAACACACCTTCAACTCTTATGATACCGGACGGGAGAAGGCTTTTGCCTGACTTCAGGATGGCATTGACAGCGCCATCATCGATGACAAGGCTTCCCTTTGGTTTTATGGCATAGGCGATCCAGCCTTTTTTGGATGAAATCTTCTTTATCTGCGGCTTGAATTCAGTGCCAATGTGAATACCTTTCAGGATCGCTACTATAAGCCCTTTTTTTCTGCCGCTTACGATATTAACCTTTATTCCATATGACACAGCCTCTTTCGCTGCAAGTATTTTTGAATACATGCCTCCTGTACCAACAGCACTTCCGGCGCCTCCTGCCATTGCTTCAAATTCAGGTGTAATCTCACTTACAAAAGGGATTATTTTTGCATCAGGATTTTTATTGGGGTCAGATGAATAAAGCCCTTCCACATCAGAAAGGATAATAAGCCTCTCTGCATCTATTAATCCCGAAACAAGGGCAGCAAGCCGGTCATTGTCTCCGAATTTGATCTCATCTGTTGCAACAGTATCATTCTCATTGATTATCGGTATTATTCCGTAAGAGAGAAGTGTGATAAGGGTGTTCTTGGAATTAAGATACCTGCCCCTTTCAGAGAAGTCATCTCTTGTGAGGAGCACCTGTGCAACCTTTTTGCCGAAATCGCCGAAACTCTTCTCATATGCCCACATAAGGGAAGACTGTCCAACTGCTGCTGCAGCCTGCTTGAGCTGTATATCTTTTGGTTTTTCCTTTAAGCCAAGTTTTTTCATGCCTGCAGCAACAGCGCCAGATGAAACAACCACAACTTCATAGCCAGCCTTGCAAATATCGGATATATCCTTTGCAATGGAATGAATCCTTTTATGGTTCAATCCGCCTTTTTTGTCAGTGAGTATGTTGCTGCCGATTTTTATGACTATCCTGCTCATAATAGGTATTTTTTAGGACATCAAGGATTTCCCCAATGTTCCTATTCCCTCTTTGATGCCTCAAGCACAGTTATTCCTACCAGCTCATTGTCTTTATACCTCAACAGAATTCCGTCTTTCAACATTTCAGAATCGGTTGCCCTTTGGGGTCTTTTAAAGCTGATATAAAGGACATCGGCTTCTTTGTCATAATCTATCCACATCTTTGTTTCAGGCATTTTAATGATATGCGATATAGCCTTTATCGCTTCACTTACTGTTTCTTCAACTGCTGCCGTTGCCATACCAGCACCTCTCTTTCAAGTTTTAATTTTCTCGTAAAATAAGCAGTTATAATAAAACCATCCGCCTCGCTAACCTCTTTATATATTACAGCCAGAAACCTTCTTTCATCAAACTTTTTTAGAGCAATCAATGCTCCTTGATATCCCGACAAAATAAAATCCGGTTCTTCGACTGTTTGCAATACGTCATCGTAAAAGCCGGCCATATCATCATGGTTTTCAACAATATGAAGCCACCTTTCAGAAGTCAATCGTATTGGTATTCTATTTTTAGAAAGTACAGTATCCATATGTTTATAGATTGTTAATATCAGAAAGCTCTTTTACTCTTTTACTCTTTTTGCCAAATACATTACCAACTCCTTTATCCCTTCGCCTGTTGCAGAAGATATGGGGAAAAAGTCCAATCTCTTATCTTTGCAATACTCTTTAAGCCTATTCAATCTGATTTTATCATGGGCAATGTCAAGCTTTGTGCCTGCCACTGCCATGGGCTTATTCAAAAGCTCAGGACTGTATAATACTAATTCCCTGTTTATCTTTTCAAAGTCTTCTACAGGGTCGGTTGCCAAAATATCGGAAATATCCACAAGATGAAGGAGAACGGATGTCCTTTCAACATGACGTAGGAACTGGAATCCAAGTCCGGCGCCCCTGTGTGCCCCTTCTATAAGACCGGGGATATCGGCAACTACAAAGCTCCTGAAATCTTCCAATTTTACAACGCCCAAATTAGGCACGAGCGTGGTGAAGGGATAATCGGCTATCTTTGGTTTTGCAGAGGATATAACAGAGATTAATGTTGATTTGCCTGCATTGGGGAGTCCAATCAAACCAACGTCAGCAAGGAGTTTAAGTTCGAGGACAAGCCATTTCTCTTGTCCCTTTTCACCGGGCTGGGCAAATTTCGGGGCCTGCCGTGTAGGTGTTGCAAAGTGGGCATTCCCAAGCCCTCCCCTGCCGCCTTTTGCTGCAATCACCTCTGCATCATGATGATCGAGGTCTGCGATAACCTCTTCAGTTTCTGCATTTTTGATAAGCGTACCAACAGGAACAGGGATTATCCTGCTTTCTCCGTCTTTGCCGTGCTTATTGCTTCCCTTTCCGTGTTCTCCTTTCTCTGCCTTGTATTCCCGCTGGTATCTCAAATCAAGAAGGGTATTTAATTCTTTTGTCGCCTTTATGATTATATTTCCGCCTTTTCCGCCGTCGCCACCGTCAGGCCCTCCTCTCGGGACGTACTTTTCCCTGCGGAAGCTCACACAGCCCCTTCCGCCGTCTCCTGCCTTCACATGAATCTTTACGTAATCAATGAATTTCATAAACAAAAAAGGCAGGTCAATTTGACCCGCCTTTAAACCCTTTCTCTATTTATTTTCAGTTACACATTAACTGCTGCCTGAACTTCCACAGGATATACGCTGATCTTCGTCCTTGTCTTATCCTTTCTTTCATACCTGACAACACCGTCTATCAATGCAAAAAGCGTGTCGTCAGAACCTTTGCCGACATTGTTGCCCGGATGAAACCTTGTTCCGCGCTGTCTTACGAGTATATTTCCTGCACGGACAACCTGTCCTCCAAACCTCTTTACACCGAGTCTTTTGGACTTGCTGTCGCGGCCGTTCCTTGAGCTTCCGACTCCCTTTTTATGTGCCATCTTTATCCTCCGCCTATGCTATGGTTATTTCTTTAATTTTTAAGGTCGTATACTGCTGCCTGTGCCCCCTCAATTTCCTGTGAGCCTTCTTGGGTCTCGGACCAAAGACAAGCACCTTGGGCATCCTGCCTGCCTCTACGATCTCAGCCTTTACGCTTGCGCCCTGAACATAAGGCTTGCCGTAAACTATTTTATCATCCTTTGAGACCATTAAAACCTTATCCAATATTACCTCGGAATTAATATCTCCCGTGATCTTTTCAACGCAAACCTTATCGCCAGCAGAAATCTTTATCTGCTCTCCGCCTGTCTGTATAATTGCATACATAATATCACCTCCGAATTAATTAGAGATTAATACTTAACCTGAATTTGCACAAAAAAGTCAATAATTAACACTGCTGAAATCCGCTCAAAGCCATTTCATTGCCATGTTCTTGACCTATCTAATCAAGCTTGGTTATATTTATAGAGTGATTTGTAAGGCAATCACTGCTCCAGGACTTTAAAAAGTCCTCGTTCATGTGCATATGAGAGATAACAGATGCATTATCCATCAAGTATCCAATGCAGTAGATGACGGATACAAGATAGAAGTTTACACAAGTGCGGAGTTTAAAGTCTTTCCGCAGCACCTGCCTTACAAATATGAATACAGAATCGCTCAATTTGGGTGCGATATAATCTTAAATTTCAGGAGGTATCAACCATGCCAATATACGAATACGAATGTCTCGAGTGCGGAAAAAACCGTGAGGTGATCCAGAAATTCAGCGATGAACCCTTAAGCACATGCCCTGACTGCGGCGGTCAGGTGAGAAAGCTTATATCGAATACATCTTTTGTATTGAAAGGGAACGGGTGGTATGTGACAGACTATGCATCATCGGAAAGGAAAAAGGGGATGGATTCTGAAAAAGACGCCTCGGAAAAGAAATCTTCAGAAACAAAGACAGGGACAAAGAAAGAAGCAGTTGCCGCAAAATAACCATATAAACATGATCTCTCCCCATATCCATGTCCCCTATGAAAAGATAGAGGACTACATAAATTTTATCAAGAAAAACAGACTGGATCTCGAAATCTACTTCAATTCAACTGCCCTCGATTGCATTAATGCCGACTCCATTGTCAAACTCAAAAACATATTCGATTACAACCCATCGCTTTCATTTCATGCTCCATTCATGGACCTTTCACCGGGGGCTATAGATTCAAAGGTGAGAAACGCCACCATTGAAAGGTTCAATCATATCCTCGATATTGCAGAGGCATTAAAACCCAAAGCCGTAGTTTTTCACTCCGGCTACGAAAAATGGAAGTATGCCCTGAAGGTAGAGGTCTGGCTTGAAAAAAGCATCCAGACATGGAGGCCTTTAAACGAAAGAGCAAAAAATATCGGCGTAAAAATAGCCATTGAAAATATATTCGAAGACGAACCATCGAATCTAAGGTTATTAATGGAACAGATAAATTCCGATAATTTCGGGGTATGCTTCGACACAGGGCACTGCAATCTATTTTCGAACGTTTCACTGGTGAGTTGGCTTAAAGAAATCAAGAAATACATTATTGAGCTACATCTTCACGACAACGACAAAACTGCTGATCTGCATCATCCAATCGGGGATGGGAGTTTTGATTTCAACACCTTGTTCTCTGAATTAAAAAACAATAATTGTATTTATACAATCGAGGCACATACGCCGGAACGGGTGTTAAAAAGCATAGAAAAGTTAAAGGAATATTCACAGGTATTTCAGTTGATTCCTGAATGAAAATCCTCTTAATCTCGGCTCGTCTTTCCCCTTATACTGAATCATCACTTTATGCGATTCGCCCATGCCCTGAGGCAGGATCAATCCCTTGATCTTAGCTACATCAAAAACATCAGGCGAATCTCCATAAAGCTCCTTTATTATCTCATCAATTCCCAGCGATACGAGATAAGTGCCTTGCGGACAGAAACCTATGGTTTTTAAACCCAACTCATCTCCCCATTTTTTAAGAGACGAAAAATTCACATGGGCAGTCAAATCCTGTTCTCCTATGTTCTGATATGGATTTTCATTTATCTGGTGATGATAATAACAGAGCAAAGTCCCTCTATTCCTGTCTTCACTGTAATAATCCTGCGCAGGATAACCATAGTCTATTGTCAAAATAAAACCTTCGAAGAGTTTATTACTGACCTCACTCAGCCAATCCTTAATTTTCAGATTAACCTCGGTTTTGTAACCTTCTGGCAGCTCAATGCCGAATTCATTGAGGTATTTTTTAACTTCAACACTGCACGGCATTTTTATTTCGACTAAATCATCTCCGTCTATAGATACATAAATTTCCTTCAGCTCGTTATCGGGGTTATTTGACACCTCAATGAGCCTGACAGGAAAGGCATCCAATAGTTCATTGGACAAAAAACAGCCTGTAATGGGTTTTAGTTCGTTTATATGAGAGACCCATTTAACTTTATCCGAAAATTCTGAAAGCAGTTCCTGTTGTTTTGCTCTTACTGTTGGATTTATCTCGACTATCGTATATTTAAGATACTTAAATATCTCTTTTTCTTCTAAATATTCAAGCATGTCCTTTGCCAGATAGCCCATGCCGGCTCCCATTTCAACGATATGAAAAATCTCAGGCTTTCCGATGGCTGTCCACATCTCCTCCATCTGCCTGCCTATCATTGCGCCGAATATGGAATGGAGATGAGGGCTTGTATAGAAATCCCCTGTCCTGCCTATCTTTGTGGAATCCTTTGTGTAATAGCCAAGCCCGGGATAGTAAAGGACCATTTCCACGAAGGTTTCGAAATTGATGGGACCTTCTGATTTTATTCTTTCGATAATTTTTTCTTTAAGAGGAGACACTACTTTATTTCAAGCATCCTGTCCAATGCCCTCCTGGCAGGAATCCTTATCTCTTCGGAAACCTTTATCACATTCTTCATCCCTCTCAGCACAGTGAGGATGCTGTTAAGCGTAGTCTTTTTCATATTAGGGCAAACCATATCTTTCCTCAGTGGATAGAAAATCTTATCGGGATTTTCCTTCTTCAATCTGTGCATAAGCCCGGTCTCTGTGCCAACAATGAATTCCTTTGCATCAGACGATTTTGCAAACCTGAGCATCCCCGATGTGCTCGTGACATGGTCTGCAAGTTCAAGAACCTCAAGCCTGCATTCGGGATGTGCCATAAAAACAGCGTTTGGATATTCCTCTCTTGCCTTTAAAACATCTTTTTGGGTAATTCTGTCATGGACATGGCAGAAGCCGTCCCATGCGATTATTTGTTTTTTCGTATTCTTTTGGGCCCACATGGAAAGATTCCTGTCGGGTATGCATATCACTCTTTCATCGGTCAGGGATTCTATCACCTTCACAACATTGGCGGATGTGCAGCATATATCGCTTTCTGCCTTTACATCGGCAGTTGTATTTACGTAGGCAACAACAGGCACTCCCGGATATTTTGCCTTTATATCCCTTAGGGTAAATTCATGGGGGAATGCAAATGCCGGCTGGGTCTCATATCCAGGAAATGTCTTCCAGACCTTTCTCGGAGAACTTACCTGAATCATGTCTGCCATAGGACACCCTGCATCCAGTTCAGGTAAAAGTACTGTCTTGTTGGGCGAAAGTATGGAGGCGCTTTCGGCCATGAAATGCACTCCGCAAAAGACTATCACATCGCAGTCTATTTCTGCTGCGGTCCTTGACAGCTCAAGGGAGTCTCCCACAAAATCAGCAATATCCTGCACCTCATCTCTCTGATAATTATGGGAGAGGATTATGGCATTTCGTTCTTCCTTTAATTTTAAAATTTCTTCTCTTACAGCTTCGATCTCTTTTGACACCTAAAATCCCTGTTCCCCATACGAATTGGCAAGGTATGAATTGGTAAAAAGTATAGTGCCGTCTTTTAATACCATTTTTTGAATTCTGTTTTCTCTTCTTGTCTCCGGAAAATCTATATTCACTGCTGATCCATTGCCTCTGGAGTAATAATTTATAACCCGTTTAACATATGTGATAGTCTCTGGAATAGGCGGTACGCTTTTTATTCTCTCCACCAGCTTTGGCCCTGCATTATACGCAGCAAGAGCAAGGGTGAGATTTCCATTGAACTTCTGAAGCAAATATTTAAGATAACGTATTCCACCATCTATGTTAGCCTCTGGATTAAAGGGATTGCTGACACCCATAATAGAAGCAGTTGAAGGCATCAATTGCATAAGACCCTGTGCCCCTTTTGGAGAGACAGCATTAGGATTCCAGTTAGACTCAGCCTTTATTACAGCCTTTACAAGCTGCGGGTCGATATTATGCCGCCTCGCTTTTTCTTCTGCCATATTATGAAACCTTTCACTACCGACATATATCCTGGTATATTCTTTATTTGGCTTCTGATAAGATTTTTTCTCTTTCATTACAACACTGCCATTTCTGTCCATCGGCGCATTGGTGAAATATATTGTCCCATCATCCGATATGTATTTATAAATATCAGCATGGGATTCCAAGTCCGAAAATAACACAAGCATTATGACTAATAGAGCAACCATTTGTTCAAATCATACCATGCAAATGTACCTTCATTCAAGCATTTTCAGC
>Ga0209721_1002705_pt1 | contig 10624 bp, 9 predicted proteins | sample TshhotsprinmetaG_FD_184139 | JGI IMG/M metagenome (GOLD analysis project Ga0209721, IMG submission 184139) | Hot spring microbial communities from South Africa to study Microbial Dark Matter (Phase II) - Tshipise hot spring metaG (SPAdes)... | ecosystem: Environmental > Aquatic > Thermal springs... | reverse complement strand
GGGGTGTGGGGTTTGTGGGGGCGGCTTCGCCGCCCCCACAAACCCCACTTTCCCTTATCTCGCGGGTATGTTGCTCCCCGAAAGGGATTTGCTGCACAAGCCCACGGGGAATCTATTTTGTAATTATTCAGCCCTGGCGATTAAAATCACCCCTGGGGGGCTTTCAGCCGGGCGTCCACCTTCGTGGACGCTTTCCGGCGACCGCGCCGGCGGTCGCCCGGCGCGAAGCGCCCTTTCAGCCCGCGGTTTCAACCGCTGGGCTGAATAGTACCCTATTTTGCCCTTTCCCGCTTTTGCCTTATACTACAAGGGGCGCAATGAGTCGCGCCGATCCCCTGAAAAGGAGACCGCTATGACCACCACCTGGGATGTCCTCATCATCGGCGCCGGAGTGCACGGCGCCAGCCTGGCCTTCCACCTGGCCGAGCGCGGGGTGAAGGTCGCCGTTCTGGAAAAGAATTACATTGCTTCCGGCGCCACCGGTCGCTCCAGCGGCCTGGTGCGCATGCACTACGACCTGGAGGCCGAAGCGGCGCTGGCCTGGGTCTCCTTCGGATACTTCCGGGACTGGGCCCGGCGGGTCGGCGGGGAGTGCGGTTTCACCCGCACCGGCTTCCTGCAACTGGTCTCCCCCCACCAGACGGACGCCCTGCGGGAGAACGTCCGGATGCACCAGCGACTGGGCATCCCCTCCCTGCTGGTCACCGCCGACGACGTCCGCCGCCTGGCCCCGGCCTTCGCCACCGACGACCTGGAACTGGCCGCCTATGAGCCCGAATCCGGCTACGCCGACCCGACCTCCACCGCCACCGCGCTGATGGACGCCGCCCGCGCCCGCGGCGCAACCCTTTTCCAGGACTGCCGCGTGGAGGCCATCCTGGTCCGTTCCGGCCGGGTGGAAGGCGTGAAAACCTCCCGCGGAGAATTCTATGCCTCTGTCGTCGTCAACGCCGCCGGTCCCTGGGCCCAGCAGGTCTGCGGGATGGTCGGCCTGGACCTGCCGCTCACCACCTGGCGGCACGACGTGATGTACGCCCAGCGTCCGCCCGAACTGGCCCTCCCCCACCCCACGGTCATTGACTTCCCCAACCTGATGTACTTCCGTCCCGAGGGCCCGCTGACGCTGGTGGGGCTGGAGGACGGCAACCCGCTGGGTGAACCCCCCGAAGGGGACACCGACCACGCCCGCCCGGGCTTCGTGGAGCGGGCAATAGGGCGGATTTGCCGCCGCATCCCGCGGATGGAGCAGGCCGGCCTTCACTCCGCCCACGGCGGCTACGACGGCATCACTCCGGACCAGCACCCCGTCCTGGGCCCGGCCGGCCCCGACGGCTTCTGGCTGGACTGTGGCTTCAGCGGTACGGGCTTCAAGATCGCCCCCGCCGTTGGCCTCTGCCTGACCGAATGGATGCTGGACGGCGCGCCCCGCACGGTGGACATCACCATTTTCAGCCCGGCGCGCTTTGCCGAGGGGCGGCATCTACGGGGCGAGCACCCCTACGAGAGCATCTGGCGGTGACTGCAGGAAGCAGGGAGTGGGTAGTGGGTAGTGGGTAGCAGGGAGTGGGTAGTGGGTAGCAGGGAGTGGGTAGTGGGTAGCAGGGAGTGGGTAGTGGGTGCGGAGGCGACACGCAATACGCAATACGGTGTTGAATCTCGTAAAGTCGTATCACCGCCTTCCAGCGAAGTCTCAAAAAGTCATATCACCCCTATGGGGGAGGGGGATAGAAATGGGGTTTTTGGGGCGGCGGCTTCGCCGCCGCCCCAAAAACCCTCTTTTCCCCCCTCTCCCCCGCCCGCAGGGCAAAGGGGAGAGGGGGGTAAGGGGGGTGAGGGGGATAAAGGGAATCCCTGGCAACAAAGAAAACCTCGGAACGAAGACTCGGACTCCCACCCGGGCAAGGGATGGGATACGACTTTGTGAGACTTTGTTAAAGACCGGGTGATACGACTTTGTGATAATCAACAACGGAATACGGAATACGCAACACGCAATACACGATACGCGAGTGACCCAAAGGAGGTAGTCATGAAAGAGATTCGTCGCGTTTTGCTGGCCGCGCTGACCCTTCTCTTCGGCCTCCACACCTTGCGGGTCTTTCTCCCCACCGTCATCTGGTATCTGGGCCAGTATCTCGGCCCGTATCAACTGGCCCTCTACGCCCTGGGCACTTTCGCCCTGGTCCTGTTGGCCCCCCTCATCCGCCGGATTCTGGGGGATGATCGCGCACTGGGCGTATCCATCGGCGGGGTGATCCTGGCGCGATTGCTCATCCAGTGGGTACAGAGTCCACTGGGTGACCTGGCCCTGGCGACGACCGGACTGGCCTTCTGGGGCTGGTTTCTGGTCTTCTGGCTCACATCCTGGCGCAACCGCCCGGCGGGGGAAATCCCCGTCCTGGCGGGGGCGTTCCCCGTTGCCTTGATCGCGGATACCGCCAGCCGAACCCTGCTCCTTTCCTACGACCTGGCCTGGCGGCAGGGCCCCGGAACCCTGGCATTCGTCGTCGGGCTGGTAGGACTGGCGGCGGTGCTCCTGGCAGGGGAGATGGCCGATCGCCCGTCATCTGCCCCCTCAGAGGAGCCCGGTTTCTCCGGAACGCTCCCGCTATCTGCGCTGGGCCCGTGGCTCTACCTGACACTGGGCGTCACCCACAACCCCGCTGCCTGGATGGGCCCCACAGGCTGGGGCGACATTCCAGCCCATCTGACGGTGAACGTCCTGGCTGCGTTCGGCGCTCTGGCCTCTCTATGGGTCGCTGCGCGGCCGGGGCGCCGCACCTTCTGGGGCGCTGTGCTGAACGGGGCGGTGTTAGTCGGGGCTCTGGTGCTCTTCTACCAGAAAATCGGGCCGGCCTGGGCCCTCCTCGGCCTATCTTTGCTGACCCAGTGGCTCTCGCTGGGTTGGGTGCTGGGGAACGGGATCCCGAAAAGCCCGCGGCCCGGGGTCTGGCGCACCGCCCTGGCGGTCTTCCTGGCCCTCCTCCTGATGCTGGTCACTCTTTTCCTGGTCAGCCAGTTCGCCCTGACGTGGGTCGTGCCTGTCAACGGCGCGCTGCTGACTGGCGCGGCGGTCTGGAAAGCGCACCAGGCGCATGATGCGGCGCGCCGGTCGCTGCGCCTGCCGCTGAGGACCGTCGGCGCGGTTGCCGCCGCGGCGGTCATCGCCGTCGCGGCCTGGGCCGGGGTCAGTGGGGCAAACCTGCCGACCCCGGTGGAAACGTCCGTGCCCTCCCGCCCCCTGCGGGTGATGACCTACAACATCCATCAGGGGATAAACGCCGATATGCAAATGGACCTGGAGGGGATCGCCGCAGTCATCCGGGAGCAGAACCCCGACGTGGTGGCTCTCAACGAGGCCAACCGAGCCCGGCCCACCAACGGCTTTGTGGATACCCTGCTCCTGCTCAGTTGGCGGACCGGCATGCCCTACGTCTTTGGCAACAACTTCGCGGACGGGCAGTACGGCAATGCCATCCTGAGCCGGTATCCCGTTCGGGAGTGGCGGAACTTCCGCTACACCTACAACACCACCGAGACACGCGGCCTCCTGCAGGTGACGGTGGAGACCCCTGACGGGCCGGTCGTTTTCCACGCCACCCATCTGGACTATCTCGCCGGTCCCCGAAACGTCCGGCGCCAGCAGGTAGCGGAGGCGCTCCGGATATGGCGCGGCGCGCCCCGCTCCGTCCTTCTGGGAGACCTGAACGCCGAGCCAGATACACCGGAAATGGCGCCCATCTACGAGGCCGGCTGGATAGATGCCCTCGCCGTCAGTGGGCAGACGGACGTCTTCACTTTCTGGGATCCGGTTCCCAAACGGCGCATTGACTACATCTTCGTCACACCGGACCTGACGGTGGAGCGGGCGTGGGTGGTGCAGACCCGCGCCTCCGATCACCTCCCCGTACTGGCCGAAATTTCGGTGGAGGAGTGACCGGTCCCCCACCCTCCCCCACTTGCGCCTTTTCCCACCTGTTATATAATGACCGGTAGTCAGTTATCTCACACCGGGAGGAAGGCATGGATTTTGCACTGACGGCCGAGCATGAGATGGTCGTCCGCATGGTGCGAGATTTCGCCGAAAAAGAAGTCGCCCCCTACGTCAAAGAGTACGACCGCGCCCATAAGCCCTTCGTCCGTGCCGTTGAACGGATGGCCGAACTGGGCATCCTGGGCATCTGCATCCCCGTGCGCTACGGCGGGCAGGGGATGGACTATATCAGCCTGGGACTGGCTTGCGAGGAACTGGAACGGGCGGATACGTTCCTGCGGGTGGTGATGAGCGTCCACGTCGGCCTGAACAGCCTGGGGCTTCTGCAGTGGGGGACGGAGGAGCAGAAGCGACGGTTCCTGGTCCCCCAGGCGCGCGGGGAGCGCTGGGCCGCCTTCGGCCTGACCGAGCCCGGCGCCGGCTCCGACGTCGCGGCCCTCGCCGCCACCGCCCGCCGGGAGGGAGATGTCTACATCCTCAACGGCGAGAAGATGTGGATCAGCCTCGCCTCTATGGCCCATAACTTCCTGGTCTTCGCCCGCACCGACCCGAAAGCCCGTCCCCATGAAGGCATTACCGCTTTCATCGTAGAGCGGGAGATGAAGGGCGTCACCACCGGGGATATCCACGGCAAACTGGGCGTGCGCGCCGGTTCCACCGGCTGGATCGCGATGAACGACGTGGAAGTGCCCGTGGAGAACCGCCTGGGCGAAGAGGGCGAGGGCTTCAAAATCGCAATGTCCTGTCTGGATAACGGCCGCTACACCATCGGCGCGGGCGCCACGGGCCTGATCCGGGCCTGCCTGGAGACGTCGGTCAAATACGCCCTGGAGCGGCGCACCTTCGGGCGCCCCATCGCCGAACACCAGTTGATCCAGCAGATGATCGCCCGGATGCGGCGGGACTACGAGATCGGCCGACTGCTCTACCTGCGGGCGGGCTGGCTGAAGAACCAGGGCATCCGCAACACCTGGCAGACCAGCCTCGCCAAGTGGTTCGCCACCGAGGCCAGTTTCGCCGCCGCCTCCGACGCCGTCCAGATTCACGGCGCCTACGGCTACTCCGACGAGTACGACGTAGAGCGCTTCCTCCGCAACGCCAAAGGCGCCTGCATCTACGAGGGGACCAGTCAGATTCACGAACTGATCCAGGCCCAGTATGTCCTGGGCTACCGGCAGGATAAACCTTTGCGCTGTGAACTTCCGGCGTACGACCCGGAGGAATGGCAACGGGAAGCGTAGGCCGGTTTTTCCCATCCTAACCCAACCGGAGGTGACCATGCACATCGTCGTCTGTACCAAACAGACGCCCGACTCGGCGGCCAAATTGACGGTGGACGCCGCGGGCAACGTCTCCTGGGGTGATTCCCCCATCGTGATTAACCCATGGGATGAGTACGCGGTAGAGGAAGCGCTGCTCATCAAGGACCGCATCGGCGGCAACGCGACGGTCACCGTCATCTCCATGGGGCCGGAGGCGGCCCTGGAGGCCCTCAAACACGCCATTGCGATGGGCGCCGATGAGGCCATCCGCATCTGGGACCCCGCCTTTGAGGGGTCCGACACCCTGGCGACCTCCTATGTCCTGGCGAAGGCCATAGAGAAGATGGGAGATGTGGACCTGGTCCTCTTCGGCAAGTCGGCCATAGACAGCCAGACGGGCCAGGTGACGGTGGAAGTCGCCCGACGGCTGAGGTTCGCACCCCTCACCTACGTCATCAAGATCGCCGAACTGGACCCCGCCGGACGGTCCATCACCGTGGAGCGACTGCTGGAGCAGGGCCGACAGGTGGTGAAAGCGCCCCTTCCGGCCGTCGTCGGCACGATTAAAGGCATCAACGAGCCGCGCTATCCCTCCTTTATGGGCATCCGCAAGGCCACCCGGGCCCAGTACCCGGTCTGGAGCGCGGCCGATATCGGCGCCGACCCCGCCAGAGTGGGCACGGCCGGCTCCGGCGTCCGCTGGCCCCGCATCTTCCCACCCCCGGCCCGGGAGGGCAAAGCCGAAATCATCCAGGCCGAGACGGCGGAGGAGACCGTTCGGATTCTGGTGGATAAGTTGATGGCGGAGAAGGTGATTTAGGATAGGAGTAGGGAGTAAGGAGTAGGAAGTAGGGAGTAAGGAGTAGGGAGTAGGGAGTAGGGAGTAAGGGAGGGGTTGCTGTGAGCGAAGTGGTGGTCCGAATGCCTGCGGCGCTGTACCAGCGGTTGCTGGAACGGGCAGCGGCGGAGAAGCGGGCTCCCGAGGAGGCCGTCGTGGAGGCGGTTGCCCGCTGGCTGGATGAGGAGCCGGTAGAGGAGCGTATCCGGCGGGCCCTGACGCGCCATGGCCTGCTGGTCCCCCCGGAGGAGCGCCGGTATGCCCATCCTGCGCCCACCGACGAAGATAGTCTGGAGCGCGACCGGCAACGGGTACGGCAGATTATGCGGAAAGTCTCCACTCCTCTTTCGGTAGACATCATCCAGGGGAGAGAGTAATGCCGACCGTTGTGTACTTCCTGGACTCCAGCGCGCTGGTCAAGCGATATATAGACGAAGCGGGGAGTTGGTGGATACAACAGGTCCTATCTCACCCGCCATCCGCGGCGATGGCCGAAATCGGCGTCGTGGAAGTGGTGGCGGCATTTGCCCGGCGCTGGCGGATGGGAGAAATCACCGCCGATGAATACCGGTTTGCCAGAGAGGTCTTCCTGCGGGACGCAGGTCATTACCAGATGGTCCCGACCGATCGGGCGGTGATTGAAGAAGCCACGGAACTGTTAGACCGCCATCCGCTGCGCGCCTACGATGCGCTCCAATTAGCCACCGCTCTCCGCTTGTCCGACGTGTTGGCCGAAGAGGGGCTCTCCCTGACCCATCTCCGCCGATGCCCGCCTCTGTTCGGCTGCCGAGCAGGAGGGCCTCGCCACGGTCAACCCCCATCTGTTAGACCAAACCACAGGAGGACTCCATGAGCCGTGACGTTTTCGTCTGGATTGAACAATTTAACGGACAGGTAGCATCCCCGTCATGGGAATCCCTGGGTGCTGCCCGTCGTTTGAGTCAACAACTGGGCGGACAGGTCTGCGCCTGTCTCTTCGGGCAGGGCGTGGAAGGCCTGGCCCAGGAAGTTATCGCCTACGGCGCCGATAAGGTCTTCCTGGCCGATGATCCCACCCTGGCCGATTTCCGTCTGGAGCCCTATGCGGCGCTTCTGACCGGCCTGGCCCGCCAGCATCAGCCGGAAGTGATCCTGATGGGCGCCACATTCCGGGGCCGCGACCTGGGCCCGGCAGTGGCGGTGGACCTGGAAAGCGGCTGTGTGGCCGACTGCACCGCGCTGGAATTCCAGGACGGGCAACTGGTCGCCATTCGCCCCATTTACGCCGGGAAACTCCTCTCCACCTGCACCGTCCCTGAACGGCGGCCGGCCGTCTTCACCCTGCGCGCTCGCGCCTTCCCCAAACCCGAACCCGATTCGTCCCGCACCGGGGAGGTCATCCGAGTAGCGCCCGTGCTGAAAGAGGAAGAAATTCCCACTAAGGTGGTCGGTTTCCAGGAGGCGGTCGGCGGCGTCAACCTGGCGGATGCGGCGATCATCGTCTCCGGCGGCCGGGGCGTGGGCGGACCGGAAGGGTTTGAGCCCATCCGGGAACTGGCGCGCACCCTGAAAGCGGCCGTCGGTGCCTCCCGCGCCGCAGTGGACGCCGGCTGGGTCCCCTACGAGCACCAGGTGGGCCAGACCGGGAAGACCGTCAGCCCGGACCTCTACGTCGCCTGCGGCATCTCCGGCGCCATCCAGCATCAGGCCGGTATGCGCACCAGCAAAGTGATCGTTGCCATCAACAAGGACCCCGAAGCCCCCATCTTCCAGTTGGCTCACTACGGCATCGTCGGCGACCTCTTTAAGTACGTCCCCGCGCTCACGGCCGAACTGAAGAAACGGCTGGGAGGCTGATCCTCTGGCCCGGCGCGGCGGCTTCGCCGCCGCGCCGGGCCCCGCCGAAGACCCATGCGCGCCGACCTGCATATCCATACCATCGCCTCCGACGGGACCTGGATGCCGGAGGAAGTGGTCGCCCACGTGAAAGCGGCAGGCCTGGGCCTCTTCGCCGTTGCTGACCACGACACCGTGGAGAGCATCCCCGCCATCGCCGCAATCCTCCGCCGGACCCCCGGCGCGCCGGCCTTTCTCCCCGCAGTGGAAATCAGCACCCTCCTGGACAGTACACTAGTCCACATCCTGGGCTACGGGGTATCGCCAGATGACCCGCGCTTGAACGAACTTCTGGCAGCAAACCGAAGGCGGCTGGAACGGGTGAACGACGAGACCCTGCGGCGAATGAAGGAAGCGGGTTATCCGGTAGACCTGGAGGCCTACGAACGCTACCAGAACGACCCAGCCCGCGGCGGGTGGAAAGGGCTGAATTTTCTGATAGATAACGGCCTTTGCCAGGATGTGGTGGACTTTTTCACCCGCATCTTTGTGGACCCGGTCCGACCGCCCGCTCCCGATTTTCCCCATCCGGCGGAGGCCATCGCCCAGATTCGGGAGGCCGGAGGGACCCCCATCCTGGCCCACCCGGGCGGCAGTTTTCGGGGACGGGGCCCCATAGAGGAGTCATTGCCCCCCTTCCTGGAGTTCGGGATTGCCGGGGTGGAGTGCTATTCGCCGTATCACGACGCGGAAACCACGGCCCGTTGCCGGGCGTTTTGCGTTCAGCATCACTTGTTGATTACCGGCGGCTCCGATTGCCACGGCGGATTCGCCAACCGGCAACTGGGCGTCCCCCCCGTCATATTGGAGGACCTCCGCCTGGGGCCGCTGACGGAACGGATTGTCGGTGGGAATTGGTAAGTTGGGGATTGGTGGATTGGTTAATTGGGGATTGGTGGATTGGGGAATTGGTGGTATGATGTTGTGTCGTGGTAACTGTTCAGCCTGTTTGGCTGATGGATTGTCGCCGTTTCATCCCAGCAGGGCGCGTAGACCCCTCCCCCGGTCCGGGCTTGCGCAGCAATTCACCCCGCATGGGAAAGGGGTGGTCTCTTTTTTCGCGGGCGCGCCGCCCCTCCGCAATGATTTACTGCGCAAGCCCCGGTCCCCTATTTGCATCAACTTACCCTACAGCCCGTGGGGGAGAAACCCCTCTCTCCCGCAACGTGGGAGAGAGGCCAGGGATGAGACCTTTTTCTGGCTGAATAACTACATGCCATGAATCTCTGCCCGAAAATCGGTGAAGATGGAAGAAATCCAGGAAGTCAGCGAAGTTCAGGAAGGGAACGAAGTCCAGGAAACCGTAGAGCCCCAGGAGAAACCGGAGGCCTGTGAACAGCCCATTGTGGGGGTACGGTTTCAGGAAGGAGGGAAAATCTACTCCTTCCTGCCCGGTTCCTGCACCGATCTGGTGCCCGGCGACTTTGTGGTCGTGGACACCGCCTGGGGGCGGCAGATCGGCCGCGTCGTCTACATCCGCCGGGTGCCCCTGGAGAAGCGCCGGGAGGACCTGAAGACCGTCCTCCGGCGGGCCACCGGCGCCGACCTGGCCCTCCGCCAGGAACTGGAAGAAAAAGCGCGCGATGTCCTGGCCGAATTGCGCACGCGGGCCCTTCGCCAGAATATCCCGGTCAAATTCGCCACTGCCGAATTCACTCTGGACGGCAAACGGCTGACCATCCTCTACGAGACGGAAGCGAAAGTGGATATGGAGGGGATTCGGAAGGAACTGGCGGAGACGCTCCAGGTGCAGGTGGAACTGCGGCAGATCGGGCCACGGGACCGGGCGAAACTCCTGGGAGGATACGGGGCCTGCGGCGAGCCCCGTTGCTGTGCGCGCTTCCTCTCCGAGTTCGCCCCCGTCTCCATCCGGATGGGGAAGACGCAGGGCATTTCCCTGACCCCGTCCGACATCACCGGAATGTGCGGGCGACTGCGCTGCTGCCTGGCTTACGAGCAAGAGGTGTACCTGGAGGCCCTCCAGGGGTTACCCAAACTCAAGAGCATGGTCCAGACTCCCCACGGCGTGGGCAAGGTAGTGGACCTGCTCCCCTTGAAGCAGGTGGTCGTCGTCCAGATTGAGGACAGCCGGATAGAAGTCCCGGCCGACCAGGTGGAAGTGCTCCCGAAGGGGAGTTGAAAAAGTTTGCCCCGCAGCGCAGCGGAGTGACGCCGTTCGTAGTCAGCCACGCAGCGCAGCGAAGTGGCATCCGTTTGTAGTCATCCACGTAGCGCAGCGGAGTGGCGTTGATGCGCTACTCCGCTTCGCTCCGTAGCGCACTACAAACGCCATCGCACTGTTCGTAGTCAGCCCCGCAGCGTAGCGAAGTGGCGTCCGTTTGTAGTCAGCCACGCAGCGCAGCGAAGTGGCGTCCGTTTGTAGTCATCCACGCAGCGCAGCGGAGTGGCGTCCGTTTGTAGTCAGCCACGCAGCGCAGCGGAGTGGCGTCCGTTTGTAGTCAGCCACGCAGCGCAGCGAAGTGGCGTCCGTTTGTAGTCATCCACGCAGCGCAGCGGAGTGGCGTCCGTTTGTAGTCAGCCACGCAGCGCAGCGGAGTGGCGTTGATGCGCTACTCCGCTTCGCTCCGTAGCGCACTACAAACGCCATCGCACTGTTCGTAGTCAGCCACGCAGCGCAGCGGAGTGGCGTCCGTT